>Ga0209023_10000088_pt1 | contig 161254 bp, 147 predicted proteins | sample LakOneMetagenome_FD_187468 | JGI IMG/M metagenome (GOLD analysis project Ga0209023, IMG submission 187468) | Freshwater and sediment microbial communities from Lake Erie, Canada (SPAdes) (version 2) | ecosystem: Environmental > Aquatic > Freshwater > Lentic | place: Lake Erie, Canada...
GTTGGTTAGAATACCGGCCTGTCACGTCGGGGGTCGCGGGTTCGAGTCCCGTCCGCTCCGCCAGCTACAAAGAAGGGCCCGATTCGTCGGGCCCTTTTTCTATTCGTGTTCTATTTTCTGCGCATCGGGATCCGCTTGGCCAACGATTACGTCACGTTTCGTTTCCGCCTCGCCCGCCACGGGCTGCACGCGTTCGTCGCCAGCCTGAAAAGCACCGCCGAGATCACCCTGGTCCTGGGCGCCAATGTGCTGCTCGGCCTGTTCGCGCTGTCCGCCTTTCCCCCCATGTACGCGGCCCAGCTGCCCTGGTGGCAGGCGCTGCCCCTGCTGGGCGCGCACGCCTTGCTCATGACGGTGCCGGCGGCGCTGCTGCGCAAGCGCGTGCTGCCGCACAGCGTGGTGCACTGGGCGCACCGGCTGCCCGTGCCGCCGCGCGTGCAGCTGCGCGCCGATGCGGCGGTGGCGGGCCTGCTGGCCGGGCCGCTGGCGCTGCTGTACGCGGTGTCGACCGTCGTGCTGCTGATGGAAGGCCCGCCCTGGCTGGCCCCCGCGCGCGGCATTGCCGGCACCGTGCTGTCGCTGACATTGACCTACGCCTTCTCGATCGCCGTGCTGGCGCTGCGCTCGCGCCGCGCATCCACGCCGCCCTACCGCCAGCGCGGCGCGCCGCAAGCGCAAGCCTACGCCGTGCGCGCCCTGCGACCGCGCCTGCCCCAGCTTTGGCTGCGCCTGTTCTGGCTGCCGTTCTGGCGCGCCGAAAACGTGGTGGGATGGCAGCAGAGCGCCTTGCTGGGCGCGGCCCTGGTCAGCGCCTGGGCGTGGATGCAGGTGCCGGCCGGGGTAGCGCGCGGCGCGCTGGCCTTCCTGACCGCCATCCTGATGGTGCTGCTCACCGACCGCGGCGACAAGGCCGTGCGCGAACAGGCAGCCCTGCTGGCGCCGGTGCTGGCGCCGCTGCCGCTGCGGCCAGCGCCCCTGTTCGCGCTGGCGCGCGCGTTCGCGGCCCTGCCGGCGCTGCTGGTGGTGGCGGCGGTGGCGGTACTGGGTGCGCCGCTCGGCCTGTGGGCGGGAACGGCGGGGCGCGTGTGGCTGGCGCTGGCCTGCGCGGCGCCGCTGGTGCTGGTGGCCACGCCGCTGCGCGACCAGCGCGTGCGGGTAGCGCTGGTATTCATTGATATCCTTTTGTTGACGGCAGTCGGAAGCGAACTATGGCCCTAGAACCAGTCTTGCAGCTCTCCTCGCTCGGGTTCCACTACGATGCGCGTCCGGTGTTCCACGACTTTTCCGTCACGCTGGGGCCGGGCATCACCTGGCTGCGCGGGCCGAACGGCAAGGGCAAGACCACGCTGCTGCGCTTGATGGCGGGCGGGCTCGATCCCCATGCCGGGTCGATCACGCTGGACGGCACCGACAGCGCACGCGCGCCGCTCGCCTACCGCCTGGCCAGTTTCTTTTGCGGCGGCGACGTGCCCGACCTGCCCTGGCTGACGGTGCAGGAATTCCTCGATCTGCACCTGGCCCTGTACCCGCAAGCCGATGGCGCGCGCGTCACCGCCCGCCTGGCTGCCTTCGGGATCGCCGACGTGGCCCCGCAACTGCTCTCGACCCTGTCGCTGGGACAGCACAAGAAGGTGCAGCTGGCGCTCGCGCTGGCGCTGCCGGTGCGCCTGCTGCTGCTCGACGAACCGTTCAACGGGCTCGATGCGGCCGCGGTGGACTACCTGCGCGCGCAGCTGACCGAGCACGCGGGGGCCGGCGCCGCCTGCATCGTCCTCACCAGCCACGTCGATCCGGCGCTGGCGGTGCAGCGCACGCTCGACCTGCCGTAAGCGTTCAGGCGCGCGCCGCCTGGCGCAGCGGCTGGCCCACTTCGACCCGGTTGCGCCCGGCGCTCTTGGCCACGTACAGCGCGTGGTCGGCGCGCGCCAGGGCCGCATTGATATGCTCGTCCGGATCGATGGCGACGACACCGATACTGACCGACATCGCGTAACCCACTTCGCACTGCGGCAGAGCGGCCGCGGCCACCATCAGGCGCACCCGCTCGGCCGCCTGCAGCGCGCCGGCCAGGTCGGTGCCGGGCAGGGCCACCGCGAATTCTTCGCCGCCCAGGCGGCCCATGATGTCCGGTTCGCGCAGCGCCGCGAGCGCGGCGGCCGCGAAAATGCGCAGCGCTTCGTCGCCGGCCGCGTGGCCGAAACGGTCGTTGATGCGCTTGAAGTGATCGAGGTCGACCATCATCAGCGAGATCGGATGGCGCTGGCGCGAGGCCAGCATGCGCGCGCTGTCGATGCGCTCGAAAAAGGCGCGGCGGTTGACCAGGCCGGTCAGGCTGTCGATCGTGGCCAAGAGCGCCATCTTGCTGTCGTCGCGTTCCTTGCACAGCAACAGGAAGCCGAAGCCGTTGACGATCAGGATCACGAAGCCGGTGATGTAGGTGAAGCTTTGCACGGCGTCGTTCGACATCCAGGGCAGCTCGCCGCCGGCGATGCCGGACCAGGCCCGCAGCGACATCGCCAGGCACAGCACGGCGTTGTTGGCGCCGATGATGCGCTGCAGGACCGTGATCCGGCCGCGCGGCCACAGCAGCATGACCGACATCGCTGCGCTCAGCAGCGCGATGATGACCGACATCATCACCGCCAGCGTGGCCTGGGACGCGCCGCCGGCGCGCGCCGCCTGATAGCTGCCCAGCGCCAGCGCCAGCGCCGGAATCAGGACGCTCTTCCAGCGCTTGCAGCCGAAGAAAGTGCAGTAAGCGGCCGCTTCCAGCGCCACCCCGATGATCAGGGCGCTGTTGGCGATCAGGCCCGTGTAGGGCGCCAGCGCGTCCGGGCGCAGCCAGCCCAGGAAATGGGCGCAGCCCTGCACCAGTTTGGCCCACTGCCACAATTCCATGGCCGGATTGGGGGGGCCGGAGCGGCTATAGCCGGCCAAGAGCATGGCGAAGCAGATATTGCCGATGGCAAGCACCAGCATGAATGTTTTGATGTCGATCACTGCGCGTTCCCGAGGTGTCTCCGTACTCTCCAGCAGCCATACGGTGCACTATATGCAATTTATATTTCTTTTTTGCATGATTTTACACGGAATGGGGGCGTCCCGGGAGGAATTCGGGCTCAGGCGAGTTCTTTTTGGGCGCGCAGCATGGCGTCGAATTCGTGGCCCGGCATGGGACGCGCGAACAGGTAGCCCTGGCCATAGTCGCAGCCGGCCGCGCGCAGCAGATCGCGCTGCTCGTCGGTCTCGACGCCCTCGGCGATCACGCGCAGGCCCAGCTTGTGGGCCATCACGATGATCGCTTCCGACAGCGCCATGTCGGACGAATCGGGGGCCAGGTTGCGGGTGAAGGAGCGGTCGATTTTCAGGTAATCGATGTCGAACTTCTTCAGGTAGGAGAGCGAAGAATAGCCGGTGCCGAAATCGTCGAGCGCGACCTGGATGCCGGCGTCGCGCAGCGCCAGCAGCTTGTCGGTCACGCCGGTGCTGGCGTCGAGCAGCAAGCCCTCGGTGATCTCGACCACCACCGACTGGCCTTCCAGGCCGATCTGGCCCAGATGCTCGAACCAGCCCTCGTAACCTTTGCCCTCGCGCTGGAACTCGAGCGGCGACTGGTTGACGCTGACCTGGAAGCGCGCATCGTGCTCGGCGCGCCAGCGCCGCACCCAGCGCGCCGACTCCTTGAACACCCATTCGCCGATATCGAGAATCAAGCCGCTCGATTCGGCCAGCGGAATGAATTCGAGCGGGCTGACCAGGCCGCGCTGGGGATGCTGCCAGCGGATCAGGGCCTCGGCCTTGTGAATCTTGCCGGTGGCCAGATGGACGATGGGCTGGAAGTAGACGCGGAACTGGTCGCCTTTGAGGGCCGAGCGCAAGTCGTTCGTCAGGCGCATGCGGTTCAGGGCCGCCACCTGCAGCGCCGGCGTGAAGTAGCTGAAGCGGTTGCGGCCCGCGCCCTTGGCCGCGTACATGGCCTGGTCGGCGTGCTTGAGCAGGTCGTCGATGTCGCGCGCGTCGTCCGGATACAGGGTGATGCCGATGCTGGCCGAGACAAAGGCCTGCTCCTCGCCCAGCTGGTAGGGCGCCTGCAGCACGCCCAGTATTTTCTGCGCGATGACGTCGACCGCCGACACCTCGGCCAGCTCCGACAGGATCACCGTGAATTCGTCGCCGCCCAGGCGCGCCACGGTATCCGATTCGCGCACACAGGAACGGATGCGGCGCGCCGCGTCGACCAGCAGGATGTCGCCCTGGTGGTGGCCGAGCGTGTCGTTGACTTCCTTGAAGTGATCGAGGTCGATGAACAGGATCGCGATGCGCTGGCCGTCGCGGCGCGACTTCATGATGTCGTGCTCGAGGCGGTCGTGGAACATGCGCCGGTTGGGCAGCTGGGTGAGATTGTCGAAATTGGCCTGCTGCCAGATCATCGCCTCCGACTTCTTCTTTTCGGTGACGTCTTCGATCATGCACAAGTGCAGGGGCGCGGCTTTGGCCTCGGTCTCGATCTTCGCGATCGACATGTCGATCCACACCACCGTGCCGTCCGGGCGCACCAGGCGCTTGGAGGTCTTGAAGCCGCTGCCGCCGGACGCCATCTCGGCCATCTGGCTCACCTCCTTGGAGATGTCTTCGGGGTGGGTGATGTCGGTCCAGTGGCCGCGCTTGATCTGCTCGAACGAGCGGCCCGTGATCTCGGCGTAGCGCGAATTGATGTCCTTGAATTCGCCGGTGCGCGAATCGATCAGGGCGATGCCCATCGGCGCTTCCTCGAACATGGTGCGGAACCGCAGCTCGCTCTTGCGGATGGTTTCCTCGGCGCGGCGGCGCTCGCGCGCGAGCATCCACACATGGATCGCGGCGCCGGCCAGCAGCAGCGTGGCGGCGGCGATCAGGACCCGGTACAGCCAGGTCAGGCTCCCGGCGCGCGGATCGGCGTTGTACAGCAAGCCCTCGAACGAGGCGCCCTTGGGCAGCATGCCCAGGTCGGCGTAGCTGTCGGCGATGTGGCGCCAGCGGTCCGGATTCATGTACCCGATTTCGACCAGCACCGGCTGCACCAGCGGCATCATCTGGCGCGCCTCGAACAGCAGGTGCTGGCGGTCGTTGCGGCGCGTGTAGCGGTTCAGGATCAGGTCCGCGATCTCTTCCTGATTGGCCATGGCGTAGGCCCAGCCCTTCATGCTGGCGGCGCGGAAGGCCTTGACCCGGTCGGGATGGGTCTTGATCTCGTTTTCGCTCGTGAACAGGTTATCGCCGTAAAAGTCGATGCCGGCTGCGCGCGGGCTGTAGACGTCGTACAGGAAGCCCATGCGGTCGAGGTAATCGGGCTCGTTGGTGATGTAGGCCGACATGGCGACCACCTTGCCCTTGACCAGGTCCTCGACGTTGTAGCTGTGCTCGACGCGCACCAGGCTGCTGACGGGGATGCCTTCCTTCTTGAGATAGGCGATCAGCTCATCGGCCTGGGTCAGCTCGTCGGTGAGCGAGCCGATCATCACGTGTTTGCCGCGGATTTCCTGGATGCTGGGCGAAGTGCCGCGCTGGCGCACCAGCAGCACGTAGGGCGAATGCTGGAACACCACGCCCAGCACCACCAGCGGCTTGCCGGCCAGGCGCGCCAGCAGGATGGAGCTGCTGCCCACGCCATAGTCGGCGCTGCCGTCGATGACGCGCCGTTCGGGCTCGCCGCCATCCTTGCCTTCGTTGATGCGCACGTCGAGGCCGGCGTCGCGGTAAAAGCCCTTTTCAAGGGCGGCGTAATAGCCGGCGAACTGGAACTGGTGGGTGTGTTTGAGCTGGAGCGTGACCTTCTCGAGCGCGAACGCGAGCGGACTCGTGCACAACACGAGCAGCAACGCGGCGGCCTTGAACGCCTGGGGCAGCGACGCCGGCAAGCGCTTGAGCAAGTGCAAGGAAGTCATCGATCACGCAGTCAATAGGTGTGCACTACGGCAACGCATGACCCGATTGTACTTTCGTTCTCGGTAAAAAGGCAGAAATCGCCTCCGGTGTGCGCCCCTGCAACGGCTTGTCCAAACAGCAAACCGGGGTCAGACCACTTTTGCCGCGCAACCAGGGTCAGACCACTTTTGTCGATCAACAAGGCTGGCCTCCGGCCGCTATGAAGGCGAAGGCGCGCGACATCATGATGGGTAACAGCTTGGGGCCGCCGCGATGGCCGCCCGGATAGTGGCGGCGGCAGAATCGCCGCGCCTCGTCGACGGCGGGGCCTTATCTCCCTCGCCACAAGTGGTCTGACCCTAGATGCAAAGCAAAAGTGGTCTGACCCCTGTTGCAAGGAAAAAGTGGTCTGACCCCGGTGGACTTTATTTGCGGCCGGGGCGGGCTTTGGCGGTGCTCGCCGCCGCTTTCGGCTTGGTCTTGATCGTGGCCAGGATCGAGGGACGCACTTTCGATTCCGGCGCGATGAACGGCGCCGGCGCGATCGCACGCTCGGTCTTGCGCTTGGGCGCGGCAGCGAACTTGTCCAAGGTGCCCGCACCCGACGTCTGCCGCTTGCGCTCGCCCGCCGCCAGGCCGCCGTCTTCCGACGCTTGCCAGCTCGGCACCAGATGGCGGTCGCCATTGCCGATCAGGTCGCCACGCCCCATCTTGACCAGCGTCTCGCGCAGAATCGGCCAGTTGGCCGGGTCCTGGTAACGCAGGAAGGCCTTGTGCGAACGCCGCACCTTGCCGCTGCGCGCGGTCTCGACCACCTCGGAATCGGCCGTCACCTTGTGCAGCGGATTCTTGCGCGAATGGTACATCGTGGTGGCCATCGCCATCGGCGTCGGCATGAAGGTCTGCACCTGGTCGAGCTTGAAGTTGTTTTTCTTCAGCCACAGCGCCAGGTTCAGCATGTCTTCATCGGTCGTGCCCGGATGGGCCGCGATGAAGTAGGGAATCAGGTACTGCTTCTTGCCCGCTTCCAGCGAGAAGCGGTCGAACATTTCCTTGAATTCGTCGTAGGCCCCGATGCCCGGCTTCATCATCTTGTTGAGCGTACCTTCTTCGGTATGCTCGGGCGCGATCTTGAGCAGGCCGCCCACGTGGTGGGTCACCAACTCTTTCACGTATTCGGGCGAACGCACGGCCAGGTCGTAGCGCAAGCCCGACGAGATCAAGACTTTCTTGATGCCGGGAATGGCGCGCGCCTTGCGGTACAGCGAAATCAGCTTGCTGTGGTCGGTGCCGAGATTGACGCAGATGGTCGGGTACACGCACGACAGCCGGCGGCACGATTCCTCGATCTTTTTATCCTTGCACGCGAGCCGGTACATATTGGCGGTCGGCCCGCCCATGTCGGAAATGGTGCCGGTAAAGCCCTTGGTCTTGTCGCGGATATGTTCGATCTCGCGCAGGATCGATGGTTCCGAACGGCTCTGGATGATGCGCCCTTCGTGCTCGGTGATCGAGCAGAAGGTGCAGCCGCCGAAGCAGCCGCGCATGATGTTGACCGAGAAGCGGATCATGTCCCAGGCCGGAATCTTGGCCTTGCCGTAGCTCGGATGCGGGGCGCGCGCGTAGCTCATGTCGTACACGCCATCCATCTCGTCCATCGCCAGCGGCAGCGGCGGCGGGTTGAGCCAGACATCGCGCTCGCCGTGCGCCTGCACCATGGCGCGCGCATTGCCGGGATTCGATTCCAAATGGAACACGCGCGAGGCGTGCGCGTACATCACCGGGTCGTCCTTGACCACGTCATACGCGGGCAGGCGCACCACGGTCTTGTCGTGCTTTTCCTTGGCCATGGCCAGCCGCTCTTCGCGCGACATGATGCGGATCGGCTTGATCACTTCCGGCGCAGCGGCCGAATTTTCGATCGCGCACACGGTCTTGTCTTCACGCGCCATGGCGTACGGATCAGGATGGGCGTCGATCTTGCCGGGCACGTCGACCCGGCTCGAATTGTGCACGCCCCAGTCTTCGCCCGGCAGCCAGCCCGGCGGCACCATGAAGGCCGTGCCGCGCAGGTTGCGGATATCCTTGATGTTCTCGCCCGCGTTCAGGCGGTGCGTCAGGTCGACCAGCGCCCGTTCGGCGTTGCCGAACAGCAGCATGTCGGCCTTGGAGTCGGGCAGCACCGAGCGCCGCACCTTGTCCGACCAGTAATCGTAATGCGCGATCCGGCGCAGCGAGGCTTCAATGCTGCCAATGATTACCGGCACCTCCGGATAGGCTTCGCGCGCGCGCTGGGCGTACACGGTCACGGTACGGTCCGGGCGCTTGTTCGGCTCGCCGTTCGGGGTGTAGGCGTCGTCCGAGCGGATCTTGCGGTCGGCCGTGTAGCGGTTGACCATGGAGTCCATATTGCCGGCGGTAACGCCCCAGTACAGGCGCGGCTTGCCCAGCACGCGGAAGGCCTCGGCCGAATGCCAGTCCGGCTGGCTGATGATGCCAACCCGGTAACCTTGCGCTTCGAGCAGGCGGCCGACCAGGGCCATGCCGAAGCTCGGATGGTCGATATAGGCGTCGCCGGTGACAAGAATGACGTCGCACTCGTCCCAGCCCAGGGCGTCCATTTCGGCGCGGGACATGGGGAGGAAAGGCGCGGCAGCAGCGCGGCTAGACCGTTTCGGGACGGTCGCAAACAGGTTGGCTGGGGAGTTCATTGGGCGGTATTGTACCGGAAAACGTGTCGCGGGGACTGGCCGCGGCCCATTTTCCGGCCACCCGATGGCAAAAAAACGTCTTAACTATCAATAACTTGTGACGTTTGTGCCACAAAAACAGGCAGGCTCAGATGCCCATATTGGCCAGCATCCGGCCCAGCTCGCGCAAGGCCGGCTCGAGGCGTGGATGCTCGACGGCGAAGCGCGCGGTCAATTCCTGGGTGCGCGCCGACAGTCCGTAAGGATCGCTTTCGGCTTGCGCCTCGGCCGTGCGGCGCTCGAGCAGGCTGCGGATGTCGCCGTCGAGCTGTTGCAAAAGCGATTGCAGTTCCTCGTCGACATTGTTGGTCTGCGCCAGGTTGGCGCGCAAGTCTTTCAGATGGGACTTCAGGTTCGCTGTGTCGTCATTCAACATGTCGTCCTCGTGTTAGTGGGTAAACGTCGTCTCCAAGTACAGCTCTTCGACTTTCTTGCGCGCCCAGGGCGTCTTGCGCAGGAACTTCAGGCTCGATTTGATACTCGGATCGCTGATAAAGCAATTGATGTCGATCCGCTGCCCCAGCTGTTCCCAGCCGTAATGCTCCACGAGCCGGGTCAGTAATGATTCTAATGTAATACCGTGTAATTCCTGAACACTCATTGGCGTTGCCGTTTCCGTTGAAAAGTGCGGCCGCTCACAGCGTGCCGTCATTCGGGCAGTATAGCCGCGGCGAGAGCAAGCGGACCTGATCGTCGGCGACCGCGCGCAGACTGGCCTGGGTGGCGCCGTCGACGCCAAAGCCGTCCAGCTGCGGCAAGTCGAGCGGGGCCTTGCCGGTCAAGGTGGCGTACAGCACCAATGCCGCCAGGAAGGCGCCGGGCGGCGCCGAATGGTTGCCGTCGGACGCGTGCAGCACCAGCGCCGGATAGCGGGCCGCCGCCAGATCGAAAGCCTGGGGAATCGGCGGCACGCAGGCCGCTTGCTGCCGCGCGATGCTCACGTGCAGGTCGAAAATGCGCTGGGTTTCATTGATGCCCAGTCTGGGCCACTCGGGAAACATGACCGGCAGGGCCGGGATCTGGCGCGTGCGGCGCACCAGTTCCACCGCCTCGGCCGTCGAATACTCGACCGTGCCGGACGTGCTGTAGCGCTGCGCCTGGAGGATCACCGCGCTCCATTTCTGGCCACCCAACATGCTCATGGAGGTGGCGTCGCCCAGCCGCTCGTCAAGGAACAGGTATCCGGGCGCGACCGATACCGCCACGGTCTTGCCCGAACGGCCAGCCCGCACCATGGCCGCTAGCATCTCCGGCAAGGCATTGAAGGCGGTATGGCTATTGCCGAACATGAGGATCGTGATGTCGGCGCTGACGGGCGCCGGCGGCGCGGACGATCCGCCCCCGCCACCGCATGCCACCAGCGCTGCGGCCAGCAGCAGTGCGCCGAACCGGGCCAGGCGAAGGAGGGACATGCGGCACCTCTTAACGGGAGGAAAGTACTTTAATCATCGTACAAACCGGTCCCGAACTCAATGCCTTTTCTTCATTCGCCGGCAAGGAGGGCGGCGCGGCGCGCGGCGCTCAGCGAGGCCAGCGCCTTGGCGTGCGACCAGGCCAGCAATTCGAGCAGATAGTCGCGCGGCAAGGTGTTCGGGTCGACGATGGTGACCCAGTGAAAACGGCCCATGTAGCGGGCCGGCTTGATGCCGGGCACGTCGGTCAGCTCCAGGAAGCGGTCGGGACTGACGCGCAGGCTGAAGCGCCATTGCTCCGGCGTACTGGTCTTGAAGTAGGCGAACTTTTTATCGCCCACCGAATACACGAGGATATTGCTGGGAGGCCCATAGAGCTGCTCGCTGGCGCCCGGGCAGGCGCCGCACAGCTGCTTGAGTTCGCCCACCTTCATCGCTTGGCGACCGTCGTGCTCTGGCAAGCCTTGTTGAATGCGATGCCTTTGAGGAAGGCGCGGCGCGCGGTGCCGGCCGCGATTGCAGCGGCCACTTCTTCCGAATGGCGTTCGGCGCCGCTCAGCTTGCGCACCCAGCCGCGGAACGGAATCGCGCCTTCCACCGTCTTTTGCAAGGCGCCGACGGCGGCGTTGCCGACCGCATTCTTGGCCTTGTCGCCTTTGCCCAGTTCCGCGGCCGGGTCGGCGTCCAGATCCGGCCCCAGCACCTCGTCGAGCAAGCCGACCTGTTGCTGCAGCGCCGCGCAGCTCTGGTCGTAAGGCGCCACATAGGGCTGCTTTTTGGCCTCGGCCAGCACCGGCGGAATCGCGGTCGAGGACAGATTAAAGTCGCGCAAAGGCGTGGCGGCCACGTCGGTCACGCGCTGCTGCTCCGTCGATGCGCAGGCAGTCAGGGAAAGGGCAACAGCGAGGATCAGGCAAGTTTTCATGGGAAGGGGGCGTTTGATTAGTGGAATCATTGTACTATGAACAACTGTTTCTTACGGCGACTTTCGCTGCAAGCTGGCCAGAAACGCCTCGCCCTCCGCCGCCAATCCGTCAGGCATGTCGGGCGCTACCCGGCGAACGGAATAAGACACGTCGACAGCGCTGGCCGGATTGTGCTCACTCATGCAGAAGCGGCCCGACGATTGCATTTGCATGCTTGCTTGCGTCTCGCCATTGTTCTCACGCACATCATGTACAGACTGCTCCCAACGCACGCAATGCGGCAGCTGCGCATCCATGCTGACCGTGGTCGCAAGCTGCGCATCGCGGTCCGGGTCAGCGCCCCCGCGTTGCGCGACTCTGGCACGGACAAAATCGAGCAGGGCCGGATCGGTCAGCTGCGGCGTCGGCATGGTCACTTTTTCCATGATCGCCAGCATCGCGCCGTCACGCCCGTCCAGCTTTTTGGCGTACACGACCTTTTGCCTGGACACCTTGCCGTGCCAGGCGCCCTCCTGCGGCGCGCGGACGGCAAAGTCATCGATGCTGACAAGCGGTGCGGTGCCCTTGGATAAAACAATGGCAGGTGCGGCTACCGCGCTCGCGCTCACGCAGAGCAAGGAGAAAATAAGCGTCTTCATCGTCTTACTGCGAGATGTGCATGCTGTACTGCGCGCCGTTCGAGAACTGGCAATTGCCGGTGCCCAGATTGGCGCTGCTCATGGCGTATTCGCAGCGCACGTAGCCGCCGCGGTTGCCGGTGGCATTGGCCAGCCCTTTGGTCGAGTTCGGCGCGCGGGTCGCTTCGCCCACAAAGGATTCGCCGGCCAGGTTGAAGCTGAATTCGCCATGGCCGTGCTCGGGATTGCTGATCACGCCGGCCACGGTGCCGATGCGCGAGGCCGCTTCATTGCTCGGATACAGGCGCGCCGCGAAGGGCGGGCGGATGGCCCCCATCGGCACGAAGGCCGTGCCTTGTGCGTTGCTGAAGGCGGGATTGGTGGCGGACGCGGGGTACTGGTTCAGCGGCATCACGTAACAGGCACAAAGTGCCGAGCCCATGGCGGCCGCTGCGATCAACTTGCTTGTCTTCAACATGTTCGTCTTCCTCAGGTCAGCTTCGCTTGGAGATCAAGCTCAGTGAAGCGAAGTATATTGAGACGGGACGTTTTTGCTAATCTATTCGATCTGGCGTCGAATGGCGATACTTTAGAGGGTGAGGCGCGCTACCAGAGCACGGGAAAAGCACACAGCAGCGCGATGCCGAGGAACAAAATCCACGACAGGTGCCTGCCGCGCGAGGCGACCAGCGCCAACAGAAAATGGGCGAAAAACGTGGCCCCGACCACGGCGACGATGCTCGCCATGCCGGATCCCGCCTGCACCGTCGCCACCAGCACCGCCGCCAGGCCGATCCAGGCAAGCGAGGCGATATGCCAGCCGAAACGCAATACCTTGTGCATGCCATCGGCACTGCCTAGCAGCTTGGGCAATTCGCAACGCTGGAATATACGTCTGAGCACATAACGTTCACCCAGGTAAGCATGTCCGAAGCTGACTAGCACGATCAGCACAACCGCGAGATAAACGTATGTATGCATATAAATGACCACCGTTGTCGTATTTTAGGAGCCATTGTAACGATAATCCTGCGCGACAAATTATCCTTGTGTTACTCTTTTTGTCCAATAAAAACCTGCTTAAAGGAAACGCATGAAACGTGTCGCGAAGTGGATTTTCGGATTGCTGGCCCTGGCCATCCTGCTGGTGGCGGCGCTCGGCGTGCACACCTGGTATTTCAAACCGGCCAGCATCGACTGGTTCTACGGCCGCGTGTTCGCCAAGTTCGCGCTCGACAGTCCCGAAATGCTGTCCTCGATGCGCCTGCTGCCGCCGGCGCTGGACTTCCACAGCACCAAGCTCGACGATATGTCGCCGGCCCACGACGACAAGGTGTTCGCCGACCTGACCGAAGCGCTGGACACGCTCAAACGCTACGACCGCAGCGCGCTCGACCGCGACGGCCAGCTCTCCTACGACACCCTCGCCTTCTTCCTGCAGTCGCAAGTCGATGGCGCCGCCTATCGCTGGCACGATTTCCCCGTCAATCAGCTGTTCGGCGTGCAAAGCGGCACACCCAACTTCATGACCCAGACCCACCAGGTGACCGACCTGACGGAAGCGAACAACTACGTCACGCGCCTGAACAAGTTCCCGCTCAAGTTCGACCAGTTGCTCGAGAGCCTGAAACTGCGCGAAGCGAAAAACGTGATCCCACCGCGCTTCACGGTTGAAAAAGTGCTGGTGCAGATGAAGGAATTTTCCGGCAAGCCGGCCAAGGACAATCCGCTGTACGTGAGTTTCGCGGAAAAGCTGGCCAAGGTCCCCGCCGCCAAGATCGACAGCGCCACCCGCACCGAGCTGCTGACGCAGACCGAGCAGGCCATCAATGCCAGCGTCTATCCTTCCTACCAGAAGCTGATCGCCTACTTCACCGCGCTGCAGGAAAAGGCGAAAACCAACAACGGCGCGTGGAGTCTGCCGGACGGCGACAACTACTACGCCTGGTGCGTGCGCAAGCACACCACGACCACCATGACGCCGCAGCAGGTGCATGACCTGGGCCTGTCCGAAGTGGCGCGCGTGAGCGCGGACATGGACGCCATCCTCAAGGCCCAGGGCCTGAGTGAAGGCACCATCGGCGTGCGTGTGCAAAAGCTGGCGCGCGATCCGGCGCAACAGTATCCGAATACGCCGGAAGGCAAGAAGGACATGCTGGCGCGCTACCAGGCGATTCTCGACGAAGTGAACAAAGGCATGGACGCCGCGTTCGACGTGCGTCCGAAGCTGGGCGTGGAAGTGCGCGCCGTGCCCGAATTCTCGCAAGCGACTGCACCCGGCGCCTACTACGACAGCGGCGCCTTCGATGGCACCCGTCCCGGCGTCTTCTACGCCAACATGCGCAATCCCGGCGAGACGCCCAAGTTCGCCATGCGCACCCTGGCCTACCATGAAGGCATCCCGGGCCACCACTTCCAGATCGCGATCGCCCAGGAACTGCAGAATGTGCCGTTCTTCCGTCGCGTGATTCCCTTCACGGCCTATCAGGAAGGCTGGGCGTTGTACGCCGAGCGCCTGGCCTACGAAATGGGCTTCGGCCGCGATCCGCTCGACAGCCTGGGACGCTTGCGCGACGAGATGATGCGCGCCACGCGCCTGGTGGTCGACTCGGGCATCCATTACAAGCACTGGACGCGCGAGCAGGCCATCACCTATATGGTCGATAACACCGGCATGTCGGAGCAGGACGTGACCGCCGAAGTGGAACGCTACATGGTCGATCCCGGCCAGGCGCTGGCCTACAAGACCGGCATGCTCAAGATTCTGGCGCTGCGCGAGCACGCCAAGCAGGAACTGGGCGACAAGTTCGATCTCAAGCAGTTCCACAACGAAGTGCTGACCCACGGCGCGCTGCCACTGACCCTGCTCGAGGGCGTGGTCAACGACTGGATCGCCAAGCGCAAGAAGGGCTAACACGCTGTTTGCGCAGCAGCCTCAAGCTGATAGCCGCCACTCCGTCGCCCTCGCGAAGGCGGGGGCCCATAGCACGCCTGCGAATCCGGCAACGCGCTATGGGTCCCCGCCTGCGCGAGGACGACGGAAGGTGAAAAAAATGCCGCTCGGTCGAGCGGCATTTTTCGTTTACTTCGCGGTCAGCCCGCGCTTTTCAAGCAGGGCATCGACCGTGGCATCGCGCCCACGGAACTTGCGATACATCTCCATCGCATCCATCGTTCCGCCACGCGAGAGCAGCATCTTGCGGAAGTAGTCGCCATTCTTGCGCGACAGACCGCCGTGCTCCTTGAACCACTCGGTGGTATCGGCGTCGAGCTTTTCGCTCCACAGATAGCCGTAGTAGCCGGCCGCGTAACCGCCCGAGAACACGTGCGAGAAGTAGGTCGTGCGGTAGCGCGTCGGCACCGGCGCGAAGTCCACGCCCGCATCCTTGAGCGCCTGCGCTTCAAAGCCCAGAACGTCGGTCGGAATCTGGCCGGCGCCCAGCTGGTGCCAGCGCTGATCGAGAATGCCGGCCGCGAGCGACTCGGTCATGCGATAGCCTTCATTGAACTTTTTGGAGGCCATCACCTTGTCGAGCAGCTCCTGCGGCATCGGCGCACCGGTCTTGTAATGCTTGGCGTAGTTGGCCAGCACTTCGGGCCACACCAGCCACATCTCGTTGACCTGCGACGGGAATTCGACGAAGTCGCGCGGCACCCGGGTGCCCGCAAAGCGCGGATAGGTCACGTTCGAGAACATGCCGTGCAGCGCATGGCCGAATTCGTGGAACATGGTGCGCACTTCCTCGAACGTGAGCAGGGTCGGTTCGCCCGCCGGCGGCTTGGGAATGTTCAGGTGGTTGCCGATCACCGGATGGGTGCCCATCAGCTTGGACTGCGACACATAGGCGTTGGCCCAGGCGCCGCCACGCTTGTTACCGCGCGCGTAGAAGTCGGCGATGAAGATCGCCAGCGGCTTGCCGTCGGCATCGATCACGTCGAACACGCGCACGTCCGGATCGTACACCGGCAGATCCTTGCGCTCCTTGAAGGTCAGGCCATACACCTTCCCGGCCGCGAAGAAGACGCCGTTGGTCAGCACGCTGTTCAACTCGAAGTACGGTTTGAGCTGCGCCGCATCGAAGTTGAAACGCTGCGCGCGCACCTTGTCGCTGTAATAGGCCCAGTCGTGGGCCGCCAGCTGGAAGCCGCCCTTGTCGGCATCGATCGCCTGCTGGATCTCGGCCGCTTCGCGCCGTGCATTGGCCACGGCCGGCTTGGCGAACTCGGACATCAGCTTGTTGACGGTGCCGACATCGCGCGCGGTCTGGTCTTCCAGCGAATACGCGGCGTGGTTCGGGTAGCCGAGCAAGGCCGCGCGTTCGGCGCGCAGCTTGGCGATCTTGAGCACGATGGCGGTGTTGTCATACGGGCCGCCACGGCTGCCGCGCGCCATCGACGCTTCCAGCAGGCGCTGGCGCGTGCCGCGGTTCGACAGCACCGACAGCGGCGCCTGGCCGGTGGTGTTGGTCACCGGGATCAGAAATTTGCCGTCCAGGTCGCGCGCCTTGGCGGCGGCGGCCGCGGCATCGATGGCAGCATCGGACATGCCGGCCAACTCGGCGCGCGTGTCGACGATCAGCGCGGCCGCATTCGATTCCTTGAGCACGTTCTGGGCGAAGGTGGTCGTCAGGGTCGCCAGCTCGCTGTTATAGCCGCGCAGCTTTTCCTTGTCGGCGGCCGACAGGCGTGCGCCTGCGCGTACAAAATCGGTGTGATAGCGTTCGAGCAGGAAGCGCGACTCGGGATCGAGTTTGAGCTTGGCGCGCTTGTCGTACAAGGTCTTGATGCGCGCGAACAGCTTCTCGTTCAGGCGGATGCTGTCGCTGTGCGCCGACTGCTTGGGCGAGAGCTCCGTTTCCAGCGCCTGCATGGCCGGATTGGTGTTGGCGCCCGACAGATTGCCGAACACGCTGCTGACGCGATTGAGCAGGCGGCCGGAACGCTCCATCGCGACGATGGTGTTCTCGAACGTGGGCGGCTTGGGATTGTTGGCGATGGCCGCGATTTCTTCGGCCTGGATGCGCATGCCCTCTTCGAAGGCCGGCTTGTAGTGCGCGTTGTCGATCTTGTCGAACGCGGGATAGTTAAAGGGGAGCGTGCTTTCCTGGGCAAACGGATTGCTCGCATCGATGGCGGCCGCTACTGGCGCCGCGAGCACAAAGCCCGCGGCGGCCAGACTGGCCGCGATGATCATCACTTGTGGACGGGACATCGCGGCTCCGGGATCAGTTGGCGTTCAGGCCACGGCGCTCGAGCAAAGGCTCGATCTTGGCATCACGGCCGCGGAAGTTGCGGAACAGTTCCATCGCGTCCAGGGTGCCGCCGCGCGAGAGCAGGGTCTTGCGGAAGTGGTCGCCGTTCTTGCGCAGCAGGCCGCCGTTTTCCTTGAACCACTCGACGGTGTCGGCGTCGAGCTTCTCGCTCCACAGGTAAGCGTAGTAGCCGGCCGAGTATCCGCCCCAGCTATGCGAGAAGTAGGTGGTGCGGTAGCGCGGCGGCACCGGTGCGAAATCGACGCCGGCGTCCTTCAGTGCCTGCGCTTCGAAGCCCAATACGTCGGTCGGGATTTTGTTCGACGGCAGCTGGTGCCAACGCTGGTCGAGGATGGACGCGGCCAGGTATTCAGTGGTGGTGAAGCCCTGGTTGAATTTCTTCGACGCGATGACCTTGTCCAGCAGTTCCTTCGGCATCGCTTCGCCGGTCTTGTAGTGCTTTGCGTAGTTCGACAGCACTTCAGGCGCGATCATCCACATTTCGTTCACTTGCGATGGATACTCGACGAAGTCGCGCGGCACGCTGGTGCCCGAGAAGCGCGGGTACTTCACGTCCGACAGCAAGCCATGCAGCGCGTGGCCGAATTCGTGGAAGGCGGTCTTGACTTCGTCCACGGTCAAGAGGGTCGGCTCGCCTGCGGGCGGCTTTGGAATGTTGAGGTGATTGGCCACCACCGGGTGGGTGCCCATCAGACCCGACTGCGACACGTAGGCATTCATCCAGGCGCCGCCTTGCTTGTTCGAGCGCGCGTACATGTCGGCGATGAAGATCGAGATCTGCTTGCCGTCGGCGTCGAACACGTCGAACACGCGCACGTCCGGGTTATACACCGGCAGATCCTTGCGTTCCTTGAAGGTCAGGCCGTACAGTTTCTCGGCGGCGAAGAACACACCCTTGATCAGGACGCTGTCCAGTTCAAAGTAGGGCTTGAGCTGGTTCTCGTCGAAGCTGTAGCGCTGCGCGCGCACCTTGTCGGTGTAGTAGGCCCAGTCGTAGGATGCGACCTGGAAGCCGCCCTTGTCGGCATCGACGACCTTCTGCAGATCGGCCGCTTCCTTGCGCGCGTTGGACACGGCCGGCTTGGCCAGTTCCGACAGCAGCTTGTTGACCGAGGTGGTGTCTTTCGCGGTCTGATCCTGCAGCGAGTAGGTGGCGAAGTCGGGGAAGCCCAGCAGCTCGGCCTTCTCGGCGCGCAGCTTGGCCAGCTTGGTGACCACGCCACGGTTGTCGAACTTGCCGCCATGGCTGCCGCGGGCCATCGATGCGGCCATCAGGCGCTCGCGCGTGGCGCGGTTGGTCAGCACGGCCAGCGGCGGCTGGCCGGTGGTGTTCACCAGGGGGACCACGAATTTGCCATCGAGCTTGCGCTTCTTGGCTTCGGCGGCGGCGGCGTCGATCGCCGCTTCGGTCATGCCGGCCAGTTCGGCGCGGGTGTTCACGACCAGCGCGTCGGCGTTGATTTCCTTGAGCACGTTCTGGCTGAAGGTGGTGCCCAGCACGGCCATCTGGCCGTTGTAGGCTTTCAGCTTTTTCTTGTTGGCGGCCGACAGGTTGGCGCCGGCCAGCACGAAGTCCTTGTTGTAGCGCTCGAGCAGGAAGGCCGATTCAGGATCGAGGCCCAGCGTGGCGCGCTGGTCGTACAGCGCCTTGACGCGCTTGAACAGTTTGTCGTTCAGGTAGATGGCGTCGGCGTGGGCGGCCAGCTTGGGCGACATTTCACGGTCGATCGCGTCCATCGCGTCGTTGGTGTTGGCGCCTTGCAGGCTCGAGAAAATGGTCGAGACGCGGGTCAGCAGCTGGCCCGATTTTTCCATCGCCACGATGGTGTTCTCGAAGGTTGGCGCTTCCTTGTTGTTCGCAATCGCGGCCATTTCGGCCAATTGCTCTTTCATGCCGGCCAGGTAGGCAGGCTTGAAGTGCTCATTCTTGATCTTGTCGAAGGCCGGATACTCGAACGGCAGCGTGCTTGGCGCGGCCAGCGGGTTCGATGCCGGCAGCGCGGCAGGAGCGGCGTAGGCCGATTGGATGAGCGCCAGGCTGGCGGCGACGATAAGCATCTGGGGACGGTTCATGGCATCTTTCGCGAGTGCTGAAGAAAAGCTGCCCGCGGATAGCCGGCAGCACGTAGCAGAAGATGATAGCAGGATGCCAAGGAGGCGTCACGGGCAAGCGTGTATGCATGTTTGCCGGGCGCGACAGTGCAGTTCCCGTATTGACGGGCGCCGTTCGTTATTTGGTGCGCTGCCCACGTAGCAGGCGGTCGATGATGGCGGCCAGCGCGATGCCGATCGCGTACGCGACCAGATCGACCCAGTCGAAACCGGAGCCCAGCAACAGGTGCCCGATGGTCGTTTTGCGCACTGCAACAAGCGGCGGCCATTGAATCATCTGGGCGAATTCATCGGCCCAGGCGACGGCCAGCGCCAGCGCGGCAAGCTGTCTGCCGCCCATCGCGGGCCGCAGCAGCGCAATGCACAGGAACACGGCAACCGCCCACAGGGCGTCGCCCGGATAGTTCTCCAGCAGCGCCGGGAACATGCCCGGCACCTTGCGCGACGCCAGGCCCAGCGCGATCACCAGCGCCAGCGCGGCGCCGGTCCAGCCCCGATGGCGCCGCATCAGTAGTGCGGCGGCTTTTCGTTCAAGGTGCCCGGCCCCGAATGCGCGTTGTTGCGCACGTGCTCGGCCAGTTTGCTCACCATCGCCTCTAGCTGGTCGATGCGGCGCGATTGCTGGTACACCAGCTTGTTCAATTCATCGACCAGGTCTTCCTGATGCGCGAGCTTGATTTCGATGTTGACGAAGCGTTCTTCCTGGCTCACTGAGGTAACTCCATGTTCATGTTTTGGGGGTGGACAGCAGCGCCTTGAGGCTGGCAAGGCGGTCCTTGGGCGAGAGCGTTTCGGCCTCGGTCGGCACGGCGTCGCCCACGTCGAGCGCCATCTCCTTGATGAAGCGCGACGGATCGCAGTGCACCTGCTCGCCGGCGCGCTTGCGCTTCTTGCACCAGGTGATCTGCAGCGTGCGCTGGGCACGCGTGATCCCCACGTACATCAGGCGCCGCTCTTCCTGCACCCGCGCGGCGATGGTTTCGACCGGCGCGTCCGGGTCGCCCTTGTGCGGCAGGATCCCTTCTTCGACGCCGACCAGGAACACGTGCGGATACTCGAGCCCCTTGGACGCGTGCAGGGTCGACATGCGGACCGCGTCCGGCTCCTCGTCCTGGCCTTCGAGCATGCTCATGAGCGCGACCATCTGGGTCAGTTCGAGCAGGTTTTTCTCTTCGCCCGACTTGTCCTTGCCGCCGTTGCCGCGTTCCTTGAGCCAGTTGGTAAATTCGAGCACGTTCTGCCACTTGCTTTGCGCGGCGCGCTCTTCGAACACGTCGTACAGATAGCTCTCGTAGGCGATCTCTTTCATCATGTCGTCGAGCACCGCGGCCGCGTTCTCGCCGCTGCCGGACGGACCGGGGCGGCTGGCGCGCGCTTCGAGCTGGTTGATGAAATTGCAGAAGTCGCGCAGCGGCAGCAGCTGGCGGTCGGCCAGCTTGGCTTCGATCCCGCCCTTGAAGGTCGCCTCGAACAGCGAGCAATTCCACTGCTTGGAAAACTCGCCCAGCACTTCCAGCGTGGCCATCCCGACCCCGCGCTTGGGCGTGGTCACGGCGCGGATGAAGGCCGGGTCGTCGCCGTCGTTGGCGATCAGGCGCAGGTAGCTGATGATGTCTTTGATCTCGGCCTTGTCGAAGAAGCTCTGGCCGCCCGAAATCGTGTATGGGATGCGCTCCTTGCGCAGCGACTGCTCGATCACGCGCGCCTGGTGGTTGCCGCGGTACAGAATGGCGTAGTCGGACCACTTGTTCTTGCGCTGGAAGCGGTCGGCCGAAATCATGATCGCCACCTGCTCGGCTTCCTGGTCGTCGGTCTGCATGCCCAGCACCTTGATCGGTTCGCCCAGACCATGCTCGGACCACAGCGCCTTTTCGAACAGCTTGGGGTTGTTGCCGATGACCGCGTTGGCCGCCTGCAGGATGCGGGTGGTGGAGCGGTAATTCTGTTCGAGCTTGATCACCTTTAAGTCCGGGAAGTCTTCGCCCAGGGTCTTGAGGTTTTCCACCGACGCGCCGCGCCAGGCGTAGATCGCCTGGTCGTCGTCGCCCACGGCGGTGAACATGGGCTTTTTGCCGATGCCGGTCACCAGCAGCTTGACCAGTTCGTACTGGCAGGTGTTGGTGTCCTGGTATTCGTCCATCAGCAGGTAGCGCAGGCGGCGCTGCCATTTGTCGCGGATCGGATCGTTGTTGCGGAACAGTTCGACCGGCAGGCGGATCAGATCGTCGAAGTCGACCGCCTGGTAGGCCGCCAACGTGGCCACATAGCTGCGGTAGACGCGCGCGGCCTGGGCTTCGTCTTCATCCTTGGCGTTCTTGATCGCCAGTTCCGGATCGACCAGGCCGTTCTTCCATAGCGAGATTGAATTCTGAATGCTGCGAATGAGCTGCTTGTCGGTAGTGATCGCCAGATCCTGCACCAGGCCGTAGCAATCGTCGCTGTCCATGATCGAAAAACGGTCCTTGAGCCCGACCCCGGCCGCTTCCTGGCGCAGGATCTTCACGCCCAGCGAGTGGAAGGTCGACACCGTGAGCTGCTTGGCCTGGCGCGGCTGCTTGAGCAGCTTGGCGATCCGTTCCTGCATCTCGAGTGCGGCCTTGTTGGTGAAGGTCAGCGCGGCGATGGTGCGCGGATCGTAGCCGCGGTCCTCGATCAGGTGCGCGATCTTTTGCGTGATCACGCGCGTCTTGCCCGAACCGGCGCCAGCCAGCACCAGGCACGGGCCGTCAAGATACATGACAGCTTCGCTCTGGGGAACGTTCAGGCCGAACTTGGGGGCGGAGGACATCGGAGGGCATTCTTCTGGAAACAACCAGCCATTGTAGCGCACCGGGCCCTGCCCATGCCGCCCGAAGCTATCGTAGAATGGAAGGATGAAAAAAACCCTCCTGATCCTTGCGGCCAGCCTCGGCGCGCTGGCCTTTTCCGCGCGTGCCGAAACGCTGACCGTGGCGGCCGCGTCCGACCTGACCTACAGCATCGACGAACTGGCGACTGCGTTCGCGCAGCAGGTGCCCGGCGCCGAAGTCAAGGCTTCTCTTGGCTCGTCTGGCAATTTCTACGCCCAGATCAAGAATGGCGCGCCGTTCGACGTGTTTCTGTCGGCCGACATGAAGTACCCGACCCAATTGGCGCAGGACGGCGCGGCCGAGCGCGCCACGCTGGCGCCGTACGCCATCGGCCGGATTGTCCTGTGGTCGCTCGACCCCCGCTTCAACCTGAGCCAGGGCATGCGCGTGCTGAACGATGCCCGCATCGAGCGCTTCGCCATCGCCAACCCCGATGTGGCGCCCTACGGCCGCGCCGCGCGCATCTCGCTCGTGGCGCTGGGCTTCTGGGATGCGGTCAAGGACAAGCTGGTATTGGGCGACAACATCGCGCAGACCGCGCAATTCATCCAGACCGGAAACGCGCAGGTCGGCATCGTGTCATACGCGACCGTGCTCGCGCCCAAGGTCAAAGGGACCGGCAGCTACTATCTGATTCCCGAGGACGGCGTGCCGCCGATCGAGCAGGGCGCCATCGTCACGCGCCGCGGCGCTGCCAATCCGCTGGCGCCGCGCTTCATGCAGTTCCTGCAGTCGCCGGCCGCGCGCGCCATCCTGCTCAAACACGGTTTCTCCCTGCCGCGCGAGAAGAATGCCTGATTTTCCACCGGCCCTGTGGCAAGCGATCGGCCTGACACTGCGCCTGGCGACGGTGTCGTCGCTGGTGCTGCTGGTGGTCGGCATTCCGCTCGCGCACTGGCTCAATCGCAGCCGCATGCCGGGCGTGATCTTTATCGAAACCCTGGTCAGCCTGCCGATTGTGCTGCCGCCGACCGTGATCGGTTTCTATCTGCTGTTGTTGATGTCGCCCCAGCACACGCTGGGCGCGGCCTGGACCTCGGTATTCGGCCAGCCACTGCCGTTTTCCTTCGCCGGGCTGGTGATCGGCTCCGTTATCTACAGCCTGCCGTTTGCGGTGCAGCCCTTCCAGGCGGCGTTTCGCAGCGTGAAGCCGGAGATGGTGCAGTCGGCGCTGGCGCTGGGCCTGACGCCGCGCCAGACCTTCTGGTCCATCGTGCTGCCACTGTCGAAGCACGGCGTGCTGACCGGAGTGTCGCTCAGCTTCGCCCACACGATGGGCGAATTCGGCGTGGTGCTGATGCTGGGCGGGAGCATCCCGGGCCAGACTCGGGTCGCCTCGATCGCCCTGTATGACGAAGCGCAAAAGCTCAACTACGCCACCGCCCACGCCTACGCGCTGGTGCTGCTGGCGATTTCGTTCGCGATCCTGATCGGGATCGCCTTCCTGCAGCGGCGCCAGCGCGTCGGCCTGCTGTCGAACGCTTAAAAGCCCGACAGCACGATTTTGCCGATCATGCGCCTGCCTTCCAGGGCCGCATGGGCGCGCGCGATGTTCGCCGCATTGATGGTGCCGAACGACTCGCCCACCGTGGTCACCAGCACCCGCTCATCGATCAGGCCCGCCACTTCGGTCAGCAGGATGTGCTGCTCGAGCATGTCGCTCGTTTCGAACATCGATCGGGTGAACATCAGTTCGAACACCAGCGCCGCGCTCTTGGTGAACAAGCCGTCCAGCGCCAGCGGCGCTTCGTTGCCAAGGATGCTGCAGATGCGGCCTTGCGGACGGACAGCTTGCACCAGCGCCGGGAAGTGCTTGTCGATCTCGTTCAGGCACAGGATGAAGTCCACCGCCGGCAAGCCCAGTGCGGCCAACTGGGCCGGGATGTCGCCGTTATGATCGATCACATGATCGGCCCCCAGGCGCTTGCACCAGGCGCCCGATTCGGGACGCGACGCGGTGGCCACCACGGTCAGGCGCGCCAGCTTTTTGGCCAGCTGGATCGCGATCGAACCCACGCCACCGGCGCCGCCCACGATCAGGATCGACTTGCCCTGATCGGCCCCGCCGCGCGAGACGCCCAGGCGGTGGAACAGCGCTTCCCAGGCGGTGATGCTGGTCAGCGGCAGCGCCGCGGCCTGGGCAAAATCGAGGCTGGCCGGCTTTTTGGCCGCGATGCGCTCGTCGACGACGTGCATTTCGCTGTTGGCGCCGGCCCGTACCAGGCTGCCCGCGTAATAGACCTGGTCGCCCGGCTGGAACAGGGTGACTTCCGGGCCGACCGCGATCACCGTGCCTGCCGCATCCCAGCCCAGCACGCGCGCTTCGGCATCGACAGCCTGCCCGGCGCGGATTTTATGGTCGACCGGGTTGACCGAAATGGCGGCGATCTGCACCAGCAGGTCGCGCGCGCCCGGTTGCGGCTGCGGCAGGGTGGTGTCTTGCAGGGTTCCGTTGAGGACGGCGATGGCTTTCATGGGGTAGCTCCTGTGTGATTAACGTGTGCACAGTGTGAGGCTGGTCGATTCGTTTGATAATTGGCATAATGATTGAATATCTATTCACCAAAACAGAATAATGAGCCTGGACCTGACTGACGTCGCCCTGTTCGTGCGGGTGTGCGCGACCCGTAACCTGTCGGCCGCCGGGCGCGAATTCGGCCTGTCGCCGGCGGCGTCGAGCGCGCGCATGGCGCAGCTGGAACGGCAGCTGGGCGCGCGCCTGCTGCACCGGACCACGCGCCAGATCGCCCTGACCCAGGATGGCGAAGCGTTTCTGGAGCGGGCGGTGGTGCTGCTGGAGGCGGCCGAGTTGGCGCAGTCCGCTGTGGGCGGCGGCGCCGACGGGCCGCACGGCCTGCTGCGGGTGGCGGCCTCGGTCTCGTTTGGGCGGCTGCACATCATGCCGGCGCTGGCCGAATTTTTGGCCCTGCATCCGGGGATCCGGCTCGACCTGCGCCTGTCGGACCGCATGATCGACCTGGCCGCCAACGGCATCGACGTGGCGGTGCGCATCGGCCCCCTGCGCGACTCGGCGCTGGTGGCGCGCACGCTGGCGCCCAGCCGCCTGTGGCTGTGCGCCTCGCCCGATTATCTGGCCCGTTGCGGCACCCCGCAGCGCCCGGAAGACCTGGCGCAGCACGAGTGCCTGGTGCTGGACGGCTTTCATCCGTGGCGTTTTCAGGACGGGAAGCGGGAGGTGGCGATGCGGGTGCGCGGACGCATGCAGAGCGATAACGGCGAAGCGCTGCGCGACGCCGCGGTGGCGGGCCTCGGCATCGCGCTGCAGTCGACCTGGGCGATGTACGAGCAGCTGCAGCAAGGCACGCTGGTGCGGGTATTGGGGGAGTTTCCGATCGTGCCGCAGTCGGTGGTGTCGGCCCAGTACCTGAACCGCAGCTACCTGCCGCCCAAGACGGTCGCTTTCATCGACTTTTTCGCGGCGCGCTTCGGCCCCACCCCTTACTGGGATGCGGGCCTGCCCTGATCAGGAGTGGGTGTCGACCTTCTCGCGTGCGCACAGCACGTTGAGCAGGCGTAGCTGTTCTTGCTGGATGTCGAGCAGCTGCAGCTTGAATTCATCCATCTTCTTGTGCAGCGCCATGATCTCCAGTTCGGCCTTGAGATTGACTTCGTAATCGTGCAGGGCGGTCAGGCGATCCTTCTCGCCCTGGCGGTTCTGCGACATCAGGATCACCGGCGCCTGGATCGCGGCCAGCATCGACAGCACCAGGTTGAGCAAAATGTAGGGGAAGGGATCGAACGGCTTGTGACCGTCGCGCAGCAGGAACCAGGAATTGAGCCCCACCCAGCTGGCCAGCACCACGGCGAACAGGCCGATGAAGGCCCACGAACCGCCGAAGCGCGCCACGGCGTCGGCCGCGCGCTGGCCGAACGTCATGTCATCGTCCATCTCGGGCAGGCTGCGGGAAATGGTGCGGCGCTCGGCAATCGATTGCTCGACGGCCGCCTTGCTGCGTTTTTGTACGGCCTCGACGTGGGCCAGATAGTCGCTTCGTTTGCTTCTCATGCGAATAGTGTAACTCTTGGCAAGTTTCTTTGGCGCACAAATGCAGGGTGGCCTGCCATGCGTTACCATGCCGCTATCGGCGCGGCGCGCCCCACCATCACGAGTACCGCAACATGAAATTCGAACACCTGATTGAAATTAACGACCCGCTCAACCCGCTCATGGACACCATCACGCGCGAGCAGCTATGGCGCGGCCTGGTGCTGCGCGCGGACTCGCCCAAGATGTTCATTCCGCACCTGGACGAGTGCACCATCGACGAACGCGAGGCGGGCAGTTTCCGCCGCCGCCTGCGCTACGGCGAGCTCGAAATCGTCGACCGCGTGCTGCTCACACCCTTGCAGCAGGTGCGTTACGAAGTGGCGGCCCAGGGCGAGATCAGCGCCTCGAGCCTGGTGATGTCGATCGAATCGCCGTCCGAACATACGCTGTACGTGCGCTTTAAATACGACGACGGGCACGATGCGCAGACCGATGCCGCCAATGCCATGTATGACGAGTTCCGCAAGTCGGCCTATCAGGAAGCCGACATCGACACCATCCGCATCGTGCGCGAACTGGCCGCCAGCGGCCGGCTGGACGCGACCCTGCTCAACTAAGCGCGCTGCAAAAGCGCTGACACCCTTTAGCGTGTACGTCGTCCTCGCGAAGGCGGGGACCCATGGCGCTTACGCATCGCCGCTGCGCTTGCGTGCTCTGGGTCCCCGCCTTCGCGAGGACGATGTCAACAATTAACGGTGATAGCGCGTTTCAAACGCCGGGCAGGCACTCGTTTCGGTTGACCGGTTCCGGCGGCGCGCCTTTTTCCAGCTCGGCCGCCAGGTCGCGCAGCGCGGTGCGCACGCCTTCCTCGATCACCGGGTGGTAGAAGGGCATGTCGAGCATCTGCGCCACGGTCAGGCGCGCCTGGCAGGCCCAGGCCAGCAGGTGGCCCAGGTTCTCCGCGCGCGGGCCGATCATCTCGGCGCCCAAAAAGCGCCCCGTCGCATACTCCCCATACACGCGCAGCATGCCGTGATTTTGCAGCATCACGCGGCTGCGTCCCTGATTCGTGAACGACACCTTCCCGATGGCGAACTTGGGCCGGCCGTCGGCGCACAGCTCGCGGTAGGTTTCGCCCAGCGTGGCGATCTGCGGCTCGGTGAAGGCGATCGCCAACGGCGTGCGGCGCAGGCCGGGCCGCACGTCCGGATAGCGGCCCGCGTTGTCGCCGGCGATCTTGCCGTGGTCGGCCGCCTCGGGCAGCACCGGGCGTTCGTTGTTGGCGTCGCCCGCGATGAAGATATGGCTGGTCCCGCACTGCATGGTGTGCGGATCGAACAAGGGAATGCCCTTGTGGTCCAGTGCGAGCCCGGTGTGCTCGATGCCGATCCGGTCGACATTGGGCTTGCGCCCGGCCGCCACCAGCACGTACTGGAAGCGCTCGACGCGGCGCGTGCCGGCCGCATCGTGGGTGGTCAGTTCGACGTCGTCGCCGTCCTGGCGCGCGGCCACGATGGTCTGCTGGAAGCGCAGGTCGACTTCGGCCGCCAGGGTGTGCGATGCCACGTGCAGCACCTCGGGATCGGTCAGCTGGGCCACGCTGCCGCCGCGCGCGAAAAAGCTCACCCGCACGCCCAGGCGGGCCAGGGCCTGGCCCAGTTCCAGCCCGATCACGCCGGTGCCGATCACCGCCACCGATGAGGGCAGGTCGGTCCACTCGAATACATCGTCGCTCACGATCACGCCTTTGCCCACATCGCGCAGGACCGGCAGCATGATGGGGGTGGAGCCGGTGGCGATCACCACGCGCGCCGCCTCGATCGCCGTGTGATCGTCCACCTGCAGGCTGTGCGGACCGGTAAAGCGCGCGTGGCCGCGCAGCTTGTCGGCGGCAGGAATATTGTCCACCCCTTCCAGCACAAAGCCCACAAAACGGTCGCGCTCACTGCGCACGCGCGCCATGACGGCCTTGCCGTCGATCCGGACCTGGCCGGCATGGACGCCAAAACCGGGCGCCAGCGCCAGCATGTGGGCCGCCTCGCTGGCGGCGATCAGGAGTTTGCTCGGCATGCAGCCGACCCGGGCGCAGGTGGTGCCGTACGGGCCGCTCTCGATAAGAACGGCGCTCTTGCCCTGGGCACGGGCGGCGCGGTAAGCCGCCAGGCCGGCGGTTCCGGTGCCGATGACGGCAACGTCGACTGTGATCTTGTTCATGCGGACCCCGTTGGAAATGCGCTGTGGTGGTCGATTCTATATGGGGATGGCAGGCAACGTCGGCAAGGACAGAAAAGTGTCGGAAAACTTTACATTTGCCGAGTGGGAATATGGCGATTTTTTGATTTCCCCCAGCAAGAAGCGATATTTATTCGACAAGGCACGTTATTTGCATGACAACAGAAACCGCGCTTTTCTCAGATCGACCGAACCTACCGCCACGGAGTGTCATCTTGAAGATTTCTGCCATCCTTGCCCGCGTCATCCTGAGCACTGCCGTCCTGACCGCGTCGATTGCCGGCGCCACACCGCTGACCTGGACGCTGCAGGGGGTGACCTATGAAGACGGCGCCACGGCATCGGGTTCGTTCATCATCGAATCGACCACCGGCGATATTCTTTCCTGGGATATCACGACCACCCCGGGACTGCTCGACGGCTTCCACTACGACCTGGCAAACAGCTCCCTGTTCGCGCGCGACTTCTTCGGTTTCCCCAACAGTTACATCATCGCGCGCGACGCCCCGTTCGCCGAGCCGTACATCAACATGACCTTTGTCAGCGCATTGACGGCGCCGGGCACGGTCGATTTCACGACCAGCCAGGATTTCGCCGGCAGCTGGGAATGCATCAATTGCGACCTGATCCGCTACGTCACGGCCGGATCGGTGACCACCAACCCGGTTTCGGTGCCGGAACCGGCGCCCGTGGCCTTGTTCGGCATTGCGCTGATCGCGCTGCTCGGGTTCAAATATCGAGCGGGTCGACTTCCAGCGACCATTTGACGCGCGTTTTCATATCGCGCAGGGCGGCCAGCCATTCGCGCAGGAAGCCTTGCAGGGCGGGGCGCGACGCGCTTTCCACCAGCAGCTGGGCGCGGTCGACATTGTGCACGCGCGTCATCGTCATCGGGATCGGATCGTTGATCGTGATGCCGTCGTGCGCCAGGCAGTCGCGCGCGCTTTCGAGGAAGGCGATCGCGGTGGCGATCTCGGGCGCTTCGGCCCGCAGCAAGGCCTGGTACATATACGGCGGCAGCGCCGCCTGACGGCGCTCGGTCAGCAAGCTGCCGGCGAACCGTTCGTAATCGTGGTTCACTACCGCCGAGTACAGCGGATGCGTCGCATAGCGCGTCTGGATCAGCACTTCGCTTACGCTGCCGCCCTCCTGGCGCGCGGCGCGCCCGGCCCGTCCGGCCACCTGCATCAGCTGCGCGAACAGGCGTTCGCTGGCGCGGTAATCCTGGGAGAACAGCGCCGTGTCGGGGTTGAGAATGCCCACCAGCGTCAGCTTCTTGAAGTCGTGTCCCTTGGCGACCATCTGGGTGCCGATCAGGATATCGACCTCGCCCCGGTGCACGGTGTCGAACGCGGCTTGCGCGCTGCCCTTGCGGCGCGTGGAGTCGGCGTCGATGCGCAGGATGCGCGCCTCGGGGAACATCTGCTGCAGCCCTTCCTCGACGCGCTGCGTGCCCCGTCCCAGCGGCTGCAGGTCCACATTGCCGCAGGTGGGACAGTGGCGCGGGATGCGCATCTCCAGGCTGCAGTGGTGGCAGCGCAGCCGGTGCTCCGGCTTGTGCAGCACCATGAACGAGGTGCAGCGCGTGCAGTCGCTGATCCAGCCGCACGACTCGCAGCAGATCACGGGCGCATAGCCGCGCCGGTTCAGGAACAGCAGCGATTGTTCGCCGCGCTCGAGGCGCTGACGCAGCGCCGCCACCAGGCCGGCCGTCAGCCCATCCTTGGGCTTGTCGCGCTCCATGTCGAGCAGGCGTACGCGCGGCAGCACCGCATCCTTCACGGCCCGTTCACGCAGCTCCAGCTTGCGGTAGCGCCCCGAGCCGGCGTGGTGCCAGCTTTCGAGCGAGGGCGTGGCCGAGCCGAGCACGATCGGTATCGCCAGCTGGCGCGCGCGCCACACGGCCAGGTCGCGCGCCGAATAGCGCAAGCCTTCCTGCTGCTTGTATGAGGGGTCGTGCTCTTCGTCGATCACGATCAGCTTGAGGTTCGGCAGCGAGGCCAGAATCGCCAGCCGCGTGCCGAGCACAATGCGGGCCTTGCCCTGGTGCGCCGCCAGCCAGTGCAGCATGCGCTCGCCCTCGGACAGGCTGCTGTGCAGCGTGGCCAGCATCACGCCCGGGAAGCGGGCCCGGATATTGCCTTCCAGCTGCGGGGTGAGATTGATCTCGGGGACCAGGATCAGGATCTGCCCTTCGCTCTCGCGCGCCAGGACCTGGGCGCAAGCCTGCAGATAGACCTCGGTCTTGCCGCTGCCGGTCACGCCGTACAACAGGATCGGATTGAAGCCCTCGGCCTTGCCGATCGCGTCGGCGGCTTCCTGCTGGGCGGGGTTCAGGGCCGGCATGTCGAACGGGGTATGGTCGTGCGGCGGTGCGTCCTTGGCCAGCTTTTTGATGGCGCGGTCGAGCGCCACCGTGGTCAGCACGCGCAAATTCTTGGGCAGGCCGGGCAGCGCCACCTCGCCCAGCGGCCGCTGGTAGTAGTCGGCAGCAAACGTGGCCAGCGCCACCCATTGCGGCGAAAGGGGCCCCAGCTGGCTGCGCACGCCCAGCGCATCCTTGAGTTTGTCGGCCGGGACATCGGTGTCGAACTTGACGGCGACAATGAGCCCAATTACCTCACGCCGCCCGAAACTCACCAGCGCCAACTGGCCCGGCTGCGGTTCTTCCCCGGGCGCGCACGGCCAGCGGTAGTCGAAGCAGCTGTTGAGCGGGGTGTCGAGGGCGATGTTGAGGATGCAATATGCCATGCAGGCGCTTTACGGGCGTGAAAAGGTGGGTAAACGGCCAGTTTTGCCAGCTTGCGCCGGCCTGCCGCCGAGAGACAGAAAAGATGTGGACAACTTTGTGGACAAACAAATTCCCCAGGAAGAAAAGGTTTGTGCTATCACAAGACAGAACAGCTTCTGCCGAAAAGCAAGTTTTTTAATTCGTTTAAAATCAATCACTTGCAAATACCCTCCTGGAGGGCTCGGAATAGCGGCTTGAATCGCGTTCACTGTGCATAACCCAGCGCAAGAATGGTGTGCATGTAGTCGATTTTGGGTTGTTTCCGGCTGTTGACCGGCTGTTTTGGTGCCTGCCGCAGATATGCGTGCACGAACAAATTACCAGATGCAACACAGGGTATCAAAATATCATGCATCGCAGCAAAAACCTCATGTGAATCCTGAAGATATCCGCTAACTCACGGTAAACGCGGGGATTTTTATTTTTATCCACAAGAGCTGTTGATAACTTTGTGGACAATGCGCTGAAATCTGACGTTTCCCTATGAGGATGGGCTTGCGGCCGCCCTACCGGACTGCTGAGTAAAAATGAAAAAGTGTTTAAAATTCAATCACTTGCAGGGCCGACGTTTTCTTTTTGAAAATGTTACCGCGCGCCGGAGCGGTTTTGAAAAATTGTGAATAAGTGTGATTTTCACCGTCGCCAATTGCAACAGAAACCCGCCGTACAAGCGTGCCGCAGCGGGCGCGCCTGTACCCAAACTACATAATCAGGCGCGTTGCTGGCGGCTGAAGGTGTGGACCGCGTCGACCATGGCGGTCACCGATTCCGGCGGCGTGAACTGCGAAATGCCGTGACCGAGGTTGAACACGTGGCCCGAGCCGACCGACGGCTTGCCGTAGGCGGTCAGAGAGCGCTCGACTTCGGCGCGGATCTGTTCCGGGCTGGCGAACAGGATCGCCGGGTCCAGGTTGCCCTGCAGGGCGACCTTGTGGCCGACCAGGGCGCGCGCGCGGCCCAGGTCCACGGTCCAGTCCAGGCCGACCGCATCGGCGCCGATGTCGGCGATCTGGTCGAGCCACAGGCCGCCGCCCTTGGTGAACACGACCGCAGGAATGCGCACGCCGTCTTTTTCGCGCTTGAGCTGGGACATCACCTTCTGCATGTAAGCGAGCGAGAAGGTCTGATAGGCGCCGTCGGCCAGCGCGCCACCCCACGAGTCGAAGATCATCACGGCCTGGGCGCCGGCGTCGATCTGGGCATTGAGATAGGCCGCCACGGCGCTGGCATTGGTCTCGAGGATGCGGTGCATCAGGTCGGGACGGTTGTACAGCATCTTTTTGATGGTGTGGAATTCCTTGGAGCCGCCGCCTTCGACCATGTAGCAGGCCAGCGTCCATGGGCTGCCCGAGAAGCCGATCAGCGGCACGCGGCCGTTCAGGGCGGTGCGGATTTGCGTGACGGCCTTGAACACGTAGTCGAGCGAGTCCAGATCCGGCTCGCGCAGGGCCATCACATCGGCCTCGGTGCGCAGCGGGCGCTCGAACTTGGGACCTTCGCCATCGACAAAATACAAGCCCAGGCCCATCGCGTCCGGCACCGTCAGGATGTCCGAGAACAGGATCGACGCGTCCAGCGGATAGCGGTCGATCGGCTGCAGGGTCACTTCGGTCGCGTAGTCCGGGTTTTTGGCCAGCCCCAGGAACGAGCCGGCCTTTTCGCGCGTGGCGCGGTATTCCGGCAGATAGCGGCCCGCCTGGCGCATCAGCCACACAGGGGTGTACTCGGTCGGCTGGCGCAGCAGGGCGCGCAGGAAGGTGTCGTTCTGGAGCGGGGCGAATTGTGGCATGGTCGACAATCGGGAGCTTTGTATAAAGGCGCTATTATCGCACTCCCGGACCTGCCGCAGCGCGGCGCGCGATTGCGCCGCCGACGGGGATTATCTATCATGCGTTACCGCCTCCAACCCCACCGGATTGCCCATGACCGCATCGACCCAAAAACGCAGCGCCCCGTTCGGCATCTGGCCGTCCCCGATCACGGCGGCGGTGGTCGCGGCGGGCGCCTCGCCCCTGTCGCAGCCGCAGCTCGATGGCGGCGACATCTACTGGCTGGCCGGGCGCGCCAGCGAAGGCGGACGCACCACGCTGTTGCGCCAGCGCGGGCGCGATGTCACCGAGCTGACCCCGGCCCCGTTCAACGTGCGCACCCGCGTGCACGAATACGGCGGCGGCGCCAGCCTGGTGGACGGCGGCACCGTCTGGTTTTCCCATTTCGCCGACAACCGCATCTATGTGATCCGCGACGGCGCCGCGCCCACGCCGCTTACCGCCGGCGGCCTGCTGCGCCACGCGGACTTCGTGCACGACCGCCAGCGCCAGCGCCTGATCTCCGTGCGCGAGGACCATACCGCCGGTCATCTGCAGCCCGTCAATACGATTTGCGCGATCGACGCTGCCGGCGCCGAGACGGTGCTGGTGCAGGGCAGCGACTTTTACGCCGCGCCGCGCATTTCGCCCGACGGCCGCGCCGTCGCCTGGCTGAGCTGGGACCATCCCCGCATGCCGTGGCAGGGCACGGAGCTGTGGCTGGCCGAAATCCTGGCCGACGGCACGCTGGGCCAGCCGCAGCTGATCGCGGGCGGTCCGTCCGAGTCGATCTGCCAGCCGGAATGGTCGCCTGCTGGCGTGCTGCACTTCGTGTCCGACCGCAGCGGCTGGTGGAACCTGTACCGCCTGGTGGGCAATGCGATCCAGCCGCTGTGCGACCGGGCAGCGGAATTCGCCACGCCGCACTGGTCGTTCGGCGGATCCATGTACGGCTTCCGCTCGGAGGAAGAAGTCGTCTGCACTTACATCGAGCATGGCGTGAGCCGGTTGGCGCAGCTGTCGACCGCGACCGGCAAGCTGCATGCGATTCCCAATCCTTACGAAGAAATCCGCGACCTTCGCGTTTCTGGCGGCGTGGCCATCATGCTCGGCGGCGCACCCACCATCGCGCTCGAACTGGCACGCATCGAACTCGACACAGCGCACCAGGACATCCTGGCGCAGTCAATCGGCGCGCTGCCGCCGGCGGCCTACCTGTCGGTCCCGGAAAGCATCACCTATCCCACCACCGGCCACCGCACCGCGCACGCCTTCTACTACCCGCCCTGCAACGCCGGCGTGGAAGGCGAGCCTGGCACCAAGCCGCCGCTGATGGTGATCAGCCATGGCGGCCCGACCGGCATGGCCAGCAACACCCTCAAGCTGGCGACCCAGTTCTGGACCAGCCGCGGTTTCGCGGTGCTGGACGTGAACTACGGCGGCAGCAGCGGCTTCGGGCGCGACTACCGCGACGCCCTGCGCGGCCAGTGGGGCATCATCGATGTGGACGACTGCGTGGCGGGCGCGCGTTACCTGGCCCACCTGGGCGCGGTCGACCCGGAGCGGCTGGTGATCCGCGGCGGCAGCGCCGGCGGCCTGACCACACTGTGCGCGCTGACCTTCCATGACGTGTTCAAGGCCGGCGCCAGCTACTACGGCGTGTCCGACCTGGCGGGCCTGGACGCGGACTCGCACAAGTTCGAATCGCACTACAACGAATACCTGATCGCACCGGCGCCCGAATCGGCGGCCCTGTATCAGGCGCGCTCGCCCATCAACCACGCCGAACGCTTAACGCGCCCGATGATCTTCTTCCAGGGCCTGGACGACAAGGTGGTGCCGCCGCAGCAATCAGAAGTGATGGTCGAAGCGCTGCGCAAGAACGGCGTGCCGGTCGCCTACATGACGCTCGAAGGCGAAGGCCACGGCTTCCGCAAGGCCGACAGCATCGTGCGCACGCTCGAAGCGGAGCTGTACTTCTACCTGCGCATGTTCGGCCTGACCGCGCCCGGCGCGCCGGCGCCGGTGGCGATCGATAACCTGCCCGCCACTGCATGACCATCAAGGATCTGCGCACCGAATTCGAGGCACTCGACCTTCACGAAAAGATGATCGTGGCCCTGCTCGCCATGGCCGGCGAGCCAATGGGCCGCACCCGCATTCTGGAACACCTGTCTGCGGCCGGCATCGGCGACGACGACGATTTGCTCGCCTACGACCTGGCCAAGCTGCGCGCGCTGGGCGTGATTGGCGAGATGGCGCATCGCGGCTGGGTGGCGGTGCCCGAATTGAACTGGATCGCGATCCGGGCCGCGCTGACGGCCGACAAATTCGGCGCGCTGGCCCAGGCCTATCTGGAACTGGCGCCGCTGCGCCGCAACTGGGAAGGGATGGCGATCTTGCGCAGCTACCGCCAGGGCATCGCCCTGCTGCGCATCGCCCTGATCGGCGGCGGCGGTCCCGATGAAGTCTTCCCGCTGCTGGCCGCCTGCATGGCCTGCCACGAAGCGGGCTATCTGCATCCGCTGGTGGACATTTGCGCACGGCCTTTCGAACCGGACCTGTTCGCGCGCATCCATCCGTCGCTGCGCGACGAAGTGCTCACTGTGCTGCTGGAGAACGCGCAGCGCGAGCCGGCCAGCGCGCCGGTGCTGCGCACGCATGCCGAGCGTCACGTGGCCCGCGCCTCGCCGAGCATGGCCTTGCGCACGGTGCTGACCGAGCACCTGATCCTGTGCGGACGGCTCGACGACGCCGCGCGCATGCTGGGCGACCTGGACGACTCGCTGGCGCTGTTCTACCGCAGCGTGATCCTGCTGCTGCGCGACGATCTGGACGCCGCCGTGACCGGGTTCGAAGCGGCGCTCAAGGCGCTGCGGCGCGAAACCGGCAAGCGCAAGATCGGTTTCCCCGGCATCGGCGGGCACCTGTATGTGCTTGCCCTGCTGCGCAGCGCCGATCCCAAGCACCAGAAATCGGCCGAAACCTATCTCGACACCGCCACCCGCGCCGTGCAAAGCCACGACACCGCCGTGTATCAGCAATTGAGCATGCTGCGCCAGATCCGCAGCGGCACGGTCGATGCGGCGGTACTGCCGACGCGGAACTGGGAAAACGCGCTGCAGCCTTTCATGTTCCGGGCGCTGCTGCATTACTGGCTCGCGCAGCCGCAACTGAATGACCGCAAGGCCGCCCTCGAAGACATGCTGATCCAGTCGGAACTGGGCGGCTTCGACCTGCTCAGCGCCCAGCTGGCGTCGCTGCTGGGCCACCTGGGCCGGGTGCCGTTCGAGGAGCGCGCCATCGCGCTACGCCAGCAGCACCGCTTCAGCGACCTGGCGCTGTGGTTCGAGCGCGAGGAACCGTGGCAGCGCCAGCTCAATGCGCTGATCAACCTGCAGCCGGCGGTCAATGTCGAAGTGGTCAAGGAAACCCGGCTCGTGTGGGGCATCAAGTTCGACCCGCGCTACGGCGTGCAGGAACTGGAACCGCGCGAGCAAAAGCGCGACGCGCAGGGGGGCTGGAGCCGCGGCCGCGCGGTGGGCCTCAAGCGCTTGTCGGAAGACGCGGCGACGATGGATTTCTTGAGTGCGCAAGACCTGAACGCGATCGCCACCATCAAGGCTTACAAGTACTACAGCAGCAGCGGGGCGCGCTACGAATTCGACCTGGAAAAGGCGGTGGCGGCCCTGATCGGCCACCCGATGCTGTTCTGGACCGATTCGCCCGGAACGCGGGTCGAACTGCTGCCGGGCGAGCCTGAACTGCTGATCAAGGCCGACCCGGTCAACGTGACGATCAATATGCGCCCCGCGATCCTGGACGACACCGAAGACGTGGTCGTCAGCCGCGAGACGCCGACCCGCCTGCGCGTGGTGCGCATCAAGGACGAGCACCGCCGCATCGGCGCCATCGTCGGCGACGGCCTGGTGGTGCCGCTGCACGCGCAAAAGCAGGTGCTGCGCGCGATCGGCGCGATCTCGTCGATCGTCACGGTGCAGTCGGACATCGGCGGCAGCGCGGCCGACATCGATCAGGTCACGGCCGATCCGCGCCTGCACGTGCACCTGCTGCCCTACCAGCACGGCCTGAAGATGCAGATCCTGGTGCGTCCGCTGCCCGACGCTGGCGCCTACTACGCCCCCGGCTCCGGTCACGAAAGCGTGATCGCCGACGTCAACGGCGTGCGCGTGGAAGCGCGGCGCGACCTGAACGCCGAACGCGAAGCCGAGCGCCAGCTGATCGCGCAATGCCAGGCGCTGGAACAGGCCGAATCCGATCACGGCGAGTGGCTGCTGGGCCAGCCCATTCCCTGCCTGGAGCTATTGAGCGAACTGCAGGAGCTGGACCAGGACAAGGTCGTCATGGCCTGGCCCGAAGGCGAATCCTTCCGCGTCACCAAAAAGGCCGATTCCAAGTCGGTGCGCCTGACGATCAAGCGCGACAAGGACTGGTTCGAAGCGAAAGCCGAACTGCAGATCGACGAGAACCGCGTGATGGACCTGCGCACGCTGCTCGAATCGCTCAAGGCGAACCGCGGGCGTTTTGTGGCGCTGGGCGACAACCAGTTCCTGGCCCTCACGTCCGAGCTGCACCGGCGCCTGATGGAATTGTCCTCGTTCGGCACCGAACATGGCGACGGCGTGCGCGTGCATCCCCTAGCCAGCTTCGCGCTGGAAGAACTGGCTAACGACGCGGGCAGCGTCGACGCCGACAAGGCCTGGCGCGCCCACCTGGCGCGCATGGAAGACAACGCCAGCTTCACGCCGCAGCTACCCAGCACCCTGCAAGCCCAGTTGCGCGACTACCAGCTCGAAGGCTTCGAATGGCTGGCCCGCCTGGCCAACTGGGGCGTGGGCGCCTGCCTGGCCGACGACATGGGCCTGGGTAAAACGCTGCAGGCGCTCGCTCTCATCCTCGCGCGCGCGCCGCAGGGGCCGACCCTGGTGATCGCGCCGACCTCGGTGTGCATGAACTGGATCAGCGAAGCGGCGCGCTTTGCGCCCACGCTGAACGTCAAACTGTTCGGCCCCGGCGACCGCGCGGCCATGCTGGACGAAGCGGGTCCGTTCGATCTGGTGATCGCCAGCTACGGCCTGCTGCAACTGGAAGCGCCATCGTTCGCCAAGAAGCGCTGGACCACGATCGTGCTCGATGAAGCCCAGGCGATCAAGAACAACGCCACCAAGCGCTCGCAGGCCGTGATGGCGCTGCAGGGCGACTTCCGCATGGTGGCCACCGGCACGCCGCTGGAAAACCACCTGGGCGAACTGTGGAACCTGTTCCGCTTCATCAATCCGGGCCTGCTGGGCACCAGCGACCAGTTCAACCTGCGCTTCGCCGGTCCGATCGAACGGGCTCAGGACAAGCGCGCCGAAGCGGGCGCCCGCCTGCGACTCAAACGCCTGATCCAGCCCTTCATCCTGCGCCGCACCAAGGCCCAGGTGCTGTCCGAACTGCCGCCGCGCACCGAGATCGTGCTGCCGGTCGAACTGACCGTCGAGGAGACCGCGCTGTACGAATCGCTGCGCCGCGAAGCGCTGGAAAAACTGGCCGCGCTGGAAGCGCCGGAAGTGCAGAAGTCGATCCAGATCCTGGCCGAGATGATGCGGCTGCGGCGGGCCTGCTGCAATCCCAACCTGGTGGCGCCCGAGCTCCAGCTTCAGAGCAGCAAGCTGACCGTGTTCGCGAAACTGCTCGAAGGCTTGCTCGAAAACCGCCACAAGGTGCTGGTGTTCAGCCAGTTCGTCGACCACCTGACGCTGATCCGCAAGCACCTCGACCGCCAGGGCGTCGCTTATCAATACCTGGACGGCTCGACCCCGATGCAGGAGCGTAAAAAGCGGGTCGACGCTTTCCAGGCTGGCAGCGGCGACGTGTTCCTCATCAGCCTCAAGGCGGGCGGGGTCGGCATCAACCTGACGGCGGCCGACTACGTGATCCACATGGACCCCTGGTGGAACCCGGCCGTCGAGGACCAGGCCTCGGACCGCGCACACCGCATGGGCCAGCAAAGGCCGGTTACAATCTACCGGCTGGTGGCGCGCCACACGATCGAAGAAGGGATCGTCGAGCTGCACAAGCACAAACGCGACCTGGCCGACAGCCTGCTCGAAGGCAGCGACATGTCGGCCCGCATGTCGCCCGGCGACATGCTCAGGATGCTGCAGGATGGCCTGCATTCATAATTCAAACGGAACAAGGCAGACAAGATGGAAGAAGACAACGCAACACGCGCCGGACCGAATGCCCATGTGGTGGGCGTCAAATCGTGGGTGGCTTATTTGGGTGTGGTGCTGCTGATCGTGATCCTGTTCGGCGTGCTGCTGCCGCTGTCGTTCCTGGTCAACCAGATCCTGGCGGCGGTCGTGCTGGTGCTGTCGGCGATCCTGGTCGTGTACCGCTTCCTGGTGATCCGCAGCGTGCAGCTGTACCACGACGATGTGGGCGTGTGGATGTACTCGGGCATCCTGCCATGGAAAAAGGGCATCGCCGGCGTCAAGTGGCGCGACATGGACGAAGCGACTTTCGAGCAGGGCTTCTGGAGCTGGATCACGGGCTCGTACACAATCCGCATCGGCCACCGCTTCACCAAGGAGAGCGAAATCCGGCTCACCGATATCGCCGGCGGCAAGGACGCCGTGGCCAAGCTGAACGCCTACCACCAGGGCCTGATCCGCGAAGGCCGCGTCGAATAGGAGACCGCATGCGCTTCGTTCTCGCACTGACCGGCGCCGCACTGCTGCATACCGGCGCCGCTTTTTCCGCCACATCGGCCTGCCCCCCGGCCGGCACCACGCGCGCCCAACTGGCCGAACTGCGCGCCGCCAAGTGGGAAGTGGCCGATCAGGCCCGACGCCAGGCGCTCGCGCTCGGCATGCTCGGCTGCCTGGCCGACCCCGATCCCGCGCTGCGCGACGATACCGGCTTCGAAGCGCTGCAGTTCATGCTGCGCGGTCAAAAGCTCGATCCCGCCACCATGCAAACGATGCGCGCCGCGCTGCTGGCCGGATTGCGCCAGGAAGATGCGCGCGGCTTCGCCCGGCCGTTCGCCGCGCTCACCTTGGCCGAGATCGTGCGCGCCGACCGCGTCAAACCATTCATGTCGGACACCGAACGCGCCGACGTCGTCGCCGCTTCGACCGCTTATCTCGCCTCCGTGCGCGACTACCGCGGCTTCGACGAAAAAGAAGGCTGGCGCCACGGCGTGGCCCACGGCGCCGACCTGATGCTGCAGCTGTCGGTCCATCCGGCGCTGGGCAAGCCGGAGCAGCAGGCCATCCTGGCCGCCGTGGCCGCGCAGCTGACGGCGCCCGGCAAGCAGGAACACTTCTACCGCTATGGCGAAGGCGAGCGCCTGATGGCGCCCGTGTTCTACCTGGCGCGCCGCAGCGAGATCGATGCCGCAACATGGGACGCCTGGTTCGCCGCGCTGACCGTGCCGCCCGGCCCCTTTACCCAGGCCTCGCTGGCGCAGCGACACAATCTGAAGGGCTTCCTGCAACCATTGTATGTATCGCTGGCCGAGAGCAAAGACGCGGATCAGCGCGCGCGCATCCTGCCGCTGGTCGTAAAAGCGCTCAGGCAGCTCGATTAGTGCTAATCTGACGCCCGCCCTACGGACGTACCGAACATTAACAAGGTCACAACACCATGATGAAAACGAAAGTCGCCCTGGCTGTCCTGCTGTCGTGCTTCGCGCTGACACCGGCCAGTGCCGCCAAGCCCAAGAAGACTGCACACGCCAAGACCAGCAAATCGGTCAAGGCCAAAGGCGGCAAGGCCAAGGCGCCGGTCGCCAAATCGAAAAAAGGCGCGCACGCGAAGAAGGGCAAGGCGCATGCCGCCGCGCCGGCCGCGCATGCTGCCACCCCCGTCGCCGCCGTGGCGCGCGCGCCGGAAGCGACCAATGACCGCCGCTTCAATACGCTCAGCATGCAGTTCCTGGGCGCGCTGTGGAAGATGGACCCGGAGAGTGCCATCTACGTCGGCAAGTACGACAGCGCCGCCACCCTGACCATCCCGAGCGCCGAATCGCGCGCGCAGCAGCTGGCCTTCATCAACGAGTGGCTCGAGAAGTTCGACAAGGTCGACGCCTCCAAGCTGTCGACGCGCCAGCGCACCGACCACGCGCTGCTGGTCAACAAGCTGCAGTCGGACCGCTGGTACCTGACCACCTTCCGCGAATGGGAATGGAATCCGTCGGTGCACAACATCGCCCAGCCGCTTGACCTGATCCTCGGTTCCGAATACGCGGCCAAGCCGCAGCGCCTGCGCACGCTGCTCAAGCGCCTGGCCAATGTGCCGGCCTTCTACGCCGCCGCGCAGGCCAGCATCGTCAACCCGACCCACGAACACACGCAGCTGGCACTGACCCAGGCGCCGGGCACCATCACCGTGCTGGCGGACCTGGGCAAGGCCGCACAGGAATCGATCCTGACGGCCGCCGAAAAAGACCTGTTCGCGCAGCGCATCGCCGCCGCCGGCAGCGCGCTGCTCGGCTATGTGGACTTCCTGACGGAGCTCGACAAGAAGCAGCAGGCCGCCGGTACCGCGCGTTCGTTCCGCATCGGCAAAGCGCTGTATGAGCCGAAGTTCAACTACGACATCCAGGCCGGCGTCTCGGCCGAGCAGACCTACCAGAAGGCGCTGGCCGCGCGCGAGCAGCTGCTGCAGCGCATGGACGTGCTGTCCGACGACCTGTGGGCCAAGACCATGGGCAGCACCGCCAAGCCGGCCGACCGCACCGCCAAGATCGGCATGGTGATCGACAAGCTGTCGGCCAACCACGTGGCGCCCGCCGATTTCTTCCCCGAGATCCGGCGCCAGATTCCGGTGCTGCAGGACTGGGTCATCAAGAACAACCTGCTCACGCTCGATCCGAAAAAACCGCTGGTGGTGCGCGAGACGCCGATGTACCAGCGCGGCGTGGCCGGCGCCAGCATCGATGCGCCCGGCCCGTACCGCCCGCAGGACAAGACCTGGTACAACGTCACGCCGATGGACGGCATGACGGCGGAGCAGGCCGAAAGCCAGCTGCGCGAATACAACCAGTGGATTCTGCAGATCCTCAATATTCACGAAGCCATACCCGGCCACTACGCGCAGCTGGTGTACGCGAACAAGTCGCCGTCGATCGTCAAGTCGCTGTTCGGTAACGGCGCCATGGTCGAAGGCTGGGCCGTGTACGGCGAACGCATGATGCTCGAATCGGGCTACGGCGACAATACGCCAGAGATGTGGCTGATGTACTCGAAGTGGAATTTGCGCACCGTCACCAACACCATCCTCGACTACAGCGTGCACGTGCTGGGCATGACAGAAGCGCAGGCGATGGACCTGCTGGTGCGCCAGGCCTTCCAGACCAAGAGCGAGGCGACCGAGAAGTGGCACCGCGCGCAAGTGTCGTCGGTGCAGCTGACCAGCTACTTCAGCGGCTACAGCGAAATCATGGAGCTGCGCGAGAAGCGCAAGCAGGCCCTGGGCCCGCGCTTCGACCTGAAGGCTTTCCATGAACAGTTCCTCAGCTACGGGAGCGCGCCAGTCAAGATGATCGGCGAGCTGATGCAATAAGGATGGGCATGCGGATTGTCATTGGCATGGTGGCAGCGGCCATCGGTTTGTACGCGCTCGCCTGTCTGGGGCTGTATCTGGCCCAGCGTTCCTTGATTTTCTTCCCCCAGCCGCGGCGCTTCGGCAGCGATGCCAGCGTCGTCAGGATGCAGATCAACGGCGTGCAGCTGATGGTGTCGAACCGGCCGCACAAGGGTGCCAAGGCCGTGCTGTATTTTGGCGGGAATGCCGAAGACGTGTCGGGCAGCCTGCCGGCGCTGGCGGCCGCCTTCCCCGACCAGGCCGTGTATCTGCTGCACTACCGCGGCTACGGCGGCAGCGCCGGCAAGCCGACCCAGGCCGATTTGTTCGCCGACGCGCTGGCCCTGTTCGACAAGCTGCACGCCGAGCATGCCGACATCACCGTCATCGGGCGCAGCCTGGGCAGCGGTGTGGCGACGCACGTCGCCAGCCACCGGCCTGCGGCGCGGCTGGTGCTGGTCACGCCTTACGACAGTATCGCCGGCATCGCGGCCGTGCAGTTTCCGATCTTCCCCGTCCAGTTTCTGCTGACCGACAAATTCGAAACCTGGCGCGATGCGCCGCAGATCGCGGTCCGGACCACCATCATCGCCGCCCAAAACGACGAAATGATCCCGGGGAGCAGTTCCCGGCTGCTGTTCTCGCGCTTCAAACCGGGCATCGCCCGTTATGTGGAAATCCCGGACACGGGACACAACACGATCTCCGACAGCCCGGCCTATCCTCCGGCCCTGGTGCAGTAGTCAGGCCCGGTCGGGTATGAGCGCCAGCAGGTCGGTGACGCCGAGGTCGACGCCGGCCTGCGACAGCAGGGTGCTGGCCTGACCTCGGTGATGGGTCTGGTGATTAAAGAAGTGCACCAGCACGCTCCCCAGCCGTTTCCCGCCCGCCAGCCCCGCCATGTTCCGGTAATGCAGCGTCGCGTCCAGATCCGGCGTCGCCAATTGGCCTGTCCACGCTTCGATCACGGCATCGATCATCTTGCGGTGCGTGGCCAAGGGCGCCAGTTCGGGGCTGAAGATGGCGCCCAGCGCGCCCGGGGCCGGCAGCGCACGGATAGGATCGAGCAGCTCGCTGGTCGACAGCGCAGCAAACCGCTTGAGCCAGATCGTGTCGGCTGACACGATGTGGTTGAGCGTTCCCATCAGCGAGCCGAAAAAGGCGCCCCGGTCTTCATTCAAGGCTTGCGGAGACAGCGCCGCCGCGGCCTCGTACAGCTTGGCATTCATCCACGTGTTGTACTGCGCCAGCAAAATCAGATTGGCGTGTTCGGACATGTTTTCCTTTGTCGCGTCGTGTGCAATTTCGCACAAGCAGCGTGCTTGCACGATCAGGCAATCTTAACATTTCGAATTTTTTATCCCTGTAGAATTTATTTTGGGATCCCTCAACAAACAGAAAACCGATCACCCCGTAGTTGGCCGGTGAGGCTGCGTGCCGTCCGCACCTTTTACGATTTGCGCGGTCCACACCTATAAAAGCAAAACAGTCAGGAGACATGCCATGCAACCGAGCATCAAGCAACTGTTTGGACGCCTCGCGGCGTCGCTATTGATCCTTGCGCCAAGCGCTGCCGGCGCACAAGTCGCGGCCGGGCCCGGCGCCTGGAGCGCCAACCAGACGTGGGCCGCCGACAGCGTCAACGGCGGCAATCTGACCGGCTACTTCTACTGGCCGGCCACGCAGCCGGTGCTGGGCGGCAAGCGCGCGCTGGTGATCGTGCTGCACGGCTGCGCCCAGACTGCCGCCGGCGACGTGATTCCCTCTGGCAGCGACCAAGGCTTCAACTGGAAGGCTGCGGCCGACCAGTACGGCGCGGTGATCGTGGCGCCGAACGCGACCGGCAACGTCTACGGCAACCATTGCTGGGACTACACCAACACCAACCACAACCGCAGCACGGGCCACGACGCGATCCTGCTCAACCTGGTCAGCCGCTTTGTCGGCAACAGCAGCTACGCCATCGATCCCAAGCAGGTGTACGTGACCGGCTTGTCCTCCGGCGGCGGCGAGACCATGGTACTCGGCTGCATGGCGCCGGACATCTTTGCCGGGGTCGGCATCAACGCGGGGCCGCCGCCCGGCACCACCACCGGCCAGATCGGCTTTGTGCCGTCCGGCTACACCTCCACCACGGCAGCCAACAATTGCAAATCGCTGGCAGGCGGCAATGCCTCCATGTTTGCCACCCAGATCGCCAGCGTGATCTGGGGCACGAGCGACTTCACGGTGGCCCAGGCCTACGGTCCGATGGATGCGGCCGCCATGCGCGGCGCCTACGGTGGCAGCTTCACGCAAGGGTCGACCGCCAGCCTGACTGGGGGCGGCAGCAACATTCCTTACCGCGATGCGGCCGGCAAGCTGCGCACGTCGGAAATCACCGTCAACGGCATGGGCCACGCCTGGCCGGCGGGCGCGGGCGGACAGAACAGCAACTTCGTGGACGCGACCAAGGTCAACTACCCGGCCTTCGTCATGGATTTTTGGTTCAACAATAACTTGCGGGCCAGCGCCGTCCCCGCGCCGGTGATGACGGCGTGCAGCGCTGTGATTTCCGGCAACACCGCCACGGTGACGGGATCGGCCACCGATGCGGCCGGCAGCATCAGCAGCTACCACGTTGTGCTGAGCGGTCCAAGCCCTGTCGATCAGACCACGGGCAGCGGCGCAAGTTTCAGTGTCGGCTACGCGCTTGCCAACGGCTACTACACGGGCAGTGTGACGGCCAACGATGCCGGTACCGGCCTCGGCTCGGCACCGTGCACGCTGGCGCAATTCTTGGTCGGCACGGCGCCGGCCTTGCCGCCGCCAGCGTCGCTCACGGTGACGGGCACGACGTCCAGTTCCGTCAGCCTGTCCTGGAGCGCGGTCAGCGGCGCCAGCGGTTACCACGTGTACCGCAATGGCGCCAAGGTGACGGGCGCGGCGCTCACGGGAACCAGCTTCACCAATACCGGCCTGGCCGCGGCCACCAGCTTTACCTACCAGGCGTCGGCGGTCGATGCGAGCGGCGTGGAAAGCGCACCGTCGAGCCCGGTTACCGCGACCACCAAGCCGGCCTTCAGCTGCACCGCCATCACCAGCAGCAACTATGCGCACGTGGTGGCGGGGCGCGCCTACAACAGCTTCGGCTATGCGCTCGCGACCGGCTCGAACCAGAACATGGGATTGAACAATATCTTCTTCACTAGCACGCTGGCGCAGACGGCAGCCGGCTACTTTGTGATCGGGTCCTGTCCTTAGTTCTGCGCCACGCTGCGGTGGCCATAGCTCATGACACGCGTCATTTGCCATTGGCCATCTTTCAGCTGCCAGATGACGGTGAAGTCGGCCATGCCCTCGCACTTGCCGCTCGCGAACTGGCAGAAGCGGTGCGTGCCCTGGGCGATGGCGCCGAAGTCCTTGATGGGAAACACTTTCAGGCTGCCGGCGACCAGCTCGCGCCGGAAGTTTCCGCACACATACTTGGCCGTATTGGCCAGCATGGCATCGCGGTTCCAGGTGACGCCGCCGTTGTCGTGATAAAACTCCACGTCGGGCGCGAAGAAGGTCGCGTGCTTGGCGAGCTGGGCCGGGTCCTTGCATTGGTTGAAGGCGTCGAAGGCAGCCAGATCGGCGCCGGCTATCTGCTCGGTCAATGGATCGGCGGCGAGCGCCGGCAGGGCGGCCACGCTGAGGGCCAGGGCGAGAAGTGTGGTTTTCATGGGGCCAGTGTCGCGCCGCTTTGCCGGCCGCGCCAGCGCCTTGCGACCAGCGGTGGCGCCACGGGGATTAACGGTCGAGATCGCCGATAAACGATGAGCGCCGACACGGCGCTGCGCGTTTCTCCTACTGACATTCGCGTCAGTGCTGACTATGCTGAAAGTTGGCCTATTGAGGGAGACCGCCATGTTTTCACTAAGCAAACTCAGCCCAACGATCACGGACATGATCCGTTTCGATCATTCCCATGTGCTGGTAACGTTCCACCAGTACACGCCCGGCAGCCGGCCCAGCGCGAAAAAGGCACTGGCCGACACCATCTGCGACGCGCTCGAAATTCACGCCGCGCTCGAGGAAGAGATCTTCTATCCGGTGCTGCGGCGCCTCGATCCGAACGAGCCCATCCTGCAGAAAAGCGAGCCCGAGCATGACGAAATGCGGCGCCTGATCGGCGAGCTGCGCGCGACCGACGCCAGCGATGTCCGCCATGACGCGCTGCTCAACGACCTGATGCGCGACGTCATGCACCATGTGGCCGACGAGGAAACCGTGCTCCTGCCACACGCCGAAACCATGCTGAGCAAAGAGAGGCTGGAAGAGCTCGGCGCTCAGATGACCAGCCGGCGGCTGGCGCTGCTCAAGCCCAAGGCAGGCAAGATTGCCAGGAATACGGCGGTGGGCTTCTCGGGCAGCACCACGGCGATCGTGGTGGGCCTGGGCGCGGCGGTGATGGCGGCGCGCTTCATGTCCAAAAAGGCGCCGGACCCCGGGGTCCAGACGCATTGAGTCGGTTCAGGGAGCGGCCAGAATCTCGGCCGCGAAGGTCAGCACATTGCCGTCGAGATCGAGGATCGAGAACTCCCGCATGCCCCAGGGCTTGTCCCCCAGCGGATCGTGGGGATGGACTATGCCATGCGGCAAGAATTCGTCATACAGTGCTTCGACGTCGCTCACTTGCACGCGCGCTCCGTTGGCGCGCGGAACAGCCGGGTCGCTGGTCAGCCAGAAATGCAGATCGATGGGACCGCGGCTGAGCATGGCCACGGTCGGATGCACGGCCACCCGCTGAAAGCCGAGCTGCTCGAAGAAGGCGACACTGCGCTCGATGTCCAGCGAGGCCAGCTTGGGGATCGCGGTTTTCAACCATGCGTGCATGCATCACTCCTTAGTCGATTGCTAAGAAGTATGCCATTTTCATGGAAATTGTTCAATTTGCCATTCCCGGCGCCGGCCGGCGCGGGAATCAGACCGCTTCTTCGGGCGCCTGGGTGGCCTTGACGAACATGGGCGCAACGATCAGGCCCAGCTCGAACAGCAAGCACATGGGAACGGCCAGGGCCAGCATGCTGACCGCGTCCGGCGGCGTCACGATGGCGGCAAAGACAAAAGCCGTGACGACCGCGTAAGGCCGCAGTTCCTTGAGCTTTTGGACGCTGACGATGCCCATGCGCACCAGAATGACGACAACCACGGGCACTTCGAAGGCCGCGCCGAACGCCAGGCACATCGACATCACAAAATCGAGATAGTTCTCGATGTCCGGCGTGACCGCGATGGACTGGGGCGAGAATTCGTTGATGAACTTGAACACCCGCTTGAACACGATGAAGTAGCAGAACCCCACCCCCGACATGAACAGCGCCGACGACGACACCACCAGCGGCAGCACCAGGCGCTTCTCGTGCGCATACAGGCCGGGCGCGATAAACGCCCACAATTGGTAGAACACCCACGGCAGCGCCAGGATGATGGCGATCACCAGCGTCACCTTCATCGGCACCAGGAACGGCGAAATGACGCCGGTGGCGATCATTTTGGAACCGGTGGGCAGCGAGGCGATCATCGGCTCGGCAATATAGTCGTAGATCTTGGACGGTCCCGGCCAGGCAAACAGGGCCGCCGCCACAATGGCGATGCCGATGATGGCCTTGACCAGGCGGTCGCGCAGTTCGATCAGATGAGAGATGAAGGTCTCTTCGCCCGGAGCGTTGTCTGTCATTTAGAAGAACGAAGAGGTGGAGGAGGCGCGCGGGCGGAATTTTTTCACGCGGGCGGCGCCGGAAATAATGTGCGATTTGCCGCCGTGGCGCTGCTTGTACCAGCCGGGAATGGCGGAATTGCGCACCAGCTTCTTGCGGCGGAAATCGCGCGCCTTGCGTTCAAGGTCGTTCATGGTGGCGGCCGGCGCGGTCGAGGTGGGCAAATCGCGCCAGGCCGATTCGACATCGTCCAAGCTTTCCTTGATCGACGATTCGACATCGTTGCGGATCGTGTGCGCAGTCTCTTCGACTTCCTTTTTCAGGTTGCGCAGCTCTTCCATTTCGATTTCACGGCTCACCTCGGACTTGACTTCATGCAGGTAACGCTGCATGCGGCCATACAGGCTCCCAGCCATGCGTGCCACTTTGGGCAGCTTTTCGGGGCCGATGACGACCAGCGCCACGACGCCGATGACGGCAATTTTTGTCAGTCCAAGATCGATCATGGAGTTGTACAGGGTCTGGCCAGGCGCGCCTCAGCGCGCACGGGCTCAGAGCTTGTTTTTCTCTTTCGTTTCGACGTCGATCGTGGTTTTGTCGGCGACCTGGGCCGGGGTGGATGCGACCGGCTTTTCCTCTTCGCCGCGCACGCCATCCTTGAAGCCTTTGACGGCCTTGCCGATATCACCGCCCATGTTGCCGAGCTTTTTGGTGCCAAAGACCAGCACCACCACCAGCAGAACGATCAGCCAGTGCCAAATACTCAATCCACCCATCATGTTCTCCTTGCCAGGCCAAAGCCCGAATTCGTCAAATGCCAACTAGCTTATTTTACGCGATGCGCGCACCCAGCGGCACATTGTCAGCGCTGGCCCCGCCATGGGCGCGGCCCGCCGTACATATGCAGATGCAGATGGTAGACCTCCTGGCCGCCATCGGGACCGCTGTTGATCAAGGTCTTGTAGCCGCCCGCGGGAACACCGTCGGCGTCATATGTTACTTGACAGCCATGCTCAGCGGCAAGTTTGGGGGCCAGGGCCAGCATCTTGCCCAAGAGGGCCGTGTGGCTGTCGTCGCAGTCGGACAGGGTGGCCACGTGGACCTTGGGAATGACCAGCAGGTGGACCGGCGCGGCCGGGTTGATATCCTTGAATGCCAACAATTCGGCGTCTTCATACACGATGGCGGACGGGATTTGCTTAGCGGCGATTTTGCAGAACAGGCAGTTTTCCATGGTCGGCTTTCGGATCAGTGTTGGTCTTGTTCGGTGCGGGCGGCTTTTTCGTCGATGCCGGACACGCCTTCGCGCCGGGCCAGCTCGTCGAGCACTTGCTGCGGGGTCAAGCCGAACTGGGCCAGCAGCACCATCGAATGGAACCACAGGTCGGCGCATTCGTACAGCACGTGCTTGGCGTCGCCGTCCGCGCGCGCGTCCTTGGCCGCCATCACCAGCTCGGTGGCTTCTTCGCCGATTTTTTTCAGGATCGCATCGTCACCCTTGGAAAACAGGCGCGAGACGTAGGAGGTGGCAGGATCGCCGCCGTTGTCGAGCTTGCGCGATTCGATCACTGCCGCCAGCCGGGAGAGGGTCACACTCATTTTTTGGTCTTCGGTTTGGTATAAATCGTTTCCGGATCTTGCAGCACCGGCTCGGTGGTCTGCCAGTCGCCGCTCTTGGCGTCGCCGTCGAACTTTTGAAAGAAGCAGGAGTGGCGCCCCGTGTGGCAGGCGATGCCGCCGGCCTGCTCGATCTTGAGCAGGACCACATCTTCGTCGCAATCGAGGCGGATCTCGAGCACCTTCTGCACATGGCCCGATTCTTCGCCCTTGTGCCACAGCTTCTTGCGCGAACGGCTCCAGTACACCGCTTCGCCCAGCTCCACCGTTTTGGACAGCGCGTCGCGGTTCATCCAGGCGAACATCAGCACGTCGTTCGAACCTGCTTCCTGCGCGATCACCGGCACCAGGCCGTGTTCATCCCATTTGACTTTCTTGAGCCACTTCGCGTTGGCTCCACTTGCGCTTCCAGGCATAGTTCCTCCTAATCCAGACGCATCGGAATTCCCTGCGCGGCCATGAAGCGCTTCGCTTCCTGCACCGTGTGCTGCCCGTAGTGGAAAATACTCGCTGCCAGCACCGCGTCGGCCTTGCCGATCTTGATGCCGTCGGCCAGATCCTGCAGCCCGCCCACGCCGCCCGAGGCGATCACGGGAATGCCGACCGCGTTCGACACGCCGCTGGTCAAGCCCAGGTCGAAGCCGACCTTGGTGCCGTCGCGGTCCATGCTGGTCAGCAGAATTTCGCCGGCGCCCAGCTGCTCCATCTTTTGCGCCCATTCGATCGCATCGAGGCCGGTGGCGCGCCGCCCGCCATGGGTGAACACTTCCCACTTGCCGGGCGCGACCTGCTTGGCGTCGATCGCCACCACGATGCACTGCGAACCATGCTTTTGCGAGGCCTCGAACACCAGTTCCGGATTGGTCACGGCCGAGGTGTTCATGCTGACCTTGTCCGCGCCCGCGTTGAGCAGGCGCCGCACGTCTTCCACCTTGCGCACACCGCCGCCGACGGTGAGCGGAATGAAGACGGTGGAAGCCACCGCTTCGATGATGTGCAGGATCAGGTCGCGTCCATCGCTTGACGCCGTGATGTCGAGGAAGGTGATCTCGTCGGCGCCCTGCTGGTCATAGCGGCGCGCGATTTCCACCGGGTCGCCCGCGTCGCGCAGCTCGGTGAAATTGACGCCCTTGACGACGCGGCCATCGGTCACGTCCAGGCAGGGGATGATTCGTTTTGCGAGCATTGTTATTCGGCGTCAGCGCCGTCGGTCAGTTCGTCGGCACGCGCTTGCGCCTGGCCGAGGTTGATGGTGCCTTCGTAGATCGAACGGCCGCAGATCACGCCCTCGATGCCTTCGTCCTGCACCGCGCACAGCGCTTCGACGTCGCCGATGTTGTGCAGGCCGCCGGAGGCGATGATGGGAATGCGCACCGACTGCGCCAGCTTGACCGTCGCTTCGATATTGATCCCGCCCATCATGCCATCGCGGCCGATGTCGGTGTAGATGATCGATTCGACGCCGTAAGCTTCGAATTTTTGCGCCAGGTCGATCACTTCGTGACCGCTCATCTTGCTCCAGCCGTCGGTGGCGACCTTGCCGTCTTTCGCGTCCAGGCCGACGATGATACTGCCCGGGAAAGCGCCGCAGGCGTCGTGCAGGAAGCCCGGGTTCTTGACCGCGGCGGTGCCGACGATGATGTAGGTGATGCCGTCGTCCAGATAGCGTTCGATGGTGTCGAGGTCGCGGATGCCGCCGCCCAGCTGGACCGGAATTTCGTCGAGGTCGTTATCGACCGCGAATTCCTGCACCACCTGCAGAATCGATTTGACGGCCGACTCGTTCTTCGGCTTGCCGGCGAAGGCGCCGTTCAGATCGACCAGGTGCAGGCGGCGCGCGCCCTGCTTGAGCCAATGCAGCGCCATCTCGGCGGGATCTTCGGAAAAAACGGTGGCAAGTTCCATATCGCCCTGTTTGAGGCGAACGCAGTGACCGTCTTTGAGGTCGATGGCAGGAATGAGCAGCATGATCGGTGTCGGTTAGTGGTTAGGGTGAAATCAGGGATTCCAGTGAACGAAATTTTTGTACAGCTGCAGTCCCGCCGCGGCGCTTTTCTCCGGGTGGAACTGGGTCGCGAAAATATTATCGCGGGCGACGGCGCAGCAGAAGGGCGCGCCGTACTCCGTTTCGCCGGCGGTGATGCCAGCGTCGGTCTGCACATAGTAACTGTGCACAAAATAGAACCAGGCGTTATCAAGAATGCCGTCCCACAGCGCGTGCGGGCGCACCTGCTTGACGCGGTTCCAGCCCATCTGCGGCACCTTGAAGCGCGAGCCGTCTTCCTGCACCCGGCCTTCGAGCTGGAAGCGCACGACTTTGCCGGGCAACAGGCCCAGGCCCGGCGTGTCGCCTTCTTCGCTGCGTTCGAACAGCATCTGCTCGCCCACGCACACGCCCATCATGGGGCGCGTTTTGGACGCGCGGATCAAGGCTTCTTCCACGCCCGAGGCGCGCAGGCTGGCCATGCAGTCGCGCATGGCGCCTTGCCCCGGCAGCACGATGCGGTCGGCGCTGTCGATGTCGGCCACCTCGCCGGAAATGAGAACCTCGGCGTCCGGCGCCACCGCGCGCAGGGCTTGCGCGACGGAGCGCAGATTGCCCATGCCGTAATCGACTACTACAATTTTATTCATGTGGATCGATTGCCGTCGCTTACAGGCTGCCCTTGGTGGAAGGAATGGTGCCGGCGGCGCGGGCATCGAGTTCGGCGGCCATGCGCAGTGCGCGTCCGAAAGCCTTGAACACGGTTTCGCACTGGTGGTGGGCGTTCTCGCCACGCAGGTTGTCGATGTGGAGCGACACCAGGGCGTGATTGACGAAGCCCTGGAAGAATTCGTGCGCCAGGTCGACGTCGAAATTGCCGATCATGGCGCGCTTCCATGGCACGTGCATCTCCAGGCCTGGACGGCCGGAGAAATCGATCACCACGCGCGACAGCGCTTCGTCCAGCGGCACGTAAGCGTGGCCGTAGCGGCGGATGCCTTTTTTGTCGCCGATGGCCTTGGCCACCGCCATGCCGAGCGTGATGCCGGTGTCTTCCACGGTGTGGTGGGCGTCGATGTGCAGGTCGCCCACGCATTCGATGTCGAGGTCGATCAGGCCGTGGCGCGCGATCTGGTCGAGCATGTGGTCGAGGAAGGGCACGCCGGTGTTGAGCTTTTGCTTGCCGGTGCCATCAAGGTTGATCGAAACGCGGATTTGCGTCTCGTTGGTGTTGCGCGTAATTTCTGCGGTGCGGGTCATGGACGTTGCTCGGTTAGTGCGAAATCAGCGATGCTTTAAGGGCATCCAGGAAAGCGGAATTTTCTTCCGGCGTACTCACGGTCACACGAATGCAGTTAGCCAGCATCTCGTGCATTTTACTCACATTTTTGACCATGACCTTGTCTTCGAGGAGTTTCGTGCAGACGGCTACCGCATCGGGTACGCGCACCAGCAGGAAATTGGCCGCCGACGGGTAGACGGTGACGCCGGGCAAGCGCGCCAAGTCGGCGGACAATTGTTCCCGGGCAGCGATCAGCTTGGACGCCTGATCGTTCAGCACGTCGATGTTGTCGAGAGCAAACTCGGCGGCGATCTGGGTCAGCACGTTCACGTTGTACGGCGGGCGCACTTTTTCCACTTGCTCGAGCAGCTTGGGCGCGGCCGCCATGTAGCCCAGGCGGATGCCGGCCAGGCCCAGCTTGGACACGGTGCGCATGACGATCATGTTCTCGAACTCGGGCAGGCGGTGCATGAAGCTGGTGCGGGCGAACGGGCCGTAGGCTTCGTCGATGACGGCAATGCCGGTGTCGCCCAGGGCGCGGATGATGGCCACCAGCTCGTCTTCCTTGAACAGGTTGCCGGTCGGGTTGTTGGGATAGGCCAGGAACACCACCGCAGGCTTGTGTTTTTCGATCGCGGCCAGCATGGCCGGCAAGTCCAGCGTCAGGTCGTCGGCGCGCAGCGGCACGCCGACAAATTCGGCGCCCACCAGCATGGCGGTGCGCGCGAACATCACGAACGCCGGCACCGGCGCCATGATCACGGCGCGCTTGCCGGGACCGTTGACGGTGGTGGCGATCATCGAGATGATTTCGTCGGAGCCGTTGCCGAGGATGACGTCATACCCCTTCGGCACCCCCAGGCGGGCGCGGATCTTGTGCTTGAGGCTGGCGTAGCTGGGCACCGGATAGCGGTTCAGGACCGCGTCGGCCAGGCGCCGTCCCAGTTCCGCGCGCATGTGGATCGGCAGCGGGTAAGGGTTCTCCATGGCGTCGAGCTTGATGTAGCCGCTACTTTCCGGCACATGGTAGGAAGCGTCGGCCAGGATCTCGGGACGGATGGTGTTGGCGAGCAGCTTGTCGATGGAACTCATGCTTCAACTTTCTGTATCGTGGATTTGCGTTTCACGGTCTTTTTGGGCGCTTCCTGTTCCGGTGCGGCCAGGCGTTCTCGAATGATCTCGCAGTAGGCGGGATTGAGTTCGAAGCCGACGAAATGGCGGCCGCAGCGCTTGGCCGCGAGCGCAGTCGTGCCGCTGCCCATGAACAGGTCAAGCACCACGCCGTCCGGCGGGCAGGATGCCTTGACCATGCGTTCGATGATTTCAAGGGGCTTCTGGGTCGGGTGGTCGGCCCGCTCCGGATGCTCCTTGTGCAGGCGCGATACGCTCCACAGATCCTTGGGGTTGTAGCCCACTTCCAGCCACTTGGCGCCGACGAAAATCGAGCGCGAACGCAGCTTCTTGGTTTCGGCGTCGTACGGGATACGTACGGCGTCGAGGTCGAAATAGTAATCCTTGCGGTTCACGAAGAAGCCGATGGTGTCGTGCACCGAACTGAAACTGCGCACGCTGCCGCCCATCGACGGCACGCGCCGGTCCCAGATAATCTCGTTCATCATCGTCATGCGCTGCTTGAGCATGACGAAAATCTCCGGCGAAAAGCGCCAGGTCAAAAAAATGTACAGGCTGCCGTTCGGTTTGAGCTTGGGCAGCGCTTTGTCGATCCACTGTTCGGTCCAGGCCAGGTAGGCGGCCACGCTTTGCTGGTCCGAGTCGTTGCCGTAATCCTTGCCCAGGTTGTAGGGCGGGTCGGTCAGGATCAGGTCGACGGAACCGTCCGGGATGCGCTCCAGGCCGGACAGCGCATCCTCGCAAAATACCTGATCGAGCCAGGCGCTCATGGCGCCGGCTTCAATCGCACGGGTTCAAACCGCAACTCCGCGCTGCGGGCGTGCGCCTGCAAGCCTTCGCCGTAAGCCAGTTCGGCGGCGACTTTGCCCAGCGTTTGCGCGCCCGCTTCGCTGACGAAAATGATCGACGAGCGTTTCTGGAAATCGTACACGCCCAGCGGCGACGAGAAGCGCGCCGTGCGCGAAGTCGGCAGCACGTGGTTCGGGCCGCAGCAATAGTCGCCCAGCGATTCGGACGAGAAGCGGCCGAGGAACATGGCGCCGGCGTGGCGAATCTTGTCGGCCCACTGCTGCGGATTCTCGGCCGAGATTTCGAGGTGCTCGGCGGCGATGGCGTTGGCGATCTCGCAGGCTTGCTGCATGTCGCGCACTTTGATCAAGGCACCGCGGTCGCTCAAGGAAGTGCGGATGGTGTCATGGCGCGGCATGGTCGGCAGCAGCTTGTGGATACTCGCTTCCACGCGGGCGATGTAGTCGGCGTTCGGGCACAGCATGATGGCCTGGGCCAGTTCGTCGTGCTCGGCCTGCGAGAACAGGTCCATCGCGACCCAGTCCGGGTCGGTGGTGCCGTCGCATAGCACCAGGATTTCGGAAGGGCCCGCGATCATGTCGATGCCGACCGTGCCGAACACGCGGCGCTTGGCGGCGGCCACGTAGGCATTGCCGGGGCCGACAATCTTGTCGACCGCCTGGATCGTTTCGGTGCCGTAGGCCAGAGCGCCGACCGCTTGCGCGCCGCCGATGGTGATCACGCGCGTGACGCCCGCAATGGCGGCGGCGGCCAGCACCATCTGGTTTTTCACGCCGTCCGGGGTCGGCACCACCATGATGATTTCCTGCACACCGGCGACCTTGGCCGGCACCGCGTTCATCAGCACCGACGACGGATAGGCGGCCTTGCCGCCCGGGACGTAGATGCCGACCCGGTCGAGTGGCGTGATTTTCTGGCCCAGCACCGTGCCATCGGGCTCGGTGTAAGTGAAGCCGCCCAATTCCTGCTTCTGGCGCTCGTGGAAGACGCGGATACGCTCAGCCGCCGTTTGCAGCGCGTTGCGCTGGGCCTGCGGAAGGCTTTCCAGCGCGGCCTGCAGTTCGGCCTGGCCAATGTCGAAGTGGGCCATGCTGGCCGCGCCGCCGGGGATGCGGTCGAAACGGTTGGTGTAATCGAGGACGGCGGCGTCGCCGCGGGTTTTCACATCATGCAGGATGGATGCTACAGATTGTTCGATTGCTTCATCGGTGGACGCTTCGAACGCGAGCAGCGTGTCGAGTTGTTGTTTGAAGTCCGGCTGGGCCGAATCGAATTTGCGAATCTGTAGCGACATGATGTTCAGTTCAGTTTTTAAGTTTGGACGCTCGTTCGAACGCCTCGAGAATCGGTTGCAAGCGCTCTCGCTTGAGCTTGAGCGCCGCCTGGTTGACCACCAGGCGCGAGGAGATATCCATGATCTCCTCCACTTCCACCAGGTTGTTGGCGCGCAGGGTGCTGCCGGTGGAGACCACGTCGACGATGGCGTCGGACAGGCCGACGATCGGCGCCAGTTCCATCGAGCCGTACAGCTTGATCAAGTCCACGTGCACGCCCTTGGCCGCGAAGTGCTCGCGCGCCGTGTTGACGAACTTGGTGGCCACGCGCAGGCGCGCGCCCTGGCGCACTGCCTTCTCGTAGTCGAAGCCGGCGTTGACCGCCACCGACATGCGGCATTTGGCGATGTTCAGGTCAATCGGCTGGTACAAGCCCTCCCCGCCATGCTCGAGCAGCACGTCCTTGCCGGCCACGCCGAAGTCCGCCGCGCCATGCTGCACATAGGTCGGCACGTCGGACGCGCGCACGATGATCACGCGCACGTTCGGATCGTTGGTCGCCAGGATCAGCTTGCGCGAGGTCTCGGGATTTTCGAGAACCTTGATGCCGGCCGCTTCCAGCAGCGGCAGGGTGTCTTCGAAAATGCGGCCTTTCGACAACGCCAGGATCAGCTGTTGGTTCATTTATTTCACGCGCACGATGTTGGCACCGACCGCGGACAGCTTCACTTCCATCCGGTCGTAGCCGCGGTCGAGGTGATAGATGCGGTCGATGATGGTTTCGCCGCGCGCGGCCATGGCCGCGATCACCAGCGAAGCGGAAGCGCGCAGGTCGGTCGCCATCACGGGCGCGCCGATCAAGTGGTCCACGCCCTTGATGAAGGCAGTGTTGCCCTCGGTCTGGATGGACGCGCCGAGGCGGTTCATCTCTTGCACGTGCATGAAGCGGTTCTCGAAGATGGTCTCGGTCACGCGGCTGGTGCCCGATGCGATCGTGTTCACCGCCATGAACTGGGCTTGCATGTCGGTCGGGAAGCCCGGATATTCGGTGGTGCGGAACGAGACCGGCTTCGGACGGCCGCCCATCTGGGCGCGGATCGAATCGGTGCCGGTGGTGAGCACCACGCCGATTTCGCGCAGCTTGTCGATGGCGACATCGAAAATGTCGGTGCGGGTGTTCTTGAGCAGGATGTCGCCGCCGGTGGCCGCAACGGCGCACAGGAAGGTGGCAGCCTCGATGCGGTCGGAAATGACCGCGTGGCTGGCGCCGTGCAGTTCGGCCACGCCCTGGATCACCAGGCGGTCGGTGCCGATGCCTTCGATTTTCGCGCCCATCTTGACCAGGAGGTGCGCCAGGTCCGTCACTTCCGGCTCGCGCGCCGCGTTTTCGAGCACGGTCTCGCCTTCGGCCAGGGTGGCGGCCATCAGCAGGTTCTCGGTGCCGGTCACGGTGATCATGTCGGTGTGGATGCGCGCGCCCTTGAGCTTTTTGCACTTGGCGTAGATGTAGCCGCCTTCGATGGTGATCTCGGCGCCCAGCGCTTCCAGGCCCTTGATGTGCTGGTCGACCGGACGCGAACCGATCGCGCAGCCGCCCGGCAGCGAGACCTTGGCTTCGCCGAAGCGCGCCAGCAGGGGGCCCAGCACCAGGATCGAAGCGCGCATGGTTTTTACCAGCTCGTACGGCGCTTCCAGCGTGTCGATGGCGCTGCCGTTGAGGGTCACGCGCTCGTCGTCCTGGTCGACCTTGAGACCGGTCTTGGCCAGCAGCTTGAGCATGGTCTTGACGTCGTGCAGGCGCGGCACGTTGGTCAGTTCCAGGTCGCCCGCGGTCAACAGACCGGCGCACAGGATGGGCAGTGCCGCGTTCTTGGCGCCGCTGATGGCGATCTCGCCGTCCAGGCGATTGCCGCCGATGATCTTGAGCTGGTCCATGTTTTATCCTTGGTATTCTTCAGGGGTCAGGGTCTTCATCGACAGCGCGTGGATTTCTTCACGCATGCGGTCGCCCAGTGCAGCGTACACCAACTGATGGCGCTGGATCGGACGTTTGCCGGCGAAGGCCGGCGAGACGATGACGGCGGTGAAGTGCTGGCCGTCGCCCTCCACTTCGAGGTGGGTGCAATCGAGACCGGCGCTGATGTAGCCGTGGATAAGTTCGGGAGTGGTCGCCACGATAATTCCTTGGTTAGTGACGCAGCTTGTAGCCGCGCTTGAGCAGATTGATGGCGATCCCCGCGAGTACCACGAAGAACACCGACACGATGGCAAGGCTCATCCACGGCGAGACGTCGGACTTGCCGAAGAAGCCGTAGCGGAAGCCGTCGATCATGTAGAAGAACGGATTGAAGTGCGAGATCGCCTGCCAGAACGGCGGCAGCGATTTGATCGAATAGAACACGCCCGACAGGAAGGTAGCCGGCATGATCAGGAAGTTCTGGAAGGCGGCCAGCTGGTCGAACTTCTCGGCCCAGATGCCGGCGATGACGCCCATGGTGCCGAGGATGGCCGCGCCCAGCAGTGCGAACAGCAGGATCCACAGCGGCGCTTCAAAGCTCAGGTGGGCCGCCCACACGGTGACCACGAACACGCCCAGGCCGACCGACAGGCCGCGCACCACGGACGCGAGCACATAGGCCGAGATGATCTCCCAGTGCGACAGCGGCGGCAGCAGGATGAACACCAGGTTGCCGGTGATCTTGGACTGGATCAGCGACGACGAGGAATTGGCGAAGGAATTCTGCAGCACGCTCATCATCACCAGGCCGGGAATCAGGAAGGCGGTGTAGGTGGTGCCATGTACTTCGACCCGGCCTTCGAGCACATGGCCGAAGATCAGCAGGTACAGCATGGCGGTGAGCACCGGCGCGGCCACGGTCTGCGTGGCGACCTTCCAGAAGCGCAGCGTCTCCTTGTACAACAGGGTCTGGAAACCGACGGAGATGAAACTCATAACGCACCCTTGTCCATGATCTGCAAGAAGATATCTTCGAGATCGGCTTGCTGCAACTGCATTTCGTCGATGACGGCGCCGGCCTCGCGCAGGCGCGCCAGGATCGGTTCAACGTCGGTGTATTCGTTCACGCGCAGGCTGTACTTGTTGCCGTTCTGGTGTTCGTCGTGCGACACGAGGTGACGCAAATCCTCGGGCAGGTCGCCGCTGGCCAGATGCACGATCAGCTGCGAACCCGAGATGCGGCGGATCAGGGCCGACATGGTGTCGAGCGCGACCACCTGGCCGGCCTTGAGCATGGCCACGCGCTGGCACATGGCTTGCGCTTCTTCCAGATAGTGGGTGGTCAGCACCACGGTGTGGCCTTCGCGGTTCAGGCGCGAGATGAACTTCCACAGGGTCTGGCGCAGTTCCACGTCGACGCCGGCGGTCGGCTCGTCGAGCACGATCACGGGCGGCTTGTGAACCAGGGCCTGGGCCACCAGCACGCGCCGCTTCATGCCGCCCGACAGGGCGCGCATGTTGACGTCGGCCTTGTTGGTCAGATCGAGCTCGCCCATCACTTCGTCGATCCACTTGTCGTTGTTCTTGAGCCCGAAGTAGCCGGACTGCAGGCGCAGCGTTTCACGCACCGTGAAAAAGGGATCGAACACCAGTTCCTGCGGCACCACGCCGAGTTTGCTGCGCGCGGCGCGGAAGTCCGTGACCACATCGTGGCCGTGGATGGCGACGCTGCCCGCATCCGGACGGATCAGGCCAGCAATGGTGGAGATGAGCGTGGTCTTGCCGGCCCCGTTGGGGCCGAGCAATCCGAAGAATTCGCCCTCTTCGATGGTGAGTGATACGCCGCCCAAGGCCTTGAGGGACTTGTAGTTCTTTTCGACGCCAGTAATCTGAATTGCAGTCATGCTTTTTTTAGGTGAGCGATTGTCTATACAGCATGCAGACACATCGCGGAGTGAGCCGTCAATTATAGGGGAAATCTTGTGGTACTGAATCGAATGGCATAGAACCACTCGTATAGACAAGAGGCGAACCGGGGACCCGGTTCAGCTCTCGAAAGGCAGGATCAATGGTGATGCAGATTGGCGGGCGATTCCACCAGGAGGGAATCGACGCCGTAGAGCGCGGTCAGGCTTTGCAAGCCTTCCGGGACGTTGACATACGATAAGCCTTTGCCGGCCTTGCGGGCAGCGCGTTTCCAGGCCAGCAACACCGCGACAGCCGACGAGTCGGCCGTCTTGATGGAGGCCAGGTCGAACACGGTCTGGCCGGCCCGGATGGCAGCGAGCCCCTGGCCCAGCGCCGCGGTGGCGTTCTGGACGGTCAGGGACGCGATGCTTTGCAGCTGATTGAGGTCGGACATGCGCTTACTTGGCCTTGGCTGGGGCCTTGTTGGCCAGCTTTTTATTGCGCTCGGCCAGGGTCTTGATCAGGCCGTCGATGCCCGACTTGTTGATTTCGCTTGCGAAAGTGCCCTTGTAGGTTTCCACCAGCCACGCGCCCAGCACGTTGATGTCGAAAATTTTCCAGCCTTGCGCGCCCTTGGCCAGGCGATAGTTGAGGGTGATCGGCTCTTTGCCGGCCACATTGACCTGCGAACGCACTTCGACCTGTTCGTCGGCCGGATCGGCGCGCAGCGGCTTGAATTCCACGGTTTCGTTCTTGATCTGCGACAGGGCGCCCGAGTAGGTGAAGATCAGCAGGGTGCGGAATTCGGCCGACAGCTGCTTTTGCTGTTCCGGCGTTGCTTCACGCCAGAAACGGCCGGCCGCCAGGGCGGTCATTTTCTGGAAGTCGACGTAAGGCAAGATCTTGGTTTCGACCAGGTCCATGACGCGCTTTTGATTGCCGGCCTGGATTTCCTTGTCGGCCTTGGCCGTTTCGATCACGTCGGCGCTGATGCGCTTGACGAGGGCGTCCGGGGCTTCGGCAGGGGCCGCGAAGGCCGAGGTAGCGACCGCGACGGTCGCCATGGCGATAAGTTGTTTGATCAGTTTCATAAGCTCTTTTCTGAATAGTTGCTATTTAGGATACCGCAACCCGCTTCATAGCGGGTTCAGTTCCACGGTTAACTACTTCGAGGTCGATTCGGATGACACGGGCGGCGCCGGTGTCTCTTTGACATCAGGCGTTTCGGTGGCCGGTTTGGCCGCTTCCGGGGCCGTTGCCGGGGCTGGTTCGGGGTCGTCGTAGGCCGCCGAAATACTCTTGGCGGTCGGTTCGTCGTCGTCCTGGCGGGCCGCTTTTGCTTCCTTGCGCGAACCTTCACCGTCAAATACCCGGCTCTTACGCTGTTGCAAATAGCCATCGCGGATGAATTCGTAACGGTCCAGTGCAGCCTCTTCCAGCAAATTGGTGGCGTCCAGCAAGACCGCGCGCTGATCGACCACGCGCACCACCACGCCGATATTGCGGGCGCGGGCGGAAATGCCTTCGCCCCAAGGATCGGCGGCGATGTCGAGCGGCAATGCGGCAACATCGCGCACGGTCGACGGTCCCAGCAAAGGCAGCATCACATACGGACCGCTTGGCACACCCCAGTAGCCCAGGGTCTGGCCGAAGTCTTCATTGTGCTTTTGCAAGCCGGCGTCCGATGCAATATCGATCAGGCCGGCCAGGCCGAAGGTCGAATTGATAATCACGCGGGTCAGGTCGGAGAAACCGCGCTCGCCCTTACCCTGCATAAAGTTGTTGGCACCGGTCCAGACATCGCCCAAGTTGCCGAAGAAATTGCTCACCCCCGTTTGCACGAAGCTTGGCAGCACGGTCTTGTAGGCCGTGGCGGCCGGCTTGAGCGCATTGCGGTCGACCGCGTCGTTGAACTCGAACATGGACCGGTTGTACTTCTCGTACGGGTCTTTTTCGTGCAGGGAGGCGCAGCCGGTCAGCGCCAGGGCGATGGCCAGCAGCGCAGTGCTGCGCCAGCCGGACAAACTCAATGTGTTCATTTGCTCGCTTCCTTTCCATCGGCAGCTTTGCTGTAGATGAACTGATTGATCAGGTCTTCCAGCACGGCCGCGGACTGGGTGCTCATGATGCGGTCGCCATTGGCGAGAATTTTTTCGTCACCGCCGGCGACGATACCGATGTATTGCTCGCCGAGCAGGCCGGCGGTCAGGATTTTCAAGGAGCTGTCTTTCGGGAATTTGTAGCCCGATTCGAGTTCCAAGGTTACCAGCGCCTGGTAAGTCTTGTCATCAAACTTGATGTCGCCCACGCGTCCGACCACCACACCGGCGCTCTTGACCGGTGCTTGCGGCTTGAGGCCGCCGATATTGTCGAACTTGCCCGTGACCGCATAGGTCTGCCCGAATGACAGGGTGCTCATGTTTCCGGCCTTGAGTGCCAGGAACAACAGTGCGGCCAAGCCCAGCAGGACAAACAGGCCAACCCAGACGTCAACAGATTTACGATGCATTTTATTTCCTAACCCTTGTTGTTCGGCGTTTGTTACCCGCCGGATTCAAAATTACTTGTTAAACATGATGGCGGTCATCACGAAATCGAGGCCCCAGACCATCAGCGACGCAATCACCACGGTGCGGGTGGTTGCGCGCGACACGTCTTCCGGCGTCGGCTGCGCGTGGTAACCCTGGAACAGCGCGGTGAAGGTCACCGCGATGCCGAACACGAAACTCTTGATCACACCATTCATGACGTCTGCGCGGACATCGACGTTCGCTTGCATCTGCGACCAGAACGCGCCTTCGTCGACACCGATCAGCTTGACGCCGACCAGGTAGCCGCCCAGCACGCCGACGGCGCTGAAGATGGTGGCCAGTACCGGCATCGCGATCACGCCAGCCCAGAAGCGGGGCGCCAGCACGCGCTGGATCGGATTGATCGCCATCATTTCCATGGCCGACAATTGCTCGCCGGCTTTCATCAGACCGATTTGCGCGGTCAGCGAGGTGCCGGCGCGGCCGGCGAACAGCAGGGCGGTCACGACCGGACCCAGTTCGCGCACCAATGCCAGTGCGACTACCTGGCCCAGCTTTTGTTCCGCGCCGTACGGGGTCAGCGTGATGTAACCCTGCAGGCCGAGCACCATGCCCACGAACAGGCCGGAGACGACAATGATCACCAGCGAATAATTGCCGATGAAGTGAGTCTGTTCCGAAATCAAGCCCGGGCGGCGCAGCGCGCCTGGCGACACGCCCAGCAGATTGAAAAAGAAACGGGTGGCGAAACCGACGCTTTCGATGCTCTCGCGCACGGTGGCGCCGACGGCGGCCAGGATGCGCGGGATCATGGCTGGGCTCCCAGACCGAGATCATCGGCCAGCGAGCGGCCGGGGTAGTGGAACGGTACCGGGCCGTCCGGTGCGGCATTGACGAACTGCTTCACGTAAGGGTCTTCCGAGACCCGCAGGTCGGCCGGCGTGCCTTGCGCAACGATCTTGCCTGCGGACATAAAGTAAACATAATCGGCGATCGCGAAGCACTCGTGCACATCGTGCGAGACCAGGATCGAGGTCGATCCGAGGGCATCGTTGAGGCGGCGGATCAGGTTGGCGGTCACGCCCATCGAAATCGGATCGAGGCCGGCGAAGGGCTCGTCGTACATGATCAGTTCCGGGTCGAGCGCGACGGCGCGGGCCACGGCCACGCGGCGCGCCATGCCGCCCGAGATTTCGGCCGGTTTGAGCTGGGCGGCGTTGCGCAGGCCCACTGCGTGCAGCTTCATCAGCACCAGGTCGCGGATCAATTCTTCCGGCAAATCGGTGTGCTCGCGCAGCGGGAAGGCGACGTTTTCAAACACGGTGAGATCGGTGAACAGCGCGCCGAACTGGAACAGCATGCCCATCTTGCGGCGCAGGCGGTACAGATTGTCGATGTCGAGCTGGTGGACGACCTCGCCGGCGACCTTGACTTCGCCCCGTTGCGGACGGATCTGGCCGCCGATCAGGCGCAGCACGGTGGTCTTGCCGCAGCCGGAACCGCCCATGACGGCGACGACTTTCCCGCGCGGGAAGTCCATGTTCAGGTTCGATAGAATCGAACGTTCACCATAGGCAAAGTGTAAATCGCGGATTTCGACAAGATTGGACACGGGGCTATTCATTTTTGAGAATGCCGTATTGTAGTGCAGAAAGGCTAATCCCTGCTGGGAGAGGGCCGGTTTACAGGGGGGCGACGGGGTCAGAATACAACACTAATGAACGGCGGGTCAGATATTTCCGCGCACAAGTGACTGTTTCTGCAGAGGAAATTCCGAACCCCGCACCACCGGCAACGATCATGGGCGGGCGCCGCCCCTGTCTGGCTGGCGGCGGTTTTTCCAAAGTCCCGCCAGACAAGCCGCGGCGTACCGGCTGGCTGTGCTTTGCAAGGCTTCGTCATGTGGACGGCGCCATGGCCGCCGCAATCAGCGCCATGTCGTGCGCCGAGATTTCAACCAGGCCGAAACGCAGCTGGTAGCCCCAGTTGCTGCGTCCTGCCGAAAATTCGAGCAAAGGCAGCAGCGGCGCGATCGGCGCCTCCTGCGCGGCCGACCATTGCACATCGCGCCGGAAGGGCTGGAATCCGCCCGCCATCGTCACCTGGTAGGGCGGCCGCTCGAGGATCTCGCCGATGGCCGTGAAGGCTTGCAGCGGAATGCGCACACCGAATTGTTCCGATGGTGAATAGTAAGCCACCCGGTCGCCGGCCCGCAGCCGGCGCAGCGGCCCCTGCTTTCCATGGCAGACCTGCATGAAGCCGAGCGAGCGGCCCAGGCGCACGTGCTCGGCCGACGCCACGGCGATCCAGTGACGCTGTGCTGAAAGGGATGGGAACATGGATGATTGCTGCATGGGGATCTCCGCGATGTCGATAACGCATCGTAGCCGCAGTGCGCGTCAGATTCTGTCAGGAGCGGCTGGTCACAAATCGTTACAACGCCGGTCGACCCCGTCGGCCGCAGGGCGCCGTTTCATGGACAGGGCCCGCAGTTGCGTGCCCATGCCCACCGACGGAGACCATGATGAACGCACGACGCTACCCCGGCCTGCTGGCCGCCCTGATCCTGGCTGGACTGACCAGCCTGCCCGCCCACGCTACCCGCTTTGCAGCGCCTTCGGTGGCGCCGAACCAGGAGCAGAGCCTGCCCGGCCGGCAGAGCACCATCGAATTGATGTTTGTACTCGACACCACCGGCTCCATGGGCGGCATGCTGGAAGGGGCGAAGGCGAAGATCTGGGGCATCGTCAACGAGCTCCTGCAGCAGCGCAACCTGGCCGGCGCCACGGTCAGGGTGGGGCTGGTGGCTTACCGCGACCGCGGCGACAGCTACGTGACCCGGGTCACGCCGCTGAGCAGCAATCTGGATACCGTGTACGCGCAGCTGATGGGCTTGCAGGCCCAGGGCGGCGGCGATACGCCGGAAGATGTGCGCAGCGCCATGGCCGAGGCGCTGGCGCTGGGCGGCTGGTCCGCGCCGGGCTCGAACACCTCGCAAATCATCTTCCTGGTGGGCGACGCGCCGCCGCACGACGATTACCGCAACATGCCGGCCACCGATACCACTGCGCGCAACGCGGTCCGGCGGGGGATTGTCGTGAACACGATTCAATGCGGCGATGATCGCTCGACCCGCAATGCCTGGCTCAATGTCGCGCAGAACGGCCACGGCGAATATTTCGCGATCGCGCAGGATGGCGGGGTCGAGGTGCTGGTCACGCCCTACGACCAGGAACTGGCGGAGCTGGGCGAGCAAATGGGCGGCACGTATATGGCGTATGGCGCGACCGACAAGCGGCGCGCCAGCCAGTCGGCCCAGGCGGCAATGGAATCGCGGGTGGCCGCTGCGGCGCCGTCGGCCGCCAAGGCCGACCGTGCGCTGAACAAAGTGCTCAACAGCAAGGCGTATGACGAAAGCGATCTGGTGCAACAGGCGGAAGCGGGCAAAGTGGCCTTGCCGAAAATCGCCGACGCCGAATTGCCGGACGCCCTGCGCAGCCTGCCGCCGGCGCAGCGCCAAGCCGCGCTCGACCAGGCGGTCGAGCAGCGCAAAGCCTTGCGCGAACGGATCAGGGTGCTGTCGAAAAAGCGCGGGGACTATCTCGCGAAGCAGCGCGGCGAGGGCACGCGCGAGGGCGCGTTCGATGCGGCCGTATCAGCTGCGCTCGCGAAACAGATCAAGTCATAGACCATGGGAGCACGTGACTTTTACGCGCGAATTGGCTACGCTGTCACGCCGAACCTCTTACTTGCCTGTGAAGGATCACCCTGTGCGTATCATTGCATTCGCTCCAACGATCGCCCTGACGGTGCTGTTGGCCATGTCCGGCAGCGTCACGGCCAGGGAAGCGCCGTCACCGGCCTGTGAAGAACAGGGGCGTGCTCTGGCAAGCCGCTTCCTGATCAAGCATCATCTGGACCGGGAGATTGTGACGACCGAGCCGGGCGTTCAGGATTGCAAGGTCTGGCCGGGGAGGGAAGCCTTCGACCTGGCCGTCTTTATCTACGACACCCCGATCAACGACGAGAAGCGCATGCTGGTCGCCTTGGTCGACCTGGATCAGGACAGGATCGTCGCCAGCTACTGGACCAAGGTCGATGCCGACGCCACCACGCCTTACCACGCGGGCTCCGTCACGCTCGATACCGCGCCCTACCATCTCAAGCCCGGCGTGCGCGCCTTCGGCATCGACGTGGAAACACGGTCTTCCGCGGCGCAAGAGTCCGGAGGCGGGCCCGAACGCACGCTCTATGTGCGCGAAGGCAGCCGGATACGGCCCGTCCTGCAACGGATGACAATGGCGCGCTGGGAGTACATCAACGGCTATCAGCCTTACCTCAACACGCAAGAGAGCCCGCGCCCGGCCACGGAAGAGTTCACCTATACGATCAGCATTGCGCCGAGCGTACACAATGGCTACGCGGACTTGCGCATCACGCGCACGTCCAGCGAAGCGAAGCACCGGCCGGTCAGCCAGCTGCTACGCTACGATGGCCGGCAGTACCCGGCGCCGAACGAGTAGCCGATGACGCTGCGCCAGCGCACTCTCATCGTCAGAGCGCGCGTGTGCCCTCAACGGGGCAGGACCGACGATCCCATCAAGAATTCATCGACGGCGCGGGCGGCCTGGCGGCCTTCGCGGATCGCCCACACCACCAGCGACTGCCCACGGCGCATGTCACCGGCGACAAAGACTTTCGGCACGCTGGTCTGGTAGCAGCCTTCGCCATCGGTCGTCGCCTTGGCGTTGCCGCGCGCATCTTTCTCAACGCCGAAGGCATCGAGCACTTGCTGCACGGGTGACACAAAGCCCATGGCCAGCAGCACCAGGTCGGCCTTCATTTCGAATTCGGAATTCGGCACTTCCGCCATCTTGCCGTCTTTCCATTCGACGCGGCAGGCGATCAGCTTGTCGACTTTGCCGCCCTTGCCTTCCAGACGCTTGGTGGCCACCGCCCAGTCGCGCTCGCAACCTTCTTCGTGCGAGGACGAGGTGCGCAGCTTGGTCGGCCAGTAAGGCCAGACCAGCGGCTTGTTTTCCTGTTCCGGCGGCATCGGCATCAGTTCGAACTGCGTGACCGATGCGGCGCCGTGACGGTTCGAGGTGCCCACGCAGTCCGAACCGGTATCGCCGCCACCGATCACGACCACGTGCTTGCCGCTGGCCTTGATCTGGTCTTTGACCTTGTCGCCGGCGTTGACCTTGTTTTGCAGCGGCAGGAAATCCATCGCGAAATGCACACCCTTGAGCTCGCGGCCCGGCACCGGCAAGTCGCGCGGGGCTTCCGCGCCGCCGGCCATGATGACGGCGTCGAAATCCTTGGCCAGGTCTTCAGGGAAAATGGTTTCCTTGGCCCAGTTGTTGACGGTGGCAGGGAAGTCCTTGCCGACCAGCACGCTGGTGCGGAACACGACGCCTTCCGCTTCCATTTGTTCCACGCGGCGGTCGATGTGCGACTTTTCCATCTTGAAGTCGGGAATGCCATAACGCAGCAGGCCACCGATGCGGTCGCTCTTTTCGAACACGGTCACCGCGTGGCCGACGCGCGCCAGCTGCTGGGCGGCGGCCAGGCCGGCGGGGCCGGAACCGATCACGGCCACTTTCTTGCCGGTCAGTGTTTGCGGCGGCTGCGGCACGACCCAGCCATGCTCCCATCCCGTGTCGATGATCTTGTGTTCGATCGACTTGATGCCGACCGGATCGTTGTTGATGCCGAGCGTGCAAGCCGATTCGCAAGGCGCAGGGCAGATGCGGCCGGTGAACTCGGGGAAGTTGTTGGTCGAGTGCAGGTTCTCCAGCGCGGCGCGGTAATTGCCGTGATAAACCAGATCGTTCCAGTCCGGGATGATGTTGTTGACCGGGCAGCCGCTGTTGCAGAACGGGATGCCGCAATCCATGCAGCGCGCCGCCTGCACCTTGGCCTGCGGATCGGACAGGTGCAGAACGAATTCCTTGTAGTTCTTGAGGCGCGCGGCAGGCTCGAGATAGCCCTCGTCCTGACGCTTGAATTCCATGAAGCCGGTGATTTTACCCACGATGTTTTCCTTTTATTCTCTGTTGCGCACTCAGGCGGCGATCTTTTCAGCGGCTTCTTCCATGCTGCTGTTGTGCATTTCTTCCAGCGCCCGCTTGTACTCGGTCGGGAATACTTTGACAAACTTGCTGCGGCCGGTCGCCCAGTCGTCGAGCAGGTTGCGCGCACGGGTGCTGCCGGTGTGCTTGAAGTGACGCTCGATCAGGCGCTTGAGGATGACTTCATCGGCTTCGCGTTCGCCGTCGCGGCTCTGGCTGTGCCAGCCGGACACGTCGCCCTGTTCCTTGGCGCTGAGCACGCGCTCCAGGTTGACCATCGTGGTGTTGCATTTCTTTTCGAAGTCGCCCAGCGGGTCGTAGACGTACGCCACGCCGCCCGACATGCCCGCCGCGAAGTTGCGGCCCGTGGCGCCGAGCACGACAACGGTGCCGCCGGTCATGTATTCGCAGCCGTGGTCGCCGCAGCCTTCGACAATCGCCGTGGCGCCCGAGTTACGCACGGCGAAGCGTTCGCCGGCCACGCCGTTGAAGAAGGCTTCGCCGGAAATTGCGCCGTACAGCACGGTGTTACCGACGATGATGTTGTCCACCGCCCAGCCGCGGAACTCGGTGTTCGGACGCACGATGATGCGGCCGCCCGACAAGCCCTTGCCCACGTAATCGTTGCCTTCGCCCACCAGGTCGAGCGTGATGCCCGCTGCCAGGAAGGCCGCTGCCGACTGGCCCGCCGTGCCTTGCAACTGGATGTGGATGGTGTCGTCCGGCAGGCCGGCGTGACCGTAGCGCTTGGCCACTTCACCGGACAGCATGGTGCCGACCGTGCGGTTGACGTTGCGCACCGGCGAAATGAAGGAGACGCGCTCGCCCTTTTCCAGCGCAGCCTTCGCTTGCGCGATCAGCTTGTGATCGAGCGCCTTTTCCAGGCCGTGTTCCTGGTATTCGGTGTGGTAGATCGACAGGCCCGTGTCGTTCTTCGGCTGGTAGAAGATGGCCGAGAAGTCCAGACCCTGCGCCTTCCAGTGCGAAATCGCCTGGGATTTGTCGAGCAGGTCCGAACGGCCGATCAGCTCGTCGAAGGTGCGGATACCCAGCTGCGCCATCAGCTGGCGCGCTTCTTCGGCGACGAAGAAGAAGTAGTTGACCACGTATTCCGGCTTGCCGGCGAACTTGGCGCGCAGGACAGGATCTTGCGTGGCCACGCCCACCGGGCAAGTGTTCAGGTGGCATTTGCGCATCATGATGCAGCCTTCGACCACCAGCGGCGCCGTCGCGAAACCGATCTCGTCGGCGCCCAGCATGGCGGCGATGACGACATCGCGCCCGGTTTTCATCTGGCCGTCTGCCTGGACCCGGATACGGCTGCGCAAGCCATTGAGCACCAGCGTCTGCTGCGTTTCCGCCAGACCCAGTTCCCACGGCGTACCGGCGTGCTTGACCGACGACAGGGGCGACGCGCCCGTGCCGCCGTCATGGCCGGCCACGACCACGTGATCGGCCTTGGCCTTGGTCACGCCAGCGGCGACGGTACCGATGCCCACTTCCGACACCAGTTTGACCGAGATCGAGGCGCGCGGGTTCGCGTTCTTGAGGTCGTGAATCAATTGCGCCAGATCTTCGATCGAGTAAATATCGTGGTGCGGCGGCGGCGAAATCAGTCCCACGCCCGGCACCGAGAAGCGCAGGCTGGCAATGTATTCCGATACCTTGTGTCCAGGCAGCTGACCGCCTTCGCCAGGTTTTGCGCCCTGCGCCATCTTGATCTGGATCTGGTCGGCCGAGTTCAAGTACTCGGCCGTGACGCCGAAGCGTCCGGAAGCGACCTGCTTGATGCGCGAGCGCAGCGAGTCGCCGTCTTGCAACGGGATGTCGACCACGACGTTCTGCGCGCCGATGACGGACGACATCGTCTCCCCCTGCTTGATCGGAATGCCCTTCAATTCCTTGGTGTAGCGGAAAGGATCTTCGCCGCCTTCGCCGGTGTTCGATTTGCCGCCGATGCGGTTCATCGCGATCGCCAGCGTGGCGTGGGCTTCGGTGCTGATCGAACCGAGCGACATGGCGCCGGTCGCGAAACGCTTGACGATGTCCTTGGCCGGCTCGACTTCATCGAGCGGGATGGCCTTGGTCGGGTCGAGCTTGAACTCGAACAGGCCGCGCAGGGTCAAATGACGGCGGCTCTGGTCGTTGATGATTTGCGCGTATTCCTTGTAGCTGGAAAAGTTGTTGGCGCGCGTCGAGTGCTGCAGCTTGGCGATCGCGTCCGGGGTCCACATATGGTCTTCGCCGCGCACGCGGAAGGCGTATTCGCCGCCCGCATCCAGGTTTTCCAGCAGCAGCGGATCGTTGCCAAAGGCCAGGGTGTGCAGGCGCAGCGCTTCTTCGGCCACTTCGAACACGCCGATGCCTTCGACGTTCGATGCCGTGCCTTTGAAGTACTTGTCGACCAGCGATTTGTTCAGGCCGATCACTTCAAAAATTTGCGCGCCGCAGTAGGACATGTAGGTGGAAATGCCCATCTTCGACATCACCTTCATCAAGCCCTTGCCGATGGCCTTGGTGTAGTTGTAGATCGCGGTCTCGGCCGACAGGTCGCCGTGCAGGCCGGCGGCCATGTCGGACAAGGTTTCCATCGCCAGGTAAGGGTGGACGGCTTCGGCGCCATAGCCGGCCAGCAGGGCGAAGTGGTGGGTTTCGCGCGCCGAGCCGGTCTCGACGACCAGGCCGGTGGAAGCGCGCAGGCCGCGGCCTACCAGGTGCAAGTGAATGGCCGAGGTGGCCAGCAGGGCGGGAATCGCCACCTGGTCGGCGGAAATATTGCGGTCCGAGACGATCAGGATGTTGTGGCCGGAACGCACGGCGTCGACCGCTTCCGCGCACAGCGAGGCGAGCGAGGCTTCGATACCGGCCTTGCCCCACGAGACCGGGTAGCAGATGTTCAACTCGTAGGACTTGAACTTGCTGCCGGTATGGGCGCTGATGTTGCGCAGGCGCGCCATATCGTCAAAACCGAGCACCGGCTGCGACACTTCCAGACGCATCGGCGGGTTGACGTTGTTGGTGTCGAGCAGGTTCGGCTTCGGTCCGATGAAGGACACGAGCGACATGACCATCGCTTCGCGGATCGGATCGATCGGCGGGTTGGTCACTTGCGCGAACAATTGCTTGAAGTAGTTGTACAGCGGCTTGAGCTTGTTGGACATGACGGCCAGCGGCGAATCGTTGCCCATCGAACCTGTCGCTTCTTCGCCCAGCAGGGCCATCGGCGCCATCAGGAACTTGAGGTCTTCCTGGGTGTAGCCGAAGGCTTGCTGACGGTCGAGCAAGGTCGGCACGGCTTTTTCGCCCTGGGCCGGCGTGTCCTTGGCGCGGTTGTGCGCGAGCTGGCTTTCGGCCAGCTTGATTTCGTTGAGCTTGATGCGCACCGAGTTGATCCACGCCTTGTACGGCTTGGCGTTGGAATAGGTGTCCTTGAGCTCTTTATCGTCGATGATGCGGCCCGCTTCGAGGTCGATCAGGAACATCTTGCCCGGCTGCAGGCGCCATTTCTGGATGATTTTCGATTCGGGAATCGGCAGCACGCCCGATTCGGACGCCATGACCACCAGGTCGTCGTCGGTGACGATGTAGCGCGCCGGACGCAAGCCGTTGCGGTCCAGGGTGCCGCCGATGTGGCGGCCGTCGGTGAAGGCCATGGCGGCCGGGCCGTCCCATGGCTCCATCATGGCGGCGTGGTATTCGTAGAAGGCGCGGCGGTTGTCGTCCATCATGCCGTGGTTTTCCCAGGCTTCCGGGATCATCATCATCATGGCCTGGGCGATCGGGTAACCGGACATGATCAGCAGTTCGAGCGCGTTGTCGAAGCAGGCAGTGTCGGACTGGCCTTCATAGATCAGGGGGAACAGCTTGCGCAGGTCGTCGCCCAGCACGGCCGACTTCATCACGCCTTCGCGCGCACGCATCCAGTTGAAGTTGCCTTTGACGGTGTTGATTTCGCCGTTGTGGGCGATCAGGCGGTAGGGGTGGGCCAGCGGCCATTCCGGGAAGGTGTTGGTCGAGAAGCGCTGGTGCACCAGCGCCAGCGCCGAGATGCAGCGCGGATCTTGCAAGTCCTTGTAGTAGACGCCCACCTGGTCGGCCAGCAGCAAGCCCTTGTAGACGATGGTGCGGGCCGACATCGACGGCACGAAGAATTCCTTGCCGTGCAGGAGCTTGAGCGCCTGGATCGCGTGGCCGGACGATTTACGGATTACATACAGTTTGCGCTCGAGCGCGTCGGTGACCATGATGTCCGGGCCGCGGCCGATGAAGATCTGGCGGATGACCGGTTCCTTGCCGCGCACGGTGGGCGACATCGGCATGGCTTCGTCGATCGGCACATTGCGCCAGCCGAGCACGACCTGGCCTTCGATGCGCACGGCGCGTTCAATTTCTTGTTCGCAGGCGATGCGCGACGCGTTTTCCTTCGGCAGGAACACCATGCCGACGCCGTATTCGCCCGGTGGCGGCAATTCCACGCCCTGTTTCGCCATTTCGTCGCGGAAGTACTGGTCCGGGATCTGGATCAGGATGCCGGCGCCGTCGCCCATCAGCTTGTCGGCACCGACCGCGCCCCGGTGATCGAGATTTTTCAGGATCAGCAAGCCTTGTTCGATGATGGAGTGGCTCTTGTTGCCCTTGATGTGGGCGATGAAACCGACGCCGCAGGCATCGTGTTCATTGGACGGGTCGTACAAACCTTGGGCAATCATGCGTTTTCTCCACAGCTTTTGAAGTCGAAACTCGAGATTAGTGCAATGCAGCAGAAAACGTCAACAAGATTAAATAGGGTCGGAGTCGGATTAAATTGAAAAGCAAACGCTTAACAATTAAATAGGGACAGAACGAAATTGGGCCAAAAAGTTGCCGGTGAGACCAGGAACCGGCAAAGGCGCTGTTGGCTATTAGGCGGGCTCGACAGGCTTGACCTTGTAGGGACGGCCTCGTTTTGCGGGCAAGACCTGGCGCTTGGCGCGCTGCTGCAGCTCGGCTTTGAACTTGTCCGAACCCAGCGGCCAGCCCTTGAGCACGGCCGCATCGATCACGGCCATTTCGGCCTGGCTCAGCGAAGGTCGGCTCAATTCGATATAAGCCGCTTCGCGCTGAAACGGCGTGTTGCCCAGCGCCCAAAATAGAGCGTGATCGGTGATCAGCGCGTCCGGCTTGATCCCCGCGTGGTGCGGGTAGCTCGACCAGGCATAGTCACGCGGATCGGAAACGATCTGGTTGCGCACCGCGTTCGCCTCGATATAGCGGCTGACCATCATGAAATATTTTTCCGGATCGATCAGCGAGGTCTTGAAGCGTCCCTGGAACAGTCCGCCCGCCCGGTTGTATTTGGCGTTGTACCAAGGCACATAGTAGCGGCCGACCCGCTGCATCATTTGCGCCAGACCTTCCTGGGTCGAAGGCGTTGCCAGCAGGTGCACATGGTCGGGCAAGAGCACGTAAGCGTGCACGGCCACCTTGAATTCCTTGGCACTTTCCTTCAGCCAGCCCCAAAAGTGCTGAAAATCCGCATCGTCGCGGAAGATCAGCTGGTTATTGTTGCCCGACTGAATGATGTGGTGAGGATAATTGGCGAGGACGAGGCGGGGCAGACGAGCCATGGAACGTAAAAAGGGACCGGGAAAACCCGATTCTAGCGAATCGCGCCCAACCTGTCCCCATTTATTTTTCCGGTTTCAACAACCGGCATCGACTCTGTCCCTATTTAAGACAGCGTGAACCCCGCCGATAGACTGTAGCCTTCGCCATAGGCGCTGCGCAGCGGCAAATCCTGCCCCAGGCCGCTGCGCGCTTTCTTGCGCAAACGGTAGACCAGCATGTCGACCCGGCGGCTGGCATCGGGATCTTCGCCGCCCATGCCGGCCACGATCACCTGGCGCGGAACGGGCCGCGTATTAATGGTGAGCAGGTGCAGGAAGTTGCACTCCTTCTCGGTCAGATCGATGACCGAACCCATCAGTTCGAGTTGGCGAGCGCTTACTTTCAAAGTCCACTTGCTTGGCTGCGGCGTGGTCGGCTCGGGTGGACGCACGCGGCGGTCGAGCGCTTCGATGTGGGCGGCCAGTTCCGGGAACTTGATCGGCTTGGTGAGATAGTGGTCGGCACCCAGGCGCAGGCCCAGGATGCGGTTGTCGAAGGCGACCCGGCCGGTAAGTACCAGTAGTCCAATTTCGGGATACAGCTGACGCATCCGGGGAATGACATTGAAGCCATCCTCATCCGGCAGGCCGAGATCGAGCACAACCACGGCCGCCGGCGTCTTGGTGAGCGCTGCCCACATTTCGCCGGCCGTCGTGGCGATCGTGACTTCGTGGTCCAGCTCCGTGAGGAACTCCGCCATGTCGCCAGCGTAATCGCCGTTGTCTTCTACAATCAGAATTTGAGTCATGGGTTGGCCATTCTTCTATGTTGCGTGAACCCGGAGCTGTGATTTTTGGAAAAAATCACGGTGCCTACCCTTGCTGCCATTAGCGGAATTATCACAGTTGCTCACTTAGGATGCAACACTTTTCCCCGTTCCGCCCTGCGCAGGCAACCAGATTCTGAATTCGGCGCCCAACGGCGCAACATTCCTCGCGCTGATATTGCCACCATGCACTTCAATCACGGAACGGGCCATGTACAGGCCCAGGCCGGAACCCTGTCCCACCGCGTTCGATCCGCGGTAGCGCTTGCCGAAAATCGCTGTCAATTCGTCTTGCGGAATGCCGCCGCCGGCATCGCGCACTGTCAGGATGGTGCCGCCGTCGGCGCGCATGCCCGTCAGTTCGATTGCCGCGCCGGGCGGGGAATACTGCAGCGCATTGTCGACCAACACCTTGAGGGCGAGCCGCAGACCGCTCGGCTGGCAACGCAGGGTGGCCGGCAGTTCGCCGAGCTCGACGCGCGCGCCGCGGCCGGCGGCGCGCACCAGTTCGGCGGCCTCTTCGAGCAGCGCGGCGGGCGAAGCGGCGTCGGCAGGGCGGGTGGCGCCGGCCGCGGCCATGCGCTCGGGCGAGAGGTAGTCATCCATCATGCCGATCAGGCGGTCGACCGCGGTCTGGATCTTGCGGTAACGGGCGCGGGTGGGCTCATCGACCGCGTGCGCGGTCGATTCGAGGCGCTGGATGGCGCCGTCGATGGTCGAGAGCGGCGTGCGGAATTCGTGGTTGAGCATGCTGGTGAACTTGCGCTGGCGCTCGGCCTGCTCGCGCGCGGCGCTCACGTCGCGGATGGTGCCCACCACCGAACTGGCCCTGCCCGCCACATCGACCAGGATGGTGGAGGTGATTTCGACCGGCACGCTGCGCCCGTCCGCCAGCGCCAGCTCGTAGTGGCGCACCATGCGCCGGCGCGTGCTGTCCCCCTCGGCGAAGCGGCGCAGGCGCTCGGGCAGGCCGGCGCACAGCAGCGCCAGCGGCCCCTTGGGCTGGGCCGCATGGAATTGGACAAGAATATCGTCAAGGTCGTAGCCGGACAGGGCCGCCGCGCCCGGGCTGAGGTAGACCGGCAGGCAGCTGGCGCAATCGACGATCCAGGCAATGTCGCCATGCAGCTCGGCGATGGCGCGAAATTGCTCGACGCTGCCTGTCCCGTTGAGGGATGGATGTTCACCGGCACTAGAACTCATCGGGCAACCTTTCAGGGGGCGGGCGGTAAATGGGTGCCGCCAGTATACCGCCCTTGTTGCACAAAAACTATCTCAGTTGTTATTTACTCATCCAGCGGTGCGAAGATCGCCTGCAAATCTTCCTGGGTCAGGGCCATCTTGTGGGCTTCGCCTTCGGCCAGGATCGATTGCGCCAAGTCCGATTTTTTCTGCTGCAGCAGCTGGATTTTTTCTTCCAGCGTGCCCTTGGCGATGAGCTTGTAAACGAAGACCGGCTTGTCCTGCCCGATGCGCCAGGCGCGGTCGGTGGCCTGGTTTTCGGCGGCCGGGTTCCACCATGGATCATAGTGAATCACGGTATCGGCCGCGGTCAGGTTCAGGCCGACGCCGCCCGCCTTCAGGCTGATCAGGAAGATCGGCACCGCACCCTGCTGGAAGGCGGCGACCTGGGCTGCGCGGTCCTTGGTGTCGCCGGTCAGCAGCGCATACGGGATGCGGCGCATGTCGAGCTCTTCTTGAATGAGGGCCAGCATGCTCGTAAATTGCGAGAAGACGAGAATCTTGCGGCCTTCTTCCAACAAATCGTCGACCATTTGCATCAGATCGATCAGCTTGGCCGAGCCGCTATCCTTTTTGCGCGATGGCAGCGTCTTGACCAGGCGCGGATCGCAGCACACCTGGCGCAATTTCAGCAGCGCTTCGAGGATCACGATCTGGCTGCGCGCCACGCCTTTTTTGTCGATCTCGTCGCGCACTTTCTTGTCCATGGCCAGCCGCACGGTTTCGTACAGGTCGCGCTGGGCGCCGGCCAGTTCGACCTTGCGCACCATTTCTGTCTTCGGCGGCAATTCCTTGGCTACATTGTCCTTGGTCCGGCGCAGCAGGAAGGGGCGAATGCGGCGGTTTAGCAGCGAACGGCGCAGCGGGTCGTCCTGGCGTTCGATCGGATGGCGGAACTGGGTGTTGAAGGTTTTCTCGTCGCCCAGCAAGCCTGGCAGCAAGAAATGGAATTGCGACCACAGTTCGCCCAGGTGGTTTTCCAGCGGCGTGCCGGTCAGGCACAGACGGTGGCGCGACTTGAGCAAGCCTGCGCTCTGGGCCGCCTTGGAGCGGTTGTTCTTGATGTAGTGCGATTCGTCCAGAATGACCAGGTGGTATTCGTGCTCGCGCAGCTTTTCCTCGTCGCGCGGCAAGAGCGCATAGGTCGTGAGGATCAGGTCGCAATCCTCGATCTTGTCGAACTGTTCCAGGCGTTCCTTGCCTTGCAGCAGAAGCACACGCAAGCTCGGGGCGAAGCGCGCGGCCTCGTCCTGCCAGTTGGTCATCAGGCTGGTGGGGGCGATCACGAGCGCCGGCGCGGTCAGGCGCCCTGCCTCTTTTTCGATCAGGATGTGGGCCAGGGTTTGCACCGTTTTGCCCAGACCCATGTCATCGGCCAGGATGCCGGCCAGGTCGTATTCACGCAAAAACTGCATCCAGGCCAGGCCGTCGAGCTGATAGTCGCGCAAGGTCGCCTGCAGGCCGGCCGGCGGCGCCACTTTTTGCACCGAGCCGAACATGCTGAGCTTGCGGCCCGTTTCGCGCAGTTTTTCGCCGCCGAACCAGTTCAGTTCGGTGCCGCGCGCCAGCTCTTCCAGGCGGCCGGCGTCCAGGGTCGACAGGCGGACCTTGTTTTTGATCTTTTCGCTGAAATACAGTTCACCCAAGGTGCTGAGGATGGGTTTGAGGCGGCCCCAGGGCAGGGCCACGCGCACGCCATCCGGCAGGGTGGCCAGCATCTGGTCCACGTCGGCATGGGCGGCCAGCACCTCGGGATTGAAATCGGTGGGGGCGCTGCGGATCAATTGCACCAGCACGGGCAGCAGCGGCACGCGTTTTTGCGCGACCACGATGCCCAGTTCCAGTTCGAACCAGGCATTGCCCGCTTCGGCCGGTTCGTCGATCTCGGCATACCATTCTTCGACCGCGACCACGTCGTAGCGATATTTGTTGGATTTCTGCACATGCCAGCCGGCGTCGCTCAGTCCATCGAGCTCGCCTTCGGCAAAGCGCAGCCAGTGCGCCTGGCTTTCCAGCTGCAGCGCGCCGGCCAGCCCGTTCAGGGGCGGCGTCTGCGGCTTGCGGAAGCCCAGTTGCGTGAGCTGTTCGAGGGCGGCCGCTTCGGCAGCCGCATCGCGCGCGATCACTTCGGTCACGTCGCCGATCTGGCGCACCACGCGCTGGGCCGGGTCGAAGGACACCCGTTCGCCGTCGTAGTCGAAGGAAATGACCGCGTAATCGTGCCAGCGCTGCAAGGTGCCATCGGCCAGCTGCACGCTGTCGAGCAGCAAGTGCGGGCTCGGCTTGACGTCGTCGCGCATGCGCTGGGTCAGCGGCTGCGGCAGCGGCATCAATTGCTGCAGGCCATGGGCGAGCAACAGCTGGGACACACGCTTTTTATCGGGACCGGTCAGTGCCGGGGCCTGGGCGACCAGCGCTTGCAGGTCGGCCAGCGAAATATCGACCCCGCCGCGGTTGAGCGCGAGCGCGCCGCAGGACAGGTTGTCGATATACCAAGGCGGATCGGTCGGCAGCATGTAGTCGATCTGGTCGGCGCCGCTGTGGGTGGCGCCCTTGGGCGCTTCCACCTGCCAACCCAGCTTGGCCGTGCGGCCTTCGTCGCGCCATACCAGGTTGGCGGCGCGCACGGGGCCTTGCTGCAGCGGGTAAATCAAGCCGTTGGCCATGTCGGCCCAGGAATTGGCCCACAAAAGCTTGTCTTGCTGCAACAGCATCTCGAGCAGGATGGCGCCCACCTTGCCCTTGGGCTCGGTGGCGCTGCCGCCCTGCGAAGCGGCGCCGCTGCGCATGGCAATAAAGAAACGGACCAGGTCTTCGTCGTCGCCTTCCAGATAGGCGGGCGGGGCCGACAGCAGCGAGAACACTTCGCTGACCGGGCTGGCCGCGGCCACTTCGCCGTTGGTTTTCAGGCGCGCCTTGCACAAACAGAGAGCAACGTGGCGGCCGCCGCTGGTCGGGGCCAGGACATACACAAATTTATACTGAGCAATCTTCGGGTCTTTGACCTCGAGATCGAGCTTGGGCTGCGGGTGGGCGGCTGCCTCGACCCGCTGCAGCCAGCTTGCAATCGGTGCCGACAGGGCGGGCGCAGGGGCGGCTTGCGGCGCCGCTGGCGTTGCTGGTTTTCCTTCGCGGGTCTCGTCGCGCGTTAAATCAGTCGTGTGCATTGTTTCTGTCAGGGCAGTATCGAAGACGATAACACTCGATATTATCCGACAAAGACGGGTTTGTGTTCTGTTCTCTTTCGCACCCAGCCTGGCCACCCACCGTGAATAAAATGCATATAGACATCATATTGGATTCTTTATAGCAACATATGCCGCCTGCACACCACCAAGGTGCTGTCAAGACTGGCGCATTCGCCGCGATTGCGTATCATTCCGGGCTTGACTCCAAGGATGTTCCCCATGCTGCCACCAATTGAACAACGTCTCGCCCTCGAACTTGCCGCCAAGCCAGTGCAAGTTGCCGCCGCCATCGCCCTGCTGGACGAAGGCGCCACCGTCCCCTTCATCGCGCGTTACCGCAAGGAAGCAACGGGCGGCCTGGACGATATCCAGCTGCGCCTGTTGGAAGAGCGCCTGCGCTACCTGCGCGAACTGGAAGAGCGCCGCGCCTCGATCATCGCCTCGATCACCGAACAGAACAAAATGACGCCGGCCCTGCTCGACGCCGTCACCCACGCCGAAGACAAGACCCGCCTCGAAGACTTGTACCTGCCGTACAAGCAGAAGCGCCGCACCAAGGCCCAGATCGCGATCGAAGCGGGCCTGGCCCCGCTGGCCGACGGCTTGCTGGCCGACCCCACCATCAACCCGGACGAAGAAGCGCTCAAGTATCTCAAGGAAGCCTTCACCACCGGCGACGGCAACAACCCCGGCGTAATCGACGCCAAGGCGGCGCTCGACGGCGCGCGCCAGATCCTGATGGAGCGCTTCGCCGAAGACGCGACCCTGCTGCAATCGCTGCGCGACTACGTGACCGAACATGGCGTGGTCGACTCCAAGGTGGTCGAAGGCAAGCAGGACGAAGGCGAGAAGTTCGCCGACTACTTCGACTATTCCGAAACCATCTCCACCGTGCCCTCGCACCGGGCGCTGGCGCTGCTGCGCGGGCGCCGCGAAGGCATCCTGGACGTGACCCTGCGCCTCGATACCGAAGCCGAAAAACCGAAGTGGGACGCGCCGCATAATCCCTGCGAAGGCCGCATCGCCGCCCGCTTCGGCATCAAGAACCTGGGCCGCCCGGCCGACAAATGGCTGGCCGACACCGCCCGCTGGACCTGGCGCGTGAAAAGCTTCATGCACCTCGAGACCGAGTTGATGGGCGCCCTGCGCGAACGCGCGGAGCTCGACGCCATCAACGTGTTCGCCCTGAACCTGAAGGCGCTGCTGCTGGCCGCGCCGGCCGGCCAGCGCGCCACCATGGGCCTGGACCCGGGTCTGCGCACGGGCGTGAAAGTGGCCGTGGTGGACGCCACCGGCAAGGTGGTCGATACCGCCGTCATCTACCCGCACCAGCCCAAGAACGACTGGGACGGCTCGCTGCATGTGCTGGGCGCACTGGCGGCCAAGCACAATGTGTCCCTGATCTCGATCGGCAACGGCACCGCCTCGCGCGAGACCGACAAGCTGGCCCAGGACTTGATCAAGCAGCGCGCGGAACTGAAGATGACCAAGATCGTCGTCTCGGAAGCGGGCGCCTCGGTGTACTCGGCCTCGGAATTCGCTTCGCGCGAGCTGCCCGACATGGACGTGTCGCTGCGCGGCGCGGTCTCGATCGCACGCCGCCTGCAGGACCCGCTGGCCGAACTGGTCAAGATCGATCCCAAGTCGATCGGCGTGGGCCAGTACCAGCACGACGTGTCGCAGACCCAGCTGGCACGCTCGCTCGACGCCGTGGTCGAGGATTGCGTGAACGCGGTCGGCGTGGACGTGAACACCGCCTCGGCGCCGCTGCTGGCGCGCGTGTCGGGCCTGTCGTCGTCGGTGGCGCAAAGCATCGTGTCCTACCGCGACATGAAGGGCGCGTTCACCTCGCGCGCCGCGCTCAAGGCCGTGCCGCGCCTGGGCGAGAAGACCTTCGAACAGGCGGCCGGCTTCCTGCGCGTGATGGGCGGCGAAAATCCGCTGGACGCGTCGGCGGTCCACCCTGAATCGTATCCGCTGGTGGAAAAGATCCTGGCCGATATCAAGAAGGACATGAAGGCCGTGATCGGCGACAGCTCGCTTCTCAAGACGCTCAACCCGGCCCGTTACGCGGACGAGAAGTTCGGCGTGCCGACCATCACCGACATCCTCAAGGAACTGGAAAAGCCGGGCCGCGATCCGCGTCCGGAATTCACCACCGCCACCTTCAAGGAAGGCGTGGAAGAGATCCGCGACCTGCGTCCGGACATGATCCTCGAAGGCGTGGTCACCAACGTGGCCGCTTTCGGCGCGTTCGTCGACATCGGTGTCCATCAGGATGGCTTGGTGCACATCTCGGCGCTGTCGAACACCTTCGTCAAAGATCCGCACACGGTGGTCAAGGCCGGCCAGGTGGTGCGTGTGAAGGTGCTGGAAGTGGACGAGAAGCGCAAGCGCATCGCCCTGACCATGCGCCTGACCGACAGCGCGCCGCAAGCCGGTTCCAAGCCGGAGCAGCGGGGCGACCGCAACGACCGCAAGAGCCTGGCCCAGCACCAGCAGAAGAACGACCGCACGCCGGCGCCGGCCGGAGGCACCATGGCCGCGGCCTTCGCCAAGCTGCGCGGCTAAGTGTGGAGATCGGCGTCTGCGACCCCGCCAGCGCCGATGCGCAGCTGCTGATCGAGGAGCTGTCGGCCACGCTGGCGGCGATCACCGGTGCGAGCGGCAAGGCCTCGTTCGCGCAGCAAGAGGCGGGGGTGCTGTTCGTGGTCGCGCGCGGCGATGACGGCGCGCTGCTCGGCTGCGGCGCCGTGCGCCCGTTGCAGGATGGGGTGGGCGAGATCAAGCGCATGTATGCCCGGCCCGGAACCCGGGGCGTCGGCGCGGCGATCTTGCGGCACCTGGAAGCCCAGGGCTACCCCGAGCTGTGGCTCGAGACGCGCAAGGTGAATGCGCGGGCCGTCGATTTCTATCTGAAGCACGGCTACCAGCTGATCCCCAACTACGGCAATTACATCGGCCGCCCCGAAGCCATCTGCTTCCGCAAAATTCTGTAACCCTTCACGTCGCCCTCGCGCAGGCGGGCTCGCATGCGAGCCCCCCATAGCACGTCCCCGAATTCGGTAAGGCGGTATGGCCCCCCGCCTGCGCGAGGGCGACGGTGGGGTCGTTTTTCTTATAAAATGACGCCATTATTCAATTTACCCACTGAGGCAAGCCATGAGCGACGTACAAACCTGGATCAAGGAAACCGTGTCCAACACCCCTGTGGTGCTGTTCATGAAGGGCACCGCCCAGTTCCCGCAATGCGGCTTTTCGGGCCGCGCCATCCAAATCCTGAAAGCTTGCGGCGTCGACAACATCGCCACCGTCAACGTACTGGAAGATCCTGAAGTCCGTCAGGGCATCAAGGACTACTCGAACTGGCCGACCATTCCCCAGCTGTACGTGAAGGGTGAATTCATCGGCGGCTCCGACATCATGAACGAGATGTTCGAATCGGGCGAACTCAAAGCCCTGCTCGATGCCTGATCCACGCCCGCGGCGGATTGTCGTCGCCATCACCGGCGCCACCGGCGCCGTGTATGGCGTGCGTCTGCTGCAGCATCTGTCGAATACCCCCGGCATCGAGACCCACCTCGTGGTCTCCGATGCCGCGGCGCTCACCCTGCACCAGGAAGTCGACCTGGCCCGGCGCGATGTCGAGGCCATGGCCCACGTGGTGCACAAGAACCGCGATATCGGCGCCGCCATCGCCAGCGGCTCGTTCCAGTCCGACGGCATGGTCGTCGCTCCCTGCTCGATGAAAACCCTGGCCTCCGTGGCCCACGGCCTGTCGGACAACCTGATCGCGCGCGCGGCCGACGTGATGCTCAAGGAGCGCCGCCGGCTGGTGCTGATGGTGCGCGAAACGCCGTTCAATCTGGCGCACCTGCGCAATATGACTCTGGTCACGGAAATGGGCGGTGTGATTTTTCCTCCGCTGCCGGGCTTTTATCACCGGCCGAAAAGCATCGAGGAGATGGTCGATCACACGGTGGGGCGCGTGATCGATTTGCTGGGCATCGAGCATGCGCTCGCGCCGCGCTGGGCCGGCATGAAGCCAGGCCCGGATGCGTAGAGTGACAGGTTCACCGCCGGCCAAAAACCGGCGCCGTGCGCTACTCGCCCTGCGCTCTACCGCTTGTCAAACTGCCAAGTATCGGCTTTTTTCAATTCTTTCGCTTCTTCAACCATCCTGCGGTGCTGGATACGCTTGCGCATCACTTCTGCATGCTGGGCGGCGGTCATCGGCGGTACGGTCATCAAATCTTTGAGCTGCGCGGTGTTGCTGTAGTTACTTTTCATAAGACGGTAAAATCCTCGGCTTCGTTACGTAACAATTTGCCAATGCTGCTGGTACTTCACGACTATAACACTATCGTCCTGTTGTGCTGCACAATATACAAAGTTGCTGCGCGGAATCAGGGGCAATCGACCTATTGTGCCCTGGATTGGCTCGGCGCATTGATGAAAATTAATATGCGCGGCGTTTGTCCATGAGGCGAAACAAGGCGCGCGCGGGATGTTGACGATGGGAAAAGGACGGAGAATGCGGCTGACGCCCGGGCGCACTGGTATGGTCGCACCCTGAGGGCAATGCGAGAAACTAAGTTACTTCTGGTTGTTAATTCGCACCAGCATGCGAATAAATTCACGCGCAATTTGACGATGATGTTCATCTAACCGCTGCAAATCGGCAATTAGTTTGACATCGGCCGACTCGAAGCGCGACAATCCATTGCCCGATTCCGCGCTCGGCGCGACGTTTTCGGCGCCGCCAAAGCGCAGCCATTCGGCCGGCACCCCCAGCCATTGCGCGATCATGCGCAGCTTCTCCTGGGTGGGAATAGCCTCGCCCACCAGCCATTTACGGGCTGCGTGCACGGTAATCGGGCGACCATCGAAGCGAATGTTAAATTCCCGGGCCAAACGGGTGGGGCTGTCGGGGGAGTAATGGGCGTTCTTCAATGCTTGCTGCAAGCGTTCACTGAAGCTTTCCCGTTCGTTAGATGAATTCATGGGTGGCACTATTTCACGCAATGCCATGAAAGTCAGTCTCTTGAAGTATGAGACCAATTGTGACAACATGCATTTTACATGTCACAATTACACCCCACTTCCAACGCCGATGGCCTTCATTTTCTCGCGTGTTGCGGCAAATTTCCAGCCCCCAGTGTAGGCCCGCGCCGGCCCGCGCCCGGCGCGCACGCATCGCCCCTTTGGTCTAGATCAGATGAAAACGGATCACGCCGTCTTTGCCAGTTTCACGGCGCAAGATTCCGTCGTACCAAAGCTTGTGCAAATGCGCCAGCGCCTCGCCCAGCGCGAAGGTTAGCTGGTGCGTGTCGAGCGGACGGCGGAACATGACCGGCACGATGTCCACCGCCGACACCGGCGTGGCGGCTGCCTGCATGACCTCGGCCAGACGCGCGGTATGGTGATCGCGCAATTGCTGTATGCGGGTGTGCAAGCCGCGGAAAGGCCGCCCGTGCGAAGGCAGCACCAGGGTGTCGGCCGGCAAATCGGCGAATTTTGCCAAGGAATCGAGATATTGCTGCAGCGGGTTGCCCTCCGGCTCGACCGCGAACACCGAGACATTGGTCGAAATACGCGGCAGCACCATGTCGCCCGAAATGAGCAGCTGGAGGTCGGCGCAGTACAGGGCCGCGTGCTCGGGCGAATGACCGAAGCCCGTGATCACCCGCCACCGGTGAGCGCCGATGCGGATCTGGTCGCCGTCCTGCATGCGCGCATAGCTGTGCGGCACGGCCGGCACCAGGGTCGGATAGTAGCTGCGGCGCTCGCCCATCTTGTCGCGCAGGGCCGGATCGACCAGGCCGTGACGCTCGAAATGGGGAATGGCGGCGGTGCCGTCCACGCCCGGCAGGGCCGCCGACATCATGCGCGCGAAGCCGTATTCACCGGTGGTGGCCCAGAACGGCGCCTGGAAGCGGCTGCACAGCCAGTCCGACAAGCCCACATGGTCCGGGTGGCAATGGGTGGCGATCACGCGCAACAGCGGCTGGCCGTCCATGCCGCTGGCGAATACTTGCTCCCAGGCGGCCCGGGTGGCATCGGTGGCCACGCCGCAGTCGACCGCGCTCCAGCCCTCGCGTCCGGCGCGCTGGTCGCCGATCAGCCACAGGTTGATGTGGTCGAGCGCGAACGGCAGCGGCATGCGCAGCCAGTGCACCCCGGGGGCGAGCGGGTGCACGGCGCCGGTGGCCGGCAAGGTGTCGCCGAAGGGATAGTCGAGCTGGGATTCGAGCGGTTCATGTGATCTTTCGTGTTCGGAATGACGGCGGGCGCGCTACAATGTACTTGACGTTGACGTAAACGGAAGCTTTCCGGCAATTCTAAGCCATTCCGCCCGCGTCTCCCCCAACCGCCACCGTTTGCTGCCCATGCGTACTTATACCATCGCCGAACTGGCGCGCGAATTCGACATCACCGCGCGCGCCATCCGTTTTTATGAAGACCAGGGGCTGCTCCATCCCAAGCGCGAAGGCGTGGGCGGGCGCAACCGGGTGTATACCCCGCGCGACCGCACCCACCTCAAATTGACGCTGCGCGGCAAGCGCCTCGGGCTGACTTTGTCCGAAATCAAGAGTATCGTCGACATGTACGAGTCGCCCAAGGATACCGTGGCGCAAATGAACCGCTTCCTCGGCGTGCTGGCCACCCAGCGCGCGACGCTCGAACAGCAGCGCGAAGATATCGAAATGGCACTGGAAGAACTCAATACCCACGAGGAAGAGTGCCGCCGCATGCTGGCCGAGTCCACCGGCAAGGCCAGTACCAGCTAATATCCCTTTACGTTTACGTAAACGTCAAACAGCAGTATGATTGACGCTTCTCATTCTGACTCCACCGAGGACGACCATGTTGCATCTCCCAGGCTTGACCTTTGACCATGGCGAAGACATCGCCGCGCTGCGCGAAGCAGTCCAACAGTTCGCCGCGGCGGAAATCGCGCCGCGCGCCGCCGAAATCGACCGCAGCGACCAGTTCCCGATGGATCTGTGGCGCAAGATGGGCGATCTGGGCGTGCTCGGCATCACCGTCGACGAAGAATACGGCGGCGCCCAGATGGGTTACCTGGCCCACATCGTGGCCATGGAAGAAATTTCGCGCGCCTCGGCCTCGGTCGGCCTGTCCTACGGCGCCCACTCGAATCTGTGCGTCAACCAGATCAAGCGCAACGGCACCGAAGAACAAAAACGCAAGTACCTGCCAAAACTGATTTCCGGCGAATACATCGGCGCTTTGGCGATGTCCGAGCCGAACGCCGGTTCCGACGTGGTCAGCATGAAATTGCGCGCCGACTTCAAGGGCGACCGCTGGGTGCTGAACGGCACCAAGATGTGGATCACCAATGGTCCCGACGCCGACGTGCTGGTGGTGTACGCCAAGAACGACCTCGAAGCCGGTCCGCGCGGCATGACCGCCTTCCTGATCGAAAAAGGCTTCAAGGGCTTCTCGATCGCGCAAAAGCTCGACAAGCTGGGCATGCGCGGCTCGCACACGGGTGAACTGGTGTTCGAAGATTGCGAAGTGCCGGCCGAAAACGTGTTGGGCGGCCTGGGCAAGGGCGTCAATGTGCTGATGTCGGGCCTGGACTTCGAGCGCACCGTGCTGTCGGGTGGTCCGCTGGGCATCATGCAGGCGTGCATGGACAACGTGGTGCCGTACATCCACGACCGCAAGCAGTTCGGCCAGCCGATCGGCGAATTCCAGCTCATGCAGGGCAAGATCGCCGACATGTACTCGACCATGATGGCGTGCAAGGCTTACGTCTACGCCGTGGGCCAGGCCTGCGACCGCGCCAAGACCCCGGAAGCGATCCGCAACCTGCGCAAGGACGCGGCCGGCGCCATTCTGTACAGCGCCGAAAAAGCCACCTGGATGGCGGGCGAAGCGATCCAGACCCTGGGCGGCAACGGTTACATCAATGAATATCCGGTAGGACGTTTGTGGCGTGACGCGAAGCTCTACGAAATCGGCGCGGGCACGAGTGAGATTCGCCGCATGCTGATCGGCCGCGAGTTGTTTGCGGAGACCAAGTAAGGGATCGCCTGACCTGCCAGGGGGCCGGTGCATGCGCTTCCCCTTGGCACGTTAGAATGGTTGTCCCCCGTCCCGTCGAGAAGCCGAATGACACAAGTTGCATTCCCAAAGCTGCTGTCTTCCCAGATCGCTTTCGATATCGCGCGCACGATTCTGGACGGCTTCGACAAGCACTATCGCCTGTTCCGTCAGACCAGCCAGACCGCCAAGCGCCATTTCGAGACCGGTTCCTGGGCCGTTGCCCAGCAGGCGGCGCGCGAACGCATCGGCTTTTACGACAAGCGCGTGCAGGAATGCGTGCAAACTCTCGAAGACGAATACGACAACAGCGAGCTGACCGACGAAGTCTGGCGCGAGCTCAAGCTGCACTACATCGGCATGCTGTCCGGCCACAAGCAGCCGGAACTGGCCGAAACCTTCTTCAACTCGGTCTGCTGCAACATCCTGCACCGCACCTATTTCCATAACGATTTCATTTTCGTGCGCCCGGTGGTGTCCACCGAGTACATCGAAACCGAGGAACCGGCGCCCACCTACCGCGTGTACTACCCGGCCAAGGACGGGCTGCACTTCGCGCTCAAGCGCATCGTCACCAATTTCCAGCTCAACTGCAAATTCGCCAACCTGGACCGCGACGTCCATCTGGTCGAAGCGCGCCTGAAAGATATTTTCGGCAATCAGCCGCTGGAACCGAACCACCAGATCCAGGTGCTCTCGAGCCTGTTCTTCCGCAACAAGGGCGCCTATATCGTCGGCAAGGGGATCAACGGCAACCGCGAGTATCCGTTCGTGGTGCCGATCCTGCACAACCGCCACGGGCAGCTCATCCTCGACACGGTGCTGTTCGACCATGAGCAGATCACCATCCTGTTCTCGTTCACGCGCGCCTACTTCCTGGTGGACATGGAAGTCCCGTCCGCCTATGTGCAATTTTTGCGCACCCTGCTGCCGCGCAAGCCGCGCAGCGAAATCTACACCATTCTCGGCCTGCAAAAACAGGGCAAGACCCTGTTCTACCGCGATTACCTGCAGCATCTCAAGCACACCTCGGACCGCTTCGAGATCGCGCCCGGCATCCGCGGCCTGGTGATGCTGGTGTTCGCGCTGCCTTCGTTCCCCTACGTCTTCAAGGTGATCAAGGATTTCTTCCCGGCGCCCAAGGAAACCACGCGCGCCCAGATCAAAGAGAAATATCTTCTGGTCAAAAACCACGACCGCGTGGGCCGCATGGCCGACACCCTCGAATACTCGAACGTGGCCTTCCCGCTCGAGCGCTTTTCGGAAGAACTGGTCGCCGAGCTCATGCATTTCGCGCCCTCGCTGGTCGAGTACGAAGGCGACCGCATCATCATCCGCCACCTGTACATCGAACGCCGCATGGTGCCGCTCAATATGTTCCTGACCAATGCCGAACAGGCGGGCAAGGATGAACTGATCGAGCACGCCGTGATCGAATACGGCAATGCGATCAAGGAGCTGGTGGCGGCCAACATCTTCCCCGGCGACATGCTTTACAAAAACTTCGGTGTGACCCGCCACGGCCGCGTCGTGTTCTACGATTACGACGAGATCGAATACATCACCGACTGCAATTTCCGCGATATCCCCGAGGCGCGCAACGAGGAAGACGAAATGTCGGCTGAGCCCTGGTATTCGATCGGCAAGCACGACGTCTTCCCCGAGCAATTCGGGCGCTTCCTGCTCGGCAACGCCAAGATCCGCGCCGCCTTCATGCAGCACCACGCCGACCTGCTCACGCGCGATTTCTGGCAGGGTCGCAAGCAACGCATTCTCGACGGCCATATCGAAGACGTGTTCCCGTATCCGCAATACGTCCGTTTCTGCAATCAAATCAATACAACCACCCCGGCGGTCCAGCTGCCAACTTATTTGGAGAACCTGAACAATGAATGATCCAGTCGTTATCGTCGGCGCCGCCCGCACCCCCATGGGCGGCTTCCAGGGCGATTTTTCCTCCAAGTCCGCCAACGACCTGGGCGCGGTTGCGATCGCCGCCGCGGTCGAACGCGCCGGTGTCGATCCCAAGCTGGTCGAACACGTCTACATGGGCAACTGCCTGATGGCAGGCCAGGGCCAGGCGCCTGCGCGCCAGGCCGCCATCAAGGGCGGCTTGCCGCTCTCGACCGGTGCGGTCACGCTGTCCAAGATGTGCGGCGCCGCCATGCAAGCGACCATTTTCGCGCATGACAGCCTGATGGCCGGCAGCGCCGACGTGATCGTCGCCGGCGGCATGGAATCGATGACCAATGCGCCTTACCTGGTGCCGAAAGCACGCGGCGGCTACCGCATCGGCCACGGCATGATGTTCGATCACATGATGTACGACGGCCTCGAAGACGCCTACTCGCGCAACGAGAAGACCGGCGAAGGCCGCTCCATGGGCACCTTCGGCGAAGAGTGCGCCGCCAAGTATTCCTTCACGCGCGAAGCGCAAGACGCGTTCGCGATCGCCTCGGTCAAGCGCGCGCAAGAAGCGGCCAAGGAAGGCGCCTTCAAGTGGGAAATCGCACCGGTGACCGTCACCGGCCGCGCCGGCGACACCGTGATCGACACCGACGAAGGCCCGCTCAAGGCCAAGGTCGATAAGATCCCAACCCTGCGCTCGGCCTTCAAAAAAGACGGCACCATCACCGCCGCCTCGTCCTCGTCGATCAACGACGGCGCCGCCGCCCTGGTCATGATGCGCGAATCGAAGGCGCGTGAACTGGGCCTGACCCCGATCGCCAAGATCGTCGGCCACGCCACCTTCGCGCAAGAGCCAAACCTGTTCACCACCGCACCGGTCGACGCGATGAAAAAGCTGTTCGCCAAGACCGGCTGGAAAGCGGCGGACGTGGACCTGTTCGAGATCAACGAAGCGTTCGCCGTCGTGCCGATGGCCGCCATGCACGACCTCGATATCCCGCACAGCAAGGTCAACATCCACGGCGGCGCCTGCGCACTGGGCCACCCGATCGGCGCATCCGGCGCGCGCATCATCGTAACCCTGCTGGGCGCGCTGAAGAAAACCGGCGGCAAGCGCGGCGTGGCTTCGCTGTGCATCGGTGGCGGTGAAGCGACGGCCATGGCCATCGAAATGGCCTAACAGCCACCCTACGTCGCCAGCGCCTTCGCGAGGGCGACGTAGTGAATTCAAAGGAGACGAATCATGCCAACAGCCCTGATCATCGGCGCCTCGCGCGGCATCGGCGCCGAACTGGTCCGCCAGTACCTCGCCGACGGCTGGCGCGTAATCGCCACCGCCCGTAGCGAAGCGGACTGCAAGCGCCTGGCCGACATGCGCGCTCACAGCTACCAGCTCGACGTCGCCAGCGCCGATTCGATCGCCGCTCTCGGCTGGAACCTGGACGGCGAGATCATCGACGCCATGTTCCTCAACGCCGGCCAGTTCGGCCCGCGCCACGACGGCTTCCCGACCCAGCAGGAATTCGACACCGTCATGCACACCAACGTGCTGGCCGCCATGCGCCTGCTGCCGGTGCTCGCGCCAATGGCGGTCCCGGTCCGCGGCAAAATCGCCGTGCTGTCCTCGATCATGGGCTCGATCGGCCAGCGCGCCGGCGCCAATGCCACCCTGTACCGCGCCAGCAAGGCCGCCCTCAATTCGGTGCTCAAGGATTGCGCGGTCACCTTCGGCCCCAAAGGCGTCACCTGTGTCGCCTTCCACCCCGGCTGGGTCAAGACCGACATGGGCGGCGAGGGCGCCGAGATCGACGTTGGCACCAGCGTCACCGGCCTGCGCGCCACCCTGGCCAAGTGCGGCCTTGATGCGAACGGCACATTTTTGAATTATGACGGCACGCCAATTCCCTGGTAAGCCACAAGAAAAGACCACCATGATACTGACCGAAGAACACCAGATGATCCGCGACGCCCTGCGCACCTTTTCGCAGGAGCGCCTTGCGCCCAACGCCGCGCGCTGGGACAAGGAACATTATTTTCCGAAGAACGAGCTCAAAGAGCTGGCGGCGCTGGGCGCCTTCGGCGTGGCCGTGCCCGAGGAACTGGGCGGCGCGGGCCTGGACTACGTGTCGCTGGCGCTGGTGCTCGAGGAAATCGCGGCCGGCGACGGCGGCACCTCGACCATCATTTCGGTCAACAACTGCCCGGTGTGCTCGATCGCGATGATGTACGCGAACGACGCCCAAAAGCAGCAGTGGCTGCGCCCCCTGGCCCAAGGCGAGATGCTGGGCGCCTTCGCGCTGACCGAGCCGCACACCGGCAGCGACGCCTCGGCCCTGCGCACCACCGCCACCCGTGACGGCGACCACTACGTCATCAACGGCACCAAGCAGTTCATCACCAGCGGCAAATACGCCGACGTGGCGATCGTGATGGCGGTCACCGACAAGGCGGCCGGCAAGAAAGGCATCAGCGCGTTCTGGGTGCCCACCGCCACCCCCGGCTACATCGTGGCGGGCCTGGAGCAGAAGATGGGCCAGCACTCGTCCGATACCGCCCAGATCCTGTTCGAGAACTGCCGCATCCCGGCCGAGAACCTGATCGGCGAAGAAGGCCAGGGCTACAAGATCGCCCTGTCGGGCCTCGAGGGCGGGCGCATCGGCATCGCCTCGCAGGCGGTCGGCATGGCGCGCGCGGCATTCGAGGCGGCGCTGGTCTACGCGCGCGACCGCGAAAGCTTCGGCAAGCCGATCTTCGAGCACCAGTCGGTGCAGTTCAAGCTGTCCGAGATGGCCACCCAGATCGAAGCGGCGCGCCAGCTGATCCGCCACGCGGCCGCGATGAAGGATGCCGGCCTGCCTTGCCTGAAAGAGGCGGCCATGGCCAAGCTGTTCGCCTCCGAGATGGCCGAGCGCGTGTGCTCGGACGCGATCCAGGTCCACGGCGGCTACGGCTACGTGAGCGACTTCCCGGTCGAGCGCATCTACCGCGATGTGCGCGTGTGCCAGATCTACGAAGGCACCAGCGACATCCAGAAAATCCTCATCGCGCGCGCGCTGTGAAGCAGTCGCTGACGATCCGCAAGACCGTCCGCGACGACCTTGACGGCTTCTTCGCCTACCTGAACGACCATCTGTCGGACAACGGCGTGGGCGAGACCGCCAAGTTCATGCCGATCGCCCGCGCCGATGCCGGCTTCCCGCACGAAAAGGAAGCCGCTTTCCGGCACGGGATGGAAACGCCGGTCGGCCAGCCCGGCTGGCGCCGCGGCTGGATCGCGCTGACCCCGGAGGGCCATATCGCCGGCCACATCGATCTGCGCGCGCGCATGGAAAAAGCGTCGGCCCACCGCGCCCTGCTGGGCATGGGCGTGCACCGCGATTTCCGCCAGCAGGGCCTGGGCGCGGCGCTGGTGGCGGTGGCCGTGGCCTGGGCGCGGGCCGAAGCGCTGGCCTGGATCGATCTCGAAGTATTGTCCGTGAACCAGGCCGCGCGCAACCTCTACCAGCGCTGCGGCTTCGAACAAAAAGGCGAGATCGACGACATGTTCCGCATTGACGGGCAAGCGCTGGGCTATACCTTCATGTCGCTGAAAGTCGCTTGAAAACTTGTTTTCTGAGCTAGTAATTCAAATACAATAGATGTTTCCTCACAGAAGAGAAACGCCTTGAGATCCTACCTGCTCCTGCTATCGGCCATCCTGCTTGGCCCCCACGCCAGTGCCGCCGAGCCCGAATACCTCGGCGCCAAAGATTGCCAGATCCGCGCCATGGACACCAATCCGGGCTACAAAGCCATCTGGAAGGGACCGTGCAAGGACGGTTACGCCGAAGGCGAGGGGGTACTCATCATGAAGCGCGATGGCAAAGAATTGTTCCGCTATGAAGGCGGCATGGCGCGCGGGCTGCGCGAAGGGCTGGGCTACGTGAAATATGCCAGCGGCGACCAGTACGAGGGCGGCTTCAAGGACAGCCGGCGCGAAGGCAAGGGCGTGTTCCTTTCCGCTGAGGGCGATGAAATGCAGGGCGATTGGAAAAATGGAAACCTCGACGGCATCGCGTCGGCCACCTATGCCACCGGCGGCCGCTATGACGGTGGCTGGAAGGAAAACGAATTCCACGGCCGCGGCCGCGCCGTCTACATCGGCGGCCAGGTGATCGAGGGCACGTTCAACATGGGTGCGGCGCCCGGTCTGACCGTGCCCGACACCGAGCCGGACCGAGGCAGCTACGCGCTCAACGATCAGACCCCGCCCACCGGCAGCCGTCTGCGGCGGCCACAGGAAAAGGGCAGCACGGTCGGCGTTCCATACGACAAATCGTATGCGGAAATGACGCCTGCGCAGCAGCAAAGCGTGCGTCAGGAATACCCGATGCTGCACCCGGACGACGTGCCGCCTTACCCGGCCAAGGGCATCAAGAACATGTCGGAGTGGATCGACAAGGCGCAAGCCGTCGGCTCGGGATACGGCTTGCTGTCCCTCCAAGTGATGGTCGGCAGCGACGGCAAAGCCACCTCGGTCAAGATCATCGCGACGCCGGACCCGGATCTGGGGCAGGCGGCGGTCCGGATCATGATGGGTGAAACATTCACGCCGGGCACCTGCTCCGGCAAACCCTGTCCGATGATGTATCGGACCAGGTACCGCTTCCGATAAGGTCCGCCGCAGGCGCCGCGGCGATCAGCCGCGCGCGCCCTGCCAGGGTCCGGCGTCGCCGGCCCCGCGCTCCTCGACGGCGCGATCGCCTTCCTGCGGCTGCGCCGCGTTCTGTACGAAATAGTAAGCTGTGCCGTCGCGGTGCCACGGGCGCACCGGCATCGTCACCGCCGTGCTGTCGTGGGCAAACACGATCACTTGCGCCACCTCGCCGACCTCGGGCGCGCGCCGCGTCCACTGCTGCCAGGCGGGCGGCAGCGCGGGCGGCCAGTTGCCGGCGCACGATTGCGCTTCCACGCCCACGATGCGGCCGTAGCGGCGCGCCACCAGCACCAGCCGGCCCGGCTCGAGGATCGCGAAGCGGTCGCAGGGCGCCGCGCTGATGGTGCGGCCGCTGGCCGTGATCACCGACTCGATCCGCACGTTGTGGTGGCCGTGCGCCTGCGCCGCCGCCCGCAGGCCGTGCGCGAAACCGGCATCGAGCGCGCAGGCCAGGCGCGGCTGGCCGCGCGGCGCGTCGTCGCACAGCACTTCCCAGGCGCGCGCCGCGCTGCCGTAAATCTGAATGAACCGCTCTTCCTGGTAGCGCCGCGCGCTATCCTGGTAGAGCAGGGCGTCGCTCCACGGCAGCATCGCCAGCTGGCACCAGCGCGTGCTCACGCTCACCGTCAGCGGGACCGCGCGCACGCCCACCCCGGCATGCCGCACCCAGCCGGCAAAGGCTTCCAGGCCCGCCTGCCAGTGCCCTTCGCCGGGCGCCGCCGCAATCCTGATCTCGCTGCACGCGAGGATGCGCCCGCCTTCGCGCACCACTGCGCTCAGCATTTCGGGGGCCAGCGCCACGTCCAGGGTCCTGCTTTCGAATCCGTCTTTCAAAGCCATGTTCCACTCCTGAAAACATCAGCCGCTAAAACAAAAATAGCCCCGGCCGTGGCCGGGGCTGAAAAAAAGGGAACGGCAGTAGCAGCTGCCGCCCTCCTCAGGGTCGAGATTTACTGCGTTACCACGCTGACTTTGTCGACGGCGAAGCTGGTTTGCAGCGACGAGTCTTCGGTCATGGCGAACGACAGGGTGACAGTCTGGCCTTTGTATGGCAGCAGGCTGAAGGTACGGGTCTGGTAGCCACTCGCCTTGTTCAGGTTGGTGTAGGTTGCCAGGGTGCCCAATACCGAACCGGACGAATTTTTCACCGTCACCACCAGCTTGTCGTAAGCGGTGCTGGTGGTCGTTTCAGCCGTATCGATATGCAGCGCGAAGGTCAGCGAAGCCGAGGTGGCGGTCGATGGAATGACCACTGCCTGGGTAATGGTTTCGCTGGCGGTCGTACCGTTGCCACCGAGCCATGCGTTCTTGGTGCCTTCGAACGCAGGCTGGCCGCTCCAGGTGCCGATCACGCCGGTGGTGCCGGCCCAGCCGGTTGCGCCCGACTCGAAGCCGCCGTTGGTGACGCGCTCGGTGCTGCCGCCGCCGGACGAGACCGTCAGGGTGGCGTTCGAGCTCGTTGCGGTCGTTGGCGAGGAAGCCGAATCGGTGACCACGACGCTGAATACAGCGCCATTGTCAGCGGTCTGGGCCGTCAGGCTGTACGACTGCGAGGTGGCGCCGGCAATGCTGGCACCGTTACGACGCCACTGATACTTGTATGGCGCGGTGCCGCCGGTGGCGGTGACCGAGAACGACGCGGTCGATCCAGGTGCTACCGTCACGTTCGATGGCTGCGAGCTGATCGAGACCGAACCTGGGGTGCCGCCGCCGGTTTCATCGACGTCGGTACCGACGTTGATGGCCGCATACGCACGGACCACGGCGATCGCTTCCTTGCTGCCCACGCCGTACAGTTCTTCGGCGGCCAGCTTGACCTTGTTACGTGCGTCGGCGTAGTTGGTCGACGAGGTGAACTTGGTGGTGTTGGCCTTGAACCAGATGCGGTACGCCTTGTCGTTGCCGATACCGGTCATCGCTGCAGGCGACTTGGTCAGGTACTGGCTGTAGTAGTCCGACGACGAGCTCGAGTTCGAACCTTGCGACAGGAAGTAGAACATGCGGTTGTTCGGGCCGCTGCTGTAGTGGACGTCCAGGTTGCCGATGCTGCTGCTCCATGCGTTCGGGCTGCTGCCATCCTTGCTTGGCTTGTACATCCAGCGCAGTGGCTGACCGGTCTTGGAGATTTCCTTGCCCATCATCCAGTCGTTGCCGGATGGGATAACGCTGCCGGTGCCGCCGTTGCGGGCGTAGGCTTCGACCATCTCGCCGTTGATGTCCGACGACGATTCGTTCAGGCCGCCCGATTCGCCGCTGTAGTTCAGGTTCGAGGTCGCGGCGGTGACGCCGTGGCCCATTTCGTGACCAATCACGTCGATCGCGCCCAGGCTGAGGAAGGAGCTGCCGTCGCCGATGAACATGCACTTGCAGGTATCGCTGTAGTAGGCATTGTCGTAGGCGGTGTTCACGTGCGCCGCGATGTAGGTCGCGGTGTTGTTACCGTCCAGCGATTGCCAGCCCAACACGTTTTTCATCGTGTCGTAGGTGTTCATCAAGCCCCACAGCGCATTGACTGCAGCGGTCTGGCCGTTGGCGTTGGTGGTGCTGCCGCCGGAGATGTACTGCTGGCCGTCGCCCCAGGTGTTGGTGCTGTTGGTGTAGATCGAACCGGCGCTGGTGGTGTGGTTGGCGTTGGTGATCGCCATGCCGCCGAAGGTGCCGCCGGTGCCGCGCGTGGAATCCTTCATCGAATAGGTCGAACCGGACAGCGTGGTCTGGATCGGCACCTGGCCGTTGTACTGGCTGTTGCCGACGCCGACGACGGTCTGCAGGGTCTGCCACTGCTTGATCACAGCGCCGGTTTTGGCGTTGACGATGGTGTCGTGGTAGATCGCTTTGTTGCCGCTGATCATACGGGTCTTGACCAGGTAGGCCAGTTCATAGCCTGCCACTTGTTCGGTCAGGTCCATGGCGTTGAGCTGGGCTTCGGTCTTGCCTTCGGCGCCAGGAACACGGACGGTCTTCATGATCGGGTAGATGACCAGCTGCGCGCTCGGGGCGGCGTGGTGCGTCGCGCCCTGGCCCACTTTGCGGACCACGGTATCGATCGCGGCGCTGGCGGTGACGCTTGGCGTCACGTCCATGTCGGCCACTTTGGCGCCGGCGATCTGGGCGCCGCTGGTGGCGCCGAGGCCTGCGCGGCGATCCGAGACCGACTCGCTGATGATGGCGCCGCGGTCATCGGTGACGACCACCGATTCCGAACCCAACACTGGCACACCCTTGAAGGTGTGGTTGGCGCGCGTGATGCGGGTGCCGGCCGCGCCAGGGTGTTGCGCGGCGACTGCAAAACCGTGGTTCGAATTCAAGCCATGCGAGGCGCGGGTCGCGTTGAGTTTGGCGATCAGCGTGCTCACTTGCTGCTGCGACTGGGCGACGGGTGCGCCCATCACGGGACCGGCTGCTTGTACGCTTGCGGCGAACAGCGGGATGACGGCGATGGAAGCTGCTATCAAGGTTTTAGGGAAATTCATTATTTCTCCAATATTCAATCATTGTTGTAATGTGATTTTTCAAATGCCACCAGACCGTGGCAGCTGCCCGTGGTCGCCAGTCTTGTGGTCCGGTGAACGCGAGAACACGGACCTTAATCCCGTTCAATTGCCCGAGTCAATTAACTTGCCAATTTAGTCAAGTGACTATCGATTGTTCAGTTTTGAACATTATTACCCAGCAACTACACTGTCGCAGTGCACAATTTCTGATAAATGTTTTGTTGATCGGGATCAAGAAGTGAACTTTATTTGACCATTTCCGCGAAAAATATCCTAAGCTCATCCGTGCAAAAATGAAACAATTTGATAGTTTTAGGTCATCAATTCGATTGCGTCTTTTAGGAGAACCGGTCTACACTCGAAGCAAGTTGTCGGGTTTTAGACTCAGATAACATTGATTAAAGCGCAAGGAGCACACTCCACATACTGCGCATTCAGATAAAAACGGGAAAAACATGACGTCACCATTGCACCTGGCCTTCGACTCATTCTCACCTCCACTGTCGTTCCCGCGACAGCGCCGCCCTGGCGCGTATTGTCGATAAGCGAAACTCCCCTGGCGCACAGACCGTCGGGTCGGCGCCGGCACTGTCCAGTCACACACCACGGTAACCACGCGGCCGACTCGATTGCAACGGACTGAACCCCGTCTGTGCATATCCCGAGTTGGCGTCAGCTTTTCTCTTGAGGACCTAATAGACATGCTTTCGATCGCAACTAAAGTCGAGCAAATCGTCTCGGAATCTGCCTTCCTGACTGAAGGCATGTCACTCGGTCTGATCAATTTGTCGGAACTGGCGCGCCAGCTGCGTCCCCAGCTCGAATCGGATTTGTGGAAGCCGGTGGGCCAGGCGGCGGTGGTGATGGCGCTGCGGCGGCTGTCGGAGCGCTTGCCGCAGCCGGGCGAAGCCAAGCCCATCATGCTGGCGCCGCGCATGGGCGAACTGACCACCCGTACCGAGCTCACCCTGGTGACCTACCGCCTGTCGGACAATAGCAACGAATGCCAGCGCAAATTGCTGGCGCTGGCCGAACGCACGCACGGCACCTTCGTGTCGGTCACGCGCGGCGTGCACGAAATGCTGGTGGTGTGCAGCCGCCCGCTGATCCATGTGGTCGAATCGGCCTTCGTCACCGAGCGCCATGTGGCGCGCGTCGACAATTTAACGGCGCTCACTCTGCGCCTCAACCCGGAAACGCTCAAGACGCCGGGCATCTATCACAGCGTGCTGAAAAAACTGGCATGGAACAAGATCAGCGTGGTGACCATGATGTGCACCTTCACCGAGCTGACCGTGCTGCTCGAGCAGCCGCACACCGGTTCGGCCTACGCGCTGCTGTCGCAGATCGTGTCGCACTGACTAGGAAACGGCCGGCTCCAGCAAGGTCAGCGTCTGGGACGCCGTGTCGAGGCGGGCTTTCACGCCCACCGGCAAGGTGAACTGATCGCGGATATGGCCGAGCGACCAGCCGGCGACCGATGGAATGGCGAGCGGCTTCAGATGCAGATCGAGCGTCTCGTCGACGCTCAGCGAAGGCTCGCCGTCGTCCGGCTTGCAATCCTGACACACCCCCACCAGCACCGCCGCCGCGTTGCGCAATCCCACCGACAGATCGAGCTGGGTCAGCCAGCGGTCGATCCGGTACGGCGCTTCGTGCGCTTCTTCCAGGAACAAAATTGCTTTGCGGAATTCCGCCGCATAGGGCGTGCCCGCCAGCGCGCTCACCAGGCTGAGGTTGCCACCGAGCAAGCGCCCGCTGGCCTGGCCGGCGTTGATCGTGCGCGCCACGAATTGCGGTTCGTGCAGGGCGCGCTCGGCGTTTTCCTGGGCCAGGGGAATGCGGTAGTTGTCTTGCGGGTTCATCAGCACGGCCAGCATGTGGCGCGTGGAATACACCGAATCGCTGGACGTGGCGACCGGCCCGTGAAAGCTCACCAGCCCTGCCTGCCGGTAGAGCGCCAGGTGCAGCGCGGTGATGTCCGAGTAGCCGAGCAGGATGGTCGGATGTTTGCGGATCAGGCCGTAGTCGAGCGAGGACAGCAGGGAAATGCAGCCCGAACCGCCCCGGATACACCAGATCGCCCGCACCGCGGGATCGGCGAACATCGCGTGCAGATCGTCGACCCGCTGGCGCACGGTGCCGCCATAGTTGCCGAACACGGCGCGCAGATTGCGGCCCAGGCGCACCCGAAAACCCAGTTGTTCGATGCGGGCCGTGGCGCGCGTGATGCCGTCTTCGTCGGTATGCCCGCCCGGCGCGACCAGGCCGATGGTGTCGCCAAAGCGCAAGCGGGGCGGCTTGAGCAGGCTATGCCTGGCCGGGGCCGCTGCGGCGCCGGCCGGCAGCAGGGCGGCGGCGGCCAGCGCGGTGAAGGCGCGCCGGCTGATCTTGTCGCTATCGGGCATCGATTCCTTGCAAAGGATATGGGCGCAGCTGGCGTAATCGAAGCGTCGTCCTCGCGCAGGCGGGGACGACATCGACAATAGCTTACATGAACTTGTAGTTCACGCGGAAGGTGTACGCCCGCCCGCGCGGATCGCCCACGCGCGCATCCCAGCCGGCACCGGCCACTTCGTCCACGTTGTGGGCCGAGAACGGCGGATCGGTGTCGAGCAAGTTCTTGATGCCGGCCGACAGGGTCAGGTTCTTCGACCAGGCATAGGTCCCGGACAAGTTGTACAGCGTATAGCTCTTGACGTCGCGCGCGAAGCCGGGCGGCAAGGTGCCGCCGAGGTCTTCCAGGTTCTGGTCCTGGTAGCCGGACTTGAAGAGCTGGGTCAGGGTCGTGCTCCACGGACCGGTGGCCCAGGTCAAGCGCAACTGGTGCTTCCAGCGCAGCTGCAGATCGGTCTGGTTGTACTTGCCGACCAGCTCCACCCACGGATCGCTGGAAATCAGATGCGTCTTGAAGCTGTGCACATAGCTGCCGTCGAGCGCCACATCCCAGCGGCTGTCGCCGGCTTTGCCATTCATCGCGAAGCCGAGGTCGACGCCGCTGACCTTGTCGCCGGCGGCATTGATGTAACCGGCGCGGATATAGTCGATTTCGCCGTTCGGCAGGCGGATCACATTGCTGCCCAGCACCGCGTAGTTGGCCAGCACGTCGGTTGCGTCGAGCGAGACGACACGGTCGGTACGCTCGATTTGCCACACATCGAGGCTGGCCAGAATGGCGGGCGTGGGCGCGAACACAATGCCGGCGCTAAATTGCTTTGAACGCTCGGGACGCAGGCCGGGATTGCCGCCGGAGCGGGTATCCCACTTGTCGCGGCAATTGGCGCCCGGCGTGCTGGGGCAAGCCGGATCGTCGGCGAAGTTGTTGAGCAGGCCCGGCGTTTCGCCGCTGTACAGCGCGTCATAGTCGGGCGCGTGGAAGCCCTTGTTGGCCGAAGCGCGCAACAGGATTTCCTTGGTCGGCTGGTAGCGCAAGGCGATTTTGGGGTTGGTGGTGCGGCCAAAGTCGCTGTAATCGTCGGTGCGCACGGCCAGCTGCGCTTCCATGTCCTTGATGATGGGCACGGACAGCTCGGCATAAAGCGCCTTGATGTCGCGCTTGACTTCGGGCAGCGCCGGATCGCTGCCGACGCCGTTGATCAGGGGTTTGCCGGTGTGGTAAATGTCGTCGTTGAAGGTGTACGTTTCCTTGCGCACATCAAAGCCGACCGCCGCCGACAACGGCCCGGCCGGCAGCTGCATCAAATCCTTCGACAGGGTACCGTCGAACTGCAGCAGCTTGGTCTTGCCGCGATATAGCGGTCCGGTCGCACGCACCGTGTCCAGCGCCGCCATCGCGGCCGCGCCCTGGGTCTGGCCCGCGCCCAGGAAGGGGTTGACCACGCCCGACTGCAGCACGTCGAGCAAGCCCTGGTTGAACATGTAGCCGTTGATGATGTCGGTATTGGCGCGGCTGCCGGCGCTCGAGATGCCGGTCTTGTAATCCCAGCCCCCGATCACCCCTTCCAGGCCGGCCAGCACGCGGTAGGCATTGGTCGACGTTTCCTGGACCCGCGGTCCGCATTCGAGGCAGCGCCATTGCAGGCGTTCTCCCAGCGTATTGTTGAAGGTCGGAATGTACGCCGAGTAATCCTGGTAGTAGGGACCCGACCGGGGGTAGGTGAAGGCGATCTGGATCGGTGTGTACTGCACCTTGGAACGGGTGCGCGAACCGTTCAGTTCCAGAAAGGCGCGGTGGTCGGCGCCCAGCTTGAATTCGCCACGCGAGACCAGGTTGACCCGGTCCACCGGCTGGCTCAGGATCCACTGCGAACCATAGTCGTAGGAGCATGCCTTGGCCAGCGCCGGATTGCCCCACAGCGTGGCCTCGTACTGGCTCATGCCGGTGATCGAATTGCAGGCGCCTTGCTGCGACAGCAGGTTGAAGCGGCTGTACGAACCGCTTCCCCCGACCTGGAAATTGCTGGCGACTGCGGTGCCGGCTGCCGTGCGCAGGTTGGCATACGGGGTGCCGGTGGTATCCGGCGCCAGTCCACGCGCCGGCTGGTAGCCGTTGTGGAAGTCGCGGTCCTTGCCTTCGAGCTTGGTGTTGCGGTCGGCCGTAATGCTGGCCATGAAGTTGTAGCCATCGGTTTCGATATTGCCGCCGCCAAAGAGCAGCGAGGCGCGATAGATGTCGCCGCCGCCCCCTTCCGTCTTGTCGAGGAAGGCTGACCCTTCGGCGCCCTGGTAATCCTTGCGCAGAATAAAGTTAATCACACCGCCAATCGCGTCGGTGCCGTAAATGGCCGACGCGCCGTCCTTGAGCACTTCGACCCGCTGCACCGCCGCCAGCGGAATCGAATTGAGGTCGACCGACTGCCCGTTCAAGCCGTGGGTGGCAATGCGCCGGCCATTGAGCAGGACCAAGGTACTGCTCGAGCCGAGCCCGCGCAGGGAAGCGCCGGACGCGCCGTTATTGTGCGATTTAATACCCGAGAGGAAGTCGCCGCCCTGGTTGGAGGTCATGTTGTCGGCCCCGGTGCCGTTGGCGCTCAGGGTCGCCACCAGCTGCTCGGCGCTGGTGATGCCGGCGCGCTCGATGTCCTGGCGCGAAATGGTCTGGATCGGTAGCGCGCCCTCGACCGCGATGCGCTTGATGGAGCTGCCGGTGATCTCGACGCGCTGCATGGGGACCGGCGGCGCAGCGGCGTCCTGGCCCAGGGCCGGGGCGGTGACGCCGATCAATGCAATCAGGTACGCGAGCTTCTTTAACTTCACGGGTCTCTCCTTGGGCAAGGTGGCATGTTGGTTTTTATTGGCAATACGTCATGCTCGGGTCAGCCTACGCGGTGACTTGCTCAACATCTAATGAAATAACCGGGGAACACCATAACTTTCAGGAATGTGTGCCCGATCAAAATCTAGTGCGACATTGCCCGCCCGCGCGCGCGGGCGGCAGGATCCAGATCAAGGTAGCGCCAGGTTGTCAGTTCCACCGGGTGGCGCGTGTAGTTTTTGAGCCACGGATGGCGCAGGTCGGCCGAAATCGGATGGGTGAGCGGCACCCAGGGGTTGTACGCGTGCAGCAGCTGGTTCATCTCGAAGTACAGTTGCTGGCGCGCCGGCGAATCGGGCAAGCCACGCGCCCGCAGATAGCGTTCGTTATAGGCCGGCAAATTAAAGCGGGCGTAATTGGCGCGGCCGCTGTTGGGGCCATACAGCAGCTGATAGAAATTGTCGCCATCCGGGAAGTCCGCGATCCAGTTGGTCTCGAACATCTGCACCTTGCCCAGGCGCGAAGCCTTGATGATTTCCGGCTTCTTGTCGGTCTTGAACACCACCCGCAGGCCGATCGCGTTCAGGTTTTTGCGCCACAGTTCGTCGCGCAGGCGCCCGCCCACCGTCGCCTCGCTGTGCATGGAAAGAGTCAGCGGCAGGCCGCCCGGTGCGCGCCGGAAGCCGTCCGGGTCGCGCGCGCTGTAGCCGAAGCGGTCGAGCAGGGCCGCCGCCAGCGCCTTGTCGTAGCCGACCGGGCTGCGGTACGCGGGATCGTAGCCGAGCACATTCGGGGGCAAGGGCGACTCGGCGCGGATCGCAAAGCCCTTCTTGAGCAGGCCGATATCTTCGGCGCTGTCGTAGCTGAGGGCAACGGCGCGGCGCAGCGCCACCTTGTCCTTGGTATAGCCGCCAAGCACCGGGTCTTCCATGTTCATCCACAGGTAATAGGTCTGCAGCACGGGAAAGCGGGTCAGGGCGATGCCGCGCGCGGCCAGCTCCGGCTTGAGCTTGCCGCCGGAGATCACCATGTCGGTCATCGATTCGGGGACCTGCTCCAGGTAGTCGAACTCGCCGCGCAAAAAGCCCAGCATGCGGCCCTGGAATTCTTCGGCCACCTTCACCTCGACCCGGTCCAGCAGGGGCAGGCGCGTGCCGTCGACGGTGGCGGCATGAGAACGGGGATTGGCCAGCAGCACGATGCGGTTGCTGCGCTTCCATTCGCCGACCGTGAACGGTCCCGTGCCCACAGGATGGTTGCCGGCCTGGCCGGGATAGGCTTCGATCACCTCGCGCGCCACCACGCTGGATGCCGGCGTGGCCAGGTAGAACAGGAAGTTGCTGTCGGGGGCGGTGAGGACGATGCGCAGCGTGCTGCGATCCGGCGCCTGCAGGCCGGCGATCGGCGTGTCGTAGCTGAAGGCCGACTTGAGCGCCGCGTCGCCGGCGATCTTGCCCTCGAACAGGGACAGCCAGGGCGACCTGAGCGCGGGATCGTACAGGCGCTTGATGCTGTAAATATAGTCGGCCGCCGTCAATTCGCGCGGCTGGCCCTTGAAGGCCGGGTCCGGCGTGAAATAGATGCCCGGGCGGATCTTGAAGGTGTAGCGCAAGCCGCCCTGGTCCACGACGGGCAGGTCCAGCGCGGTATTGCCGCGCAACTTGACCGGACGGGCCTGGTAGTCATAGCCGAGCAGGGGATCGAACAGGTTCTCGAGCAAGCCCAGCGTGGCGATATCGGAGGCCACCGCCGGGTCGAGGCCGGTCTCGGGCGTGGTGATGTAGGCGTGCAGCACCTTGTCGTCGGCCAGCGCGTTCGCGCACCACAGCGAGGCGGCGAACAGGGCGGCGGCGGTCAGGCACGGGATCGTCATCCCTCCATCATATGCGAGCCGCGGGCCGTGCGCGATCACCGCAGCGTGTTGCCGTATAACTTTTTTACATGCCCGTGCTGCATAGTTTCATCTTTCTCTGGCAAGCTGCGCCTATACTCTCGCTGCACAATCGGCTTTCTCCTGCGAATAGATAGAATATGGCACTTAACTACATCTGGTCTGGCTTCTTCCTGGTGGGCTTTTTGGCCGCGCTGGCGCAGTGGATTTTCCTTGGCGACACGGAGATCTTCAAGAAGATCGTCGACGGCACCTTCGAGACCGCCAAGATGGGGGTGATGGATATCGCGCTGCCGCTGGCCGGCGTGATGACCTTGTGGCTGGGCATCATGAACATCGGCGAAAAGGCCGGGGCGGTGGGCTGGCTGGCGCGCGTGATCGCCCCCTTCTTCTCGCGCATCTTCCCCGAAGTACCGAAAGACCATCCGGCCACCGGCCACATGGTGATGAACTTCTCGGCCAATTTGCTGGGCCTGGACAACGCGGCCACCCCGTTCGGCCTCAAGGCCATGGAAAGCCTGCAGACCCTCAACCCGAACAAGGACACGGCCAGCAATGCCCAGATCATGTTCCTGGTGCTGCATACCTCCGGCCTGACCCTGATTCCGCTGGCGATCATGGCGCAGCGCGCGATCCTGGGCGCCAAGGACCCGTCCGACATCTTCATTCCCTGCATGATCGCCACCTACGTGGCCACCGTCACCGGCATCATCGTGGTCTCGATCAAGCAGCGCATCAACCTGCTCGACCGCGTGGTGCTCGGCTGGCTGGGCGGCATGACCGCCGCCATCTGCGCGCTGATCTTCTATTTCACCCAATACCTGACCAAGCCCGAAATCGAACTGGTGTCGCGCGTGGCCAGCAACCTGATTCTGTTCTCGATCATCATCGTGTTCATCGTGGGCGCCTTGCGCAAAGGCGAGAACGTGTACGAAGCCTTCATCGAGGGCGCCAAGGGCGGCATCCAGACCTCGCTCACCATCATTCCCTACCTGGTCGGGATGCTGGTGGCGATCAGCGTGATCCGCAATTCCGGAGTGCTCGGCTTTGTCGTGCGCGGCCTGGAATGGGTGTTCGTCAGCCTGGGCATGAATACCGATTTCACACCGGCGTTGCCGACCGCGCTCATGAAACCGCTCTCGGGCAGCGGCTCCAAGGCGATGATGATCGACGCCATGCAGACCTATGGCGTCGATTCCTTCGTCGGGCGCCTGGCCTGCATCTTCCAGGGCTCGGCCGACACCACCTTCTACATCGTGGCGCTGTATTTCGGCTCGGTCGGCATCCGCAAGACGCGCTACGCGATTTCGGCCGGCCTGGCCGCCGATTTCGCCGGCATCTGCGCCGCCATCGGCGTGGCCTACCTGTTCTTCGGTTAAGGAGACGGCATTGCGTGCTCTCGTTCTTGCTCTCCTGCTGGCGGCGGCTCCGGCCGCATTCGCCCAATTGCCGGCGCCGGTCAGCCAGCTGATGGCGGCCTCGAATATCCCCGAAGATGCGCTCGGGGTGCTGGTGCTGCGCGGCGATACCACGCTGGTGTCGCATTTGGCCGAACGGCCCATGCAGCCGGCGTCCACCATGAAGCTGGTGACCACCATGGTCGGACTCGAGCAGCTGGGCCCCGTGTTCCGCGGCCGCACCGAATTGCGCAGCACGGCGCCGCTGACCGGCGACACTCTGCGCGGCGACCTGGTGCTGCGCGGCGGCGCCGACGCCGACCTCACCGGCGAGGTGCTGGGCAATATGCTGCAGGCGCTGCGCAACCAGGGCGTGCGCAGGATCGAGGGCAACCTGGTGCTCGACCGCGCCTTGTTCAGTCCCGCGCGCACCGATGTGGGCCTGCCGCCGTTCGACGAGTCGCCCGACGCCTACTACAACGTGATCCCCGACGCGCTCCTGATCAACAAAAACATGCTGCTGCTCGACATGCGCTCGAACGGCAAGAGCGTGACGCTGGCCACGCAGCCGGCGCTGGACCGGCTCACGGTCGAATCGGCGTTCACGCTGATCGACGCACCCTGCGCGCGCTGGGAAGACGGCTGGAAGCAGCCGCAGGTCGTGCGCGACGCGGGCGGCGCGATTCGCGTCGTGCTGGCCGGGACTTTCCCCAAAAACTGCGTCGCCTCGAACAGCATCAACGTCGTGGACCGCCAGGATTATGTGGACCGCCTGTTCCGCGAGCTGTGGAAGCGCCTGGGCGGCGAGATCGGCGGCGCGACGGTCGAAGGCGTGGCCCCGGCGGAAGCGCGCATACTGGCCGAACACGCCTCGCGCAGCCTGCCCGAAGTCGTCCGCGACATCAACAAGCCGTCCGACAATGCGCTGGCCCGCACTCTGTTCCTGAGCCTGGGCAGCCTGGAAGCCGATCCGCTGCGCGGCAGCCACCCGATGGCGGGGACCGGCCCCACCGCGCTGCGCGCCGACATGGTGGTGCGCGACTGGATGCGCTCAAAGGGGATTGACGATACCGGCCTGGTGATCGAGAACGGTTCAGGCCTGTCGCGCACCGAGAAAATCAGCCCGCTGCAGATGGCCGGATTGCTGCGCGCCGGATTGCGCAGCAAGTGGGCCCCGGAATTCATGGCCAGCCTGCCGATCGTGGGCGTGGACGGCACCATGCGCCGCCGACTGAAGGACAGCCCGGCCGCTGAACGCGCGCGCATGAAGACGGGAACGCTACGCAATGTGACGGCAATCGCCGGCTACGTGCCGGACGCGAACGGCCAGCAGTGCGTGGTGGTCGCGATGATCAACACCGAGCGCTCGACCGAAGGCAAGGGCCGTCTGGTGCTCGATGCTCTGGTCGACTGGGTGGCCCGCTCCGGTCAGCAGTAGTCGCGCAAGACCAGCTTCACATCGGCGCACTCCAGCAAAAGTGAGACAGCACCGCAGTCGCGCAATTTAGCGCGCATCGCAGTGAGCGTCACAGCGCTTGCGGGCACCCCATCGACGCTGCCGATGCGGTCCCCGGGCCGGATGCCGGCTTCTTGCGCCGGGCCATCCTGCATCACGGACTTGACGAGAAAGCTGTCGCCCTCCCGGTTGATCCACATGCCGGACCTGTCGTAGTCATAGGGTGCCGCCGCTGCCAAGGCTGGCGCAAAATGGACGACCTTGGCCGCATAGTCGAACGTCACCACAAAACGCCGCAGCACATCGCCGCCGACATTGCCGGCCACGTTTCTGGTGGCCGTTGGTCCATCGCTGTCGAGCGGCAGCGTGAGCACCGGCGCACCCGCATCCACCACGCCCAGCATCAGGCTTGCGGCGCGCGCGACACGGCCACGGGTCGCCCCTCCCACGCCCCAGCCAATGGTGGTCTCGCCGCTGCACCGGTAGCGGTCCAGCACGCCGTTCGCGTTGACGAAAGGCGTCCACAAGGTGAGCGCATTGCGATTGCCCGTGTCGAGCCAGAACTGGCCGGCCACGCCATCGAGCATGCCATCGACGGCGGGCAGGTGCGCGTAAAAAGTGAGCGGGAGCGTCGCTTCGCCGGCGAGCGGCGCGAGTGCGCCTGGTGCGGCAAAGGTCACGGTTTCATTCCCATAGTCGAGCCGCACGGCGAAGCGCTTGAACGTTTCGTAGCCGATCACGCCGTCGACCTGCGTGCCTTCGATCTGGTCGAAATCCGGCAGCGGAACGACGCGCAGCAGCAGGCGCTCCAGCACCACGGCGCCCCCGATCACCAGGCGATCCACGCGCGCCATGCCGGCGTTGACGGAATGCTCGCCCGGTCCACGTGCCTCGAGCGCGCCCTCGACCGCCACCCCCGCGCGGCGCGCCGCTTCAGGTGTGAGCAGATTGACGCTGCCCGTGTCGACCATGAGCCGCAAGGCGACGCCGTTGACGGTCGCCGACAAATAGAGGTGGTTGTTCGCCAGCTCGGCGGGGATGCTGGCGCTATCGGCGCCGTCGGCAAAGCTGGCATCGTCGAAGGCCTGCACCGGCATGCCGAATAGGCCTGCTGCGATGGCGGGATTGAGTTCGATGCCATCGAGCTCGATGACGACATCGAAGCGCGGGTCACCCGTGCCGGTCGCAATCCGGTGCGCGAACGGAATGCCGCCGACGCTGCGGTAGTCGCTCAGGCGTTTGGCGGAGTCCTTGCCGACGACGTTCTGTACGCTGCGCTCGAGCAGCATGGTCGCGCGGTCGAACCACAAGTGCACCGGCTGGCCGCCCGCAGGCACGGCCTGCACGACGAGGAAGGCGCGCCCGTCTTCGCTGCGTTCAACGGGGGTCTGCATCTGCGCAGGCCAGCGCTCGGGGAACAGATAGCCGCGCGCATGCATGTAGGCTTCCGTCGCCGCCACCTGCAGCGCCGCCTGCGCGTCTTGCGCCAGCACTTCGCCCGTGGCGGTGCGCTGCCACGCCGTTGCGCCATCGTAGCCGCGCGACACCTTGGCCGGTCCCAGCGTGAACGCGGTGAGCGAGTGGCCGCCGTCCAGTTCAACCAGCTGCTCGTACGGGCCGCTCATGCCGCCCGCGCGGATGTTGCCACGGATGCGGACCGCCGCCACCGCATGCAGGGCGGCGCCGCCGGCGGCTTGCCTGATCTGCTCGATGAAGTCGTCGGCCATCATGCAGCGGACCTCAGGTAGGCTTCCATCATGCGCGCCGCCTGCGTGGCCAGCAGCGCATCGGACACCTCGATGCCTTGTGCCTGGAGGTCGCCGAAATCGATCTCTTCGTTCAGGATCGCGGAACGCAGCAGGCGGGTGGCTGCCTCGTGCCCCAGCTTCATTGCCAGCGCCGGCTGCGGGTGCGCGATCTGCGCGTCGTAGCGGCCCAGCGAGGCATACAGGGCGGCGCAAACGTCGCGGTTGAAGGAGAGGATGCGGGTTTTGAGCGCGGGGTTTTCCGCCGCCGCGTGATTGGCGGCGCGCACCAGGGTCGCGTTGTCGCGATAGAGCCAAACCATGACTTGCATGCTGCGTTCGAGCGCAGCGCGAAAACCGAGTTCGCCGTCGTCGATCTCGGCACACAGACGGTCGAAGGCGTCGCGCCAGCGCGTGCGGTGGCGTTCGAAGATGCCGGTCAGGAGGTCTTCCTTGCCGCCAAAGCGTCCGTACAGGGCGCCGCTGGTCACGCCTGCCTGGCGGGCGATTTCATTGATGCTGGCGGCCGCATAGCCTTTTTCCGCGATCACGATTTCGGCCGCGTCGAGGATGCCGCTCTGGGTCTTTTCACTGCGGGCTTGTTTGCCCGGTTTCAGTCCGCTGATCGTGCTCATGGCCGCCCGGTAAAAATATAGTAAGCGCTACAATATTTTATTTGCGGGGACTTTGCAAGTGAAAATGGCGCCCCGTGAGTCGGGGCGCCATCCTGATCTTACTTACCGATCGTGTACGTCACCGACACCGGCGACGGCGTGTAGATCGATGGGCTGTGGCCACCCACGTCATCGTACGAGAAGCCATACGCCAGACCGTTGTAGCTGTGCTGGTGCCAGAACTTGGTGAAGAAGTTCGCCGGTTTGCCGGCCGGGTAGAAGTACTCGGCGTTGTACCAGCGATCGTTCGGCTGTTCGGCCACGTGGCGGTTGAGCGCCGCGCAGATCTGGGCCTGCAGCTGCAACTGCTTGTCGTGCTTCAGCGTGTTGGGCGCGGTGCCGGTGGCGTCGTCGAGCAGGCCGTTGCCCAGCATGACCATGGTGGTGGTCGGCTTGCCGTTAATGCGGTAGGTGTCGACACCGTCGGTGAAGGTCATCACATCGTCGGCGCCCACGCGGCCACGGAAGGTCGGCCAGTCGCCCACCTTCATGACCAGATCCTCGGTGCGGTACTTGTTCCAGATATCGGTGATATACGCATCCAGATACGCCGCGTTTTCGCCGCGCGGCTTGACCTGCTCGCCTGTGGTGACATTGAGGCCGTCGTTGAAGGTGCCATGCGCCGGCGCCATGATGCGGTAAGGCGCATACGGCGCCTTGGCCAAGCCCTGGAATTCGCTCGGCGTCTCCAGCACGAAGCGGGCGAACATTTCGTCGCGCGTTTCGAGCAGGGTTTCGCCGACGGTCGCATCGTAGCCATCCAGGCCGGTCACGCGCAGCTTGAGCGGGAAGCCGAAGATGTCGACCCGGCTGGTGTTGACGTAGATGCCGGGGTTGTTGCTGATCGGGCGCGGACGGTTGATGTTGAATTCGCCGAAATCGAAGGTCGTGAACAGGTTCGGATCGGTGCTGTTTTCCAGGTCCGGTCCCGCGTAGCCGGTCTTGCCGTTGATGTCGCGGTTGATCTGCACCAGCACCGGTTTGCCGACGCTCATGTAGATGCGTGCCGATTCGATCGGAGGGATCGTCACCGACTTGGCCTGCGCCAGACTCACGGCGTAGTTGGCATACCCTTTTTCACGCCCCGGTACCGGAATCGTGTTATCCCCTTCGCTGACGGCAATCAGCCGGCCCGTTGCATCGGCGCGCACATATTCGCCGCTGATCCAGTCCTTGCCGATGATCAGCCAGTAGACCTGGCTGTCGGCATACTTGCCGCCGGTGCCGTTGACGACGTTGAAGGTCGTGTTCCCGTTCCACGCCGATTCGGCGTTGTTGGTGATGGTGTAGGTTCGCGAGACAACCGGCGAATCCTTGCCGTCCTTGGTAGCCAGCGCCTTGAGCGTGAAGGTGTCGCCCAACTGCACCGATTTTTCCAGCCACACCGCGCCGTTAAATTGCGGCGAAGTGCGGGTCGGCGTGCTGCCATCGCGCGTGAAGTGCACGGTGGCGCCAGGCGTGGCGGTCAGCATGTTCACGCCGATCCGGGTGGCGTAGCTGCCCGAAGCGTGTGACAGCACCGGCGCGGCCACGGTGCAGCCGCCCGGCGTTTGGGTGCAAGCGGCTGCGATGTCGTAGGTGGAGCTGGCGCGGCGCGACTGCAGCAGGTCAGGCCGCACGGCGATGGCGTTGATGGTGGTCGCGCTCTTGACCAGGATGGCCGCGCTGTACTGCGGCGAGGCGGTGGTCGGGGCGCTGCCGTCGAGGGTGTAATAGATCTTGGTGCCGGCGGCAGAACCGGTAGGCAGGGACAAGGTCACGCTTTGTTCGGTCGGATACACGCCGCCCGCGGGCGAGAACACGGGTTTGGCGACCGGGCTCGGGCACGAAGGGGTATCGGGTGCGTCGTCGCCGCAGATCACGTAGTTGAACCAGGCCGAGTCGAGATTGCCGCCGGTCTGGGCCGAATAAGTGAACATGTACGAGATTTTCGATCCGGTGGCCACCGGGCTGATGGTCGGCGCCTGCCAGCGTTTGAGCGTGCCGTCATAGGTCATGATCTCGTCGTGCTGTGGGCCTTTGACGCCGTCGCTGCCGGTCACGTAGCTGTGGGCGATGGCGGTCGTTGGCGTCCAGGTCGGTGCGAACCAGACGCGCGCGGTCGCGCCATCTTCGGCCACGCCATGGGCAAACCCGCTGGTGCTGATATTGATCGTGTAGCTGGACGACACGGATGCGGAATCGCTCATGCCGCTCTTTTTCGCCACCGCCGTCAGGGTCGAGGTGGTGCCGACCTGGATCGGGGTAGCGTCCGAATAAAGCTGCTGGGCGCCGCCATTGACGGCATACCAGATCGCCGCGCCGGCGGTCGGCGTCGACAGCCGCACTGTTTGCGCCGCCGTGTAAGTGCCGCCCGCGGGCGAGAACGACGGGTTGGCGACGGCCGTGGTCTGGTTGATGGTGAAGGACGCGCTGGCGACGCCCGAATTGCTCATCCCGCTCTTGAGTGCGATCGCCTTGACCGTGGCGCCCGGAGCGGCCACGCTGAACGCGCCGCCGTACAGGGTCGAACTGGCCGTTGGCGTGCTGCCGTCAAGCGTATAGCGGATGGCAGCGCCGCTGGTGGCAGTGCTGAGCGTGACACTTTGCGCGCTGGTGAAGGTGCCGCCGGCCGGAGAAATGACCGGCGTGGCGACGCTGCCGCCGCTGCGGCTCCAGGTCAGGCCGGTCGCGTCGCGCGCGCCGGTCGACGTCATGTAGGTGAAGCTGTAGGCAAGCGATGCTGCGGCGCCGGATGCCACCGGCACCGTCACTTCATGCCGCGTGCCGGTATAGGTCATGGCGATATTCTGCTGGCCACCGCTGTTGAGCGAATAATGGATGTCGACCCAGTCCGACTTGGGCGACCGCGCGAACCACACGGTCAGCGAGGTGCCGTTGTCGGTCACGCCTTGCGTGAAGCCGCTGTCGCCGCTGCCGATGGTGTAGGTGGCGCTGGCGGTGTCGGAGTTGGTCATGCCCGCCTTGGTCGCCCAGGCGTTGATGGTGGTGGTTGCCGCGACCGTGATCGGGCTTGCGCAGGCTGCCGCCGCGCCGCCATTGATCGTGCAGACCAGGGCGGCGCCGGCGGTGGCCGTGCTGACCGTCACCTGCTGCGTGCCGCTGTAGCTGCCCGGCGCAAGCGAGAACGTGGGCTTGGCCGCCTTGCCTGGATCGACCGCGCCCGGCACCACGGCCGAGGCCCAAGGCGAATCGTAGGCCAGTCCCGACTTGGTGTAGGTGAAGGCATAGTTGACTGTCTGGCCAACCGCTGCCGCAAGCGCCAGCTCATGCCGGGCGCGCGTGCTGTTGTAGCCCATGGCCACATTCTGTTGCGCGCCGCCGGCCACATTGTAGTGAGCGATGCTCTGGGTGACCGACGCGCCCTGGAACCAGAGCGTGGCGGTGCCGTTGATATTGTCGACGCCTGCCGTGTAGTCCGCCGCGCGGGCGGACTGCCCCAGCGCCAGCAGCAGCATCGCAAGCAAGGCAAACAGCAGCCTTCGGTAATGATCCGTGTAATTGCTGAACATGTGTTGTCTCCGTTATTGTCTGTTATTGGGTGATGAACCTGACTACGCCATGAGGTGTTTGCGTGATAGCCTCCTTGTCTTCATGAAGCGCGTGGCCAAGGCGCGGCCACGCCTGCCGGTGGGCATGCTGAAAAAATGCAGGTGGAACGTGGTGCGGAAAGAACGGCGCTAACGCCTCAGGCGCCGCGTGGATTCCCTTACGACGAGTTCAAGGGGCGGGGCGGCGATATTGGCCGCTTCGCCGGCAATCAGTTTGAGCATGGCGTTCGCCGCCAGCCTGCCGATCTCGTAGACCGGCTGGCGCACCGTGGTCAGCGGCGGCATCGAATAGGTTGAATTGGGCAGGTCGTCATAGCCGACCAGCGAGATGTCCTCGGGCACGCGGATATTGCGGCGGTACAGGGCCAGGCGCGCGCCGTAGGCCATCTGGTCGTTGGCGGCGAAGACGGCGGTGAAGTTCTCGCGCGAGGCGAGCAGCTGGTCGATGGCCAGCATGCCGCCCGATTCCAGGAAATCGGCCTGGATCACCAGCTCCGGCGCCAGTGCGACGCCGGCGTCTTCGAGCGCCTGCTTGTAGCCGCGCAGGCGCTCGATCGCGTCCGGGTGGTCTTGCGGGCCGGTGATGAAGGCGATGCGCGTGTGACCCAGTTCCAGAAGATGGCGGGTGGCGCCGCGCGCGCCTTCGAAGTCGTCCACATCGACGCTGATCAGGCGCGGCGCCGACAGCTGGCGCCCGGTCACCACGATCGGCAGGCGCGCCGCGTACTTGATCAACTGCTGGTCCGACAAGCGCCCGGTCAGGATGATGACGCCGTCCACGCGGCGCGCCTGCAACAGGCGCATGCGCGCTTCTTCGGTCTTGAGATTCCAGTGGCCGCTGACGAACAGGGGCGAGTACGGCGTGTCGGCCAGCGCGTCTTCCACCCCGCGCAGCGCCTCGCCATAGAACGGGCTTTCGATGAACTGGGTCAGCACGCCGATGGTCTGGGTGTGGCCCAGCGCCAGGCTGCGCGCCATCAGGTTCGGCTGGAAGTTGAAGCGGGCGATGGTGCCTTCGACGGCGAGCCGCTTGTCGTCGCTGACCTTGGCCGTGCCGTTGAGGATGCGCGACACCGTGGCGGGCGACACCCCGGCCTCCCGCGCGATCAGGTCGAGCGTGACATTGGCTTCCGGGAGGGTGGCGGTGGCTGGCATGGACGTCAATATACGCCCGGCTTGAAAGCGCTGTCAACAGAAATTGGAAGCGCTTCCGCATCGTTCATATAGAGCGATCAATTGTTATTTTGATGCGGCAACTTCGCGCTGGACTGAAAGCGCTTTCACAACCATTTCATGCGATAGTAGGGGACCAAAGACACTTTGCAAGGAGTGACGATGACGATCGAGCTCGATCACATCATGGTGCCGGCCAAAGACCGGATTGCCTCGGCCAGACTGGTGGCGCACCTGCTCGGCGTGCCGTGGTCGGAGACGGGCATCGGCCCCTTCGCCCCGGTGTTCGTGAGCGACAGCCTGACCCTCGATTTCGATACCTGCGACGGCCCGGTGCCGCTCACCCATTACTGCTTCCGCGTCAGCGACGAAGAATTCGATGCCATCCTGGGGCGCCTGCGCGCGGCCGGCATCGCCTTTCGCAGCAGCGTGCACGGCCCGGCCGACAACGCGGTCGATACCGCCTACGGCGGCAAGATCGTGTACTGGAGCGAGCCCGACGGCCACGCCTGGGAAATGCTGACGGTCAGCTACGCGCGCCGGACTTAGAGCACGCGCCGGTAGGTGTGGCGCACCAGGTCGCGGTCGCCGAAGTCGTAGTGCCACCACTCGCTGTTTATGCCATGGAAGCCGCCGTGCGCCATCGCGTCGCGCAGCAGCTGGCGGTTGGCCACCTGGCCCGGTGTGATCTCGCCACGCGCCAGCAGCAGCTTCTCCAACGCCGGATGCGAGCGTTCGCTCATCTCGTCAAAGCCGCTGCCCATGTCGATTTCGCGCCCGTTCGCGTCCAGCAGCGTGATGTCGAGCGCCATGCCGAACGAATGGATGGAGCCGCGCGCCGGATCGGCCAGGTACATCTGCAAGGGCGTGCCGGCCAGCGCATCCCACAATTCCTGCTGCACCCTTTGCGGGCGCAGCGCGTCGAGAATCAAAGCGGTCCAGCCGGGGCGCGCGACCGCCAGCCAGGCCACCGATTTTTCGAGCGCGGCGGCGGCGTCCACATGCAGCCAGGCGCAGTCGTAGGGCGAATACAGGTCGCGCCCGACGAAATTGTCCGGGCCCGCGTACCGCAGATCGATGCCGATGCCGGCGATGGAAGAGAGCGCGCGGAAGTCGGCGCAGCCGCCGACGTCCTCGATACTCAGGCTGGTGCTCAGGCCAAACATCTGCGCGCCGATTCGCCGATGCAGTTGGCCAGCGCCCGCGCTCCGTGCGACAGCGGCGCATGGCTGGCCGTGAGCAGGTACAGGCTGACCGGAATGGCAGGATCCCAGGGCCGGCGCTGCACCTTGTCGCTTTGCGCCGACGACGCCGTGAACGGATCGACCACCGCCATGCCGGCGCCGGCTTCGACCATCGACCGGGCGATCTGGTAAGTCTGCACCACGGTGCGGAACACGGGATGGACGCCCTGCGCCTCGCATGCGGCCACGATCGTTTCGCCCAGAGGATCGTTGTCGGCGTAGCCGATCAATTCCCCGTTCAGGCCAGCCGCGCCGAGCGGCGCGCGGCAATCGGCTTCATTCCAGGTGCCGCGCGGCGCCAGCACCGTCATCAAGCCTTCGGCGATCGGCCCGGCCACGATGCCGGGATGGCGCGGGTCCTGCAGCGACAGCGCCAGATCGGCCTCGCCCAGGCGCAGGGTGTTGACGATTTCGGTGGTGTGATGGGTGCCCAGCTCGCAGCGCGCATCGGGAAAATCATGCCGCCACAGGCTCATCGCGCGCGGCAGCACGCTGATCGCCACCGTCGGTGTGGACACCAGGCGCACGGTTTCCACCGCCCGTCCCTTGAGGCTGGCCGCCAGGCGGCGGATGCCCTGCAGGTCGCGATTGAGTTTTTCGGTTTCGATGAACAGGCGGTGCGCTTCGGGCCGCGGCACCAGCTTGCCGCGCACCCGTTCGAACAGCGGCATCCCCAGCTGCAGCTCGGCGTGCTGCAGCACTTTGGTCACCGCCGGCTGCGAAATGTGCAGCACCTGCGCGGCGCCGCTGATGGTGCCGACCTGCATGATCGCGTGGAAGACTTCAATGTGCCGCAAGCGCATGCGCTCACTCCTTTTTGACGGTCGGCACCAGCGCTTCGAGCAGCGACGCCGTTTCCGCGTCCGGCGTGCCGTCGAACAGGGTCGGACGGAAGTGGGTCTGGAAGGCGACCAGCGTGGCGCGGGTAGCGGTATCGAGTTCTCCGTTCAAGGGCACGGCGTAGCCGAACTGAGTCAGCTTTTGCTGGAACCAGGCCACGTCCGGCAGCTGCTCGTCGAAAACGGGACGGGCGGCGGCCACCTTGGCCGCATCCGGCCACTGCGCCAGGCCGCGCTGTGCCAGCTGCTGCCACGGGAACATCGGCCCCGGATCCTGCTTGCGCATGGGGGCGATGTCGGCGTGGCCGATCACGTTCTCGGGCGGCACGCCGTGGCGCGTCATGATGTCGCGCAGCAGAACGGTGAGGGTCTCGATCTGCGCCTGCGGGAACGGATACCAGGTGCGCCCTGCGGGACCTTCGGTGAAGCCCGGGTTGACGATCTCGATGCCGATCGAACTCGAATTGAGCTGGGTGTAACCCTTCCACGACGAGTAACCGGCATGGTTGGCCTGGCGCGTTTCGTCGACCAGGCCGTAGATCACGGGCTGCGCGTCGTCGGTCAGCAGGTAATGCGCGCTGACCACCTGTTCGGTCAGGATCTTGAGCGACTTGGGCCGGTCGCTGACGGTGTAATGCAGCACCACGAACTTGACGCGGCTGCTCTGGCCCTTGGCCGAGAAGCTGCGGTCGACCTGGGGGCCGGTGGTGGCGCAGCCGGTCAGCAGGGCAAGCAGCAGGGAGGCGAACAGAATTTTCATGCGTGTGGGTGTCCTTGGTTGGCGCCGGCGGCGATGCGCGCGGCGGCATGGTGGGCCTGGCCGCTCGCGTGCGTCAAGCTTAGCGCATCGGGCAGGGCTGCGCGCATGGCGGTAAAAATCATCCGATGCAGTTCGCTGGCGCGCCCGGCCAGCACCACCGGCCGCGGTCCGTAGCGGGCGGTCAGCGCCAGCGCCAGGCGCGCCAGTTCGGCACCGGCGTCGGACAGGATGGCGGCGGCCACGGGGTCAAGGTCGGCGCTGGCGGCGACGGCCAGCGCCAGCATGCCGACCTGGCCCCGCTCCTGGGCATAGATGAACTGGCGCGACAGGGCCCAGTCGTCGCCGCCGATCTGATTGAATACGGCGCAGGCCAGCGGCGAATCGCGCCAGCATCCCGGTTGCTCGTCCTCGTTGCGCCAGATGTGGCGCAGCGCTTCGCGCGCGATCCAGAAGCCGCCGCCGCCATCGTCGAGGATCACACCACGGCCGCCGGCGCGGTGGAACTGGTTGGCTGCATCGATGTAGGCGCCGATCGAGCCGGTGCCGGCGTAGATCAAATAGCCCTCGCCCGGGGCGAAGCTGGCCAGGTAGGCGATTTCCATGTCGCTGCATACGGTCACGGCGTCCGGGCGCAAACCGAGCAGGTCGGCCAGCCAGTGCTGCAGCTGGGCGCTGTCGCCGCCGAAACCGGTCAGGCCGGCATGCACGCGCTGCGGCTGCCCATGGGGGCGCACCGCGGCGGCCAGGGCCGACAGGACTGCGTACACGGTCTCGCGGCCGGCGCTGGTGGCCATCTGGAGCGCGGACAAACCATCGACGGTACCTTCCGCATGCAGCTGCCCGTCGGGCGAGGCGAGCGCCCAGCGCGTGCGGGTGCCCCCGGCGTCAATCCCGAGCCCGAGCGCGGTTTGCGAGTCCCCTGTTTGCACGTTTTCCGCCTTCGTATTTGTTTGACGGCAATTTTACGCTGGCGGCGCCGTCGCGACATGCTCGCTGGCGCGCCATACCGACACCCGTTCGCCTTCCACCCCCAGCCGGTCGACCGCGCTGACCACGACAGCGGTGGCGCCTTCCGGCACGGTCCAGTCGGTCTTGCTGGCCGGCGCGACGGCAAAGCGCCATTCGTTGCCGTGGCGCGACCAGATCGCATACTGCGCGTTGTCCTTGCCGGGCGATAGCTTGAGGCTGATGCCGCGCGCACCCGGCTTGGCGGTGACGGTCGGCGTACCCGGTCCCGCGTTGCCCAGCCACGGCGTGGCCGGCACCAGCGCCGGCCCGGCGTACATGCCGGCCTTGAGCTGGTCGCTGATGCCCTGGCGGTTTTCCATCAGCGGCGCGATCGAAAAGTGCACGTGGCCGCCCGCCTTGGGACGGCTGCGGGTCAGGCCGATCTGCTGCACGATCTCGTCCGGCGCATACGATTTGGTGGGCGCGCCGATGCGGCTGGTGTACAGACCGGGCCAGATGTGACGGCTCTGGCGGTTCTGCGCCACCCAGTAGTCGAGCAGCACGCCATACGCTTGCGGCGCCTGCGCGATGGGCCAGTACAACTGCGGCGACAGGTAATCGAGCCAGCCGTTTTCGAGCCAGGTTTCGGCGTCCGCGTACAGCTTGTCGTACTGGCTGAAACCGGCAATGCCGGGCGGACGGCGGTCGGGCCGGCCCAGGCCGAACGGGCTGATCCCGAAGCGGACCCAGCTTTTCTCGGCGTGGATCCCCTTGTACATCGCTTCGATCAATTGATTGACGTTCTGGCGGCGCCAGTCGGCCTTGGCCAGCTTGCCGCCGCCCAGCAGGTAGCGCTGCCAGGCCGGCTGATCGGGAAACTCGAGTTCGGGCTTGTTGCCGCCAGCGCCGTCGAGCGCGCCTTCCGGACCGGCGCCCGCTTCCACCGGGTAGGGATAAAAGTAGTCGTCGATGTGCACACCGTCGATGTCGTAGCGCTTGACCACGTCCAGAATCACGGCCAGGGTCTGTTTGGACGCAGCCTCTTCGCCCGGGTCCATCCACAGAAAGCGTCCATACGCCTTGACCGCCGCCGGAGTGGTCTTGGAAATGTGATTGAACGCGACCGGCGACTTGGCAGCCGAATGGCGTGCCCGGTACGGGTTGAACCAGGCATGCAGCTCGAGTCCGCGCGCGTGGGCCTGCGTGATCCAGAATTTGAGCGGGTCATACCAGGGCTGCGGCGCCTTGCCCTGGGTACCGCTCAGGTATTCGCTCCACGGCTCGATCTCGGACGCGTAGACCGCATCGGCGCCGGGGCGCACCTGCAGCACGATGGCGTTCAGGTTCATCGATTTGGCGCGGTCGAGAATGGCGATGGCCTCGGCCTGCTGCTGAGCCGCGTTCAGCCCGGCCTTGCTGGGCCAGTCGATATTGGCGACGGTGGAGACCCAGGCGGCGCGAAATTCGCGCGGCGCCGCGGGCGGGGTCAGCTCGGTGCCGCCTTGCACTGGCGGTACCGGCAATGGCCGCTCGACGACCGGCGGCGCGACCGGAACCACACTGGTGCAACTGGCGAGCAAGCCGCCCAGGATGCCCGTCAGGCCGGCCAGTGTGAATGCGCGTTTCTTCAAATTAGGCTGCAAAACCAATCCCCGATCTAAACTTTCACGAACCATTTCTTGCGCCACATGAACCAGGCGACCGCGAACATTGCCGCGTTGAATACGAGAGCATAAAGCAAAGAGCTGTTCACCGGCGCAATGTCGAGCGCGCGCAGCGGTGCGTACAGGGCGTTGCCCAGGGACATAGGGGCGCCGTCCGGACCCGCCACTTTGATGAACATGAGCATTTTCGCGACCAGGCCGGAGAAAGCGAAAATGAACAGCGCATTCATGCCGTAAATGACGAACGCCTGGCTCCAGCGCGCCGCCACGGCCCGCACGCGCGGCTGTCCGTTGGCGTCCAGCAGCCAGTAAAAGGCCGAAAACAGCAGCAAGGCCCAGCCGGTGGTGAACAGGCAGAACGACGGCGTCCACAAGCTCTTGTTGATCGGCATGAGGATCACGTCGAGGATGGCGCCCAGCCACAAGAGCAGCAAGCCGGCCAGCATCATCCAGACGGTCTTGTCGGCCTGACCCTGGCGCGACAGCAGCCAGCGCCCGGCCAGCACGCCCAGCAACTGGCTGCACAGGGCGGGCACGGTGCTCAGCAGACCTTCCGGATCCCAGGTCTTGGCATGCGCCCACAGGTGGCCATCCATCAACAGGCGGTCGATGAAAGCGCCCATATCCTTGCCCGGCTCCAGCACGCCGGCGCCGACGCCCGGCACGGGCACCCACAGCATCAGCACGCTGTATGCGGCGAGCAGGGCGGCGATCCACACCAGCTGCGCACGCCACGTGAAGTACACGACGATAGGCGCGGCCAGCAAGGTGCAGACGGCAATGCGCTGCAGCACGCCGGGAATGCGCACGCTGCCGAGATCGAAGTTGGGAATCAGATTGAGCACAAAGCCGATCACGAAGATCAGCGCGGCGCGCCTGGCCAGTTTGCGCAGCAGGGCCGGCTTGTCGGCGCCGGCCTCGGCCAACCTGCCGAGCGACAGCGCCATCGATACGCCGCCGATGAACAGGAAGAAGGGAAAGATCCAGTCGGTGAACGTCCAGCCGTTCCAGGCTGCATGTTCGAGCTGGCTGTACAGGTTCGCCCAGTCGCCCGGATTGTTCACCAGCACCATGGCGGCGATGGTGAAGCCGCGGAACGCATCCAGCGAGAGCAGTCGTGCCGGCGCGCTGCTCATTCTTCGGCTTTTTTGCCGAACTGGGGATCGATGTTCACCAGCGCCGCCATCAGGAAGGCCGGCAAGGTCATCAGGCACACATACATGAAGAAATGCTGATAACCGAGCAGTTCCTGGATCTTGCCCGCGTACATACCGGGCAGCATCATGCCGGCGGCCATCAGGCCGGTGCAGATCGCATAGTGTGCGGTTTTATGTTCGCCTTCCGACACCATGATCATGTACAGCATCAGCGCGGTGAAGCCGAGGCCGTACCCGAACTGTTCGAGGGCGATGCAGCCGCCGACGATAAAGATATTTTGTGGCAAGGTGGACGCCAGGAACACGAAGGCAAGATCCGGCAGGTGGACTGCAAACACCATCAGCCACAGGCAGCGTTTGAGGCCGAATTTCGAGATCAAATAGCCGCCTAGCAAGCCGCCCAGCGTGAGAAACAGCACGCCGACCGTCCCGTACACGACCCCGACTTGCTTGGTGGCCAGTCCCAGCCCGCCTTTGAGCGCGGGATCCTTGAGGAAGGGAATGACCATCTTGATCAGCTGCGATTCGCCCAACCGGAAGGTGAGGATGAAACCGAGAACAAGCAAAATGTCCTTGCGCACAAAAAACGCGCGGAAGGTGGCGAAGTACTCCGCCACATAATGGTCGCTCTGCGCCACCTTGTGATCGGACGCCGGCCGCGGCAGGATAAAGCAATGGTAGGCCCACAGCGACAGGAACAGACCCGCCGCCACGAACAGCACGACCGACCAGGCGTAGGCCACATTGCCGGTCAGCTCGGTCAGGGCGCCGGCCAGATAGACCAGCCCGCCTTGCCCGGCGATGTTGGCCAGACGATAGAAGGTGCTGCGCACACCGACAAACGCCGCCTGCTGATGTTGCGGCAGCGCCAGCATATAGAAGCCGTCGGCCGCGATGTCATGGGTGGCCGAACTGAACGCCATCAGCCACAGGATGGCCAGGCTCATCTGGAAGAACATGGGCAGGTGCGTCGTCAGCGCCACCGAGGCGAGCGAGGCGCCGATGATGAACTGCATGCCGACCGTCCACCAGCGCTTGGTGCGGAACATGTCGATGAAGGGCGACCAGAACGGCTTGATCACCCACGGCAGGTACAACCAGCTGGTATAGAAGGCAATGTCGTCGTTGCTGATGCCGAAATCTTTGTAGATCACGACCGCCAGCACCATCACCACCACGTAGGGAATGGCCTGGCCGAAATAGAGGGTGGGAATCCAGGCCCAGGGATTGCTTGCATTCGGTTTTTGCATTGATTCTTTCGCGCTCAATACAGGACCGGGTGCATCCGCGCTATGCCGCTAACGCCCGGCGCACGCTGCCGCGCGACGCCTCGAGCAGCCCCCTGGCCTGGTCGATACTGGTTTTTTTGGTCAGGGCCACGATGGCGACCTTGACGTGGAAATCGCATTCTTCCAGCACTTCGCGGGCCGCATGTTCGTCGGCCCCCGTGGCGAACATCGTCAGGCGGACCGCGCGCAGCACCAGCTTGGCGTTGGTTGGCTTCAAGTCTACCATCAGGTTGCCATAAACCTTGTTCAAACGCACCATTAAGGCGCTGGAAAAGGTATTCAGGGCGATTTTTTGGGCGGTGCCCGCTTTCAGGCGCGTGCTGCCGGAAATGATCTCGGAACCGGTATCGAGGATGACGCCGATTTCGGCCTCGGTGGCCACCGGCGCGCCGGGATTGTTGGCAAAGCCGATCGACAGGGCGCCGGCCGTCTGCGCGGCGCGCAAGGCTCCCAGCACGTACGGCGTGGCGCCGGACGCGGCCAGCAGCAGGACCACATCGTCCGGGCCCGGGTTCAGGTCGTTGAGGTCGGCCTCGCCCCGGTCGTGATCGTCTTCCGCGCCTTCGACTGCGGTAAACATGGCGTCCATGCCGCCGGCCAGCATGCCCAGGGCCCGCTCGTGCGGCCAGGAAAAGGTGGGATATAGTTCGACGCTATCGAGCACGCCAAGCCGGCCGGACGTGCCGGCGCCAACGTAAATCAGCCGTCCACCGGCCTCGATGCGCGGCACCGCGGCCGATACCGCGCGCGCGATCGCCGGCGCCGCCGCCAGCACCGCATCGACCGCGTGCCGCTGGTCGTCGATCAGGACTGCGACCAGCTCGCCGGTCGGATACAGGTCCAGGTCGGCGTGGTTCGGATTGGGTGTTTCGGTCTTTAACATCGCATTTCCGCTCTGTTCAGATGAAACCAGTGTACCGCTCAGACCGCCGCGGCCCCCATGAAACTATCGGCTGCGGCCATGCCGCAAACTTATGCCACGCGCCGCATTTCGGCGACGAAATCGTAATGGTCGCTGCGGCAATACGAGTGCGTCAGTTCGACCGCCTGGCCCGATTCGAGGTAGCCGACGCGGGTGATGAACAAGACCGCCTGTCCTTCCGGCACGCCCAGCTGGCCGGCCAGGGTGGCCGAGGCGTTCATGGCGCGGATATGCTGCAGCGCGCGCACCGGCATGTGGCCGGTTTCGGCCAGGTGTTCGTAGAGGGAATTGCCGACCGCTTCGGGACGCGGCAGCACGCTGGCCGGAATCACCGACACCTCGTAGGCCATGACGATGTCGTCGGCCATGCGCAGGCGTTCCAGGCGGGCCACGCGGGTATTGGGCGACAGGCCCAGGCTGAGCTGTTCGTCGGCGCCGGCCATCACCAGCGAGCGGCTGAGCCACTGCGAACCGGGACGGTAGCCGCGCTGCTGCAGCTGCTCGGAAAAACTGGACAGGTTCGACAGCGGCTGCTCGATGCGCGGCGCCACATAGTTGCCCGAACCGCGGCGGCGCACCACCAGGCCCTGTTCGACCAGCTGGTCGATGGCCTTGCGCGCCGTTACACGCGAGACGTCGAGTTGTTCCGACAGCAGCCGTTCCGACGGCAGCGCCTGGTCGACCTGGTAGCGGCCTTCGCGCACATCCTGGATCAACTTGCGCGCCACCTGCATGTAGAGCGGTGAATTGTCGTTCGAATCGGCTTTGAATTCGGTGCTGGTATCGCTCATTGCATTCCGCTCTGGTTCATTGTGCTGCACTGTCCATAGCGCGAGTGTAATCCGTTTGGCCGCGCGCACGCGATGCGAAACGGAGATACTCTGCTTTAAAAGTGACAGCACCTGTGCCCGCATTTTACTGCGACCGTGCCGCAGGCAATACAGGTTTCTATCAAAACAACAAAAAAGATTGCCCGCATACCAAAAAGTTATGCGCTGACGACAGGTATTCATTGGCCCGCGCCATATTCCGGCCGTATTCTGCGATGATGACTGTCAAATCCGATCGGAGCGCGATGAACACAGGCAGGCGTGGATTGCTGGGACTGGCCTTGTTGGGCGGACTGCACCGGGTGGTAGCCGGCGCGCCGGCGCCCGCCTGGGCGGCGCTCGATGCCGAGCTGGCGGCCGTGGTGGCCGATCCGGCCTGCACGCTGGCCAGCCTGTCGGTGCTGGCGATCCGGCACGGCAAGGTGGCGTATCAGCAGCAATTCGGGCAGCGCTTCATCGCTGCGAACGGCTTGCCGTCGCGCCCGGCCAATGCGCGCACCTTGTACCGGATCGCCTCGATTTCCAAGATGATGACCACGCTGGCCCTGATGCGGCTGGTGGAAGACGGCAAGCTGGCGCTCGACACCGATGCCTCGGCCTATCTCGGCTTCGCGCTGCGCAATCCGTACTTCCCGGACCAGCCGATCACGCTGCGTCTGCTGCTGTCGCACCGCTCCTCGCTGCGCGACGAGGCCGGCTATTCGTGGCCGGCCAACGTGTCGTTGAAAAGCGTACTGGTGCCGGGCGAAGCCAGCCATGGCAGCGGCGCCATGTGGGCCCGCAATGCCGGACCCGGCGGCTTCTTCACGTACGCCAACCTGGGCTGGGGCGTGATCGGCACCATCATGGAAGCGGTCAGCGGCGAGCGTTTCGACCGCCTCATGCAGCGCCTGCTGCTCGGTCCGCTCGGCCTGCATGGCGGCTTTAACCCTTCCGAATTTTCGGACCAGGACCTGTCCGATCTGGCCACCCTGTACCGCAAACGCACCACCGACACCGAGATCTGGGATGCTGCCTTCCCGTGGATTGCCCAGGTCGACGACACCAGCCGCGGTCGGCCCGCGCCGCCGCCAGGCATCGGCAGCTACCTCATCGGCAGCAATGCGACGCCCTTCAGTCCGACCGGCGGCCTGCGCCTGTCCGCGGGCGGCATGGGCACCGTCATGCGCATGCTGATCAACGGCGGCGTACACGAAGGCACGCGGTTACTGCAGCCGGCCACGCTGCGCACCATGTTCGAACGCCAGTGGGACTTGAACGCGCAGGGCAGCAATGGCGACAGCGAACACGGCCTGTTCCGCCACTGGGGGCTGGGCAACCAGCACTTCACCGAGGGCGTGGCCGAAGGCGGCCGCTTTGCCGGCGTGGGCCACCTGGGCGAAGCGTATGGACTGCGGTCGGCATTCGTGGTCGATCCGGCCGCGCGCAGCGGCATGGTGGTGCTGGTGGGGGGAGTCGCTGCCGACCCCGATAAAACACCGGGCAGCTATTCGTCCATGGCGCGCTTCGAGGAGCGCATCCTGACCGCCATGTTCCGCCGCGTGCTGGCCGGGTGAACGCCATGAGCCAGGTCATCGTCATCGGCGGCGGGGTGGTTGGCCTGACCTCGGCCTGGTGGCTGATGGAGGCGGGCTTCGGCGTCACCTTGCTCGAACGCGAGGCCGAGGTCGGCACCGGCACCAGTTTCGGCAACGGCGGCCAGCTCAGCTACCGCTACGTGTCGCCACTGGCCGATGCGGGCGTCCCCTTCAAAGCGCTGCGCTGGATGTTCCAGAAGGATGCGCCGCTCAAGTTCCGCCCAGAAGCGGACCCGCGCCAGTGGCGCTGGCTGGCCAGTTTCCTCGCGCACTGCAATGCCAACGCCAACCGCGACACCACGGAACAGCTGCTCGCCCTGGGCGAAACAAGCCGCGCGGCGATGGCGGAACTGGCCATCCCGCCCGCCGAATTCGCGTGGCGCGAGGCCGGCAAGCTCGTCGTCTACCGCTCCCGCTCGGCGCTCGACAGCGCCGCCGACCGGTCCGAAACTGGCGACGTTCTGACCCCGGCCGCCTGCGTGCGGCGCGAGCCGGCGCTGGCGGCGATGGAAGAGGTACTGGCCGGCGGCATCTTCAATGCCGGCGAAGCGGTGGCCGACTGCCACGCCTTTTGCGAAGCGCTGATGCAACGCATCGCAGCGCACCCGCGCTTTGGCGGCATGGTGCGCGGCCAGGCCAGGCGGCTGCTGACCGGGCGCGGCAAAGTGACGGGGATCGAGACCGCCGGCGGCATCTTGAACGCGGACCATGTGGTGCTCGCGGCCGGCATCAGCAGCCGCGACCTGGCTGCCACGGCCGGCATCTATCTGCCCTTGTATCCGGTCAAAGGCTACAGCCTGACCGCGCCGATCCGCGCCGGCGATTGCGCGCCCCAGGTCAGCGTGACCGATTTCGAACGCAAGATCCTGTATGCGCGCATCGGCGAACGCTTGCGGGTGGCGGCCATGGCCGACCTGGTGGGCGCCGATTTATCGCTGGAACCAGCCCGCATCGATGCGCTCGTGCGCCAGGTGCGCCAGACCATGCCGGAGGCAGCCGATTACAGCCAGCTGGAAACCTGGGCCGGACTGCGCCCCTCGACGCCGAGCGGCGCGCCGATGATCGGTGCGACCCGCTATCCCAATTTGTGGCTCAACGTGGGGCACGGGCCGTTGGGCTTTACCTTCGCCTGCGGGTCGGCGCGCATGCTGGCCGATGCCATGCGCCGCAAACCGTCGGGGTCGTAAATTGCGCGCTTATTGCGCGCGAAACGCGCGAATGTTCATGTCACCGCGCCGGATTTGCGCCGGGTTGAGCGACTTGACGACCCGGTCGCGGTATTGCGCCGCCGCCGCGTTGCCGCGCGCGCTAGCCAGTGCCAGCCAGAAGTAAGCCAGCTCCATGTTTTGCGAGATAATCTCGCCTTTCGCGTACAGCGCGCCGAGCTTGAACTGGGACTCGCCATCGCCTTTCCTGGCCGCCCGGGTCAGCAGTTCCACCACCAGCTTGGGGTTTGCCGGGGTGCCTTCGCCGCTGGCGTAGATCGCGGCCAGTTCGCCCATCGCGGCCACATTGCCCTGGTCGGCCGCCTTGGTATACCAGTCGATCGCACGTGCCGGATCGGCCGCCACGCCCTGCCCCAGTTGGTAGCGGCGCGCCACATTGAGCTGGGCCACGGCATGGCCCTGGTCGGCGGCGCGCTGGAACCAGCGCAGGGCTTCGGCCTCATCTTTGCCGACGCCTTTGCCTTCCAGGTACATCGCACCGATCGCATTCTGGCTGTCGGCAAACCCCTGCGCCGCGGCCTTGCGATACCATTCGAGCGCCTTGGCCGGATCGGCCGCCATGCCGAGGCCCTGTTCATACAGACCGCCCAGGTTATGCTGGGACGCGGCGAATCCCTGTTCGGCCGCCACGGTATAGAGCTTTGCCGCCTTTTTCTCATCCTTCTGCAATCCGCCCTGACCGGCTGCGAACATGTAGCCCAGGTTGTGGACGGCCTGGGCCGATCCCTTTTCACCGGCCTTGCGGAACCATTTCACCGCCTCGCGCTCGTCGCGCGCCACGCCCTCGCCCTGGTAATACATCGAGCCCATGTTGTACAAGGCTTGCAGCACGTCCTGGTCCGCGGCCTTGCGGGTCCAACTGGCGGCCTGCGCCAGGTCGCGCGGCACGCCGGTGCCGGTGGTGTAGGCCTGCGCCAGGTTGAATTGGGCACTGGCGTAGCCCTGGTCGGCCGCGAGGCGATACAGACGGGCCGCTTCCACCTCATCCTTTGGCACGCCTTTGCCGTGCTGGTAGAGCACGCCCAGGTTGCTCTGGGCGGTGGCATTGCCCTGGTCCGCCGCTTTGCGCAGCCAGCCGGCCGCGGTGGCCGGGTCCGCCGCCACGCCGGCGCCCTGCATGTACATCAGGCCCAGCTGCGCCTGCGCCTTGGCGTCGCCGCCGGCGGCCAGCTTGTTGTAGATGGCGACCGCTGCCGGATAATCGTTGCGCGCGATGGCGGCGACGGCATCGTCGAGCGATTGCGACCACCCGGACAGGGGAATGGCGAGCACAAGAGAGAGGGCGAGAGCGGCTTTTTTCATGGTGACGGTGCGTTGGGTAAGCAAAAAATGGACTCTACCATAGGCCCGGCGGCAGCCTTGGCGGCGCTGCATGCAATTCCCGCCTGAATCGCCAATATGGCGGATAATTGCCGCATTCCCTTTTTGCCACCAACCATGCCCCAACCAGCACCCTGTCCCTGCGGCGGCCCATCGCTTGCCACCTGTTGCGGGCCGTATATTTCCGGCCAAGCCGTGCCGCAGACGGCCGAAGCCTTGATGCGTTCGCGCTATACCGCCTACACCCAGCGCAACGAGGCGTATTTACGCGCCACCTGGCACCCGAACACTGTGCCGAAAGAGAATATCGTGCAGGAAAACGAACCATTGCAGTGGCTTGGACTTGAGGTAAAATCTGCTTTACGTTTACGTCAACGTAAAGCAGAGTTGCCAGAAAATCAAGACGCCGATACCGTAGAATTCGTCGCCCGCTACAAGATCAACGGCCGCGCCCACCGCTTGCACGAACTGAGCCGGTTCGTGCGGGAAGAGGTGGACGGCGTGGCGCGCTGGTTTTACCTGGACGGCAGTTTCCCGGACAAATAAGGATCGCAATGCCCCAAATCGACAGCAAACTCAATCCGCGCAGCGATGACTTCAAGGCCAACGCGGCGGCCATGCAAAGCGTCGTCGACGACCTGCGCGCCAAGGTCGCGGCGATAGCGGCCGGCGGCGGCGCCGCGGCCAGCGCCAAGCACGTCGCACGCGGCAAACTGCTGCCGCGCGACCGCGTGCAGATGCTGCTCGATCCGGGCACGCCTTTCCTCGAATTCTCCCAGCTGGCCGCGTACGACATGTACGACGGCGCCGCGCCGGCGGCCGGCATCATCACCGGCATCGGCCGCGTTTCGGGCCAGGAATGCGTGATCGTCTGTAACGACGCCACCGTCAAGGGCGGCACCTACTACCCAATGACGGTCAAGAAGCACCTGCGCGCACAGGAAATCGCGGACCAGAACAACCTGCCTTGCATTTACCTGGTCGACTCGGGCGGGGCCAACCTGCCGAACCAGGACGACGTGTTCCCGGACCGCGACCATTTCGGCCGCATCTTCTTCAACCAGGCCAATCTATCGGCCAAGGGTATCCCGCAAATCGCGGTGGTGATGGGTTCATGCACCGCCGGCGGCGCCTACGTGCCGGCCATGAGCGACGAATCGATTATTGTTAAAGAACAGGGCACCATCTTCCTGGGCGGCCCGCCGCTGGTCAAAGCGGCCACCGGAGAAGTGGTCACCGCCGAAGACCTGGGCGGCGGCGACGTGCACACCCGCCTGTCCGGCGTGGTCGACCACCTGGCGCAAAACGACCTGCACGCGCTGTCGCTGGCGCGCACGATCGTGTCGAACCTGAACCGCACCAAGCCGCAGCAAATGGCGCTGCGCGAGTCGGTGGAACCGAAGTACGCGCCGGAAGAACTGTACGGCGTGATCCCGGTCGACACGCGCAAGCCCTTCGATGTGCGCGAAGTCATCGCCCGCATCGTTGACGGCAGCGATTTCGACGAATTCAAGGCCCGTTACGGCACCACGCTGATCTGCGGCTTCGCCCACATCTACGGCGTCAAGGTCGGCATCATCGCCAACAACGGCATTTTGTTCTCGGAGTCGGCGCTCAAGGGCACGCACTTCATCGAACTGTGCTGCCAGCGCAAGATCCCGCTCGTGTTCCTGCAAAATATCACCGGCTTCATGGTCGGCCGCAAGTACGAAAACGAGGGCATCGCCCGCAACGGCGCCAAGATGGTCACGGCCGTGGCCACCGCTTCGGTGCCGAAATTCACGGTCATCATCGGCGGCAGCTTCGGCGCCGGCAACTACGGCATGTGCGGCCGCGCCTTCTCGCCGCGCTTCCTGTGGATGTGGCCAAACGCGCGCATCTCCGTCATGGGCGGCGACCAGGCCGCGTCGGTGCTGGCCACCGTCAAGCGCGACGGCATCGAAGGCAAGGGCGGCCAGTGGAGCGCCGACGAGGAAGCCGCCTTCAAGCAGCCGATCAAGGAACAATACGAACATCAGGGCCACCCTTACTACGCCAGCGCGCGCCTGTGGGACGATGGCGTGATCGACCCGGCCGACACCCGCATGGTGCTGGGCCTGGGCCTGTCGGCCGCCCTGAACGCCGAAATCGAAGACACGAAGTTCGGTGTCTTCCGCATGTAAGGAATAACGATGAACTTCGAGACCCTGACCGTCGACATCGCGGCGCGCGTCGCCACGGTGACGCTCAACCGCCCCGACGTGCGCAACGCCTTTAATGAATTCACCATCGCCGAACTGGCGCTGGCATTCAAGGATCTGGGCGAAAACGCCGACGTGCGCGCCATCGTGCTGGCCGCGAACGGCCCCGCCTTCTGCGCCGGCGCGGACCTGAACTGGATGAAGAAGATGGCCGGCTACTCGTACGCCGAAAATGTCGAAGACGCCGAAAAGCTGGCCGACATGCTGCGCGTGATCTACCTGTGCCCCAAGCCTGTGGTGGCCAAGGTGCAGGGCGACTGCTACGCCGGCGGCATGGGCCTGGTGGCCGCATGCGACATCGCGGTCGCTTCCAACGGCGTGGCGTTCTGCCTGTCCGAAGTCAAACTGGGACTGATCCCGGCCACGATCTCGCCGTACGTGATCAAGGCGATGGGCGAAAACGCGGCGCGCCGCTACTTCCTCACGGCTGAAAAATTCAGCGCCCAGGAAGCGCACCGCATCGGCTTCGTGCACGACGTGGTGCCGGCCGACGCGCTCGACGCGCACGTGGCCGGCATCGTCAAGGCGCTCGTCACCAGCAGCCCGAACGCCGTGCGCCAGGCCAAAGTGCTGGTGCGCGACGTGACCGGAAAAACCGTCGACAGCGCGCTGGTGGTCGATACCGCAGAGCGCATCGCCGACATCCGTTCGTCGGACGAGGGGCGCGAAGGCGTGGCCTCGTTCCTCGAAAAGCGCAAGCCATCGTGGCTCAATTGAATTGAAGGCGGACATGCCACAAGACTGGGTCAACCGCAGCCTGCGCAGCGTATGGCATCCCTGCACGCAGATGCAGCACCACGAAACCGTGCCGCTGATCCCGGTCAGCCACGGCCGCGGGGCGTGGCTGTACGACCATGAAGGCAAGCGCTATCTCGATGCGATCAGCTCCTGGTGGGTCAACCTGTTCGGTCACGCCAACCCGCGCATCAATGCCGCCCTCAAAGACCAGCTGGACCGGCTCGAGCACGCCATGCTGGCCGGCTTCACGCACGAACCGGTGATCCGCCTGTCGGAACAGCTCTCGGACATGACCGGGCGCACGCTCGGCCACGCATTTTACGCGTCCGACGGCGCGTCGGCGGTGGAAATCGCGCTCAAGATGAGTTTCCACGCATGGCGTAACAGCGGCCGCGCGGACAAGCAGGAATTCGTTTGCCTCAAGGGCAGTTACCATGGCGAGACCATTGGCGCGCTGGCCGTGACTGACGTCGCCCTGTTCAAGGATGCCTACGGCCCGCTGCTGCGCGCCGCGCGCACCGTGATGTCGCCCGACGCGCGCAATGCGCAAGAAGGCGAGAGCGCGCAGGACATGGCGCGCCGCGCCGCCAAGGACGTTGAAACCCTGTTCCAGGAACGCGCCGACAAGATCGCCGCCATCATCATCGAACCGCTGGTCCAGTGCGCCACCGGCATGGCCATGCACGACCCGCTGTACCTGTCGCTGGTGCGCGAGCTGTGCGACCGCTACGACGTGCACCTGATCCTCGACGAGATCGCGGTCGGCTGTGGACGCACCGGCACCTTCTTCGCCTGCGAGCAGGCCGGCATCTGGCCCGACTTCCTGTGCCTGTCCAAGGGAATCAGCGGCGGCTACCTGCCCTTGTCGCTGGTGCTCACGCGCGACGAGGTGTACCAGGCGTTCTATAGCGCGGACGTCACGCGCGGCTTTTTGCATTCGCATTCCTACACCGGCAATCCGCTGGCCTGCCGCGCCGCCCTCGCCACGCTGCAGATCTTCAAGGACGACAACGTCCTGGTCGCCAACAAGCAGCGTGCCGCCAGCCTGACGGCCGCCATGGCGCCGCTGGCGCAGCACGAGCGCGTGACCCACTTCCGCCAGGCCGGCATGATCTGGGCCTTCGATGCGGTGGAGCCGGATGCGGCGCGCGCAGCGACCTTCTCGCGCCGCTTCTTTTCCGCCGCGCTGGAAAACGAACTGCTGCTGCGCCCGATCGGCCGCACCGTCTACCTGATGCCGCCGTATATCCTGTCCGACGACGAGATGGCGGGCCTGGCCGAGCGCACGCGCCTGGTGTTCGAATCGGTGATCGCATGATGGACCTGATCGCCAACCTCGACCGAAAACTGGCCCAGCTCGACGAGCAAAGCCTGACCCGCCAGCGGCGCGTGGTGGAAACGCCGTGCGCGCCGCGCGTGGTCGTGGGCGGCCGCGCCATGCTCGCCTTCTGCAGCAACGACTATCTGGGCCTGGCCGCGCACCCGCGCGTGGTGGCGGCCCTGCGCGAAGGCGCGGAGCTGTACGGCGCCGGCAGCGGCGCCTCGCACCTGATCAGCGGCCACACCCAGGCGCACCAGGTATTGGAAGACCGCCTGGCCGAATTCGTCGGCGACCATCTGGTCGCGCCGCGCGCGCTGTCGTTCTGCACCGGCTACATGGCCAATCTGGCGATCCTGACCACGCTGGGCGCGGACGGTGACGCCGAGATTTTCTCCGAGTCGCTGAACCACGCCTCGCTGATCGACGGCGCCCGCCTGGCCCGCGCCAGCGTCAAGGTCTATCCGCATGCCGACCTGGCCGCGCTGTCCGCCCTGCTGGAAGCCAGCAACGCCACCAGCAAACTGGTGGTCACCGACAGCGTGTTCAGCATGGACGGCGACCTGGCGCCGTTGCCGGAACTGCTGGCGCTGTGCGAACGCCACAACGCCTGGCTGGTGATCGACGACGCGCACGGCTTCGGCCTGTTGGGCGCGCACGGACGCGGCGCGCTCGAACACTTCAATCTGCGTTCGCCCAACCTGGTCTACATGGGCACTCTCGGCAAGGCGGCCGGTGTAGGCGGCGCCTTTGTCGCCGCCCATGCGAGCGTGATCGAGACCATGATCCAGCGCGGCCGCCCGTACATCTACACCACAGCCGCGCCGCCCGCCCTGGCGCATGCGCTCCTGGCCAGCTTGGAGATCATCAGCGGCGACGAAGGCGCTTCGCGCCGCGCGCACCTGCAGTCGCTGATCGCCCAGCTGGACGGCGAATTGAAACTCAAGCGCTGGCAGCGCGTGGCGTCAAACACCGCGATCCAGCCGATCATCATCGGCAGCAACGAGGAATCGCTGCGCGCCGGCGCCGGCTTGTACGGCATGGGCCTGTGGGTGCCGGCCATCCGCCCGCCCACGGTGCCGCCCGGGACGGCGCGCTTGCGCGTCACGCTGTCGGCCGCGCACACGCACGAAGAAGTCGCGCAGCTGGCTGCCGCGATCAACGAACTGGAGGAATTGCGATGAGTCTGAACGACCCGGTCGATCCGCTCGCCATTGTCGCTCCCGCAGCGACGCCTGTCGCCGAGCCGCAGCCGGCACTGGCCGCCGAAGGCTTGCCGATGCGCTTTTCCTGCTTCGTCACCGGCACCGACACCGAGATCGGCAAGACGCTGGTGTCGTCGGCCATCTTGCATACCCTGGTCGAGCGGGGCGTGCGCGCCTGCGGCATGAAGCCGGTGGCCGCCGGCGCCGTGATGCGCGACGGCGAACTGCGCAATGAAGACGCCGACCAGCTGATCGCCGCCGGCAATGTGCACCTGCCCGGCAATATCACCACGCCCTACATGCTGCGCGACGCCTGCGCGCCGCACATCGCCGCCGCGCGCCAGGGCGTGACCATCGAACCGGTGCCCATCATCGCCGCTTATGCCGAAGTCTCGGCCGCCTCCGACGCCGTTGTGGTCGAGGGCGTGGGCGGCTTCCGGGTGCCGTTCTCGGACGATTTCGACAGCGCCCAGCTGGCCGAACAGCTCAACCTTCCGGTGATCCTGGTGGTGGGCCTGCGCCTCGGTTGCATCAGCCACGCGCTCTTGACCATCGAAGCGATCATCGCGCGCGACCTGGTGCTGGCTGGCTGGGTGGTCAACGAAATCGACCCCGACATGAAGTATGCCGACGAAAACGTGGCGGCGCTCGAACAACGCATCCCGGCCCCGCTGCTGGGCCGCATTCCGTACCTTGAACAAGCAACGGCCAAAGAAGCCGCTCAATTTATTGATCTCGCGGGACTGCCAGGCTGGCCGTCCACGCGCGACTGACCCCGAGAAGGAATCACCATGTCCCAAACCACCGCTGTCTCTTTCCACCCGCCTGCCGCCGCCATCAAGCTGCCCGAAGCCGCGACCTGGCCGCTGGCCGATGTGCTGGCGCTGTTCGAGCTGCCGTTCAATGACCTGATGTTCAAGGCCCAGACGGTGCACCGCGCGAACTTCCCGGCCGGCGACGTGGAACTGGCGACGCTGTTGTCGATCAAGACCGGCGGCTGCGAAGAGGACTGCGGCTACTGCCCGCAGGCGGCACGCTACGATACCGGCGTCGAAGCGAAAAAGATCCTCGACATCGACACCGTGATCGACGCCGCAAAGCAGGCCAAGGCCAATGGCGCGACCCGCTTCTGCATGGGCGCCGCCTGGCGCAGCCCGAAAGAGCGCGACATGGAGAAGGTCGAAGAAATGGTGCGCGAAGTCAAAGCGCTGGGTATGGAAACCTGCGCCACGCTCGGCATGCTGGAAGAAGGCCAGGCCGACCGCCTCAAGAACGCGGGCCTCGATTTCTACAACCACAACCTGGACACCGCGCCCGAGTTCTACAACAACGTGATCTCGACCCGCGAATACCAGGACCGCCTGGACACCCTGGGCCGCGTGCGCAGCGCGGGCCTAAAGGTCTGCTGCGGCGGCATCGTCGGCATGGGCGAATCGCGCCTGCAGCGCGCCGGCCTGATCGCCCAGCTGGCCAATTTGAATCCGTATCCTGAATCGGTGCCGGTCAACCACCTGGTGCAGGTGGAAGGCACGCCACTGCATGGCCTCGATCCGCTGGACCCGTTCGAATTCGTGCGCACCATCGCCGTGGCGCGCATCACCATGCCGCAGGCGCGCGTGCGCCTCTCCGCGGGCCGCCGCCAGATGGGCGAAGCGGTCCAGGCGATGTGCTTCCTGGCCGGCGCCAATTCGATCTTCTACGGCGACAAACTGCTCACCACCGAAAATCCGGAAGCAGAAGACGACCGCGCGCTGCTGGCCAAACTGGGCCTGGTCACGCGCGCCGCCACGCTCGACTCGGCGCCAAAAGCGGCTTGCGGCGGCTGATTCAACCTTCATAAAAACAACGGAACCGATCCATGTTCACTAAAATCCTCATCGCCAACCGTGGCGAAATCGCCTGCCGTGTCGCCGCCACCGCGCGCCGCATGGGCATCAAGACCGTCGCCGTGTATTCGGAGGCGGACGCGAATTCAAAACATGTGGCGGTGTGCGATGAAGCGGTCCTGATCGGTCCCGCCGCAGCAAAAGAGAGCTATCTGTGCGGCGACAAGATCATCGCCGTCGCGCTGGCAACCGGCGCCCAGGCGGTCCATCCCGGCTACGGTTTCCTGTCCGAGAACGCCGATTTCGCCGACGCCTGCGTCGAAGCGGGCCTGGTGTTCATCGGCCCGCCGGCGTCGGCCATGCGTGCCATGGGTTCCAAGTCGGCCGCCAAGTCGCTGATGGAAAAGGCCAAGGTGCCGCTGGTGCCGGGCTACCACGGTGACAACCAGGATGCGGACTTCCTGCAGCAGCAGGGCGACCGCATCGGCTACCCGGTGCTGCTCAAGGCTTCGGCCGGCGGCGGCGGCAAGGGCATGCGCGTGATCGAGCGTTCGGAAGACTTCAAGGCCGCGCTGGCATCGTGCAAGCGCGAAGCGATCAGCTCCTTTGGCGATGACAAGGTGCTGGCCGAAAAATATCTGCAGCGTCCGCGCCACATCGAGATCCAGGTGTTCGCCGACACGCGCGGCAACTGCGTCTACCTGCATGAGCGCGACTGCTCGGTGCAGCGCCGCCATCAAAAGGTGCTGGAAGAAGCGCCGGCGCCTGGCATGACGGCCGAACGCCGCGCCGCCATGGGCGAAGCGGCGGTGGCCGCCGCGCGCGCGGTCGGTTACGTGGGTGCGGGCACGGTCGAATTCATCGCCAATCAGGACGGTTCGTTCTACTTCATGGAGATGAACACGCGCCTGCAGGTGGAGCATCCGGTCACCGAAATGATCACCGGGACCGACCTGGTGGAGTGGCAGCTGCGCGTGGCCGCCGGCCAGCCGCTGCCCAAGGCGCAGGCCGAACTGGCGATCAATGGCCATGCGATCGAAGCGCGCGTGTATGCCGAGAATCCGGAGAAGGGCTTCCTGCCGTCGATCGGCACGCTGCGCCACATGGACACGCCGCCGGCGGTCAGCTTTGAACTGGGCGGCACGCCGGGCACGCCGGCCGCGGTGCGGATCGACTCGGGCGTGCGCGAGGGCGACGCCATCTCGCCGTTCTACGATCCGATGATCGCCAAGCTGATCGTCTGGGGCGCAGACCGCAACCAGGCGCTGGCCCGCATGTCGCAGGCGCTGGCCGAATTCCAGCTGGTGGGCCTGGCCAGCAATATCGCCTTCCTCAAGCGCCTGGTCGAGGGCTCCGCCTTCTCCAGCGCCGATCTGGACACGGGCCTGATCGAACGTAACAGCGACGAACTGTTCCCGCTGCCGAAATCGGCCCCGGTAGGCGCGCTGGCGCTGGCCGCGGTGGCCCTGATCGAAGCGGAGAAGGATGTTTCGGCATCGCAGTCGGCCAACCCGGCCGACCCGTGGGGCAATGCGCTCGGCTGGCGCCTGAACAGCGCCTACCAGCGCCAGCTCGGTTTCGCCGACGAACACAAGACCTACTCGGTCGGCATGACCTACCACCCGCACGGCTGGGGCCTGTCGGTGAACGGGATCGACGTCGATTTGTCGGTCACGGCGCGCGATGGCGCGGATCTGTCGATCAAGCTGGGCGCGACATCGATGCACGGCACCGTGCGCCGTGACGGCGAGGTGTTCCACGTATTCACGGGCGGGCGCCACTTCGCGCTGACCTTTAACGATCCGATGGCCCATGCGGGCGAAGCGGAAGCGGCCGGCGGCCGCCTGACCGCGCCGATGCCGGGCAAGGTGGTGGCGGTACTGGCCACCAAAGGACAGGAAGTGAAAAAGGGCGATCCGCTGGTGATCATGGAAGCGATGAAGATGGAACATACCATCGCCGCGCCAAGCGACGGGCTGGTGGAAGAGATTCTGTACCAGGTCGGCGATCAGGTGGCCGACGGCGCGCCGCTGCTCGCTTTTAAAACCGCGTAGTTCGCACCACCACGACGTCGCACTCGCGAACGCGGGTGCCCATGGCGCGCATGCGTGCAATGGGTCCTGCGCCTGCGCGAGGACGATGTTTCCAAGCTATCGTAATTGTGGAGACAACATGCGCATTCTTCTGCACCGCGCCGATGGCAACACCGATCCCTGGGTCGCCGATTTCGCCGCCGTTCTGCCGCAAGCCGAAGTCGTGGTGTGGCAGGAAGGCGTACCCATCGCCCCGTGCGACTACGCGGTCCTGTGGTCGCCCCCGGTGGCCCTGCTGCCCGAACTGCAGCACGTGAAAGCCATCTTCCTGACCGGCGCCGGCGCCGACGGCATCCTCAAATACAGCGAAGTGCTGCCGCCGGTCCCGGTGATCCGTCTCGGCGACGCCGGCATGGCGATCCAGATGGCCGAATTTGTGTCGCACGCGGTGCTGCGCTACTTCCGCCGTTTCGACGAATACGAACAGCAGGCAAAGCGCGGCATCTGGAAGCCGCTGCCCCAGCACGACAAGGCCGATTTCACGATCGGCGTGATGGGCACCGGCGTTCTGGGCAAACGGGTGCTGGAATCGCTCGCGTCGTTCGGCTTCCCGCTGCGCGGCTGGAGCCGCAGCGCCAAGCAGATCGACGGTGTGGCGTGCTTTGCCGGCGTCGACCAGCTCGACGATTTTTTGCGCGGCACGCGGGTGCTGGTCTGCCTGCTCCCGCTCACGCCCGACACCACCAATGTGCTCGACCGCCGCCGCCTGTCGCTGCTGCCGCAGGGCGCCTACCTGATCAACGTGGCGCGCGGGGCGCTGGTGGCCGAGCCGGATCTGCTCACGCTGATCCGCGCTGGCCACATCGCCGGCGCCACGCTGGACGTGTTCCGCAACGAACCGCTGCCGGCCCCGCACCCGTTCTGGGACGAACCCAAAATCAGCATCACCCCGCACATTTCGGCGCTCACGCTGCGCCGCGAGAGCATCGAACAAATCAGCGCTAAACTGAAGGCATTCGAACGCGGCGAAGCCGTGGCCGATATCGTCGACCGTCAGCGCGGCTATTGAACAACTTCACCACCATCCGGAACCAGCATGAACCCCTCGATCTACGCAGCGCCCAAAGCCGACCTCACCATCCCAAGCGAAGCGGTGGACGATCAATTTTATGTCGTCTCCAAACGCAAGTTCTTGGTGATGTTCCTGATCACGTTGGGCTTCTACAAAATTTACTGGTTCTACAAAAACTGGAGCATGTACAAGGCCAGCGAGCGCGCCGAGGGCGGGGCCGACAGCGATATCTGGCCGGTGCCGCGGGCGATTTTTTCGATCTTTTTCGTCCACGCCCTGTTGCGAGAGGCTTACGCACACGCATCGAGCAAACTGCGCAATGTCAACCCGGATTTCGATACCACCGCGACAGCCTTGGTCGCCCTGATGCTCCTTTCGAACGTCGTCGATCGCATGTCCTGGAAAAACGTCGGCAGCCCGTACACCGACTATGCTGGCCTGCTCCTGTTGTTACCGTTGGCGTACTTCTTCAACATCGCACGCCAATTGATCAACGACGCCAGCGGCGATTCCGCCGGCAAGAGCAACGACAGCTTTACCTGGGCCAATTGGATCTGGATCGTCCTCGGCTCGCTGGTCTGGATCATGGTTGCCGTCGGTGTCTTCGCCATCGCAACCGGAATGAACGTCGAATAAGGAGTCAACATGCATCAGCCAACCCTGCCCAAGAAAGTCAAAATCGTCGAAGTCGGTCCGCGCGACGGCCTGCAGAACGAAAAAGAATCGGTCAGCGCCGCGGTCAAGATCGAACTGGTCGACCGCCTCTCGAGCGCCGGCTTCCAGAACATCGAAGCAGCGTCCTTCGTCTCGCCCAAGTGGGTGCCGCAGATGGCCACCAGCGCCGAAGTCATGGCCGGCATCACGCGCCGTCCGGGCACGCTGTATTCGGCACTCACGCCGAACATGCAGGGCTTCGAAGCGGCGCTGGCCGCCGGCGCGCAGGAAGTGGTGATCTTCGGTTCGGCCTCGGAAGCGTTCTCGCAAAAGAACATCAACTGCTCGATCGCCGAATCGATCGCGCGCTTCGAGAGCGTGGCCAAAGCGGCCAAGGAGCACGGCCTGCGCCTGCGCGGCTCGATCAGCTGCGCCTTCGGCTGCCCGTATCAGGGCGAGGTGCCGCTCGACGCCGTGGCCGACGTGGTGGGCCGCATGCGCGACCTCGGCTGCGATGAACTCGATATCGCCGACACCATCGGCGTGGCGACCGCACGCAAGACGCAGGCTGTCATGCTGCGCGCGGCCGGCGAATTCCACCTGGACCGCATTTCCGGCCACTTCCACGATACCTACGGCCAGGCGCTGGCCAATATCTACGCCAGCCTGGAAGTAGGGGTGTCGATTTTCCATTCGTCGGTGTCCGGCCTGGGCGGCTGCCCGTATGCCAAGGGCGCGACCGGCAATGTGGCCACCGAAGACGTGCTGTATCTGATGAACGGTCTGGGGATCGAGACCGGGATCGACCTGGGCATCGTGGTCGACGCCGGCCAGTTCATCGCCCAGCAGCTCGGCCGCAAGGGTTCCAGCCGCGCCGGCAACGCGCTGGCGGCCAAAAAAGCAGGCTGAAAACAAAAAACCCGCAAGTCTTGAGACTTGCGGGTTTCATGAAATACTGGTCGGAGTACAAGGATTCGAACCTTGGACCCCCTGGTCCCAAACCAGGTGCGCTACCGGACTGCGCCACACTCCGAGGACCAGAATCATAACGGCTGGCGCCTTAGCGGTCAAGGGCGCGCCGCGAATTATTTTTCCGACTCGCCTTTCAGCTGCAGCGCGCGCTCGTACAAGGCGTTTTTCTTGCGCCCCGTGATCTGCGCCGTCAGGTTGGCCGCCTGCTTGACCGAGCATTCGGCCAGCAGGATGTTGAGAATGCGCTCGGCCTCCGCTTCTTCGGCATCGCCGCCGCTGGCCGCGCCCTCGAGCAGCACCACGAATTCGCCTTTTTCACGATGCGGATCGGCCTTGACCCAGGCTTGCGCTTCCGACAAGGGGCAACGGTGAATTTCTTCGAACAATTTGGTCAACTCGCGCGCGAACACAATCTGGCGTTCGGGCGGGAACACGGCGGCCAGCGCGTCGACGCAATCGAGAATCCGGTGCGGCGCTTCGTAAAACACCATGGTCGCGCTGACGGCGAGCAGCTGCAGCAGGGCGCTTTCGCGCTGCTTGGCCTTGGCCGGCAAGAATCCCACGAAATAGAACTGGTCGTTCACCAAACCGCTGGCGGAAATGGCCGTCACCGCCGCCGAGGCGCCCGGCACCGGCACCACGCGCAAGCCGGCGGCGCGCACGGCGTCGACAATGCGCGCGCCCGGATCGGACACACCCGGCGTGCCGGCGTCCGACACCAGGGCGATCCGTTCGCCCGCCAGCAGGCGGCTGATGATCTTGTCGGCCACTTCGCGCTCGTTGTGCTGGTGGGCGGCCAACATGGGCCGCGACAGGCCGAAACGGGTCAGCAGATTGCCGGTATTGCGCGTGTCTTCGCAGGCGACCGCATCGACCATGCCCAGCACGTGCAGGGCGCGCACGCTGATATCGGTCACGTTGCCGATGGGAGTGGCCACAATGTACAGCGTTGCGGTAGGATAGGACTGCTGTGCCGCCTCGCCCATGACGGGAAGCTGAGCGATCGGACTGGACTGTAGTTCTGTCATTTGGGGGTGAAATGCCAATAAAAATGTTGAGCGGCCTGCTGGCCGGCGCCGCACTGGCCATGCTCAGTGCCTGCAGCACGCCCTGCGGCGAACCGGGCCGATTGTGCGCGTCCGCCGAGCCAAACACAAGTGCGGACAACGCCCATCCGCGCGCGGCCGACCTGGTCCGCCCCGCGCCCGCACCCCTGGCGGCGCCCGCGGCCTCGGTTCAAACAATGCCGGTCGACAATGCCAACGCCCCGGCCGACGCCATCCGCATCGGCCTGATGCTGCCGCTGCGCTCGGGCGGGTTTGCCGGCCCGGCCGAGGCGGTGCGCGCCGGCTTCATGGCCGCCTACGAGCGCGACCGGGCAGGCTTCGTGATCAACGTGATCGAAACGGGCGACGGCGCCGACGATGCGCTCGACGCCTACATGAGCGCGCTCAAGGAGAACGACCTGATCGTCGGCCCCCTGGCGCGCCCGGCAGTGAGCATGATCGCAGGCAGCGGCGCCGTCTCCAAACCCACCATCGCGCTCAACCACCCGGAAAGCGGCAGCGGCCGGGTTCCCCCCAAGATGCTGGTGATCGGCCTGTCGATCGAGGACGAAGCGCGCCAGGTCGCCCAATGGGCCGCGGCCGAGCATCCCAAGGCCAGCGCCCTGATCCTGTCCGGTAACAACGCCTGGCAGCGCCGCGTTGCCGCCGCCTTCGCGGCGCGCTGGCAGCAGCTGGGCAATGTTTCGCAACTGGTCGAAGTGCCGGTCTCGAGCGGTTATCTGCATGAATCGGGCATCAGCCAGATCAAAACGCGGATCGAAGCCGAGCCGCCCGCGCTGGTCTTCATCGCGCTCGACGCCGGCCAGCTGCGCCAGGTGCGCGGCGCGCTGGGCACGCTTCCCGTGTATGGAACGGCCTCCATCAATCCGGGCGCGGAACCGGGCAGCGCCGTGGCCGAACTGGACGGCGTGCGCCTGCTCGACTTGCCATGGCAGGTGCAGCCCGACAACCCGGCCGTCATGGTCTATCCGCGCCGCCAGGGCCAGGGCGCCTCGCATGACCTCGACCGCCTGTACGCGCTGGGGATCGACGCCTTCCGCATCGCCCGTGAACTTGCCCTCAAGCCAACTTCCGCGTTCCAGATGGACGGGGTGAGCGGCCGCCTGGCGGTCGACCCGACCAAGGGCAGCCTGCGCTTTACCCGCAGCGAGACCGGCGTGGTCTACCAAAACGGCGCGTACCGGCTGGTCGACAAAAAGCGCTAGCATGTGGCCCGCCCGCCAAAGCCCCAAACAGGCCCAGGGCCGGCTGGCCGAGGATCGCGCCTTGCTGTTCCTGCAAAAGAACGGTTTGCGCCTGGTGGAAGCCAATTTCCAGTGCAAGCTCGGTGAAATCGACCTGATCCTGCAGGACGGGCCCGTGCTCGTGTTTGTCGAAGTGCGCGAGCGGGCGCGGGGCAGCCATGGCGGCGCGGCGGCCAGCATCACGCGCACCAAGGTCAAGCGCATCGTGCGCGCGGCACAATATTACCTTCTGCGCTATCCGCGCGTGCCACCTTGCCGGATCGATGTGATCGCCATCGACGCCGAGCATCTCGACTGGCTGCGCGACGCCATTCAAGTGTAAGCATATTTAAGTCCTCTTGCCCGGGCGCCATGGCCGTTGCACTATAATCGTTATCTATGAATACTCAACGCATCCTAGCCCACTTTCACGAGAGCGCCGAACTGAAGATCCAGTCGGCTGCCGCACTGGCCCACCCGATTGCCGAAGCGATCGACCTGATGTTCGGGGCCTTGTCCAACGGAAACAAAATTCTGGCCTGCGGCAATGGCGGATCGGCTGCCGACTGCCAACATTTCGCCGCCGAGCTGGTCGGCCGCTTCGAGCGCGAGCGCTTCCCGCTGCCGGCCATGGCGCTCACTACCGACACCTCGATCCTGACCGCGGTCGGGAACGATTACAGCTACAAAGAGATATTTTCGAAGCAGGTGCAAGCCTTCGGCCAGGCCGGCGACGTGCTGCTGGCGATTTCGACGTCCGGCAATTCGGCCAACGTGGCCGCCGCCGTCGAAGCGGCGCTCGAGCGCGAAATGCGCGTCGTGCTGCTGACCGGCAAAGACGGCGGCATCATCGCCAAAATGCTGACCGATGCCGACGTCAATATCTGCGTACCCCATTCGCGCACCGCGCGCATCCAGGAAGTCCACCTGGTGACCATACATGCGATTTGCGACGGGATCGACGTCGCATTGTTCGGAGGAGATGCAAATGAGTAAATTCGATCACCCTGTTTTGCGCCTGACCGCCCAGGCGGCCGTCGTGGCCGCGCTGATGGGCAGCCTGTCGGGCTGCGTGGGCCTGGTGGTGGGCGGCGCCGTTGCCGCCACCGCTGCCGCCACCGACCGCCGCACCCTGGGCGCGCAAGCCGACGACAAGTCGATCGCCGTCAAAGCCGAAGCGCGCCTGCCGAAAGTGGCGGGCCAGGATGCGCACATCAACGCCAACAGCTACAACCGCATGCTGCTGCTGACCGGCGAAGTCAAGGATGAAGAAAGCAAGGCCAAGGTCGAGCGCGAAGCGAAAGCGATCGATGGCGTGCAAACCGTGGCCAACGAACTGGAAATTCTCGGCCCGGCCAGCTACACCTCGCGTTCCAACGATGCGCTGATCACCACCAAGGTCAAGGCCAGCCTGGTCGACATGAAAACCATTTCGGCCACCTCGTTCAAGGTCGTCACCGAGCGCGGCGTGGTATACCTGATGGGCCGCGTGACCGAACGCGAAGGCCAGGTCGGCGCCGATGTGGCGCGCGGCGTGTCGGGCGTGGCCAAAGTGGTCAAGATGTTCGAATATATCAGCGAAGAGGAGATGCGCCGCCTGTCCCCGAATACGGGCAGCGTGCCGCTGTAACAGCCATGTCGAAAGAAAACACCCCACGCGCGAACTGGATCAAGCCGGCCGTCATCGGCGTGGTGGTGGCCGCGCTCGCCATCGGCGGCTATCTCTCGATGAACCGCTTGCCGGACGTGACCTTCGTGAATCTGCAAGGCCAGAAGATCACCTCGCAGAGCTTGCGCGGCAAGGTGGTGATGGTGAACTTCTGGGCCACGTCGTGCACCACCTGCGTCAAGGAAATGCCGCAGATGGTGGACACGTACAACAAGTTCAAAGGCCAGGGCCTGGAATTCGTTGCCGTGGCGATGAAGTACGACCGGCCCGATTACGTCATCAACTTTACCGAAACCCGCAAGCTGCCATTCACTGTGGCGCTCGACAGCGGCGGCGACATCGCCAAAGCCTTCAACGACGTGGCCATGACGCCGACCACCTTTGTGATCGACAAGAACGGCAAGATCATCAAACGCTATGTGGGCGAGCCAGACTTTGCCGCCCTGCATGCGCTGCTGCAAAAAGAACTGGCCGGCTAAAACCCGATCTGCAGCGACAGGTAGGCGCCGTTCTGGCGCACCGGATTGAACACGGTGATGTCGCCCAGGCTGGCATAGGCCGCCGTCACCGACAAGTGCTTGCTGGGAAACCAGGCGACAAACACATCGGCGTAGTCCTTCTCGTTGTCCACACCCAGGTTGTGCGGCTTTTGCCGGTATTCGATGCCGGCCACCAGCTTGCGGCTGAACATGTACGCGGCCGACACTTCCAGCATTGGCTGGTAGCGGTCGCGGCGGTCGCCGCCGAATCCCAATATTCCCATCTGATTGGCCTTGGTCAGGCGCAGCGTGCCGTTGAGCAGCAGGCTGTGGTCCAGATATAGCTTGGTGGCCGCCAGATAATAATCGACGCCGTGTTCGTCTTTGGCGCCCAGCTGGGTCACGCTGCTCACGCCCAGCGCGCCCAAGCCTTCCACCCCGCGGTTGCGCTTGACCATCACGCCTGCCGCCAGTTGCGGCCACGGCAGATCCTGGTCGTAGACGGCGTCGCCGCTCAGCCTGACTTTGACGGCCGCGATGTCCTGCTTGATGCGCAGCTGGTCGAGCGGCGCCAGGCTACCGCGAAATTGCTGCTGCGCCAGCGAAAATTCAAGCCTGTCGTGCCAAGCAAATGCGACACCGGCGCTGTCCAACGCGTAGTCCTGGGTGCGCACGCTGGTCAGGTGCGCATTGCCGCCCCAGCTGTCGCGGCTGCCGTAACCGGTGATCAAGGCCCAGGGCGTGAGGCCGCCGCCGCCGGCGCCTTCGAGCTGGCTGACGCCACCTGTGGCGGTCAGCTTGCCCGCATCTTGCGCGCATGCTGGCGCAATCAGGCAGGCGGATAAAATTGCAAAAAGGCAGCACCTGTTCATTGTGTCCTGTACGAAGTTAACCTCGCATGCCATAAGGGAAGTGTACGCAGCCGGATGCGTTTCGGATTCAAGTATTTTCGCTGATTTTGCAAAAAATAATGTTGTATTTGGGTATGGGTGTACGCTAACCTCAACCTGCGCAACCGCGCCGATGCGCGGTATTTCCGAACCCACCAGCAAGGCTCGCAGTGTCCAACGATCTCAAGCCGCTCGACCCGCAGCAACTGAAAGACTGGCTCCTTGGCGCCGGCAAACGCGACGCCGCGGCGTTCCGTTCTTTATATGATGCAACTTCCCCGAAACTGTTTGGCTTTGCTCTGCGTATATTGCATAAGCGCGAGCTCGCCGAAGAAGTGTTGCAGGAGAGCTTCGTCGCCATCTGGAACAATGCCGCCAACTACCAAGCGCATCTTGCCGCGCCGATGACCTGGATGGCGACCATTGTCCGGAACAAGGCTTTCGACCACCTCCGGCGCAGCGACGTCTCGGTTGAAATCGACGCGGAACAGTTTGATAGCGAAGTCATGAATGCTCTACAGGATCCGGCGGCAACGCCCATCGAGGCACTGCAAATGACAGGCGACGCCAAGGCGCTGGCCTGGTGCATGTCCGCGCTCGAAGGCATGCACCGGCAAGTGGTGGCCTTGGCGTTTTACCACGACCTGTCGCACAGCGAAGTTGCGGAGCACATGAAGCTGCCAATCGGCACCGTGAAAACCTGGATCAGACGCAGCCTGGACAAGCTGCGTACCTGCCTCGCGAAACGGGAGAATGCATGAACATCCGCAACAACGCCGTATTGCGGCAAAAACTGGCGGCGGAATACGTGCTGGGCACACTGCGCGGCGGCGCGCGGCGCCGCTTTGAAGGCTGGATGCACCAGGATGCCGACTTGCGCAACATCACCGCCCAATGGCAGCAGCGGCTGACGCCGATGGCCGAATTTGCCGGCAGCGTGCAGCCGCCCAAGTCGGTCTGGACCGGGATCGAACGGCGCCTGAATCTCAAGCGCAAGGCCAGCGGCTTCGAGTACTGGTTCAACGAGAACATCGCCTTCTGGCGTGGGCTGGGCCTGGCGTCGAGCGGTGTGGCCGCGCTGCTGCTGGTGTTCATGATGAGCAAGCCGGCGGTCGAGGCGCCAAGCATCGCCTACGTGGCCACGCTGAGCGACGACAAGGCCGAGACCGCGATGGTGGTGACCGCCGACGTGCGCCACCACGCGCTCGAGATGCGCCTGATCACCAATGCGCAGATCGCGGCCGACAAGAGTCTGGAACTGTGGGCGGTGCCGACCAGCGGCAATCCGCGTTCGCTCGGTGTACTGGCTGGCAACAACGGCCGCTTCAAGCTGCCTGACAGCGCCATTGGCGCCGACGTCAAGCTGCTGGCGGTGACGCTCGAGCCGAAAGGCGGCTCGCCGAATCCGAATGGGCCGACAGGGCCGATTGTGTACAAAGGCAACTGGATACGCTTGTAAAGCGCAGCGAAAACTTGGTTACGTCGCCCTCGCGGAGGCGGGGGCCTATAACGCGTTCGATCATAGAAACACTCTTCCTATGCGCGGGCGTGCTATGGGCCCCCGCCTGCGCGAGGGCGACGTTATTTGGTCACGATGTCACGCTGCATGGGCGCCAGCCTGGCCACCAGCTTGTTCTGGAAGCGCGCGGCCACACCCACCTTCTCCATGGCGATCTGCAAGTCCTCCGCCAAGGCATTGAACTGGGCGTTGGTGATGTTGAGTCCGTCGTGGATCTCTTTCATGTCCTTGCCCTTGTACACGCAGGGGCCGCCGCTGAGCACGCAGAATTGCTCTTCCAGACGCAGCGCGAGCTGCTTCATGTCGATATCGGTGAACGATTCCTTGATGCGCGGATCAGCCTGGATCAAGGGTATGAGCGTGGCGACGATGCTCCGGATACCGGTCTTGCCGCCCAGCCCCTGAAAGGTGGCGTCATCGGCCGCCTGGGCGGTCGAAAGCAAGCTGGCGCATGCCAGAATGGCGAGCAATGTCTTCATACGCCAAATTTACACTATTTTGGGTACAGGATCATCTGGGTGCAGCGGAACAGGGCGATGGTCTTGCCGTTCGCTTCGTTGGTGACCACCACGTCCCACACCTGGGTGGTGCGGCCCAGATGGGCAGCCTTGGCCACGCAGGCGATCGCGCCGTCGCGCGCGGTCCCCAGGTGGTTCGACTTCAATTCCACCGTGGTGAAATTGTTGGCGCCCTCGGGCAGATTGGCGACGCAGGCGTAGCCGGCGGCGGTATCGGCCAGAGTGATCACGGTGCCCGCGTGCAGGAAACCATTGGGAGCCAGCAAGTGCGGCTTGATCTCGATGCGGGCGGCGACTTCGCCTTCCGACACCCGGGTAATCTCGATGCCCAGGAAACCGGGCAGGCTGGCGGCGCCAAACTTGTTCATCGCCTCGGGGGTGTACATGCTTTGCTTGCTCATGACTTCGCTACCTTTATGCAATAGGACTAGCGTGTCATTATTACAGTAATGCACCTTACCTGCTCGCCAACCCGGAGATCCTTCTTGTTGACCCACCGATTTACGATTGCCATTCTCCTGCTGGCAGCCTTGCCTGCCGCCGCCCAAGACCTGGTGACGGCGGCACGCGCCCAGATCGGCGTCACGGTCAGCTACAGTCCGCGCTACGAAAAGCTGGCCTACCCGAACGGCGACGTGGCGCCCGAGCGGGGCGTGTGCACCGACGTGGTGATCCGGGCCTACCGCAAGCAGGGAATCGACCTGCAGACGCTGGTCCACGAGGACATGGGCCGCGCCTGGGATGCCTACCCAAAGCTGTGGCAGCTCAAGGCACGCGACAGCAATATCGACCATCGCCGCGTGCCCAACCTGCAAACATTCTTCACGCGCCAGGGCGGCGCGCTGTCCGTCAGCCGCGACGGGCGCGATTACCGGCCAGGCGATATCGTCACCTGGCGCCTGCCGGGCAACTTGCCGCACATCGGCATTGTGTCCGACCAGCGTTCCTGGACCGGCGTGCCCATGGTCATCCACAACATCGGGGCCGGCGCACGCGAGGAGAACACCTTGTTTGCCTACCCCGTCACCGGCCACTACCGCTGGAAGCCGGCGCCGAAGTAAGTCTTAACGCAAGCCCAGCATCACACCCTCTTTCGGGTAGTCGATCTGGTATTCGACGTTGAACTTGAGCGTCGCTGCCGGTGCGATCGACGTTTTCCAGGCCACCACGCCGCGCCGGTCTTCCCATGCGGCGACAGCTGGTTTCGGCTCGAACACGGATTGCACCTTGATCTCGTCCGACGTCGCCACCGGCGTCGCCTCGATCACCACCAGATCCATCGCCTTGCGGTGCCGGCTGCTGATCGTGAACACGTCGGCCACCGTGTGCGACGCGCGGGTACCGAACATTCCCTTGCTGCCAGACTTGCCTTCGACCGCGTCGAGCGACACCGTCAGCTGCTCATCGCGGCCAAAGGAAAATTCGGTGCGCTTGCCCTGCTGCACATTCCACTGGGTTGCGCCCACATAGCCGCCATCGCGGAACAATTGCAGGTTACCAACCGGCCAGACGCCCTCGGGGCGCGCAATCTCGGCCATGATGAGCGCGTAGCGTTCGAGCCGCGGCGTCACGCGCAGATATTGTTTGGCCGCCAGGGTCTGGGTCGACAGTGACAGCGTCACCGCGCGCCCGTCCGATGCCAGGCTGACCCGTTCCGGTACCTCGAACTCGGTCGCGAACGCGCCTTGCACCTCGTTCACCAGACTGGCGTCGATCTCTTCCAGTCCACCTTTGATGCGGCTGCCCGTGACACTGACCCGCTCCAGGGCCGGGGCCGGCGCGGCCGGTGCGAACATCTTCATCGCGGCTGGCTCTTGCTGCCTTTCCTTCCACGACAGCAGCCAGGGCTGCGCTTCGCGTCCCACCGGCGACTGGCGCGGCTGGCCGGTCGACAGCGTCAGCTTGACGTTGCTCCAGTCTTCGCCCGTGTTCTGGGCAACCGTGGCCAGGCGTGCCAGTTCGATGCTGGAGGCGGCGGAGTCGAGGCTGGCGCGGTAACCCGGCTTCCAGCCTGCATTATTGAGCTGGTAGCTGAGCGTGACCGTGCCGCCCTTGTCGCCCAACAGACGCACGGTGACCGCGCGGGTATCGCGCGAACCCGATTGCAGGCGCGCCAGGTCGCGCTGCAGGACGTCGATGCTGGCATCCACAGCGCGCTGCTGGACCGCGATTTTCTGGATCTTGACCAGCGCCCCCGACACGCCCTTGCCCAAGGTGTCGATCATGGCCGCCAGGGCTTTGCCGTCCGGCTGCGGCCCCGGCTTGTCGGCGCCGCCATTGCCGTTCAGTTTTTCCAGGTAATTTTTGACGACCAGGGCCGCGCTGGCTTCGGCGTCGAGCAGGGCTTTCTGATCTTGCAAGCCTTGAATTTTCTCGACCAGGGCCGCTTCGGCCGGATTGCGCGCCTGGCTGCCGGCGGCGTCGAGCGTGGTGACGGCGCCCACCCGCAGGCCGGCCGAAGCGGCAACGCGCATGGTCTGGACATCGAAATTGGCGGGCAGACCGGTCAGCACCACTTCGCTGGCGCCGGGCGCTACCTGGGCGGTGCGGGTGATGCCGGCGCTGCCTGGATACAGGACAACGGCAGTCACGGGAGCGCTCACGCTGGCCAGGCAGGAGCCGGACAGGAGAGCAAGAGAACAGGCGGCAAGCACGGGAGTGCGCATGGTGATTCCTTGTCAGAGGGAGGGTTCGGAGCAGCGTTATCGAATGAAACGCGGGCGGTGTCAAAACGGGGTTAAATTCGCGCGCCCGGCTTGCAATTTGATCTTTGAGCAACATATGCGGGCGGTGGATCTGCCCACGTCACAGGAGAAAGCGATGTTCTGGTTCCAGCATCCACGGCCACCCAGCCGCAAGGAAGTCGCCGAACAGGTGGTCATGCGCAAGCAGGCGGTGCCGGACGTGCGGCGGCTGATCGTCGAGCGCATACCGGCTCAGCGTATCGAAGCGGTCCTGCCGCCGGCGGCGCCAGAGGGAAACGACTAGACGCAGCGGTCGCGCACGGCTTGGACATGGCTTTCGCTGACGCCGACCTCGGCCCCGCAGCGCAGGCGCAGCAGATAGCTGCCGTCGCCGACCACGCTCAGCGTGCCGATCTGGTCCGCGCGCACGATGGCGCGCCGGTGTACGCGCAGAAAGCGTTGCGGATCGAGATTTGCCTCTAGCTGGCTCAGCGTTGCGCGGTGCAAGACCGTGCGCTTTGCCATATGCAGTTCGACATAATTGTTGGCGGCGCCGATCCAGAACACGTCGTCGAGCGCCACCCGTTCGATGCTGCCCACCGAGCGCACCGTCAGATGCTGCAAGTAGCCCGGCTGGGCCTGCGCCTGCATCCAGGCCCGCATCGCCTCGGCGTAAGGGCCGCGCTGGCGCAGCGCCAGCATGTGCGCGGCGCGCTCCAGCGCCTTGGCCAGCCGTTCGCGGCGCACCGGCTTGAGCAAGTAATCGAGCGCATGGACATCGAACGCGTCAGTCGCATGGGTGTCGTACGCGGTAACGAAGATCACGAGCGGCGGCGCGTCCTGCTGGCCAATGCTGCGCGCCAGCTCCAGCCCCGATTCATGGGGCATGCGGATATCGAGGAACACCACGTCCACCGGCGTCGCCGCGAGCACGGCGCGTGCCTGGGCCGCGTTGGCGCATTCGCCGGCCAGCAACCAGCCCGGATGGGCCGCCAGCAGGCAGCGCAAATTCACGCGGCCCGGCTCTTCGTCGTCGACGATCAGGGCGCGCAGCAACGGCTCAGTCAGCGCCATGGAGCGGCATTCTCAAGGTGACGACAAAGCGGCCCTCGGCCAGCGCGGTGCGGATCTCGGCTGCGGGGCCGTAGGCCAGGCGCAGGCGCTGCTCCACATTGCGCAGACCGAGGCCGACGCCGGGATTGTGACCGGCCCCCGCATGCACGGGATTGCTTACGCGGACGACGATCTGGCCGCCGCTGCGTTCGAAAACGATGCAGATGTCGCTGGCGCTGGTGTGGCAGTCGAGATCGTGGCGCAGCGCGTTTTCCACCAAGGGTTGCAGCAGCAGGGGCGGGCATTCCGCTTCCAGCACGTCCGCCGTCGCGCCCTCGATGCTCACTTGCATGCGGGCGCCATAGCGCATGCGCTGCAGCGACAGATAGTCGGCAATGAAAGCGAGTTCCTCGCCGAGGCTGACCCACTCGCGCCCGCTCGCAGCCAGGGCATAGCGCAGCAGTTCGCTCAAGCCCTCGATGCCCTCCAGCGCCACCTCTTTATCATCGGACCGCACCAGGGCGCTGATGGCGTTGAGCGCATTGAACATGAAATGCGGTTCGAGCTGCGCGCGCAGTGCCAAGCTGTGCTGTTGTTCCAGCGCCAGCCGCAAGGCCAGCGCGTCTGCCTGGGCCCGGGCCCAGGCAGACGTCCGCGCCAGATTCTGCTGCCACAGCGCGAGCGCCACCACCGAGAAATAGACCGCCGTCAGCGAGGTCCAGTGCAGCAGCGGAGCGAGCCTGCCGATCGATTCGACCTGGCTTTCGATGGCGGCCCAGCTCAGGCCCGGGCCGCTCTCGTGCAGCGCCAGCTTCATGAGGAACAGCATTTGCGTCGGCAGCAGCAGGAGCAGCAGCACCAGGTAACCGAGACCGATGGCGCGCGCGCTGGCCACGCGTGCCGGCCAGCGCCGGAACACCAGGTACAGCACGGTGCCGAGCACGGCCAACGTCAGCGCGGTGCGGGCCGAGGACAGAAAAATCAGCCAGTAGTCGCCTTGCACGCCCTGGCGCAGATCTTCGTTCAGCGAAGTCAGGGTGCCCAGGATGCTGAGCAGGATCCACAGGCCGAGATTGAGTGCCCCCCACAGCAGCGCCTTGCGCCACGCGGGCGCGGAAGGCAAAGCAGCGATGGCGGGAGTGGCAGCGGTCATGGTGCGGAGTATACCTGCCGCACGGGCGCGCTGGCCGGCGCCCGTCCCCACGCATCGGAGTTTCGCACCACAGACCGCATCACGGCGGCCCGCCGGCGCCACAATCGGCGTCACCTGACCATGAAAGGACACCGATGCCACTGCCCCGTTTTTCCCGTCACGCCGCCGTCGCCCTGCTGCTGGCCGGCGCCGCGATGCAAGCGAGCGCCGCGCCGCCCGCCGCTGGCGACGACTTCTACGACTACATCAATGCCGACTGGGAGGCTGCCACGGCCATTCCCGCCGGTGCTAGCAGCTGGAGCGAACGCGCCCGCGTGCGCGACGACAGCCTCAAGCAAATGGCAGTCCTGTACGAAAACGCGGCAAAAGGAGCGCCCGGCACCAGCGCCGCCGCACGCCGGGTGGGCCGCTACTACGCGGCGCAAATGGACCGGGCTGCCATCGAGCGGCGCGGCCTGGCGCCGCTGCGGCCTGTGCTCGCAAGGATCGATGCGCTGCGCAGCCGCAGCGCGCTGTCGCGCTACCTTGGTGCGCAGCTGCGCAACGACGTCGACCCCGTCAATTTCGGGGCGACCTCGTCTCTCAATCTGTTCGGACTGTGGGTGGGGCCGGGACTGCAAGACCCGTTGCACAACATAGCCTATCTGCTGCAGGGCGGACTGTCGCTGCCGGGGCCGGAGAGCTACGCGGATAAGCAAGGGGTGGACGACTACCGCAACTACGTCGCGGCCCAGCTGACCAGCGCCGGCATCGCCGATGGTCCCGCCCGCGCAGCGCGCGTCGTGGCGCTGGAAGCGCGCATCGCGGCCACCCACGCCAGCAACGCCGTGTCGGCGGATCTGTCGATGGCGGACACGCAATGGCGGCGCGCCGACTTCAAGACCGAAGCGCCCGGCATGGACTGGGATGCCTGGTTCGGTGCCGCCGGCTTGCCGGCGCAGCAGCCGGTCGGCGCCTGGCAGCCGGGCGCGATCAAGGGGATTGCGGCGCTGGTGGGGGCGGCGCCGCTCGACGATTGGCGCGACTATCTGCGCTTTCACGCGATCGACCAGCATGCGCGCTTCCTGCCCAAGGCAATCGCCGACGCCTATTTCGCGTTTTACGATCCGATCTACATCGGCCCGGGACAGCACCGCGCCTATCTCGACCATGTCGTCACCCAGACCAACACCGACATGCCGGCGGCGGGCGAGTTGTTCGTCCATGCCACTTTCTCGCCCGCGGCGAAGACGAAGGCCGGCATCATTGCCGCCAATATCGTGACCGCCTTCCGCCACCGCATCGGGAAGATGACGTGGATGACCAAGGAGGCCCAGGCGGAAGCGCTCGCCAAGCTCGATGCGATGCTGATCTCGGTCGGTCACCCCGACCAATGGCGCGACAGCACGGGTTTGACGATCCGCGCCGACGATGCCTTTGGCAATGTGGACCGGGTATTGGCCTTCAATTACCGGCACGAACTGGCAAAGATCGGCCGCCCCGTCGAGCGCAAGGCGTGGATACTCGGGGCCGAACTGTTCGGCATCAATGTGATGCCGCTGCAAAATGCCATGACGATACCGGTGACCGAATTGCAGCCGCCGTTCTTCGATCCGAAGGCAAGCGACGCCGCCAACTACGGCGCCATCGGCGTGCGCATCGCCCGCTTCATCGCGCTCGCGCTCGACCAGGACGGCAGCCGCTTCGATGCCGGCGGACGGGCGCGTACTTGGTTGAGCAAGGAAGAATTGGGCCGCCGGCAGCAGCAGGCAGCGCCGCTGGTGGCGCAGTACGCCAACTACCAGCCGCTGCCCGGTCTGGCATTGAACGGCGAACTAACTTTGCACAACAACCTGCTCGATCTGACTGCACTGCAAGTGGCGCATGACGCACTGAAGAGACTAGGGCTGGATCAGGAATCCGACCGGGAATTTTTCAGCGCCTACGCGCGCAGCATGCGCGTGAAAAGCAGCGAACGCGCTTTGCGCGGGCAAGTGGCTGGCAGCCCGCTGGCACCGGCGAAATACCGGGTCGCCACGGTGCGCAATCTGCAGGCCTGGCACGCGGCCTTCGACGTGCGGCCGGGGCAGGCCTGGTATCTGGCGCCGGAGACGAGGGTCACGCTCTGGTAACAGGCTACGGCGACTTTTTCTTCGGGTTTTTCAAGGCCGCAAGCAACGCTTCCGGCGTCAGTTTTTGGCCGAGCTTGTAGTCGCGCTTGCGCAACGTGGAAAGAATGACCCGCACTTCGCCCACGCTGGGCCGCAAGGGCGCGAGCGCTTGCACCAGCTGGGGCACGATCTGGTTGCGCATGTAGCGTTTGCCCACCGTCATCAGCTGCCAGAACATGAACAGGGTAGCCGCGCCGAGGTACATCATGAGCGCGCGCTGCGATTGCGCGGCGCCCAAAGCGGTGAATCGCGGTATCACCAAGGCGCCCAGACCGATCACGGCCGCGAGGGAAATCACGACGGTTGCATCGAGCTTCAGGCCGGAAAAATGCTGCTCCACCTTGGGCGACAGCATGATAAAAGGCGCGTACAGCAATTCTTGCCGCTGTTCCTGCGACAGCTTGTCCGGCGCTTCACGCGCCGTCTCCTGGACCGCGCGGTACTGCGCAGCGATTTGCGCCAAATCGGGATAGGTCTGACGCTGCAACTCGGACACGGTGGCGCGCTTGGGTGCGAGCGCCGCATATTTGGTCAATTCCGTGACGACGACCGAATTGCACTTCTCGCAGACCCGGTCATTCTCGACAAACTCGCCCTGGCCGAACGGCAGATAATAGACATGTCTGGCCAGGCCGACGCGCCGCACGCGCCATACCGTCGATGTCCGGCATAGCTGGCACAGGTCGGCGACGTAGCCGAGCTGGCGATACACGTACTTCTTACCCCAAATGAAAATCATGCGTGCTCCGACGGGAGGAATTGCTGGGAAGTGTACAAGGACGAAATTTCTTGGGCAATACCCGGTGTTCCTGGTTCGGCGGAAAGCGCGCCTTCATCGTTAGACGTTGAAGGCGATTCCGTCGCCCTCGCGAAGGCGGGGGCCCATAGCCTGCATACCTCGTGGTAACGAATACGCGCCATGGGTCCCCGCCTGCGCGAGGACGACGTACACACTTAACGGTTACAGCGAAAAAAATGACCGCTGCCGTCCATGCCGGGCAGCAGGACGAGAGCGGTCATTCGATGCTGCTGCGCTTATGCCGGGATCGATACGCCGGCGTTGTGCGCCTGTTCGTCCGCGTGGTACGAGCTGCGCACCATGGCGCCGACGGCGGCGTGAACGAAGCCCATCTTGTACGCTTCTGCTTCGAACATCTTGAAGACGTCAGGGTGCACATAGCGGCGCACAGGCAAGTGGTCGCCCGACGGCGCCAGGTACTGGCCGATGGTCAGCATGTCGACATTGTGGGCGCGCAGGTCGCGCATCACTTGCAGGATTTCTTCGTCGGTCTCGCCCAGGCCGACCATGATGCCGGACTTGGTGACCGCGTTCGGATACAGGGCCTTGAAGTCGCGCAGCAATTCCAGCGAGTGTGTGTAGTCGGAACCGGGACGGGCTTCCTTGTACAGGCGCGGCACCGTTTCCAGGTTGTGGTTCATGACGTCCGGCAGGCCGTCGGCGAAGATCGCCAGCGCCTTGGCCAGGCGGCCGCGGAAGTCGGGCACCAGCACCTCGATCCGGGTGTTGGGCGACAGTTCGCGGGTTTTCTTGATGCATTCGACGAAGTGGCCGGCGCCGCCGTCACGCAAATCGTCGCGGTCGACCGAAGTGATCACCACGTACGACAGGCGCAGCTCGGCGATGGTCTTGGACAGGTTGACCGGCTCGTTAACGTCGAGCGGGTCCGGGCGGCCGTGGCCGACGTCGCAGAACGGGCAGCGGCGGGTGCACTTGTCGCCCATGATCATGAAGGTGGCCGTGCCCTTGCCGAAGCATTCGCCGATGTTCGGGCAGCTCGCTTCCTCGCACACGGTCACCAGGTTGTTGGCGCGCAGGATGTCCTTGATCTCGTAGAAGCGGGTCGAGGCCGAGGCGGCCTTGACGCGGATCCAGTCCGGTTTTTTGAGGCGCTCGACCTGGGCCAGCGGCACGATCTTGATGGGAATGCGCGATGTCTTGCTGGCGCCTTTTTGCTTGTCGGTCGCGTTGTAGGCGGCAGGGACGGTGCTGGTATCGGTCTCGGAAGTCATGGCTGGTGCCCAGGGGGCTGTCTTAATGTTACGGTTCTAAAATCGGTTCGGGCGTACCCGCGGTGGCCAGCTGCGCCACCAGCTCGGCGGCCAGCTTGCGCTGGACCTCGGCCAGGGGTACGTCGGCGCCCATGGTGCGCATGTCCACCGTTTCCAGGCCGGAATAGCCGCAGGGGTTAATCCAGGAAAACGGCGCCAGGTCCATCGCGACATTCAGCGATACCCCATGGTAAGTGCAGCCATTGCCGCGCACTTTCAGGCCGAGCGCGGCGATCTTGGCGCCCTTGCGCGGGCCCTCGGCGATATAAATACCGGGGGCGCCAGCGATGCGCTCGCCTGCAAGATTATACGCCGCCAGCGTATTGATCACAGCTTGCTCGATTTTTCCGACAAATTGTCTTGCGTACAACTTCCCGCCCGGCTTGTTGCGGCGCAGGTCCATCAGCAGGTAAATCACCACCTGGCCAGGGCCGTGGAAGGTGACTTCGCCGCCACGGTCGGTCTGGATCACGGGGACGTCATTGGCCGCCAGCACGTGGCTGCGGTCGGCGCCCAGGCCCAGCGTGAACACGGGCGGATGCTCGACGATCCACAGTTCGTCGGGCGTGTCGGCCTCGCGCGCGTCGGTGAAGGCGCGCATGGCGGCAAAAACGGGGTCGTAGTCGGCGCGGCCGAGGTCGCGGACCAGCGCGGGGGAGGCGAATTGCATGAAAAGGAGGCGGCGCGGCCTTACATCACGATCTTGACCATCGGGTGCGACGACAGCGCCCGGTACAGGTCATCGAGCTGAACACGGCTGGTAGCGCGCACGGTCACGGTCAGGCCGGTGTAATTGCCCTGGGCCGAAGGCCGCACTTCCATGCGGCCGATATGGAAGGTGGGGTCGAATTCGAGCACCACGTCGACGATGGTCGCGGCAAAATCCTCATGTGTGGCGCCCATCACCTTGATCGGGAAGTCGCTCGGGTATTCGATGAGAGAGTCAGCTGTGGGGTGCATACGAAATCCAATTCTTGAATGAAAACAAGGCCCGGCAGCCCTTGTGGAGCGCCCGCCTGTTCACATTGTAGCCAAAAAGAAGGCCAGCGCTTGGCTGGCCTGAAAACTATTCCCTTGTAAGGGAAGAGTATTGGGTACGCGCTTGGACCTTAGCGGCGGTCCATATCCTCGCGCGCGCGGCGCTTGCCTTCGTCGGTGGTCATGGCACGCGGGGCGGGCTTCTCCGCCTTTTCCTGCTGGGCGGGCGGCGGGGCCTGGCGCGGAGCTTGCTGCTGGGGCTGTTGCTGCTGCAATACCTGCGGCGACGGCATGGACGGCGGCGCGCTGCGCTGCTGTTGCTGCTGGCGCTCGAACTGCTGACGTTCCTGCTGCTGACGTTCCTGCTGCTGGCGTTCCTGCTGCTGACGCTGCTGCGCTTGCTGTTGCTGCTGGATTTGCTGCTGCTGTTGCTGCTGCTGGTATTGCTGCTGACGCTCCATCTGCTGGCGTTCCTGTTGCTGACGCTCCTGCTGCTGGCGCTGTTGCATTTGCTGTTGCTGCACTTGCTGCTGTTGTTGCTGCTGCAACTGTTGCTGACGCTCTTGCTGTTGCTGCGCGTTCTGCTGCTGCCACGATTCGGCGCCGCGTGAACGGCGCTCACGCTCAGGATCGTTGCGCTCGCCGCGGTTGAAGCGCTCATCGCGCTGCTGCTGGTTCTGCAGTTGCGGCGGCAGGGCCGGCGCCGGGGTTGGCATCGAACTGGTGTTTTCGCGGCGCAATTCCGGCAGGTCGACACGGCGCGGCGCAGGACTTTGCGGCTGGCTCGGCAGCGTCAGCACGGTGGCCGGACGGCCGCCCTGCTGGTTCGGCTGGCTCGGATTGCTGACAATCGGCGACGGCCGCGGCGCCGGGTTCTGGTTCCCGATTTGAATTGGATTACGGTCGCGCTGGAAACGGTCCGGACGGGCATCGCCATTGCGATCCTGGCCGCGCCAGTCGTTGCCGCGGTTCTCACGCTGATGCACCACCACCGGCGCTGGCGGCACCATGGTCGGCGCGTTCACCATCACGGCGGCCGACACGATGGCGCGCGGCGCGGTCGGCACCACCACGATCCCGCGCTGGCGGAACTGGTCGTGCGGCACCACCGTCAGACCGGCGCGTTCGCGGTTGTCCGGGCGGTAGCGGCCACGGGAATCGTCGCCGGCGTTGCGGTTCAGGTAACGCAGGTTGTCGTGGTTGACGCGGTAAGTCGGCACATAGGTGTCATGCGGGTTGAGCGGATACCAGCCGGTGGCCGGCGCCGCACGGCGGTTGCCGCCCGAATTGAAGCTGACATTCCAGTTGCTGCCGCCGACCCAGCCCACCAGGGCCGGCGACCAGACGGCGCGCGTGATGTTGCGCCCCGGCGACCAGCACCAGCGGCCGCCCACGGTGACCCAGCGGCCATAGTGGAAGGGCGCGTAGCCCCACGGCGCATTGTCGACCCAGGTCCAGCCCCACGGCGCCAGATAGGTCCAGCGGCCGTCGCGGTAAGGAACCCAGCCGGCGGACACGGTGCGCGGATACCAGACCGGGCCATATTCGGTGTTCTGGCTCCAGGAACCGTGCTGGTCGAGGTCTTCGTAGCCCGTCATTTCGCTGGTGACATAGCGCACCGATTCGGAGCGCTCGTCGCGCACGTCGCGCATGATGCCCCATTCGTCGAAGCTGTCGCGCATGGCCAGGCCGGTGCGCACGTCGTCGCGGGTGATTTCGGCGCGTTTGCCGGAGCGCACGATCAGGCGCGAGCCGGCGCCGTCGAAGGTCGCTTCGCCTTCGAACACGCTCACGGCCGTGGTGTCGGCACGGCGGCCGGCATCGACCCGCACGCGGCCGGTGTCTTGCAGGCGCACCATGCCCTGGGGGGTATCGAGTTCGAAGCCGCGCAGCAGGTCAGGATTGCGCACGCGCACGCTCAGGCTGCCATAGTGCAGCGTGATGCGCAGGGTGTTGTCGTCGAGCTCATTGACGTCGATCGCGGTGTCGGCGTCGAGGCGCAGCGCGGTCGAGCCGATCCGCACTTCGGTGCGCCCGTCGCGCCCGGTGGTGAGCTGGGTGTGGGAGGCAACGGGCCAGTTGACCAGGGCCGGCTCGATTTCGTCGTTCTGGTCGGCTGCGATGTCGACCTGCCCCTGGGCCAGGGAAATACGACCGACCCGGGACGGGGTATCGTCGTCAGCCAGCGCAAAGGCCGATGCCGTGGCAAGGACCATGAGCGCGGCGGTTTTCAGGAATCGAGTACTCATCAAAAGCTCCAGGGAAGACGGAATATGGGCGTGTATTGATTACAACGCAGCACGCGGAAAATGGACAACAGCGGTTACAAACACTTGCACATGACGCGAAATCAGGTGCTTGTGCCGCGCCGCACAAAAAACAGGGCGCCGCCCATCAGCACCAGTACCCCGCCGAAAAACCGGTTCAGTTTGCGCATCGAGGCGGCGTTGCGGAAGAATTTCTGCATCGTGGCCGCCAGCAGGGCGTAGCCGTGCATGACGCAGGTATCGATGGTGACCATGGTCGCGCCCAGGATCAAGAGCTGCGGCAGCAGGGGCAGGTTTTGCGCGATGAACTGCGGCAGCACCGCCACCATGAAGATGATGCCCTTGGGATTGGTCGAATTGGTCAGAAAGCCGGTCAAGACGCGCCGTCCGAACGCGGGATGGTCGGCCAGGATGCCGGCTTCGGCGGCCGGCGCCGCTTGCGCGCGCCACTGGGTCACGCCGAGGTAGATCAGGTAGATGGCGCCGACCACCTTGACCACATTGAAGGCCGGTTCCGACGCCAGCAGCAGGGAACCGACGCCGGCGCCGGCAATCGCGAACACCAGCAGCAGGCCGATTTGCAGGCCGAGCACGGTCGCACTGGCCTTGCGCACGCCGTAGGACAGACCGTGCGACATCGACAGGACCGCGCCGGAACCGGGCGAAATGGCGATGATCACGGCGGCGAAGACGAAGGCAATCCAGGTCGACAGCGGCATGAGAAATGGGGGAAATCAGGTACAGCGGGAACGGCAGGGATACGCAGTCCCGAAGCGAAGACACCGGCCTGGCCGGCGCCCTCGCTTCGGGCCGCGCGAAGGTAAAGAATTACTTCTTCTTTGGATTGACCGCTGCTTTCAGGGTCGCACCAGCCGAGAACTTCGGCGACTTCGATGCAGCGATCTTGATGGCCGCGCCGGTCGATGGATTACGGCCCTTGCGTGCAGCGCGCTTAGCGACGGAGAACGTGCCGAAACCGGTGATACCAACCGTGTCGCCTTTTTTCAGACGCTCGGTGATGATCTCGATGATCGTGTTAACCGCAGTGTTGGCTGCAGCGCC
>Ga0209023_10000089_pt1 | contig 160727 bp, 140 predicted proteins | sample LakOneMetagenome_FD_187468 | JGI IMG/M metagenome (GOLD analysis project Ga0209023, IMG submission 187468) | Freshwater and sediment microbial communities from Lake Erie, Canada (SPAdes) (version 2) | ecosystem: Environmental > Aquatic > Freshwater > Lentic | place: Lake Erie, Canada...
ATCTCGAACAGCTGCTGCAGAACGGTGTTGCGTTCGATGATCCCGTCGATCCGCGCCAGCGGTGCCTGGACGACCGCGAGCAGACGCATCGGCTCGTGCATCAGCTTGTCGCCGACGGCGACCGACTGCCACGGCAGCCCGAGCTGCAGGTCGCCGTTGTGCCCGGACAGCACACCGATGCCGGCGACGACGTTGTGGATCGTCTTGGTGCCCGATCCAAAGACGTCGGGCGCGACGGTCGAGAAGTAGTACTGGCAGTTGATCCACTGCGCCACGACCAGCGGCGCGGTGAGGATCGTTTCCAGAGCGTCCCCCTCGGCATCGACCGACGCGTCGTAGGAATGCAGGAAACAGCGGCGGCCGAGATCGAGTCCCGCCGTCATCGACCGTGGCCCGACGATGAATGCGGCGTTGCCCGCCAGACCCCATTCGGGGAACACCTGCGCCCAGTCGCTGCGCCGCGCATCGACATGCTCACGGGCGGTCGCCGCGGTCACGCCGCGTGGCGCGCCGGGGAGGTCGGCGAGCCGCTCGGCGCTGAGCTCTGCGCCGGCACGGTCAAGATCCGGAGCGAGGTTCTGCGCCGCGGCCCGCGCTGCGGGCGGCAGCAGATGCTGATCGAGCAGCGTGATCCGGTCGCACGTGGTGTCGTGCTCTGCGGCGGTAAACCAGGTGTCGTCAGGGATCGTGATGCCGCGCCGCCGGAGCTGCTGGCGGACCACCGGCTCGTTCAGGATCGCCGCGGCGGTGCGGGCATTCGGTCCGCCGCGCTGCCCGCCGCATGCGCCGCAGTCGAGCGCGGCCGCGTAGGGGTTGTTCTCGGTCGTCGAACCGTGCCCACAGAGCACGACGAGCGGCGCGAAACCCGCGGTCAAACCCATCATCGTCAGGGCGACCTCGGCGAACAGCACCCGCTCCTCGGGCGTGAATCCCGTGTCGACCGACAGCGCGGTCGTCACCGGCGGCATCACCCTGGTGCGTAGCCGGTCGCGCAGGCGGCCGTAGCGGCGGGCGTCGAGCGTCTTGTATGCGGCCATCGGACCGGCGATCCAACCCGCTGACTCGGCGAGCACGAACGGTGCGGCCATGTCGTCTTTGGCGGCGTGGAATGCCGCCTCGGCAGCGGCTGCATCGCGGTGTCCGTCGAGGTGCCGCCGGGCGGCTGCCTCGGCACCTGCGACTGGGTGCTCCTCGATCGCGTTGCGCGGCTCCAGCAGCACCGGACAGAGCGCGTCCGGATCGGCATCCGCCAGCGCGCGGTAGGAGATCGCGACAGCGAAGAATCCGGCGAACCCGAGCGTCTCGTACTTGCCGAGCGACTCGAGGTGGCGGCGCAGGCCCTCCGAGCGGGCGTCGATGCAGCAGACGACTTGTGCGTCAGGCCGCGTTGTCGCTGCTGCTGTCGTCCGGCCGGACAGCTGGGCGAGCAGCGCGTCGCGGTAGTCCGACTCGTATGCCTCGAGCCAGATCAGGCAGCGCTCGGCCAACGGTACGGCGCCGAGCAGCGCGGCGAGTGCCGCCCGTTCTGCAGCACCGACGTCGGTGGTGCCGAGGACCTCGAGCACACGCTGGGCGCGCGCGCCGGCGCCCGGGCCGACCGCCGCGGCGGGACGGAACAGCAGGGCCCCGCCACGCGCCCGCTCGTCGGCGGCCAGCAGTGCCGCCTCGTAGCTGACGCGCATCGCCAGCAGGTCAACGAGGTCGAAGTCCTCCTGGCGGTCGGCCCGCCAGCGGATGTGCGAGCTGAAGCCGGGCAGGCAGGTCAGGTGGGCCTGCAGGTAATCGCGCCGGTCGGCCTCGCGCAGCTCGAGCCGGTCAAGGGCGTCGATCAGCGTCTCGTCGGCGCGCTCAGGCAGCTGCCGCAGCAGCTGTCGCGCCGTCTTCGGCAGCGCACGGTCGTGCGCTGCCAGCTCGCGCCACGCGGCGAAGAAGCCCCGCTCGCGCCCCGGCATCGTCCAACGTGCCTGATGCAGGTCGAGATAGGACGCACACCACTTGGCCGAGAGCTCGTTGATCAGCGCGGCAGCCTCGGGTGCCCAGGCTTCACTCAGTGTCTGGACCTGACGCTGCGGGCTGGGAGCGGGTTCGCCGTGGAGCAGGTCAGCGAGCAGCAGGACGCTGCGGTCGTAGGAGACGCCGCCAAGTTGCAGTCGTCCGCCCGTGAGCGCGCGGGGGTGCGTCCGCTTGATCGCGGCGACCAGTCCGGCCTCCGTGATCCGAGCATCGGCAAACGCCGCGCGGAAGAAGCGCTCGTCCGGGGTGCCGCGGCAGCCGAACCATTCACCGGCCTCGGCCAGCGCCTCGCCGAATGGCCGGTCCTCCAGGCCGCCGAGCGGGTTGACCGCGATGAACCGTTCGAGCGGCCAGTTCGGCACCAGGATCTTCGCGGCCAGGGCGACCTGCACGTGCAGGTCCGCCCGGCGCGCGGTGATGTCGGCCACGGCGTTCATGACGCGCCTCCCTGGGGCTGGAGGGTGAGCCTCGGGACGCCGTTCAGCGCGATGCCGGCACCGCCCGCCCGCGCTGCGCGGCTGCCGTACACGTGGCCTGCGCCCTGGGCGGCGACGTAGAGCCGGCCTGTCAGCCGCTGGGCTGCGGCGACGCGACCGGTGCCGAGCGCCAGGCTGGTGACCGCCATCACGAGCATCGGCGCCAGCAACAGCCACGGTGAGACGGTGGCGGTGCCGGCCCCCGCCAGCGACGGTTCGAGCACGGCGGCAAAGCCGGAGATCGCGCTGAGGTAGGCGACGGTCGCCGCGATCAACAGCCCGCCTGCAGCCGTGATCGCGCGCAGCCGCGGGCTGCGTGCCGCCCAGCGCCACATCATCCAGGCGCCCGTCGCCCACGCGAACAGCGTGAGCGCCACGCCGCCGGGCTTGTCGCTCAGTGACGGGGAGAGGATCGCGAGTGCGGCGCCGACAGCGAGCGCCGGCGTGAGCAACGCGGCGGCGACCGCCCGTCGCAGCGCCCCGCCCGTGAGCACGGCCGCGCGCGGCGCCTTGCGCTCGCGCGTGGCCCGGGCGATGGCCGATCCGGAGCCGAGGAACAGCGTGGCCTTGTACAAGCCGTGCGCGATCAGGTGGAAGGTGGCAGCCGCAAAGGCCCCGAGCCCGCACGTCATGACCATGAAGCCCATCTGGCCCATCGTCGAGTAGGTCAGGGCACCCTTGACGTCCGTCTTGGTCAGCATCAGCGCAGTGCCGTAGATCGCGGTCGCGGCGCCGAGCGCAAAGGCGGCATGCGTTGCTACCGCGCTCGCCCCAAAGATCGGACTGAGCTTGATCAACAGCACCCCGCCCGCGTTGACGACGCCCGCGTGCAGCAACGCCGAAACCGGGGTGGGGGCGGCCAGCGTTGCCGGCAGCCAGCCCTGCAGCGGCAGCTGCGCGGAGCGGCCGACGGCGGCTGCCACGAGCAGAGAGGCGACGGCCGTCACGGCTGCCTCATCGCCTGCGAGTTCTGTCGCGCGGCCGGCCAGCTCGCTCAGCCGGATCGTGCCCCAGGCGCTGGTCGCAATGACGGTGGCGGCGACCAGGGCCGTGTCGGCGACCAGGAAGGCGGCAGCCGTGCGGCGAACGCCGTCGCGTGCCCCGGGGACGCCGGCGTACATCCCGAGCAGCGCCACGAGGGCGATGCTGGAAAGGATCCACGCGGCCGTCAGCCCGACGAGCGTGCCAGCGGCGACCATCGCGATCGTCGCCGCAAGCAGCACACCCGAGGCGGCGTAGAAGCGCGGCTGCACCGCTTCGGCGCGCAGGTAGCGGCGGCCGAAGACCTGGACGATCGCACCGACGCTCGTGACGAGCACGATCAGGACGGCGCTCAGGGTGTTTGCGTACAGGAGCGCGCCGAAGCTGAGCGGCCCCGACCCCAGGGTGGCGACGAGGACCGCGAGCGCGAGCGCGACGTTGATCGTTGCGGCGCCCGCAGCGATGCGGCCGGTGGTCTCCACGCGGCGGTGGCCGAGCAGCGCAGCAGCTGCCGCTGCGGCCGCGGGCACCAGGGCGAGCAGCGCCAGCAGTGGGCTCATGCGCTGGCCTCCGTGATCGGCGTGGGCGTCGCCAGCGCGCGCCCGTCGAAGCCGCCGATGCGGGTCACGATGTAGGCGTCGTGGACGATCCGGTAGAGCGAGCGTCCGAGGTCCAGTTGCGCACTGATGTGCTCGCCCACCTCGCGCGCAGACCGGCTGCGGGCATCAGCGGGCGAGATCGCGATCGCGATGTCGGCGGGGGGCGTCGCCCAGAGGCGTTGCCAGCGTTCCTGTTGGGCGGTCATGGCGGCTTCCTGTCGATGGGTGCTCTGCATAACACGACTCATGATACACGAAAGATGAGTCGGGTGTTGCCAAGCACGAAAAGAAGGTCGTAAACTGCGCGATGTGGCGACCTGGACCTTCCTCACCAACCACGCGCACGTGCTGTTCTGCCTCGCGCGCGACTCGGACGCGCGCTTGCGGGATGTCGCGTCCGAGGTTGGCCTGACCGAGCGCGCCACCCAGCGGATCGTCACGGACCTCGTCGACGCCGGCTACCTCGAGCGTCACCGCGCGGGCCGCAACAACACCTACGTCGTGCACCGCGAGCTGCCGCTTCGCCACGAGCTCGAGGCACATCGCTCGATCGGCGAGGTCCTCGCCGTGCTCGAGTCGACGCCCTAGCGCGGCGGCTTGACGCGCCGACGCGGCAGGCGTAGCGTCGGCAGCACGATCACGCAAACGCACATGGGGGCAGGTATGCGACGTATTCGGATTCTCGGCGGTGGACTGCTGGTGAGCCTTCTGGTGGTGGCGAGCGCGGTGGCCGTCACGCCGACCGCGGGGGGCTGGGTGCTCGGTACCGGTGAAGGCGGCGGTTTCATGACCACCAAGGGCAGCAAGATCGCTGCAGGCGCCACGGCGCCCTCGACCTTCAAGTGCAACAAGGTCAACGCGGTGATTCCGAAGGCGATCACGGTCAAGGCCGACGGCAGCTTCAGCTACAGCGGTGCGCTGAAGGGGCAGTCGTCGAAGATCGTGTTCAAGGGCAAGTTCAAGACTGCGGGCACGCTTTCGGGGTCGGCGACGATCACGAAGGGCTCGTGCACGTCGAAGGTCTCCTTCTCCGGCAAGTCGAATTCGGCGATGGCGACGGGCTGACCCAGGTCGACCATCCGTCGACACGCATGGCAGGCAGCGGCCCCGCTGCCGACCAATCGAGAGCGGTGCTAATCTGCGCCGTCAGCCGACCAAGAGGTCGGTGGTCACGAGTCTCAGCACCAAGCCCCGGCTAGCTGAGCGGCAACCCTCCAATCTGCGGTGGGGTGCCCCGGGTGAAGACCAGGTTTCCACAGGCCGTTCTGTGGCAGCAAGCGCGGACCCAGCTAGGGCAGGGTCCAAGACCCAAAGGACCCTCATGACCTATCTGGACGTTGTTTCTGCACCACCCGCGACAGCGCACTCGCATGCCGATGCCCCGTTGCTCCCGCTCGTCTCGGCCGGTGTGCGCGTGCCGACGCTCGGCGGCGACGACCGCCGCTACGTGGATCTCGACATCGCCGCCACGTCGCCGGCGCTGCAGTCGGTGGCCGATCGCGTGGCCGAGCTGCTGCCCTACGCCGGCTCCGTGCACCGCGGCGCCGGACTGCCGTCACGCTGGTCGACGGCGCTGCTGGCGCAGGCGCGCGAGCGGATCGGCCGCATCATCGGCACGCGCGCCGATGACCTCGTCGTGTTCACCCGCAACACGACCGACGCGCTGAACCTGCTCGCCGCAGCGGTGCCCGCGGGTGCGGGCGTCGTGACGCTCGACATCGAGCATCACGCGAACCTGCTGCCGTGGCAGCAGCGCGGCGATCATCGGGTCGTGCCGTACGCGCCGACGATCGACAAGACACTGGTGCGGCTCGCGACCGAGCTCGACCAGCGGCCGGCCGCGCTGGTGGCGATCACCGGCGCGTCGAACGTGACCGGCGAGCTGCTTCCGATCGAGACCGTGGTGCACATCGCCCATTCCCGCGGCGCACGCGTCGTGATCGATGGGGCACAGCTGATCCCGCACGGCGCGATCGACCTCGCTGAGAGCGCCGTGGACTACGTCGCGTTCTCGGGTCACAAGCTCTACGCCCCCTACGGCGCCGGCGTGCTCGCCGGCCGGCGTGACTGGCTCGACCTGGCGAAGCCGTACCTCGCCGGCGGCGGCGCGGTGCGCAACGTCACGACCGACGACACCGTCTGGGCCGATGGTGCCGAGCGCCACGAGGCCGGCACGCCGAACCTGATCGGAGCGGTTGCAATCGCTGAAGCGCTGGACGCCCTTGCGGCGCTTCCGGCCGGCACGCTTGCCGAGCATGAGCAGGCGCTGCGGGTGCGTCTCGAGGACGCGATCGACGACATCGACGGCGTGGTCAGGCACACGATCTGGGGGGATGCAGGACCCCGGGTCGGCACGGTCTGCTTCACCGTTGATGGCGTGCCGGCCGGTCTCGTCGCGGCAGTGCTGTCGGCCGAGCACGCGATCGGCGTGCGCGACGGCCGCTTCTGCGCCCACCCGCTGATCGAGCGCTTCGGCCTCGGGACGGATGGTGCGGTGCGCGCCAGCGTCGGCGTCGGCACGACGCGCTCGGACATCGACCGGCTGATCTCAGCGGTCCGCTGCCTTGCCGCGCATGGCCCGCACGCGGCATACGAACAGCAGGCCGGCGTCTGGGGGCCGGTCGACGATGACCGGCGTCCGCCGGCCGTGCTCGGCCTCGATGGTCCGATCGGTCACACGGCTTCGCCGTGCCGGGACGTCCGCGGCTAGCTGCGCCTACCGCGGCAGCGTGACGTCCGCGCCGGTGTCGCGCGGAGGGGATGCTGCCGCCCGGAAAGGGTCGCAAGGCATAGAGTCGCGTCTATGCCCGCGGATCTCACCGGCAAGGTCGCAGTCGTCACCGGCGGGGCGAGCGGCCTCGGTGCAGCGACGTGCCGCGCGCTCGCGGCAGAGGGAGTGCGCGTCGTGGTCGCCGATCTCGACGAGGGCGGCGGGACCGCGGTCGTGAACGAGGTCGGCGGTCGCTTCCAGCGCGTGGACGTGGCGTCCTACGAGGACAACGTCGCGCTGATGCAGTCCGCCGTCGACAACGAGGGCGGCATCGACCTCGTGTTCCTCAACGCCGGTGTCGCCACCTTCACGGAACCGGGGGCGCCCTTCGATCCTGAGCGCTACCGCCGTGCGATGGCGATCAACCTCGATGGTGTCGTCTACGGCGCCGAGGCGGCGCTGCCGCACCTGCAGGCGCGCGGCGGCGGGTCGATCGTCGCCACGGCCTCGCTCGCCGGCCTGACCGGCGTGCCGATGGACCCGTACTACTGCGCGAACAAGCACGGCGTCGTCGGTCTGGTCCGGGCACTCGGACCGGCGTGGGCTGCGCATGGCGTGCGCGTCAACGCGGTCTGCCCGGGCTTCTCGGAGTCGAAGATCGTCGATCCGATTCGTGAGCACATCGCGGCTGCCGGCCTGGACCTGATCCCGGCCGAGGTCGTCGCCGACACGGTGCTGCACCTTTTCGCCGGTGAGATGAGCGGTGAGTGCTGGTTCATCCAGCCGCACCGCCCGCCCGCCGCCTTCGCCTTCCGCAACGTGCCCGGTCCCGGGCAGACCACGGGCCCCGGCCCGACGACCACCGAGGAGCAGTAGCCATGGACTTCGCCCTGACCCCCCGAGCCGAGGAGCTGCGCGCCACGCTGCTCGACTTCATGGACTCGCACATCTATCCGAACGAGTCCGTCTGGCTCGAGCAGGTGCAGGCGGCCGGACACGGCACCCACCCGCATCCGCAGATCATCGAAGACCTCAAGCCCGAGGCGCAGAAGCGTGGTCTCTGGAACCTGTTCCTGCCGGACGAGGAGCACGGCGCCGGCCTCAGCAACTGCGACTACGCGCCGCTCGCCGAGATCATGGGCCGCGTACGGATGGCCTCGGAGGTCTGTAACTGCAACGCGCCCGACACCGGCAACATGGAGGTGCTGCACCAGTTCGGCACACCCGAGCAGCAGGCCGAGTGGCTGGAGCCGCTCCTGGCCGGTGAGATCCGCTCCACGTTCTGCATGACCGAGCCGGACGTGGCCTCCTCGGATGCGCGGAACATCGGCATGCGGATCGAGAAGGACGGCGATGAGTACGTGCTGAACGGCCGCAAGTGGTGGTCGAGCAACATCTACCACCCGCACACGAAGATCCTGATCGTGATGGGCAAGACGGACCCGGACGCCTCCACGTACCAGCAGCAGTCGATGATCCTGGTGCCGAAGGACACACCGGGCGTCACCGTGCTCCGCGACCTCACGGTGTTCGGCTACTCCGACACCGAGGGCCACGGCGAGGTCGAGTTCCAGGACGTGCGGGTGCCGGCGTCGAACCTGCTCGTCGGCGAGGGGATGGGCTTCATGATCGCCCAGGCCCGCCTCGGCCCGGGCCGGATCCACCACTGCATGCGGGCGATCGGCGTCGCTGAACGGGCGCTCGAGCTGATGTGTGAGCGCGCCGACAACCGTGAGGCGTTCGGCCACCCGGTCAGCCACTACGGCAACATCAAGGACTGGATCGCTGAGAGTCGGATCGAGCTCGAGATGGCACGGCTCCTGGTGATGAAGACGGCATGGCTGATGGACACCGTCGGCAACCAGAACGCGCGGATCGAGATCTCCGGCATCAAGTTCGCGGTGCCGAACATCTGCCTGAAGATCGTCGACCGCGCGATCCAGGTACACGGCGGCGGCGGCGTCTGCCAGGACTTCCCGCTTGCCTACTCGTACGCCGCATTGCGCACGCTGCGGCTGGCCGATGGCCCGGACGAGGTCCACAAGATGTCCCTCGCCCGGCAGGAGCTGAACCGCCAACGCGAGCGGCGGGGCGCCGTCCGCTAGCTGCGCCGGGCCCCTGGATTCACCCAATTTGCTGAATCACCAGAGCCTGGTGCATCGCCTCAGACAAGAACTTTCCACTTTGCCGCCGGAACACCTGTTTAGGCTTCCCCGGTACCGCTGTCCAATGAGGAGATGTCCTAAGCCATGAACAAGACCGAGCTGATTGACGCTGTTGCCAGTGACAGCGGCCTGAGCGGTGCAGATGCCCGCAGGGCCGTCGAGTCATTGCTGAGCACGATCGAGGGCCAACTGAAGAGCGGTGGCGAAGTTGCCATCACCGGCTTCGGCAAGTTCTCTGTCGTCCACCGTGGTGCCCGTACCGGCCGTAACCCGCAGACCGGTGCGCCAGTGCAGATCCAGGCCAGCAAGGCCCCGAAGTTCAGCGCCGGAGCAGGCCTGAAGGGCGCCGTCAAGGGCTCGTAGTTCTCGCGGTTCCGGGGGCGTCGCGCTTCTGCGTCGCTCCCGGAATATCGCTCACGTGAGCGATCGAACCCGCAGCGTCTCAGCTTCTGATCGCTAGCGCCCAGGGCTCGATCCGCTGCTCCGTCACGAGACCGTTCGCGACGTAGGGGTCGACCCGCGTGAAGGCCTCGGCCTGTGCGGCCGTCTCGAACACGATCAATGCGCCGTGCACCGGATCGCCGATCGCGCCCCCCATCATGCAGCCGTGCTCGGTGAGCAGCGCGAGGTGTTGCTCGCGGTAGGCCCCGCGCCGTTCGAGGATGTCGTCGACGTAGTCGTAGCGCAACACAGCGAGCTGATCCATGCCGGCAAACGCTACTACCGTGGCTGGCATGGGCTCGGACTTCAGCGTCAACCCGGAAATCGACGACACCGGCGAATTCCAGCGCCAGCAGAGCGCGTTCCGTGACAGCGGTGCCCGCCCGGAGCCCGGTCGCTATCACCTGTACGTCACCTACGCCTGTCCATGGGCGTCGCGGATCATCATCGCGCGCAAGCTCAAGGGGCTTGAGGAGCTGCTGCCGATGACGGTCGTCGACCCGATCCGTGATGCGCGCGGCTGGCGCTTCTTGCCCGGGGACCCCGATCCGGTCAACGGCTTCGCGTTCCTGGCCGAGGCCTACGAGCTCAGCTCGCCCGGCTTCTCCGACCGCGTCACGGTGCCGGTGCTGTGGGACAAGCAGGAAAACCGCATCGTCAACAACGAGAGCTCCGAGCTGCTGCGGATGCTCAACGACTGGTCAAGCGAGGGCCCCGACCTGTACCCCGAGGCGTACCGCGCGGAGATCGATGCGATTAACGACCGTGTCTATGACGGCCTCAACAACGGCGTCTACCGTGCCGGCTTCGCCACGACCCAGAAGGCCTATGAGCGGCGCGTCGCCGTGGTCTTCGAGACGCTGGCCTGGATGTCGACGCTGCTGCAGGAGCGCCGCTACCTGGCCGGCTCACCGCAGCCGACCGAGGCCGACTGGCGCGCGTTCGTCACGCTGGTGCGGTTCGACGCGGTGTACGTCGGCCACTTCAAGTGCAACATCCACCGGATCGCCGACGATCCGGTGCTCGAGGGCTATCTGCGCGACCTCTACCAGCACCCCGGCATCGCGGAGACCGTGAACCTCGACCACATCAAGCGCCATTACTACCTGACGCACCCGATGATCGATCCCACGGGCATCGTTCCGGTGGGGCCGGAGCTCCAGCTCGACGGGCCGCACGACCGCGAGCGGCTCGGCTGATCGAAGCACCAGATGCGACTCGGCGGAAGGCGGGGCCGTTAATTTGCATTAACTTGAGCGGATCGCTCAAGAAAGATGATACCTTCTAATCTTGATCGGAATTGTCAAGAAAGGATTGGATCACATGAACCACCGCAAGACCGCGGTCGCTGCGGCGGCCATCGCAGGCGCAGTCGCGGCCGCATCTCCCGCTTCCGCCGCACCGGCGCAAATCGCCGGATCGGGCTCCAGCGCCACGCAGCCCTACTTCGAGGTGCTGGCCAAGGGCTACGAGAAGGTCAACCCGAAGATCAAGTTCGTCTACACGGCCAACAACGGCAACGCCGGCGTCGCTGACGTGCAGGCCGGCCGCAGCGCCTTCGCGCTGCAGACGCGCCCGCCGCTGCCCTCAGACACCGGCACGAGCTACTCCAAGCTGTTCCTCGACGCGCTGACGATCTCCGTCAACCCGGCGAACAAGCTGACCGACCTCAAGATCGCGACCGCCAAGGACATCTTCACCGGCAAGCTGACGGACTGGAGCGGTGTCGACGGCTCCGGCCTGACCACGCCGATCTCAGCCTTCGGCCGCAATTCCACCGCCGGGCTGTACACGTTCTTCACCGCCGCGGTGCTCGGTGGCGACCAGCAGGGCACCAACGTCACACCGCTCGACAAGGACGGTGAGGTCGCGGTCGCCCTGAAGGGCAACGCCAATGGCATCGGCTACGTCGGTCTCGCGAACTCCGGCCCCGGCAGCGGCGTCAAGCGCCTGTCGCTGAACGGCGTTGCGCCGACCAAGGCGACGATCAAGAACCTCAGCTACCCGCTGTCACGCTACGCCTGGATCGTGCTGCCGACGAAGAACCCGGACGGGCGCGTGCAGCGCTTCGCCGACTGGGTCCGCGCCAGCTACGAGGCCGGCCGGATCATCGACAAGGCAGGCGCGGTGCCGGCGTTCAACGCCAAGAAGAAGCCCGCCGCCAAGAAGAAGAAGTAGCGCCCAGCGCTGCTGAGACCCCCGAGGACTGAGGCCACGTGTACCCAGAGACGCAAGGTCTGGCTCCAGGCCGGCGCGCCGAGCTGCTGCTCGGCGCGCTGGTCTGCGCCGTCGTGCTGCTCGTGGCCAGCATCGTCGTCTTCGTCCTCAAGGAGGCTTGGCCGTCGTTCTCGCACAACGGCTTCGCGTGGTTCGGCGCCGGCGGCAACGTCGACCGCCAGATCGAGGCGATCTTCACGGCCGCCAACCTCAAGCAGGACCCGGTCTACACGTTCCATGCCTGGACCCTGATCTGGAGCACGCTCCTCGTGACCGGCAGTGCGGTGCTGCTGAGCTTCTTCGCGGCGATCTTCGTCGCGGTCTTCATCGTCGAGTTCGCGCCGGCCTGGATGACGCGGATCCTCGAGCCCGTCGTGCGGCTGCTCGCGAGCGTGCCGTCGGTGATCATGGGCCTGCTCGGCGTGCTCGTGCTGGTGCCGTTCATCGGCGAGCACGTGATCTCTGACGATGCACGCCGCTCGGTGTCCTACATGATCTCGCTGAGCGGCTATTCCCTGCTGGCCGGCGTGATCATCCTCTCGCTGATGATCGCGCCCCTGATGGTCGCGGTCTTCGTCGACGGGCTCCGCGCGGTGCCGCGTGGCTGGCTCGAGGGCTCGCTCGGCCTTGGCATCAATCGCTGGCGCACGGTCTGGAAGATCGGTGTGCGCACCGCCCGTCCGTCGCTGGTGGCCGGCACGGTGCTGGCAACGGCACGCGGCCTCGGCGAGGCCGTGATGCTCGCGATGGTTTGCGGCGGCGTCGGCTTTGCGCCGAACCCGGCCGACGGCTGGATCTTCTTCGTTGAACCTGCCAAGCCGATCGCCGCGACGATCCTGCAGACCGGTGAGGAGCTGACCGCGCTGCCGATGCGGCAGACGATCTTCGCGCTGGCCGCGGTGATGCTGTTCTCGTCGCTGATGCTCTCGCTGACCGGCTGGGCCGTGAAGCAGCCGATGAAGAAGTACGGGGTGCGCGCATGAGCGCCGAGGCGGCCGTGCGGCGCCGCTCGGCCCGCGACAGCGCGAGCTCGTGGAGCCTGCTCGATCGGGTCGGCCTCGGCGTCGCCTGGCTGCTCGGGCTCGGCTTCCTTGCGGTGACGGCAGGGATCGTCGTGTACCTGATGGTGCAGGGCCTGCGCTACATCAACATCGATCTGCTCGTCAGCTCACCCGCGGCCGGCTTCAATGAGTCGGAGACGGGCGGCTTCCTCGACCCGATGATCGGCACGCTCGCCGTGGCCGTGCTGGCGCTGACGATCGCGGTGCCGGTCGGCGTCGGCGTCGGCGTCTGGCTCAGCGAGTACGCCGAGCCGCGCTGGCTGGCGCGGATTGCCGAGTCGACCGTCGAGATGCTCGCCGGGACGCCGTCGATCGTGTTCGCGCTGTTCGGCGTGTTGCTGTTCCAGCAACCGGCACTGGCCTTTGCCAGCTACCAGCAGTCCGGCGTGATCTACGGTCGCTCGTTCATCGCTGCCGGCGTGATGCTGTCGTTCGTGGCGCTGCCGCTGATCGTTGCCAACGTGCGCGAAGGGCTGCAGGCGATTCCCGGCCACGTGCGTGAGGCCTCGTACGCCGTCGGCAAGACGAAGTCGGCGACGACGCGTCGCGTGCTGCTGCCCGCCGCGCGTCCGTCGGTGATCACCGGCGCGATGCTCGGCCTCGGTCGCGTCGTCGGCGACACGGCGATCATCGTCCTGCTGCTCGGCGCAACGCTACGTCTCAACCCGGTCGGCGATCTGCCGGTGCTCGGTCAGCTGCGCGGCACGGGCAGCACGCTGACGAGCTACGTCTACGCCAACGCTCCGACCGGCGAGGCCAACCAGCCGACCAAGGCCTACGCAGCGGCGTTCGTGCTGCTGACGATCGTCCTGCTGATCAACGTCGTCGTCGACATCTCCGCCAGGCGCGGAAGGAGGAAGGTATGGGGCATCTGACGCCACCACCCGTCCGCGTGCTGCCGCTTGACGGCAGCCAGCCGGCACGACCGGCAGCTGATCTCGACCTGACTCCGGTCGCGGCCCAGCCTGCCGCAGCGCCGCGGGTCACGATCGACCGCATGCTGATCGACGAGCTGTCGATCGCCTACGGCCCGAAGCTGGCTGTCGACTCCGTGTCGCTGCCGGTGCGCCAGGGCGAGGTTCTGGCCCTGATCGGTCCGTCGGGTTGCGGCAAGACGACGCTGCTGCGCTCGCTCAACCGGCTGACCGAACTGACGGCCGGCACGTCGACGAAGGGCCGCGTCACGCTCGATGGCCGGGACATCGCGACCTTCGAGCCGACGGCGTTGCGCCGCCGCGTGACGATGGTCTTCCAGCAGCCGAACCCGTTCCCCATGAGCGTGTTCGACAACGTCGCCTATGTGATCCGTGAGCAGGCGGCGCGCCGTCCGCGCAAGCGCGATCTGAGCGGCCGCGTGCGCGACGCGCTGACGCGTGCCGGTCTCTGGGACGAGGTCAAGAACAACCTCGATCACCCGGCGCTGCGCCTGTCCGGCGGTCAGCAGCAGCGGCTCTGCATCGCTCGTGCCCTGGCGGCCGACCCCGAGGTGCTGCTGCTCGACGAGCCGTGCTCGGCCCTCGATCCGCAATCAACGCAGGTGATCGAGGACCTGATCGTGCAGCTGCGCGAGGACCTGGCGGTCGTGATCGTCACGCACAACCTGCAGCAGGCGCACCGGATCGCCGACAACGTCGCGTTCATGTACCTCGGCGAGATGGTCGAGTACGGATCAGCGCACCAGGTGTTCTCCGCGCCCAAGCAGCAGAAGACGAAGGAGTACGTCAGTGGCGCCTTCGGCTGAATCGGTTGCGGCGGGCGCCCTCGTGTCGCTCACGATCGTGATGACGGGCTGCGTCTCGACGCAGCAGAAGAACGAGCGGGCGAAGCTCAACGCCGGCCGCGAGCTCGCGGCGCGCGAGACGCTGCGCGTCACCAGGATCAACCCGGATGTCTCGGTCCGCGCCCTGACGGTGCTGCGCTCCGGGCGGCGGACCGCAATCGTGGCTGAGCTGCGCAGCAGCGCCGCGCGGCCCCTCACCGACCTGCCGATCCTGCTTGGCGTGCGCACGAAGGGCGGCCGCACGGTCACGCTCAACGCCAGCCCGCAGCGCAGCTGGTTCCAGCGCCACATCGCATCGCTCGCCCCCGGCCGGAGGATCAGCTGGGTGTTCACGACCAACGCCGTCGTGCCACGCTCGGGGCGGCCGTTCGCGCGCGTCGGGCTGACGCCGAAGGCGCTGGCGACCGATGTTGCTGCGTTGCCCAAGCTGGACGCGGTCGCCGTCGGCCACAGCGCTGTGCGGGTGCGCAACCGCAGTGACGTGCCGCAGACCGACCTTCCGGTGTACGCCGTGATCCGCTCCGGCAACAGGGTGGTGGCGGCTGGACGCGGCGAGCTACCGCGCGTCGGCGGCGCCGAGAACGGCACCGCACCGATCCGCTTGATCGGCCGCACAACCTCGACCGCGCCCGACGTCGTGGCGCTTCCGACGATCTTCGAATAAGCGAGGAACCATGCCCGAGACCTCATTCAGCCCGATCCACAGCCCGGCCCACCAGGGCGTGACGTTCGATGTCTGCGATCAGTGCCAGGCGCCGCTCGAGACGCGGCAGCGCTATTGCGTCGCGTGCGGGGCACGCCGTCTCAACGGTGACGATCCTGCCGCGCGCTACTTCACGGAGATCACGCGCCGCGCCCGTGCAGTGGAGGCGCAGCCCGCCGCCGCGGCGCCCGCACAGAGCAGCCTGCGCACGACCCTGATCCTGGCGCTCGTGCCGCTCGCTGCCGGCATCGGTGTGCTCGCCGGCCGCAGCAACGGCCTCGACCAATCGGTGATCGACGCGCTCAAGACGCAACGGGCTCCCGTCGTCAACGTCGGCACCGGCGCCGGCGGTGCGGCGGCCGCCGACGCGTCATCGTCGTCGAGCAAGGACAAGTCCAGCGTCGGTTCCGCGACCGGCAAGAAGACGAGCGACGGCGCCGACGTGATCGCCTCCGGCCCGACCGGTGACGCGCGCCGCCTCGAGGGCTCCAAGGTCACCGCCAAGCAGCTTCAGGAGAGCAAGGCCGCGGTCAAGAAGATCAACGCTGCCAAGGGCAAGGCCTACATCGAATCGCAGCGCGATCTGCCCGACCAGATCATCATCCCGTGAGCCGCCTGCCGACATTCCTGCGGCGCCGGCGCGCCGACGTGCCGCCCGGGCTGTTGCCCACGGCGGACGCGATCGCCGCTGCGCGCGAGCAGGCCACGAGCCCAGCGCCGATCGACAGCCGCCAGCAGGAGCTGCAGCAACAGCGTGATCGTCTGACCGAGCGCTTCGCGTTGCTCCAGAGCGACCTGGGCGGCGCCTTCTATGAGATGGCGATTCGCGATCACGTGCGGCTCGACGTGCTGACGACCAAGGCCGCCGAGCTGCAGCGCGTGGACGCCGAACTCGCAGCGGTTGAGGCATCACTCGCAGGTGGCCGCGGCGCACCCGTCGGGCACTGCCGCAACTGCGGCACGGGCTACGACGCGCAGGCCAGCTTCTGCGCCGCCTGCGGCACCGCCGTGGTCACCGTGCCGCTGCCGGAATCACTCACCGAACACCACGTCAACGGCACGGCGCCGCAATGAGCGAGCGCACCCGCACACAGATCCTCACCGCGATCTCGATCTTCGCGACCGTGTTGATCATCACCGGCGGCTTCGGTGATGACTCGCAGGCGCGCGCGCTGGCAGCGGCGCTGCGCGGTGGCACCGCGCCGACCAACGTCGCGCTGCCGGCTGCGGCCGACACGTCGGCATCCAGCGAGACCGCCGACGCCGCCGACACGGGTTCTGACGCGGCCGACACGAGCGGTACCGACACGAGCAGTGACGCCGTCGACGCCGCGGCGCCCGACGCTGGCGCCGGCACCAGTGAAACACCGACGACGACCACCAAGTCCAAGCCGGCAGCGGTCGAGCCAAGCGCCACGCGCGTCAAGCACGTGTTCCAGATCGTGCTCGCCGGACGCGGATTCGAGCAGACCTTCGGTGCTACGGCGGGGTCAAGCTACCTCAACCGGGAGCTGCGACCGAAGGGCGTGCTGCTGACCGAGGCCGCAAGCCTCGGCCGCTCGGACGTCGCCGACCACCTGGCGCTGATCAGCGGTCAGGCGCCGAACGCGGACACCCGTGCCGGTTGCCCGACCTACGTCGAGAAGACCTGCGTCTACCCGAACACCGTCACGACGATCGCCGACCAGCTGCGCAGCACCGGCACGCCGTGGCGCGCCTACGTCGAGGACCTCGACAAGACCGGCCGAGCCACCTGCCGCAGACCGGCGTCGAATGCTGTCGATGACACAGCCACCGGGCGTCCTGACGACGGCTACGCCGCGCGGCACAACCCGTTCATCTACTTCCACTCGCTGCTCGACCTCGGCGGCTGCGATGAGGCAGACGGCCCGCTCAGCAGGCTCGACGCCGATCTGGCGACGGTCAAGAGCACCCCTGCCTACTCCTACATCGTGCCGAACCTCTGCAACGACGGCACCGAGTCGCCGTGCGTCGACGGCGCTGCGGGCGGCACTGCCGCTGCCGACGCGTTCCTCGAGGCCTGGGTGCCGAAGATCCTGAATTCGCAGGCCTACAAGGACGACGGCGTGCTGATCATCACCTACGCCGGCAGCGTCGGCGCAGCCAGTGACGAGCCGGCCCGCAACGGCGCGCTCGTGTTGTCGCGGTTCGTCACGCCGGGCACGACCTCGGACGTGAAGGTCGACCCGTACGTGCTGCTGCACACCGCCCAGGACCTGCTCGCGCTGAAGCCGCTCGGCAAGGCGGTCGGCTCGATCTCCCTGCTCGACAGCGTGCTCGTCGGGGCCCGGATCCCGAAGCCCGGCGACGACTGACTTCCCCATCAACCATGAACACCACAAGGAGTAGACCCAGCATGAACACCCACCGTGCCCGCACCAGAACAGCCGTCCTGGCGGTTCTTGCGGTCTGCGCGTTGCCGGCCGGTGCGTCCGCCGCCCCCTCCGTCTTCACGCAGACCGCCAAGGTTGTCCCGACCGGCCAGACGCCGGACAACAGCTGGACCCAGAGCAACCTCGACCCCGAGGCGCAGTACCTCGTCAGCGACAACGGCTACACCGTTGGCCTGAAGGAGAGCAATGGCGTGACCACCGGCGGCCTGCTGTCGTATGACGTGCTGCCCAGCCTGTATCGCCAGCTGTTCGCCGCGTCACGGCTGATCACCGAAGGTTCGACCGGCGCCCAGCCGCATGCCACGTGCGACGTCGCCTCGCTCAACCAGTCGAGCGTGGTCACGGGTTGGCAGGGCACCACACCGTCCTACGGCTACATCCCGTTCCAGGCCACGTCGGCCGGTCTCGGCGATGATCCGGCCACGTGGCTGACGAAGGTCAAGGACGCCACCGGCGTGACGCTGACGCCGTCGACCGATCTCGCCGCCGCGTGCACCGACCTTGGCGGCACGTTCCACGCCGCCGACACGATCGTCAAGACCAGCGCGAGCCTCGCGTCCGGTCTGACGGCGCCGCTCGACGCGAAGATCGCGTCGCTCACGACCGAGCGGGACAAGGCCCTGGCCGACCTCAAGGCGGCCCAGGCGGACGTCAAGGCGCTGAAGCTCGAGGCCACGCCGCTGACGATCAAGATCCCGACCAGTGCGACGCTGCAGCGAGGCCTCGAGGTCAATGTGACCGGTCCGCCGAACCGCGGCGTCTTCATCCGCATCGTGGTCACTGATCACCAGCAGCGGAAGCTGAAGCTGAAGTTCAAGACGCTCGGCGTCGGGCGTGGCGTGACTGACGAGAAGGGCAAGACCCAGGTCATCGTGTGGCCGCAGAAAAAGACCGCTCCAGCGCTGCTGAAGCTGACCGAGTCCCTTCCGGTGACCGTTGTGGTCTACGCCGGTGACCGCGGGATCCTGTTCCCGTACGACATCGGCGCGTAGGGCTAAGCAATCACGCGAAAGCGCAGCTGCGCCCCTGGGCGCAGCTGCGCCGCGGCCGCCAGGTCGGCTGCGGCCACGACACCGATCACCGGGTAGCCGCCGGTGGTCGGATGGTCGGCCAGCATCACGATCGGCTGCCCGTTCGGCGGCACCTGGATCGCGCCGAGCACGAGGCCCTCGGAGCGCAGCTCCTTCGTCTCGGCAGACACCAGCTCTGGGCCGCTGAGTCGTAGGCCGATGCGGTTGCTGGAGGGACTGACGGTGAACTCCGCCTCGGCGAGGACGGTCAGCGCCGCAGGCGTGAACCAGTCGTCGCGAGGCCCCAGAACCACCTGCACGATGTCGCCGTGTGGGGCGCCCCCGACAGGGACGCATGCGCCGGTGCCTGACGCCGCTGAGCCGATGTGCAGCACGTCACCGGCGGCGAGCGGCGCCGGGCCGAGACCGCTGAGCGTGTCCGTGGAGCGGCTGCCGAGTGTCGCCGGTGCGTCGATGCCGCCGGCGACGGCCAGGTAGGTCCGTACCCCGCTCGTCGCGGGACCGACGACGAGCTCGTCGCCGACGGTCACGGCGTGGGCCGTGTCGTGGGGCAGGGGCGCACCGTTGAGTGACGCGGATGACGGCGCGCCGGTCAGAGCGATCGTGGTGGCGCGCGCGAAGCGCAGCGTCGGGCCGTGCAGCGTGCATTCCAGCCCTGCTGCTTCGCGGCTGTTGCCGACCAGCGCGTTGGCGCGTTCCAGCGCGGGTTGGTCGAGTGCCCCGGAGGTGGGCACGCCGAGGTCGGCGTAGCCAGGCCGACCACGGTCCTGCACCGTCGTCAGCGGCCCGGGCTTGAGGACCCCGATGCTCACGGCGCCACCGCCTCGAAGCGCACCGCCGCGCCCGGCGTCAGCAGGGCCGGTGGCTCGGCGCTTGGATCGAACAGCGTCAGCGTGGTCGTTCCGATCAGCTGCCAGCCGCCGGGTGATGCGCGTGGATAGACCGCGCAGTAGGTGCCGCCGAGTGCGATGGAGCCCGCGGGAACAGAAGGCCGTGGTTCCGCATGCCGCGGCACCTCGAGCAGCGGGTCATCGCCCAGCAGGTAGGCGAAGCCGGGCAGGAAGCCGAGGAACCCGACCCGGTAGCGCGCCGCGGTGTGGCGGACGATCAGCGCCTCGACCGAGAGGTCGAGTGTCGCTGCCAGCGTTGCGAGGTCGGCGCCGTCGTAGGTCACCGGGATCACGACCTCGGGCTCCTGCGCGCGTTGGAGGCTTTCGCCGGCGCCCGCGGTCAGCGCTGCGATCTCCGCGTCCTCGGGCGGTGCGTTGTTCCAGACGGCAAGCACCGTGTCGTGCCCCGGGACGACGTCCGTCAATGCGTCCGGCCAACGCTGCTTCAGTGCTGCGGCGACGTCGGCCGGGTGCTGCCCGGCAGCGACCTCGACCAGCCGCGCGTGCTCACCGGCGCGGCGGATCACGCGCCCAAGGCCTCGCGTACCGCGCGCACCGTCGCGAGCGCTTCGGGGCCGTCGCCGTGCACGCAGATCGTGTCGACGGTGCCCGAAGCGGCCAGCGTCCGTGCCTGCGCAGCGGCCGCCGCGGGCGCCAGCAGCGCGCCCGGCTCGCTGCGCGGCCGGAGCCGACCCGCGCCGTCATAGGCGCGGTCGGCGAACCCCTCACGCAGAACGTGGAGGCCGTGGTCGACGGCAGCCGCAGCGAGCGCTGAGCCTGGTTGGGTGACGACCGCAAGGCGTTGGTCGTGGTCTGCGATTGCTGCGGCGACCGCGTCAGCGGCGGCCTGGTCCGCGCCAAGGTGGTGGTAGAGCGCACCGTGCGGCTTGACGTGGCTCAAGTCCATCTCGCTGACCGCTGTCAGGACGCGCAGCTGCTCGCTGGCCTCGGCAGCGAGCGTTGCGGGGTCCACGGCCAGTGCGCGGCGACCGAAGTGCTCCCGATCGCGGTACGCGATGTGCGCCCCGACGAGCACGCGGTGCTGCCGCGCCGCGGCGCACAACGCGCGCATCGTCTCCTCATCGCCGGCGTGAAAGCCGCAGGCGACGTTGATGCGCGTGGCGTAGGGGAGCAGGGCGAGTTCGCGTGCGCGGCCGTCCGCGCCCTCCAACTCGCCGAGGTCCAGGTTGAGGTCCGCGACCATCACCTGGGAGTCTCGCAGCGACAGCGGGTCAGGTCTCTGTCAGCACCCGACCCGCCAGCGGCGAAACTACGCGGCGTTCTGCTCGTCCGGGTGCGTCGCGAGGAACGCGACACCCGCGGCAGCACCGCCGGCAAAGCAGCCGATCAGGTAGATCCAGATGCTGCTGAACTTGAACAGACCCATCGTGATCGCACCAACAGCGACCGCCGGGTTGAACGCCCCGCCGGAGATGCCGCCGACCGCGACAGCTCCAACGAAGACCGTTGAACCGATGGCCAGGCCGTAGAACGAGTTGCCGTCCGTGCCCTTGGCCGTCGCGACGTTGAGCACGACCCAGGCGAGCGCGAAGGTGAACAGGAACTCTGCGAGCAGCGCCTTGCCGCTCGAGGCGACCTCAAAGGCCTTGTCCGGGTCTGAGCCCATCACGATCACGGCCAGCGCGGCGACGATTGCGCCGACCACCTGCGCGACGACGTAGCCGACGAGCTCGCCGGAACTGAGCTTGCCGCGCACGAACACGGCGGTGCTGACAGCGGGATTGAAATGCCCGCCAGAAATGTGCCCGCCCGCAAAGATCATGACCATCAGCGAGAAGCCGATCGCCAGCGGTGCCAACGGTGAACCTGATGCCACGGCCATGCCGACCGTGAAGACCAGGAAGAACGTGCCAATGAACTCCACGATCAACTTGTTCTGATTGTCCATAACGAGACTCCTCCTCCAGTAATGATGCTTCCGGCGGAGATACTTCGACGCCGGCCGCAAGTTACGGCGCGGCACTGCCACTGCAACGAACGTTGCAAGCTCAGGGCAGTGCGACGTCGGGCAGATCCGTCCGTCGCGTGCGGCGCACATCGAAGATCGGCAGAAAGATGTGGGCCAGCGGCCCGATCGCGAACGCGAAGATCAGCGTGCCGACACCGATCGTGCCGCCGAGTGCCCAGCCCGTTGCGAGAACGAACACCTCGATGCCGGTCCGTGCGACGCGGATCGAGATGCCGCGGTCGGCCAGACCGGTCATCAGGCCGTCACGGGGGCCGGGCCCGAAGTCCGCGCCGATGTACAGCCCGGTTGCGATGCCGCACAGCAGAATGCCGATCAGCAGCAGGGCGACGCGGACCACCATCGCGCTCGGCTCCTCGAACTGCGGCAGGAGCAGATCGATGATGACGCCCACGACGATGACGTTGCTGATCGTGCCGATGCCGGGACGCTGCCGCAGCGGGATCCACAGCAGCAGCAGGACCGCGCCGACGATGATCACCCAGGTGCCGGTGCCGAGCCCGAAGCTGCGCGACAGGCCCTGGTGCAGCACGTCCCACGGGGAATTGCCCAGGGCGGAGAGCAGGATCATCGTCAGGCTCACGCCGTACAACACGAGGCCGGCGAGGAGTTGGGTGAGCCGACGGGCCATCTGGCCATCAGTGTGCCGCGTCGGCGATCCGTCCGTTTCGATCGAGTGCGTGACGCCGTTCGCCGAGAAAGGAACCATGTCGTTTCCCACGTCGTCCTGTTCTCGCGCCTTGCAGGCCTTTCTTGCTGCCTCGGTGGCGCTCGCGGTGAGTGCTTCCGGTGCGGCTGCCGCAAGCAAGCCGATCAGCGGCAAGCTCTCCAAGTCCGGCTACCGGGTGGTTGCGACCACCGCAGAGGGCAAGTCCAAGACCATGCCCGCGAAGGGCGGCACGTTCAAGCTCGTGCCATCGGGACCGGTCGTCGTGCTGAACCTGGTCGACGCCAAAGGCCATTACGCCGGGCCGGTGATCGTCGGCACGGCCGGCAAGAAGGTCGTGTTCGGCGTCAAGGCCGGCGCCAAGCTCGGCGTGATCAAGATCGTCAACGGCTATGCCACCGCCAAAGCGGCGAAGAAGGACATCGTTCCGGCCGTCGCGGCCGCAGCGACGAAGGGCAAGCCTTCGGGCGTCGGCCGCAGCGGCCTCGTCAAGGCCAAGTCCTCCGGCAAGTCCGGCCAGGGGCGTGATCAGGACGGCGACGGCATCATCGGCGCGTTCGACATCGACGACGACGGCGACCTCGTGATCGACAACCTTGACCGCGGCGGCGCCAAGGCGTCAGCCGCCGGGCTCGATCCGGTTGACCCGAACCTGCCGGTCGGTCCGCCGAACCCGAACCAGCCCCAGGGCCCGCCGAACCCGCAGGGCCCGCCGAACCCGCAAGGTCCCGCGAACCCGCAAGGCCCGGCGCAGCAGCCCGCGCCCAACGCCGGCGGCGGCAGCGCGACCGCGGAGTTCCGCCTGTTTTCGAACTTCAAGCTCGACATCTCGGAATCGATCAACGCCAACGGTGGCGGACTCGACCGCCTCGGCACGGTCTTCCCGGCGACGGCGACCCTCGCGATCGCCGTGCCCCAGGCGCCGGTCACCGGGGAGATGGACTGTCTCGGCCTGACCTACTGCTCGCTCGGCGGCACCGGCACGACGCTTGGCAACGCGCAGAATCCGTCGAAGGCGTTCCCGGCGGAGTTCGACGCCGATGGCGACGGGCAGGGCACGCTGGAGGTCGGTCAGACCGGTGACTTCCAGATGAGCCCGCACGCCGCGCCTGGCGACATCAACTCCGGTGACGCGTTCATCGAGCGCCTCACGTCCGGTGGCGTTGAGACGGAGGTCCCGGGCGTCCTCAATTTCATCTTCAAGACGAACCCGGGGCTGACCACCTACGCGGTCGACGGCGGCGCGAGCGGCTCGGTCACGTACCCGGTCGCTCCGGGTCAGATCGGCACCTCGCAGAACCCGATCACGGTGCCGGCCGACTCGGCCCGCGCGACGCTGACCTTCTGGCGCCCGCAGCGCTCGGCAGTCGGTGACGAGGCGGCGTCGAAGGACGGCTACGTCGACATCGGTGGCCTGACCTACGTCGCAGACATCCCGAACGGTCCGAGCGCCGGTGGCCCGGGTGGTGGCGGCACGCCAGGCCCCGGCACCTGCCACAGCGGCTACTCGACCACGGACGCTGACGCCACGCTCGGCGGCGAGGGGATCATCGACACGGTCGCCGATCGCGCTGCAGACCCGGCCAACACGCTGACGTTCACGATCGACCTTGCGGCCTGTCTCGGTGCGACCAGCTGGAGCGCCGGTCAGACGCTGGCCGTCGACATCCAGGCCAAGAGCCAGTACGGCGACAACGCCGCGCAGAAGATCTTCTTCAAGCGCGGTTAGGGCCGACGGTCACCCGCGCGATCGTCGTCAGCGACTGGTAGTAGAGGTCGCGGGCGAACCCGGGCGCGGGGAACAGGAAGGCCTGGGAGGGCGAGGGGATCAGGCAGGCACCGCGCTCCTCGCCGGAGTCGAGGTCGAGCACGACGAGGCGGTCACCGCCGATCGTGCGGCCGCCGATCCGCCGCGCGAGCTTGGAGCGGCCGGCACCGATCAGCAGGGGCCGCAGGATCCGCCGCAGCGGCGGAGGCGGCGGCCGTCCCTGCCAGTCCTGGACGACGAGCTCCCGCGTGTCCGGGAAGAGGATCAGATGTCCGGCGTGGGCGAAGTCGTCCTTGCGCCAGAGCAGCTCGAGGTCCTCGCCGCTCATCCGCCAGGCGCACAGGACCGCGTTGCCGGCGTCATACGCCACGACCACGCGGCCGACCGGATCCCAACCGGGCGGGTTGGACTCGGTGCCGTACGGCATGCCACTGATCTCCACGCTGCGGGCGGTGTCGTCGTCGTGCCGCGCCCACCAGAGGCGCACCGGTGACCGCGACGTGCCCGAGCCGAGCATCGTGATGTCGACGCTGTTGCGGCCGTTGTCCATCCAGAAGACGTGATCGTCCGAGAGCACCGGATCCCAGCCGAAGCTGCGGTCGGGGTCCGGGCCGAAGCGCGGCCGCCACGCCTCGTCGATGACCAGACGCCCGGCCGCGCGGTCGAGCGTCAGGCGGAACACCTGGGTCGAGCCGACGGCGACGATGCTGGTGCCGTCGCTCGCCAGTCGGGCGATGCACGGCTCGGGCAGCGGCAACGGCTCGACGACCGGCGCGAGCGTGATCGGGTCGAGCACCGACATCGTTGACGGCGTCACGCCGAACGGCGCATCGCAGTCCTTCATCACGAGCTCGCCGCTGTCGAGCGCGACGAACGAGTTGTGCGGCCGGTCGTTCGGCAGGCGCTGCGACGCGAGCAGCTCGAGCTGCGGCGACAGCCGGTGGGCCCAGTGTCCGAACACCAGGTACAGATCACCGTTCGCGTGCGCGCCGAGGCCGCCAGGCCAGTAGGGGCCGCCGGGCAACTTCGGCGACGCCGCAACCGGCGCCAGCGTCTGCGGATCAAGCTGCTCGACCCAGGCCCGTACCGGCCTGCCCTGCGGCTTGTCCGGCATGTCGTGGCGCAGCAGAAACAGCTCGCCGGCCCCGCGGCGGATCAGCATCGTGCTGCCGGCGACGTCGCGCACTGTTGCCAGCGTGAGGTCCTCATTCGCGCCGATGTTCAATCCGGCCTGGCCCTGTGGCGCGCCGAGGCGGCGCGGCCCTCCGTCCTCGCACGTCCAGGGGGCGGGCCAGTAGCTGCCGGGGAGGGTCACAGGCCGACCCTAACAGCGTCGCCGAGGAAACTTTGACACTGTGTCAAATCGTTTGCTACGGTCCTCGCCATGCACACGGAGACGACGACACCCCTGGATCAGCTGCAGGTCGCCGACGACGAGCTGTGGCTCGAGGGCCCGCCGCACGAGGTCTTCGCCCGCTTGCGCAGCGAGTGTCCGGTGCACTGGAGCAAGGGCATGGCGCAGTCGCCCGAGGACGCCGGCTTCTGGTCGGTCACGACCGCCGAGGACATTCACACCGTCAGCCGCGACTGGGAGACCTACTCGTCGGCCCACAACATCCTGCTGACCGATGTCGGCGCGCCGATCGAGATGGCGCAGAGCATGTTCATCGGCATGGACCCGCCGAAGCACGACCGGATCAAGGCACTCTTCCAGCGCGCATTCACGCCGAAGGCGATCGCCGCGCACGAGGACGCGATCCGGGAGATCGTCACCGGCGTGCTCGACCGGGTCGCCGACCAGGAGACCGCCGACCTGGTCACCGACGTCGCGCAGCCGGCCGTCGCCCGCGTGATCGGCAGCTTCATGGGGCTCGATCCGGCCGATGACGAGCCGTGGGCCAACGCCGTCGCCGCGATCCTCGGCTTCAGTGACCCGGAGATCAATCCCAAGGGCATTGACCGCCTCGTCGCCGAGGACCTGCCGGTGATGCTCGGCAAGTGCATGGAGCTCGTGGCGGCCCGGCGCGCCAAACCGACCGACGACATGCTGAGCGTGCTGATCTTTGCTGACATCGACGGTGATCGACTCGATGATTTCGAGATCTTCTCCGGCTTCATCCTGCTGATGGCCGCCGGCAACGACTCGACCAAGGCCACCTACACGAGCACGATGCGCGCGCTGATGGAGAACCCCGACCAGCGGCAGCTGCTGCTCGACGATCCGTCGCTCGTGCCGGCTGCGGTGGAGGAGGCGCTACGGATGTTCCCGGCGTTCTCGCATTTCCGCCGCACCGCGACCAAGGACACCGAGCTGGGCGGCCAGCAGATCAAGGCCGGCGACAAGGTCGCGCTCTGGTATCCGTCATCGAACCGCGACGCCGACCGCTACGAGAACCCGAACGAGTTCGACGTCACACGCAACCCCGAGCATCAGGCATTCGGCGCCGGCGGCCGCCACTTCTGCCTCGGCACCGCGCTGGCGCGGCTGGAGCTGAAGATCCTGGTCGAGGAGACCGTGCGCCGGTTCCCGAAGATGACGATCGCCGGCGAGCCGACCTGGGTGTTGTCGCACTTCTCCAGCCAGCTCAAGAGCCTGCCGGTACGGCTGCAGGGCTAGCGCGGCGTGGCGGTCACGGCGTGACCTTGACGCCGCGGATCAGCGTGAAGGTGTCCGAGGTGCTCGTGCGGTTGGCGTAACGGCGGACCCGCGTCTGCGCGCGCAGGAACACCTTGCTGAGGCCGGCCGGCTGCCGGAACCGCGCCCTGAAGAGGCCGCTCTTCGACGGCATCACCGTCGCGACGATCTTGCCCTTGCGCAGCGTCGAGCAGGACGCCGATGCCCGGATCACGACCTTGCGGATCGGCTTTGCCAGCGGCTTGGTGACGAAGCCGGTGTAGGTGAGGATCTTGCCTTTCTGCGTGATGCCGGTCGTGTACATGCGACGGGCGAACTTCAGCACGAGGCTCCGTTCCTTGCCGTACGTCGCGACGTAGCGCGCCTTGTTCGTCAGCCGGATGCGCTTCGGCGGCAGCGGCACCGAGGCCGCGAAGGTCAGGGCCGCGGTGACCTTCGGCGTCGCGACGGTCTTGCCGTTCCACGCCGACACCAGCTTCACGCGCTGACCGGCAGACCCCAGGGGGGCGACGCCGATCAGGCGTGTCCTGCCGCCGCGCGGGTAGACGTCGGTCAGCAGCAGTTTGTTCTCCGCGCAGCCGACCGACTGCGGGACCGTGTTGCCGTCGGACTTGCGTGGCGGCAGCGTCGGCGTCGTCTGCGTGGTCGTCGTCGTGGTGGTCGTGGTCGTGGTGGTCGTCGGCGGGTTGTTGGCGCTCCACGGGTAGCAGAGGTCATTCGGAGTCTCCGCCTTGCGGTGGATCGGGACTCCGTTGTCGCCGAGCGTCCAGAGGCAGGTTCCGGTCGCGTCCACGGTCGACGCGTAGGTCCTAGAGGAGGTCTGGCCTGGCATGCCGCCGAAGAAATCGCTCGGGTAGCCGGGACAGACGGCGTCCGTCGCGTAGTCGTAACAGACGAGGCGATCGTTCGTCGCCATCGTCGTCAGCCCGAGCCAGCGTGTCAGCGTGAAGTAGGCGCGTGTGCCGTACGTGTCGGCCTCGCCGAGGCCGGAAATGCCGAACTGCCAGCCGGTTGCGCTGCTGGTCAGCTGGGTGCCGACCATGCCCGCCGGAGCAGGCGTCGAGGTGCCGTCAGCGAGGCTCCGGCACGAGATGCTGATGCTGTTGTTGCCGACATTGGAACTCGGCAGGTCCTGGGCGTCGATGCCGCAGAACGCGTCCCAGGTGCTGGCCGTCTTCTGGGCCGGGATCACACTTCCGTTGATCGTCGTGGAGCCGGAACCCATCGTGACCGGAACGCTCCAGCCGGCACACACGCCGGGGGTCGGCAGCTTCGCGGCGTCGAAGCAGATCACGCTCGAAGGCCCGGCAGCGAACAGCCAGGGGTTGGGCAGTGGCGGGTTCGTGCGCGCGATGAACTTGGACGTATCGCCGATCCGCGTGAGGTTGGTTCCTGAGCCGTCCGAGTCCGGCAGGCCGACGTCATAGGGCTGGCCTGTGCAGGGGGTGCCCGCCGCCATATCGAGGCAGTGGATCGTGCCGTCGGTGTCGATCGAGAAGAGCTTCCGGTTGTACTCGTCGCCAGAGTGGATCGAGCCGCCGCGATCACCGTCGATCGCGAGCGCGCCCGTGCCCGTCTCAACGAAGCCGCAGCTGGTGGGGGACGCCTTCGTATCCGTGCCGACGTCGATGCACGCAAAGCCGATCTCTCTGCCGGCTCCGGGCTTCTGCGCGGCCACCCAGAGGTGGCCTGTTGCCGTGTCGATCGCGCCGTGTGGGGCGAGGCCGGTCTCTGCCAGGCTTGGGTCGGAGAACGGATATCCCGCGCACCGCGTGCCATCAGCCAGCTCGCGGCACTCGACCCGGATCGGGTCATGGTGGTTGACGTTGAAGATGCGGTTTGCGGTTGGGATCACCGCGAAACCGTCGCCGACCGGCTCGCCGGTCTCGAACGGCGTTGTGTCGTCGGCGCCGCTGACGTCCGCCACGAAGGCGCCCGAGGCCGCAATGCTGATCAGTGTGAGGGCAGCCGCAATCGCGGATCCCGTTCGGAGTCGTCGCTGAGCCATTGTCTTCAGGGTCGGCACGTTGGCCCGGAAGCTTGAGCACTGCGCCAGCGCTTTGCAGGCGGCGATGCTGCTCAGGTTCCGCAGTAGGTCACGAAGTGATCTCCCGCGGGCGCCGGCTCGGCATAGCGTTCCAGCCCGGGACGCGCGCTGAACGGCTGTTGCACGACCGTCAGCAGCTCGTGCAACGGCGCGAGATCACCGGCCGTTGCGTGGGCCAACGCGTCCTCGACGAGGTGGTTGCGCGGGATGTAGATCGGGTTGCGGTGGTCCATGGCGTCGGCCGCAGCGTTCGCGTCGTCGAGGCGCTGGAGCCAGCGCGGCGCCCAAGTTGCCAGGTGTGGCGGTGCGGCGGCGCCGCGCGCGATCGCCGAAAGACCGCGCATGCCGGCGGTGAAGTCCACGCCTGCGGTACGAAAATGGTCGAGCAGCTCGCGGATCAGAACGTCATCCTCGACGCGCTCGTCAGCGAGCCCGAGCTTGGCGCGCATGCCACTGCTCCAGTGCCGGTGGAAGCGCGGCGCGAACGAGTCGAGCACCGCGGTCGCGATCGCAACGCCCTGCTCGACGTCCTTGTGGATCAGCGGCACGAGCGTCTCTGCCAGACGCGCCAGGTTCCACTGCGCGATCCGCGGTTGGTTGCCGAAGGCGTAGCGGCCCTGATGGTCGATCGAGCTGAAGACCGTGGTCGGGTCGAAGGCGTCGATGAACGCGCACGGGCCGTAGTCGATCGTCTCGCCCGAGATCGCCATGTTGTCGGTGTTCATCACGCCGTGGACGAAGCCGACGTTCATCCACTGTGCGATCAGTGACGCCTGTGCCTCGAGCACCGCCTCGAAGAACGCCAGGTACGGCTCGTCCGCGGCCGCGACTGCCGGGTAGTGACGCGCGATCGTGTAGTCCGCCAGCCGGCGCACCAGCTCCGGGTCCTCGTGCGCTGACGCGTACTCGAAGGTGCCGACGCGGATGTGGCTGGCGGCGACCCGCGCCAGCACGGCACCCGGCAGCGGGCCCTCCTCGCGCAGCACCGTCTCGCCCGTGGCGACGACCGACAGCGCCCGCGTCGTCGGGATACCGAGCGCGTGCATCGCCTCGCTGATCACGTACTCCCGCAGCATCGGTCCGACCGCGGCCCTGCCATCGCCGCCACGCGCGAAGGGTGTGCGGCCTGAGCCCTTGAGATGGAGGTCGAAGCGCCCGCCGTCGGCGCCGATGACCTCGCCGAGCAGCAGGGCACGTCCGTCGCCGAGACGCGGCGAATAGGTGCCGAACTGGTGCCCGGCGTAGGCCATCGCGACCGGGTGCGAGCCCTCGGGGGCCGAAGTCCCGGAGAGGATTGCAGCGCCCTGCGGGCTGCGCAGCGCCGCGGGGTCCATGGTGAGCTCCGTCGCGAGCGTCTCGTTCAGGACCAGGAGGTCCGGCGCTGGAGCCACGGCGCCGCGCCAGGCGACAGCGAGGCCTGGAAGCTCCGCGGCGAAGGTGTCGTCGAACTCGAACAACGGGGTGGTTGCTCGCATCATCCGAGAGTAGGCGCCCCTCGCGGTTCCTACGACGTGCGTTCGCGACGGACGCCGCTGGGCTTCTGCGCGTACATCGCACGGTCGGCGCGAACGAACGCATCGTCGGCGTCAACGGTCGCCGCGTCGATGGCGCCGACGCCGACGCTGGCGGTCACGCGGACGTGGTGCGCGCCGACCGTGACCTCGGTGGCGGCAATGGCGTCGGTGAGCTCCCGGCCGAGGCGGCCGGCCTCGTCACTTGTGACGTCGTGCAGGAGGATTGCGAACTCATCGCCGCCGATCCGGGCCAGCGCGTCGCTTTCGCGAATGCGCTTGCCGAGGGTGTGGCCGATCGCACGCAGCAGCGTGTCCCCGGCCCTGTGGCCCGCAGTGTCGTTCACAGGCTTGAACCGGTCGAGGTCGATCACGAGCAGGGCGGCACGCTCGCCGTAGCGCTGGCAGCGTGCGACCTGCCGGGTCAGCTCCTCGTCGAAGCGGCGCCGGTTCCAGAGGCCCGTCAGCGGGTCGTGGTCGGCGAGGTGGCGCAGCGCCTTCTCCATCCGCCTCCGTTCGGAGATGTCCTTGGTCTGCGCGACAAACCGCAGCGGCGTGCCGTCGGGGGCGCGCAGCAGCGCGATGGAGACGCTGACCCAGATCTCCTCGCCCTGCTTGGTCCGGTATCGCTTCTCCATTGTGTGGCGGGCGAGCTCGCCGCTACGCAGCTGCTCGATCGCAGCGAAACTCGCCGCCAGGTCGTCCGCGTGCGTGATGCCGGCGAACCCGCGCTGGAGAAGCTCCTCTTCGGTGAACCCGGTGATCCGGGACAGCGACTCATTGACGCGCTCCCAGCGGCCGTCGAGACCGACAATCGCCATACCGGTCGGTGCTTCGCTGAACGCGGCTTCGAACAGTCGGTTTGCCGCTTCGGCGGCTTCGCGATCACGCAGGTCGCGCGTGACGACATGCAGGTCCAGCACGGCACCATCGGCCGACTGCCGCGGCCGCGCGATGCTCTCGACCAGCACGGAGCTGCCGTCCTTGCAGCGGACCCGGTACCGGCTCGTCAGGTCCTCCGTGCTTTCCGAGATCACGGCGTCGGCCTCGTCCTGATCCGGTCGGTCCTCGGGCACGAACAGCTCGTAGCCGGAGCGGCCGATCAGCTCACCGGGCTCATAGCCGAACAGCCGCTTGCAGGCCGGCGAGATGTACAAGATCGTGCCGTCCGGTGCGAGACGCGAGATGACGTCGGACGCGTCCTCGGTGAGATAGCGGTAATGCTCCTCCCGCGCTGCGCGTTCGGCCTGTGCTTCGCGCTCTGCGGTGACGTCACGCGCGACGGCGATCCCGCCGACAACGTTCCCATCACCGTCGTGAATCGGCGAGAAGCTTGTGGTGAACACCCCTCGCTGGTCCTGACTCGCGGCTTCGTGGGTGGAGATCTCACCCGCGAGCGCGAGGCGGTAGTAGGGCAGCAAGCGATCAAAGGCAGGGGCCGGAAGCACGTCGCGCAGGCTTCTGCCGGTGATCTGCGCCGGATCGAACCCGTGGGCCGAGAGCGGCTGGCCCGCCGCGGCGACGACGACCAGTTCGCGGTCGAACGCGATGATCGCAGCGTCCGGGAGCGACTGCAGAACAGACCACGCAAGGCGACCGGAATCGATCAGGTCCGAGAGGGATGAATTGGAAAGAGGCACACGAACTCCGTCGGAGGGACTTGTCCTTCACATCGGCGTTCAGCGCCGCCCGCTGGAGACCCTGTTCCGTGTCGTTGGACACAGTCGATGGGCGCGGCGGGTTTCGAACCTGCGACCTCTCGCGTGTGAAGCGAGCGCTCTCCCACTGAGCTACGCGCCCTCAGGGGTCATGAAGCCTAGCGCGACGAGCGCGCCCTAGACTGCGAAGCGGTGTCCGGGCGTGGCCCGCGTGACGCCGGCTCGTGAACCAGGTCAGGTCCGGAAGGAAGCAGCCTTAAGCGACAACCGGTGGGTGCGCTGGTGCCGCGTCCGGCGCCGCTCTTGCTCAGCGCGGGCGCGTCGGCTTGGCCGCGTACATCGCGTTGTCTGACGCCACGAACACGTCGTGCGCGGTCTTCACGTGCTCGTCCATGAAGGTCATGCCGACGCTGGCGGTCACCGACACCGACGCTCCATCCGCCTCGATCGCGGTCGCCCCGATCGCAGCGCCCAACTCGTCCGCGAGGAGGGTGGCCTGCTCGCGCGTGACGGCGTTCAGCAGCACCACGAACTCGTCGCCGCCGAGCCTGCCGAGCGCGTCGCTGCCGCGCACCCGGCGCGTCAGCTCGTCGCCGATCGCCTGCAGCAGGGCGTCGCCCGCGGCATGGCCGTAGCCGTCGTTGACGGCCTTGAACGCATCGAGGTCGATCATCAGCAGGGCGGCGTGCTCGCCGTAGCGGCGGCAGCGCGCGACCTGGTATTGCAGCGCCTCCTCGAAACGGCGCCGGTTCCACAGCCCTGTCAGCGGGTCGTGATGAGCCAGGTGGTTCAGTGACGCCTCGAGACCCTTGCGCTCGGAGATGTCCTCGATCTGGGAGATGAAGTACTCGGGGTTCTTCTGCGTGCCGGGAACCGCGGCGACCGAGAGGCTGACCCAGATCGTGTGGCCGTCGGCGTGGAAGTAGCGCTTCTCCTTCGTGTAACGCTCGATCTCACCGGACACGATCCGCTCGATGTCCTGCGTGTCGCCGGCCAGGTCGTCGGGGTGCGTGATGTCGGCGAAGGTGCGCTCAAGCAGCTCGTGCTCGGCGTAGCCGAGCAGCTCACAGAGCGAGCGGTTGGCGCGCAGGATGTAGCGGTCGGGGGCGACGAGCGCCATGCCGATCGGCGCTTCATTGAATGCGGTTTCGAAGCGTTCGGTTGCGGCCCGCTCGTGCTCCTCGGCGATGCGCCGCTCGGTGATGTTCTCGACGTAGGCGACGTAGTACAGCGCCGCGCCGGCGTCGTCGCGCACCGCGGAGCCCAGCATCTTGATCCAGACGACGTCGCCGTTCGTCGTCTCGAAGCGGATCTCCTCGGCCAGCACGGTGGTCGCCCCCGTGTGCAGTGCCTCGAACGCTGCCGCGATCCGTCGGGCTTCCGCGCCGCCGACGAACTTCAGCGGGGCGAGGCCGAGCATCTCGGTTTGCGTCAGGCCGAACGTCGTGCACAGCGTCGGGTTGACGCGCAGCAGCGTTCCATCCGGGCTGACGAGGGCGACGCCGATCGGGGCGTCGGCGAACGTCGCGTCGAAGCGCTTGCGCAGCTCGTCGGCCTCTTGACGGTCGGTGATGTCGCGCGTGACCAGGTGCAGGTCTGCGACCCTGCCGCTGGCGTCGTGGTGCGGCCGGGCCGTCGTCTCGACAAGGATCGTCGTGCCATCCTTGCGGCGCAGCCGATAGCGGCTGGTCTTTGCGTCGTCGCCGTGCGCGAGCGTTGCAACAGCGCGCTTCAGGTCCGCCAGATCGTCGGGGTCGACAAGCTCGAAGCAGGAGCGACCGACCAGCTCTGACGGCGAGTAGCCGAACAGGCGCAGGCTTGACGGGGAGAGTTCGAGCATCGTTCCATCCGGTGCCAGCCGTGCGACCACGTCGGACGCGTCCTCGGCCAGGAAGCGGTAGTGCTGCTCGCTCGCCGACAGTGCCGCGCGGGCGCTGCGCAGCTCGGTGACGTCACGCGTGAGCATCGTCGCGCCGAGCACCTGTCCGTCATCACCGCGCAGAGGTGCGAAGGCCGAAAGGTAGGCGCGGCTGCCCTGATCGAGCGTCAGCTCCAGTTCCGAGGATTCGCCCGCCAATGCAAGTCGGCAGTGGGGCGAGCAGCGGTCGAAGACGGAACCGGTGAGGACGTCGGTGAGGTGCAGTCCGACGAGTTCGTGGGGCCGCAGCTCGCCGGCGTAGAGGCCGGCACCAACGGCGCCGCGGACACGCAGGTCACGATCGAATGCCAGCACCGAGATGTCGGGCAGCATCGTGAGGATCGACGATGCCAGTCGATCACGTTGCAGCAGGTCGGCGAGGGAGGACTCGAATTCCGGCATGGAGGGACGCCCGGAGGGGACGAGTCCTGTATCGGCAGGTCAGGCAAGACCTGAAGTGCGAGCGGTCACAGAGTGAATGCGGCGACGAGCTTGCCGTCGAGGCTGACCTTCAGCTTGGCCTTGCCCTTCTTGCCCGTCAGCTTAACGGTGAACGCCGTGACGCCCGACTTGCCGCCCCGCTTGAGCAGCGTCTTGACCTTGCCGCCGACCTTCTCGGTGATCAGCACGGTCTTGCCTGTCAGGCCGGCCGGCACCGTGATCTTGACGACCGCGTTGCGGCCGTTGCGCTTGGCAACGGCGAGCGGCCTGGCGGCGGGCGCGTTGGTCACCGTGGTCGGCGTGGTCGGTGTCTGTGCCGGGGTCGGCTCGACGCTCGTCGTCGTCGGGCTGATCGGCAGCACCGGGGGCTTGGCAGCCGCGGTCGGCGCCGAGATCCGATAGGTCGGGCTGGAGAACGTCACGGTCGGCACCGTGATCAGCAGGCCGTCGTTGACGGCGCTGGCGGTGAACTGGCTGCCCGGTGACAGCGCGGTCGTGCCCTCAGTGGCTTCTGAGCGCGCAACTTCGAGGGCCGCGACGATGTCCAACACGCTGGCGCCGCCGAAGCACGCGGACGCGATCGCGCCAGGAATGAACGCCTTCAGCGATCCGGTGTTGGTGGTCACCGGTGCGAGCGTGCCGGCGGTCAGGTGGGGTGCCCAGAGGCGCACGGCGATCGAGCCGGGAGTGCTGGACCCGGACGGCGCACCCGACTGCCAGCTGGGGCAGGAGCCGGAGAGGTCGACCGAGTAGCGGTTGGCGCTGGCGCCGATCCACATGCCGACGATGCCGTGGGCCGGCGAGCCGCTGGTGTTGAAGCGGATGCCGCCGATCACGCTCGACGAGTTGTCCTGCAGCGGCGACGGGTCGTCGCCGTCGGTGCCGCTGGTCACGGCGACCGGCTTCAGTGCCAGCGTGATGTCGCGGCCGTTCTCGCCGATCGTGTAGCGCTGCACGTCGGCGTACAGCTCGGCCGAGGTGGCGGATTCGCCGGCAGCGAGGCTGAAGCCGAGCGTGAAGGTGCGGTCCAGGTTCTCGGCGCCGAGATCCTCCATGCCGTCGTCCTTGGCGATCACGATCGAATAGCCCTCGGGCCCGTTGCGGAACACGCAGGCCATGTAGCCGCTGCCGTCAGCGCTGTGCACCGAACCGTCGGAATTCGTGACGACGAGCGTGACGTCGGTCAGCGGGTCCGGCTTGCCGACACAGGTGGTGCTGACGGCGGCTGAGGCCGGAGCTGCGGTGAAGGCGAGCGCGCAGAGCAGCAGGGCAGCCCGGCGGAGCACGGAGAGAGGGTCCATACGCCTAGTTTCGGCGGTCTCTCCGGCTCCTTGAGCGCGGGTTTGTCTTACGTCGCGCCCTGCGGCTGCGGGGCACCGTCGACCGCCATGTCACGGCTTTCCAGATCCGCCGTACTGCCCGCGCCGCGTGGCACGAGCGCGGCAGCGATCGCGCCGGCCAGCGTGACCGCCGCACCGACCGGCAGCGCCGCCGTCATGCCGGCACTGAACGTCTCCGGTGAGACGTACGAGCCGTAGGTGCTGAAGACGGTTGCAAGCACCGCGACGCCGAGCACGCCACCGAGTTCGCGCAGCATGTTCGCCGCCCCCGACGCCTGGCCGGCCTCCTGCTCGCTGACCGCCGCCAGCACCGCACTGGCCGACGTCGCAAAGACCAGGCCCATGCCGATACCGCCGAGGATGAACGGTGCGATCAGCTGGCTGTACAGCACGTTCGCGTCACTCACACGCGACAGCCAGAACAGCGAGACGCTCTGCAGCACCATGCCTGCGAGCAGGAAGGGCCGCGCGCCGTAGCGCCCGGCGAGTACGCCGGCGATCGGCGAGACCACCATCGGCGCCGCCGTCCACGGCAGCGTGCGCAGACCTGACTGCAGCGCCGTCATGCCCTGCACGGTCTGGAAGAACTGCGAGAGGAAGAAGATCGAGCCGAAGACGCCGAAGAACATCGCCATGCCCACGAAGTTGGTGGCAGTGAACGCGCGATTCTTGAAGAACCGCAGTGGCAGCATCGGCGCCGGGCTGCGGTGCTCCCACAGCACGAAGCCGAGCAGCAGGGCGGCGCCGACACTGAGCGATGCCAGGGTCGTCGTTGTCGTCCAGCCGATGTCCGAGGCGCGCACGATGCCGAAGACGAGCGACGTCAGGCCGACCGAGGCCAGCGCCACGCCGGGCAGGTCGAGCTTCGAGTTCGGGCCGCGGGACTCGGTCAGGTAGCGGGCCGAGAGCGGCAGCAGCGCGAGGCCGATCGGCACGTTGAGCCAGAAGATCCACTGCCAGGCGAGGCCGTTGACCACGGCGCCGCCGACGACTGGACCCATCGCCACGCCGAGGCCGCCGATGCCGGCCCAGGCGCCGATCGCGGCAGCGCGCTTCTCGGCCGGAACGGCTTCGGAGAGCAGCGTCAGCGTCAGGGGTGTGACCATTGCGGCGCCGACACCGAGCAGCGCGCGGGCGGCGATCAGCGCGTCCGCGCTCGGTGCGAGCGCCGAGAGGGCTGAGGCCGCGACGAACACTCCGAGCCCGAGCATGAAGACGCGTTTGCGGCCGAAGCGATCACCGAGGGCCGCGCCGGTCAGCAGCAGCACGGCGTAGGCGATCGTGTAGGCGTTGACCGTCCACTGCAGCGATTCGAGCGTGGCGCCGAAGTCGGCCCGGATCGAGGGCAGCGCGACGCCGACGACGAGGTTGTCGAGTGTCGACATGAACAGCGCCACGCTGACGATCGCAAACGTCCAGCCGGCGCGCGGGGTGCGGGATTCAGGAGTCATGGTGTAAGTACTCACTCACTTTGTAGGGAAAATAAGAGATCAGTCCTCAGCGCAGACGTCCAGGGCGCGGGCCCAGTCGCTGTCCGTTTCCGCCGCGCGGATCGACGCCATCACGTTCATCAGCATGCCCTGGCCGAAGAAGCGGCGCAGGCCCTCGTCGTCACAGGCGGTTGCCTCGCGCACGATCGATGACAGTTCGGCAAAGGTCGCCCGCGACAACTCGGCAACCTCGGGCATCGAGGCCGCCGCGGCGTGGGCGTGCAGCTGTGTCATCAGCAGCTCGCGGTCCTCGAGCAGGTCGCGGTAGGCCTTGCCCATCACGGGCATCGGCTCCTCGCCGCTGGCCTTGGCGGCGGCTGCGGCGCTGCGCATCGTCTCGATCACGCGGCCATTGGAGTGGGCCACCACCGCGAGCACGAGGTCGAGCTTGGTCGGGAAGAGGCGGAAGAGGTAGGCCTGGGAGATGCCGGCGGCGTCGGCGATCGCAGTCGTCGGTGTCGCAAGAAAGCCACGGTCGGGGAAGACGCGCATCGCGGCGGCGAGCACCTGCTCGCGCCGCTCTTCGGCCGTGGAGAGGCTGCGTTTGGGCGCGGTGGCGACGGCGTTCACAAGTAGTGAGTATGCACTCACTCACATGTCCTGTCAAGTCGAAATTCGTGATCGTCTGCTGTCGCGGCCCCGTTCCGTAGACTCGGACGTCCCGTGGACGCCGGACCCTCCCTCTATCGCCGCCATCGCCCGCGCACCTTCGCGGACGTCGTCGGGCAGGAACACGTCGTGCGCACCCTGCGCAACGCGATCGACACCGGGCAGGTCCATCACGCCTACCTGTTCGTCGGCTCGCGCGGCACCGGCAAGACCTCGATGGCGAAGATGCTCGCCGCCTGCTTGAACTGCGAGCGCGGCCCGACGACCGAGCCCTGCGGCACCTGTGACTCCTGCCGGTCGATCGCCGCGGCGACGTCGCTCGATGTGATCGAGATGGATGCGGCGTCCAACAACTCCGTCGACGACATCCGCGACCTGCGTGATTCGGTGCAGTACGCGCCGGTCAGCGGACGCTCCAAGGTCTACATCCTCGACGAGGCGCACATGCTCACGCCGCAGGCGTGGAACGCGTTCTTGAAGACGCTGGAGGAGCCGCCGCCGAACACCGTCTTCGTGCTCGCCACGACCGAGGCGCACAAGATCATGGACACGGTCGTTGACCGCTGCCACCGCTTCGATTTCCACCGGCCGACGGTCGACCAACTGACAACCGTGATCGCGCGCGTCGCCGAGCAGGAGCAGATCTCGATCTCGCGCGATGCGGTGATGCTCGTCGCACGCGGCGCGACCGGCTCCTACCGCGATGCCCTCGGCACGCTCGAGCAGCTGTTGACGTACGCCGAGGATCAGATCACCGGGGCGGACGTCGCGGCGGTGCTTGGCGTCTCCGACGACGAATTGCTGTTCGGCGCGCTCGACGCCGTGATCGCCCGCGACGCAGCGGCCGCCTGGGGCATCGTCGCGCGGCTCGCCGACTCGGGGCGTGACGCAAAGCGCTTCATCGAGGATCTCGAACATCACGGCCGCGACGCGCTGGTCGTCCAGACGCTGGGTGAGGTGCCGCCGCAGCTCGCGATGGCGGAAGAGCGCAACACGCGGCTGCTCGATCAGGCCCGTCGCGTGTCCGGCGCCGACACCGTGCGGCTGCTGGACCTGCTGGCCTCGGCGATGCGCCGCGTCAAGGACGGCTCCGACGCGCAGACACAGCTGGAGATCGCACTCGTCAAGGCCGCCGCGCCGGAGCTCGAACCGACGACGCGGGCGATGCTCGCCCGGCTCGAGCGTCTCGAGCAGGCGCTCGGCGGCGGTGTTCCCGCGCCCGTGGCGGCGCCCGCGCCGGAGCCCGCGCCGATGCCGGCTGCCCCAACCCCGGCCGCGCCCCCGCCGCCCGTTGTCGTCGCGCCGGAGGCAGCTGCACCAGCCTCCGCGGCGCCGGCAGTGACCGGCGAGCTGAGCCTGACCTTCATCACGGACCTCTGGCCGGACGTGATCAAGACGCTGGCCGAGCAGCACCAGCTGATCGCCGGCTGCGTCGAGGACGCCCGGCCGACGGCCCTGGAGGCCAAGGAACTGACGCTGACCTTCCCGGCCGAGAAGAGCTTCCAACGCCGCAAGGCCGAGACACCCGAGGCCCGCAACCTGGTGATCGGCGCCGTGCGCTCGCTGACCGGCACCAGCGTGCAGCTGGCGTTCGCGTCCGGCGAGGCCGCACCGGCCGGCGCACCGGTCGCGCTGCTCGGCGAGGATGATCTGCTCGATCGCCTGCGGGAAGAGTTCGACGCCGTTGATGACCTGCCCGACGCCCCCTCTGACCCAGGAGCCGCTTGAGATGCCCCAGCCACCAGACCTGCAGAAGATGCTCGCCCAAGCCCAGGAGATGATGGCTGCCCAGCAGCAGGCTCAGGAGCAGTTGAAGGATCAGGTCGTCGAGGCGTCCTCGGGCGGTGGCATGGTCAAGGTCACGGTGTCCGGCGACCTGCAGGTGCAGTCGCTGAAGATCGACCGTGACGCGGTTGATCCCGAGGACGTGGAGATGCTGGAAGACCTGGTGCTCGCGGCACTCAACGAAGCACTCAGGCAGGCCGGGCAGCTGGCCGAGCAGGCGATCGGCGAGTCCGGTGGCGGCGCCGACTTCGACCCGATGGCGGCACTCGAGTCGCTCGGCCTCGGCGGCGCCGGCGGCGGCCTCGGCGCCGGCGGACCCCCGGCGATGAATCGCGCGCAGCGCCGCGCCGCGCAGCGCAAGGGCTAGCGCACCATGCTGGCGCCGCCGGTGGAACGGCTGATCACCGAACTCGGCCGCTTGCCGGGGATCGGTCAGCGGACCGCGCAGCGTCTCGCCTTCTACATCTTGCGCGTTGATCAGGAGCAGGCGGCGGCGCTGTCAGCGGCGATTCTCGAGGCCAAGGCCAAGATCGGTTTCTGCGCGATCTGCTTCAACCTCGCCGAACTGTCGGCCGATGGCACGCCGTCGCTCTGCCCTGTGTGCCAGGACGCGCGGCGCGACCCGACCGAGATCTGCGTCGTCGAGGAGTTCGGCGACGTGATGCCGATGGAGCGCACGCACGAGTTCCGCGGCACCTATCACGTGCTCGGCGGCGCCCTGTCACCGATCGACGGCGTCGACCCCGAGGACCTGCACCTCGAGGAGCTGTACGCGCGCGTGACGGGCCCCGACGGTGTCCGCGAGGTCGTCGTCGCCACTAATCCGACGACCACGGGTGAGGCGACCGCGCTGCACATCGCCCGCGTGCTCGGCGAGCGCGCGCCACACGTCACGGTGACGCGGCTCGCCTCCGGCCTGCCGGTCGGCGGCGACCTCGAATACGCGGACGAGCTGACGCTCGGCCGCTCGTTTCTCGGCCGGCGCCGCATCACCTGACGAATTCGCCACGACGCTGCGCCTGAGTCTGCGCACGCGTGTGTCGTCAGGTGACGCCGCGCTCGCTGTGCTTGCGTGCGATGAGCTTTTCTCACGGAGAGCGGAAGAAACTCGCACCGCAAGAGCAGATCTGGCGAATCGCCACTGCTCAGGACGGGCTGATCACGGTCGCGCAGCTCCGGCAGGCCGGGTTGATCGACCAGGCGATCACGCGGCGCGTGCAGCTCGGCAATCTCCATCGCCTCCATCGCGGCGTGTACGCCGTCGGGCATTTGGCGCTGACGCCACAGGCTGTCCAGCGAGCGGCGGTGCTCGCAGTGTCTCCTCACGCCCCGCTCTGTCTCTGGAGCGCGGCGTTTCGCCTCGGGATCATCCGGCGGCCACCGATGTCCGAGCACGTTGGGGTGGTGCGCGGTCGGAGGGTCAGCGCCAGACCTGGCATCACCGTGCACCACCTGCGCTCGCTGACGGACCGCGACGTTGTCGAGATTGGGGGACTCCGCTGCACGACCGCTGCGCGCACGCTCGTCGATCTGGCGGCGCGACCGGCATGCACCGACCTGCGCGAGCTCTGCGAGCAGGCCGAGTTTCTCGGCCTGCTCGACATCGCCGCTGTCGAGGCGGTGATCGAGCGGATGCACTCGCCACACGGCTCGAAGCGCCTGCGGGCAATCCTCGCGACGGCGGCGCTCGGCACAACAAAGGCCGGCAGTCGGCTCGAGCGCCGTGTGCTGCGCGCCGTGCTCGACGCCGGCATCACCCGCCCCGTGCTGCAGAAGCAGATTGGTCGGGCCCGCGTTGACTTCTTCTGGCCGCAGCACCAGCTCGTCCTCGAGGTTGACGGGCCGCACCACGACCGGCCGCTGCAGCGCGCCAAAGATCAGCGACGCGACGCGGCGCTCGCGGAGCGAGGCCTGGTGGTCCTGCGGATTCGCGCTGCCGATTTCGACGCCGATCCCGAAGGAGAGCTCACCCGCCTCGCGCACGCCATGCGCGTTTCTCACGCCCAGCGTGAGAAACGCGCACCGCGTAGCGCCAAGTAGGATCAGGCGTTCCATGCAGCGGACGATTGTCATGAAGTTCGGCGGCACCTCGGTTGGTGACGCCGAGCGGCTCAAGGCTGCTGCGAGGCGGATCGTCGCGAAGCGCGAGGAGGGCTACGGCGTGGTCGCTGTGCTCAGCGCGCGCGGCAAGGAGACCGACCGCCTGATCGCCGACGCGTACGAGGTCTCTGATGTGCCGGACCCGCGTGAGATGGACATGTTGCTGTCGACCGGCGAGCGGATCTCTTGCGCGCTGTGTGCGATGGCGATCAACGACCTCGGCCACCGGGCGATCAGCCTCACCGGCTCGCAGGCCGGCATCGTCACCGACACGAGCCACACCAAGGCCCGGATCCTCGACGTCCGTGCCGACCGCATTCAGGCGGCGCTCGCCGAAGACCAGATCGTGCTCGTCGCCGGCTTTCAGGGCGTCTCGACGACCAAGGACGTCACGACGCTCGGGCGCGGTGGCTCGGACACCACTGCGGTCGCGCTGGCCGCCGCCGTCGGCGCCGAGGTCTGCGAGATCTACACCGACGTGCCCGGCGTCTTCAGCGCCGACCCGCGGATCGTGCCGAACGCGAAGAAGCTCGAGGTCGTCTCGTTCGACGAGATGCTCGAGATGTCCGCATCCGGTGCCGGCGTGTTGCAGCTCCGCGCCGTCGAATACGCGCGCAACCACGGCGTGCCGGTGCACTGCCGCTCCAGCATTCTCGCGGACGCCGGAACCCGCGTCGTCTCAGACCTCGAAGCAAAGGACCACCCGATGGAAAACCCGCTGATCACCGCCGTCACCCACTCGCGTGGCGAGGCGCGCGTGACGCTCGTCGGCGTGCCCGACAGTCCTGGCGTCGCCGGCCGCGTGACCACCGCGCTGGCTGACGCCGGCGTCAACATCGACATGATCATCCAGAACGAGCCGCGCACCGAGGGCGCGCAGGCTGAGCTGTCCTTCACCGTGCCGCAGGACGACGCCCGCGCCGCCGACCGCGCGCTGGCGCCGATCGCCGACGAGCTCGGCATCGTCGTCGAGACCGATGACGGCATGGGCAAGGTCTCGATCGTCGGTGCCGGCATGAAGTCCCACCCCGGTGTGGCGGCGCGCGTGTTCACCGTGCTCGGTGACGCGGGCATCAACATCGAGATGATCTCGACCTCGCCGATCCGCATTTCCTGCGTCGTCTCCGGCGACCGGGTTGACGACGCGGTCCGTGCGCTGCATGAGGCGTTCGAGCTGAGCGGCGACGGCACCGTGATCGTCGAGGATCCGTTCAGCGCGTAGCGCGGCCACGCTAGCCTGCTGGCCCTTGTGACCAGCTATCGCGTTGCCGTCGTAGGAGCCACCGGAGCCGTCGGATCGCGGATGCGCTCCCTGCTGCGCTCCCGCGATTTTCCGTTCAGCGAGATCGTCCCGTTCGCCTCCGAGCGGTCGGCGGGCAAGACGCTCGACGACGGGCTCGTTGTGCAGGGTCTCGCCGACGACGCGCGGCTGGACGGCTTCGACATCGCGATCTTCTCCGCCGGTGGCGGCGTGTCGCGCGAGTGGGCGCCGCGATTGGCGGCCCACGGCGCGATCGTGATCGACAACTCCAGCGCCTTCCGCATGGACGCCGACGTGCCGCTCGTTGTTGCGGAGGTCAATCCCGAGGCGCTTGACCAGATCGGCAAGGGCATCGTCGCCAACCCCAACTGCACGACGATGGCGATCATGCCGCCGCTGAAGGCGCTGCACGACGCGTTCGGCCTGCGTGCGGTCGTGGCGACGAGCTACCAGGCCGCCGGTGGCGCCGGCCAGCAGGGAATCGATGAGCTGCTCGAGCAGATTCCGCTGCTCGCCGCGCATCCCGATGAGCTCGCCGATGATGGTGCGGTCGCCGCCGGGCGCGTCGAGCCGAAGACCTTCCCGAAGCCGATCGCGTTCAACGTGATTCCGCTGCTCGGCACGCCCGATGACACCGGCTACACCGATGAAGAGCTGAAGCTGCAGAACGAGTCCCGCAAGATTCTCGGCATCCCCGATCTCGCCGTGTCGCCGACCTGCGTGCGTGTGCCGGTGGTCGTCGGCCACGCGATTCAGGTCCGGGCGACGTTCGAGCGGGAGCCCTCGGTCGAGCGCGCCCTCGAAGCGATGGGCGGGCACGAGGGTGTGGAGCTCGATCCCGTGCCGACGCCGCTTGAATGGGCCGGACGCGACGAGGTGGCGGTCGGCCGGGTCCGCAAGGACCTGTCGGACCCGAACTCGCTCAACCTGTTCGTCGTCGGCGACAACCTGCTCAAGGGCGCTGCGCTCAACACCGTGCAGATCGCCGAGCGGCTGGTCGAGCGCGGCCTCGTCGGCTAGTCACCCGCAGCTCCATCCGGTTCGAACGGAACGGTGGCGTCGTGCGCAGCGTCACCTTGACCTAACGATTGTCGTTGTGTATAACGACAATCGTTAGTATCGAAGATCGATAAGGAGTGGTGGTCACTGATGACCGACAAACCCATGTCACCCCGCGGCCAGTGGTTCTTTGAACGCTTGATCGTGCTCGCCGGCGTGATGTCCCTGGTGCCGGCGCTCTCGGCCCTGTTGATGCCCGAATTGCGCGTGCCGGTGGGCGTCGCCGTCGGCACCCGGTTCGTAGGGGTCAATCCGCGGAGCGGCTTCGCGGCCGATACGGCGACCTACACCCTCAACGACCCGAGCCTGCTCGAGCGTCTGACCTACGCCGCCGACGAGATCCTGACGGCGATCGTGGTGATCGTCGTCACGCGGCTGCTGTTCCTGGTGGTGCGCTCGCTGCGCGAGGGCGATCCGTTCACGCCGAAGAACGCCGAGCGTCTGCGGTGGTCGGCAATCGTCGCCGGCTTTGGCGGGATGGCCGCTTCCGCGACGGGCATGTGGTCCCAGACGCAGATGGGCGACAAGGTGCCTGACAGTCTGCCCAGTGCGACCAACACCTCGCTGTCCTTCACGCCGATCTTCGTCGGCCTGTTGCTGCTGATGATCGCGGAGGTCTTCCGCCGCGGCGCGCTGATGGGTGAAGAGCTGGAAGGGGTGGTCTAGATCCCGGAGGTCGTCTGCCACCTCGGTGCCTTGCTGGAATCGCGCGAGATGACGCTGACCGAGCTCTCGGAGCGGGTCGGCGTCACCACGGTCAATTTGTCGATCCTCAAGAACAACAGGGCCAAGGCAGTCCGTTATTCCACGCTCGCGGCGATCTGTGACGTGCTCCAGTGCACGCCGGGGGAGCTGCTCACCGTCGACTCGACGCCCGCGACTCAGTAGACCTGCGGCACGAACGTCTGGTCCGCGATCGGCGGCCGCACGTAACCGGGGTCCGGGGCGCGCTCCGGCAGCTCGAGTGCCGGTGGCGTGAGGTCCTCGTAGTCGACCAGCGACAGCAGATGGTGGATGCAGTTGAGGCGCGCCCGGCGCTTGTCGTCAGCCGGCACCACGTACCACGGGGCCTGCTTGATGTCGGAGAAGGTGAACATCTCATCCTTGGCGCGCGAGAACTCGACCCAGCGTGCGCGGCCCTCGAGGTCCATCGGTGACAGCTTCCAACGGCGCATCGGGTCATTGACGCGTGCCTGGAAACGCTGCTCCTGGACATCGTCGGAGACGCTGAACCAGTACTTGACGAGCAAGATCCCCGACCGGACGAGCATCCGCTCGAACTCCGGCACCGAGCGCTGGAACTCGACGTACTCCTCCGGCGTGCAGAAGCCCATCACGTGCTCGACGCCGGCGCGGTTGTACCAGGAGCGATCAAAGAGCACGATCTCGCCGGCCGCCGGCAGGTGCGGCACGTAGCGCTGGAAGTACCACTGCGTCTTCTCGCGCTCGGTCGGCGTGCCGAGGGCGACGACGCGGCACACCCGGGGGTTGGTGCGCTCGATGATCCGCTTGATCACGCCGCCCTTGCCGGCGGCGTCACGGCCCTCGAAGATCACGACCATCTTCAGGCCGTTCTGCTTGACGTACTGCTGCAGCAGCACGAGTTCCACCTGCAGGCGCACCAGCTCCTTCTCGAACTGCTTCTTCTTCAGCTTTGACGGCGCGACATCGGCCTCCGGGTCGGCGCTGTCAGGTTTCTCGAAAGAACCGGGCATAGGCCCAGTCTGTCACCCGCGCTTGGTGGTCAGCGTCCTGATCGTGCTGGTGCCGCGCTTCGTGACGCGGCCGATCGCGACCCGCAGTTTCGTGCGGGTCCCCGGGGTCTTCCTGAGGACGATCGTGCCGGTCGCGGTGCAGGTTGAACCTGTCTGACTGAGCTTCAGCTTGGTCTGGTACTTGGTGGTGCCGAACTTGGCGGTGGCGACGAACTTGGCAGAGCAACTCGGGACCGTGGTCGTGATCTCGATCTTCCTGCCGGAGAGCCGGGCAGGGATCACTGGCGGGAGCTTGAGCTGCTCCTTGCGGATCTCCGGCGCCGGCGGTGTCGGAGGAGCGGTCACGGTGACCGTCTGTGATTCGCTCGAGCTGTTGCCGAGCGCGTCGGTGCTCGTGGCGGTGACCGTGTAGCGGCCGGCGGAGGCGAAGCGGTGCGACACGCTCGTGCCGGACGACGATGTGTCGTCACCGAAGTTCCAGGTCGTCGCACCGAGGGCCGACCACGCATCAAGCGGTGAGACGCTGAAGCTGAAGTCCTCGTCGACGCCGCCGCTCGTCTGGAAGCTGAGGTCGCCGAGGCTCGGCCCGGTGGCGTCGGCGACGGCGAAGCCGATCTCACCCTGGGTGAAGTTCCCGAAGTCGGTCTGACCGAACGTGGCGAAGAAGTTGCCGGTGCTGTCGGTCGTCACGTCCGGAATGCCCGACCACGGCCCCGCGCGGTCCGCGAGGACCATTGTTGCGCTGGCGCCGAAGCCGCCCCCGGCGGGCCGGTAGAACGACCGGTATTGGAAGTGCGCCATGTCGCTGGAAATGCCGGCGAGAACCACCAGCATGTTGCCGCTGGAGTCGGCAGCGATCGAGGGACCGCCACCCAGCGTTTCCCCGGCGAAGCCGTCGCTCGGAGACCAGGACTGGTCGGCCACGCTGAACGTGCTCGTTTGCGCGTGGGTGGTGTTCTGGTCCGGGGTGTCAGGGTCGATCATCGCCCACTCCTGCCAGACCGCCACGAAGTTGCCGTGATTGTCGGCGGCGATGGCGGATGGGTCGGGGGCCTGGGCGCCGTTGGTACCGGTGCTCAGCTTCGTTGCAGGCTGCTCCCACGCGCCGGTGACCCGGTCCATGGCTGCGCCATAGGCGGCGGACTTGCCGTCGTTGGTCCCCCAGAATGCGGCGGCGTTGCCGGCATCGTCGAGCGCGATACTCGCGCTCTGGATGCCGTTTGCGCTGTGCCCGACCGGCTCCGAGTCGGACCAGACGTTGGGCGTTCGGTGGTCATACCGCGCGGTGCGCAGGCCGCGGTCACTGCCGCCGAGATCCACCTCCCACATGGCGATGCCGTCACCGTGAGCGTTGAAGTCCAGCAGCGGGCCGTACACCGGCTCGGTCGAGCTGCTGGTCACATCCACCGGGTCGCCGTCGAACGTGTCCGATCCGGCCGACCGGCTGATGGTCCTCACCGCATGGTTGGTCCCGTCGTACGTGGCGTAGGCAACGGTGACCGACCCATCGATCCCTGCAGCGATCGCCATGCCGCTCGGGCTCGTGTTCAGGGTCTGGATCGTGGGGCTCCAGCCGCTGGCGCGCATGTACGTGCGCGCTTTCAGGAACGGCGCTCCGCCATCGTTGCCCCAGACCACGGTGGTGTTGCCGTCGCCGCCCACGGCGATCCGTGTCTCGTTCACGTACTCGCCATCGGCCGAGATCTGCTGCGTGCTCCACTCCCCGGTATCGGCGCTGCGCGCTGACGCGTACAGGTATTGCGCGTGCTCCGGCCCCTGCTTCCAGACTACGACTGCCGTGCCGTCCGGAGCAACTGCGGCAAGGGGATTGACCGCGAACTGGCTGGTGTCCGACAGCGTGACCGTCGGCAGCCAGCTTGGCCCGGCGGCGTCGGCGACCGACGTGGCGCAGGCGCACGCGGCGATCGTCAGGGTGGTTGCGAGCAGGGCAGCGGGGAACAGACGGCGTGAAGTCATCTCTCACCATGTCGGCATCCTCGCCCGCTGCCCCAGTGTGGCTGGACGGGTGTGTGACGGGCTAGCGGGCAGCCACGGCGAGCGCGAACCGCGCCAGCTCGCCCGGCAACACCGACGGCTGCCCTGAGGCATCGGTCTCCGCCGCCGTGCCGACATCGAGGTGCGAGTAGCCCGGCAGCACGACGGTGCGGGCGTTCGCCGTGTCGGGGGCAGCGCCCATCGACGGCGCCAGGCCCCGCGCGGCGTCGAGGTTCAGCACCGGCTTGGTGGAGAAATCGACGTTGTACCGCGCGTCCCGGAGTGCGCCGCTGCGATCACCGAAGCCGAAGGCCGCGAGGTCCGTGACCATCCGCGTCGGGAAGTACTGCTCGAGGAAGTCGAGGCTGTCGGAAGCCATCGCCCGCGCGAACTGTCGGATGTCGGTGACCTCGTTCGTCGGCACGGAATACGGGCGGCCGTCAGGGGCGATCAGCGGCGGATCACCGGCCATCTGCTGCCAGTTGCGCCAGCGGTACAGCGGTGCGCCTGCGCCGTAGCTGGCCGGCGCGCCGAGGCGGCTGCCGCCGAACAGGCCCAGCGTCACCGGGGCGTCGAACGGCACCGGGAACTCCTTCGGCGCCACCGGCGCGCCGCCCGGTAGCCCGAGCCCGGCGCGGAGGATCGAGATCGCCGACGAGTTGTCGTCGAACACGGAGGCAAGTGTCGCCGCGTTCGTCGCGTTCAGCGTGCGCACGTCCGGCTGTCCGGTCAGCGCCTGCAGCCAGGTGCTGGACAGCAAGAGACCGAGCGCCGAGTTGAAGTTGTCGTCGCGCGGCAGCTGGCCGATCAGGGCCGACGGTGCATCGGGCGCCAGCTCGCTGGCCAGGCCGAGGATCGGCACGATCTGGAAGACCTCGGCGGAGAACGGCGGACCGCCCGTGATCGTCGGCGAGCTGGAGATCGCGCCCGCGAGGCCGTCGGCGATGCCGAGCGCACTGGCGATCGCCTGGTTGTTCGGGTCGCTCGGGCCGGGCAGTCGCGTGTCGAGCGTGAAGAAGCCGGCGCACTGCTTATAGCCGGCGTCAGCGGTCGTGGCGGGATTGCCGTCGAAGTCCCAGGCGGCGAGCGCGCCGGTCAGCGGGCCGCCGAGCGAGTGGCCGCCGCAGAGCAGCTTCTTGGTCCGGAACGACGCAGGCAGCTCCTTCGTGATTACCGTCACCTCGTCGCGCACGGTCTGCGCCAGACCGACCCGACCGAGCCACGCCAGCTGTCCGCCACTCGCGATGCCGGGGAACTGCCGACCGCCGACGGGCTTGCCCTTGAAGTAGTAGTCGAACGCCACCTGCGGATCGCCGGCGGCGCGGGCACGGCTCAGGCCCCAGTGGTCCTCGAGGCAGTTGGAGCGGCGGTCGAGCGCCCAGAACTCGACGTGCTTGCCGGCTGCCGCCGCGGCGCGCACGGTGTTGCGGCCGGTGATCTCGAGCGACGCCGAGCCGGCGAGGATGCCCGGCATCGTGACCATCACCGCGTCGCTGAGGCGGGCCCGGGCCGAACCTGCAGCACTCCGTAGGCGCAGGTAGCTGATCGTGTCGCAGGCGGCCGGGTGGGCAGGGGTCCCCGCAGGCAGCGGCGCGGCGAGCCGGACGACGCTGGCGGTGACGCCATCGCCCTGGGATGGCAGCTGCGATTCCACGCGGTCGCCGGTTGCGGTGACCGCTTGCCGCGTTGGCAGCTGCGTCACGGGCCGATCTGCGGCCATGGCAGGTGTGGTGATGAGCAGGCCGGCGGCAAGCGCGACCACGGTTCCGGGCAGCAGTGAACGTGACACGGCGTCAGACTAACGCCGCCCGCTGCGAAACGCCAGGAACTGGCGTTTCGACCTCCCGGCGCTTACGAGCGCCGCGTCGTGAGGGTGGCGATCGTGCTGGTGCCGGTCTTGGTGACGCGGCCGATCGCAACGCGCAGTTTGGTGCGGGTGCTCGGCGCCTTCTTCAACACGATCGTCCCGGTGGCGGTACAGACCTTGCCGCTCTGGCTGAGCTTCAGCTTGGTCTGGTACTTCGTCGTGCCGAACTTCGTGACCGCGACGAATTTTGCCGAGCAGTTCGGAACCGTGACGGTGATCGTGATCTTCTTGCCGGCGAGGCGGGCCGGGATCACCGGCGGCAGCTTGACCGGCGGCTGGACGACCGGCGGCTGGACGACCGGCGGCAGCTGGCGCACCGCCGGCTTGTCACTGATCGTGATCTCTCGCGTCACGCTGGTGCTGTTGCCGACGGTGTCGTTGCTGGTGATCGTCACGGTGTAGGTCCCGGCCGTGGCGAAGGCGTGGCTGACGGAGGCGCCGCTCAGCACGGTGCCGTCACCGAAGTCCCAGCTCGGGTCGCCCGCTGCCGACCAGCGGTCGGAGGCCGTCACCGAGAATGTCTGCTCGACATCAACCGTGCCCGTGCTCGGCACACTCACGGAGTCGAGCCGTGGCCCGGTCAGGTCGCCGAAGCTGAACATCGCCGACGTGTGGCCGTCCGCAGTCACGGGGAAGACGTTGTAGCCGTCGCCCGACGCGTCGATCGCCCCGTGCGGCAGACCGCCGCTGTAGGGGTCGACGTTGCTTGCGGCGACGGCGCGGCCGGCGATGAACGCGTCGGCGCCCGCTGGTCGCGATGCCGTGACGACCTGCGGCGTCGACAGCTCCGTCGTGCCGAGCATCGTCAGGATCATGTCGCCACGGGCGTTGACCCGCAGCTCCGGCGCACCGCCACGCCGAATGCCGCCGGGGTAGCTGATTTCGCCCCACGACTTGGTGCTGGGATCGTAGGTGCGCGTCTGCGGGTAGGAGGTGGCGAACGCAACCTGCGGGTTCACGTCCCAGACGAAGGATTGATAGGTCGTGACGAAGCGGCCCGCGGGCTTGTCGGCGGCGTCGGGCAGGTACCCGGCGTCGGTTGCAGCGACCATCGGCAGGAACGCCGAATCGCTGTTGACCTCGATGCGATCTGGACCGGTCCAGCTCCCGTTGTCGGCGTCCAGCGCTGCGTAGTGTGACTCGAGGACGTAGTTGTCGCCCGAATACCAGACGGCCATCGCGTTGCCACGAGCATCGATCGCGGCCGACACCTGGTCAACACCCTCCTCGGTCGCGAGCGGCTGGGGCGCCACGGTCCATGTGTCGCTGGCGGCCGAGTAGCGGGCTGCGCGCACCTGCCCCGGTCCGCCCGGGAAGGAGCGCCACACGGCGATCCCGTCACCGGCGGCGTTGAAGGCGAGCTTGGGCCGGTCGACGTTGCCCGAGTCCACCGGGACGTCGCGCGCGGAACCCCACGCGCCGCCTGCAGGACGGGTGAACATCCGCAGAACCTGGCCGTCGTCGTAGGCGCCCCAGGCGAGGGTGACGCTGCCGTCCGGATTGACGGCGATCGATTGGTCGCCCGCGGCGTGGCTCGAGTCGTTGAGTGCGGTCGGCGCGTCATCCCAGAGGCCGGTGGCAGCATGCAGGACACGGACGCGGACGATCGCCGGGCCGGAGGCGTTGACCCATTCGACGATGATGTCGCCGGCGCCATCGGCGACGACGTTCGGCTCGGATGCGCTCTCGCCGTCGTCGGAGATCTGCACGGGCGTCGCGGCAAACTCGCCGGTGGACGCGGAGCGGGTGTTTGCGTACAGCACCTGGTCGCCGCCGTCGTTGGCGCGCCAGACCACCGTCGCCGAGCCGTCCGGTGCGGCAGCAACGTTCGGCGAGAGAACCGTGTGGCCGGCAGCGGACGCCATCACCGGCTCAGTCCAGCCGGTGGCGGCGCCGGCGGCTGCAGGCAGGGTCAGGCATGTCGCACCGACCGTGGCAGCGGTGCGCAGAGCGCCATGGAGTGAGCGCGAGATCGACATCCGCTAGCCGCGCTTCGTCGTCAGCGTGGCGATGATGTTGGTGCCGTCTTTGGTGACGCGGCCGATCCCGACACGCAGTTTGGTGCGTGCGCTCGGTGCCTTCTTCAGCACGATGACGCCCGTGCCGGTGCAGACCTTGCCGCTCTTCGTCAGCTTCAGCCGCGTCTGGTAGTTCGTCGTGCCGAACTTGGTCGTCGCGACGAACTTGCTGCTGCAGCTTGGAACCGTGACCGTGATCGCGATCTTCTTGCCGGCGAGGCGGGCCGGGATCACGGGCGGCAGCTTGACCGGCGGCTGGACGACCGGCGGCAGCTCGCGTACGGCCGGCGGCGGCGGCGGCGCGGCGACCGTCACGGTCCGGGAGTCGCTCGAGCTGCTACCGAACACGTCACTGCTCCTGGCGGTCACGGTGTACGTGCCGGCTGTCGCGAAGGTGTGCGTCACGTCTGTGCCGTCAGCCGTTTCCCCGTCACCGAAGTCCCAGCTCGTTGAACCGAGCGCCGAGAAGGTGTCGAACGGGGAGACGCTGAAGCTGAACGTCTCACCGGCTGTGCCGGAGGTCTGGGCGGTGAAGTCGCGCAGATCGGGGCCGCTCGCATCACCGATGCTGAAGCCGACACGACAGTCGGACGTCTCCGACGGCTGTTCGCCCGTTCCGTACGACGTGAAGAAGTTGCCGTCGGCGTCGGTCGTGACGTCCGGGACACCGCACCAGGCGGCACCGAGGTCGGCGACCAGCGGCTCGCCGGCGACGTTGCCGTCGCTGCTGGTGAACGCCGAGCCCGTTGCGGGCCGGTAGAAGGAGACGTACTGCAGATGCTCGTTGTCGCTTGAGCCGAGCTTCACGGCAACGATGTTGCCCGCGCTGTCGGCAGCCACCGACGGCGCGCCACCGTAGGCCGGCTCGCCGAGCCCGCGGCTTGGCAGATCCCACGTCCGGCTGGCGACGTCGAGGGTGGCCGTGCGGGCCTCGGAGGCCGGGAAGATGGCATGGTCGTCACCGTCGAGCGGGTAGTCCTGCCAGATCGCGACGAAGTGCCCGTGCTGATCCGGGGCGACGCAGCTCTTGTCGGTCGCGAGCAGCCCGTGGTCGCTGCGACCGATCGTCGTCGCTGAGCTCCAGCTGCCGTCCGGCGACATCGCCGCGCCCTTGCCCACTGCTGCTGCACCGCCGTCAACCTGGCCGACGCCCCAGAGGAGCGCCGCGTTGCCGCTGTCGTCGATCGCTAGGCACTGGCCACCGATGTTGTCCGTCTCGTCGATGCCGGTGTCCGTGTCCGACCATAGGTGCGTCACGTGGTTGTACTGCGCGGCGCGCATTGCGGTGTGGCCGTTGCCGAGGTCCTGAACCCAGGTCAGAACGCCATCGCCCTGGCTGTTGTAGGCAACAGCCGGCTGACTGACGTAGTTGGTTGTGGAGGCGACATCCTGCGGATCGCCGTCAAACGTCGTCGACTTCGAGCTGCGCGTCAGCAACTGGATGACGTTCGTGGGTCCGGGAACGCCAAGGGCAACGACGACGCCGCCACCAGGCGCTGCGGCGAGCTTGAACCCGCTGTGTCCGGTCGCCAGCGTCTGCGTGGCGCCCCAGGAAGAAGCTGCGTAGGTCCGTGTCTTGACGAACGGGTCGCCGTTGCGGTTGTTCCAGGCGACGGTGATGTTGCCGTCGAGGCCGGCGACGAGCTGGACTTCGTTGACGTAGCCGTCGGACGAGATCTGCGTCGGGGTGCTCCATTCGCGCGTATCCGGGTTCCGCACCGCCGCGTACAGCACCTGCGTCGGGTCGCCGCCATGCTTGTAGGTGACGACGGCCGTGCCATCGGGTGCGACGGCGGCGAGCGGCGACGGGCTGTACCCCTCAGAGCCACCGAGCGCGACCGAATTCAGCCAGTGCGGCGCGGCAGCGACGGCATTGGCGGGGGCGAGGGTGCAGACGGCAACGACGAGCATCGCGATCAGCGCGTGGGGGAACCTGTGATGGAAAGGCATCCCTCGTGATGTCGGCACGGGACGCCGCGTCCTCAGTTCCGGCTGGACGAATGTCCAGCGGCACGTGGCCGCGCGCCGGAGCTGCCTAGCCGCGTTTGGTGGTGAGCGTCGCGATCGTGTTGGTGCCGGTCTTGGTGACGCGGCCGATCGCGATCCGCAGTTTGGTGCGGGTACTCGGTGCCTTCTTGAGCACGATGACGCCCGTGCCAGTGCAGAGCTTGCCGTTCTTGGTCAGCTTCAGCTTGGTCTGGTATTTCGTCGTGCCGAAGGTGGTGGTTGCGACGAACTTGCTGCTGCAGTTCGGGACGGTGGTGGTGATCGTGATCTTCTTGCCCGCGAGGCGGGCGGGGATCACGGGCGGCAGCTTGACCGGCGGCTGGACCACCGGCGGTTCCGGCGCGGGTGGCGGCGGCGGATCGGTGACGGTGACGGAGCCGGTGTGGCTGGTGGCGTTGCCGAACGCGTCGGTGGATGTCACGGTGACCGTGTAGCTGCCGGCCGTTGCGTAGGTGTGGCCCACGCCGTTGCCGGTGGCCGCTTCGCCGTCGCCGAAATCCCAGCTGGTGGCGCCGAGCGCCGACAGCGCGTCGAGCGGTGAGACCGAGAAGCGCAGCTCGGTACCGGCCGTGCCGGCGCTCGGAATCGCGACATCGCCGAGGCTGGGACCGCTCAGGTCCTGCAGGGCGAACACGACCTGTGGGCCGGAGTCGACGGTGCGGCCCCAGACCGCCAGCAGGTTGTTGTCGGCATCCAGCGTGCTGAACGCCGTACCGAGGGTGTAGTCCGCAGTCCCGATCGATTCCGCGGCGCTCCAAGCGGCCGTTCCGACGCGCTGGCGGGAAACCAGCACGGTCGCCGTGCCGCCGGAGATGCCGAAGTAGGTCACGGTCAGATTGCCCTGGGCGTCGGCGAGCAGCACCGCGCCGCCGCCCGGGTTGCTGTCGGGCAGCTCGCTGGGAGCCGACCAGACGCCGGTGTCGGCATCGCGGGTGGCGGTGTACATCAAATTGTCCTGTTGGTACCAGCGTTGCCACACGGCGACGATGTTGCCTTCCTCATCCTCGGCCAGCTGCGACAGGAAGCCGCCGATCGGGTCGTCGGCAAAGAACTCCGTCACCGGGCCGGCCGTCGATTGCCCGGCGGCCACGGTGGCGGCCTTCAGGTGGTGCGCGCCGTCGCTCCACGACGTCCACGAAAGTGTGATGTCGCCGTTGTCCGCGAGGATCGCGCCAACGTATCCCGGCGAGTCGTCCTCACTCGTGACCGGTCCGACGGACGTCCAGTCGCCGCTGGTGTAGCGCGCGATGCTGACGTTCTCGTGCCCGCCGATGGTCGATTTCCACGCCATGACGCCATGGTCGGCGTCGCGGTAGCGGAGCGCAAGATCCGAGGCACCATCGGTGCCGCGGTAGACGTCGGTCGGGTCACCGAAGTCCGCCGAGCCGGCGGGGCGGATGAGCGTCCGCACAAAGTTGGTGCCGCTATGGGTGCCGGAGATGGCTGCGACAACGGCGCCGTCGGGGCGCGTCGTCAACGCGCCGCCGTACAGGGCGTCACCCGGCACATTCAGCTGTACCGCGTTCTCAGGCCATGCCGTGTTGCTGCCAACGCGGGTCTTGCTCTTGACGAAGGTCGTGCCGCCGTCGTTGAGCCACACCACGGTGCAGCCACCGTTGCTGTCGCTGGCGATGAAGATCGCGAAGATGTTGACGTCCTCACCCTCGGGTGAGAGGTACTGCGGGTCTGACCAGTGCCCCGTCACCGCAGAACGCGTGGCAACCCTGACGCGGGTGCTGGCGCCGTCGTTCTGCGCCCAAGCGGCGGTGACCGTGCCATCTGGCGCGACCGAGACGTGAGGTCCGTAGAACTGTCCGCCCTGCTGCACCGGAAACGGATCGCTCACTCCGGCTGCGGGCGTGACGGCGCCCGCTGCACCAGGCGCGGCCACGCAGCAGAGGCCGACAACGATGGTCGCGACGAGCGCGCGGGGGAACAGACGGCTGAGAGTCATCCCTCAGGCAATCGGCAGCCCGGCTGGCGGCCGCCAGCTCGCTGGACGTTTTTCCTAGCCGCGTTTGGTCGTCAGTGTGGCGATCGTGCTGGTGCCCGTCTTGGTGACGCGGCCGATCGCGACGCGCAGTTTGGTGCGGGTGCTGGGTGCCTTCTTCAGCACGATCGTGCCGGTGGCGGTGCAGAGCTTGCCGTTCTTGGTCAGCTTCAGCTTGGTCTGGTACTTGGCCGTGCCGAACGTCGTGGTTGCGACGAACTTGCTGCTGCAGTTCGGGACGGTCGTGGTGATCGTGATCTTCTTGCCGGCGAGGCGGGCGGGGATCACGGGCGGCAGCTTGACCGGTGGCTGGACCGCCGGCGGCTGCGGCTGCGGCGGCGGTGGCGGATCGGTGACGGTGACGGTCCGGCTCTGGCTGGTGGCGTTGCCGACGCTGTCGGTGGCGGTGACGGTGACGGTGTGACTTCCGGCCGTCGCATACGTGTGGCCGATACGGCTGCCGGTCACGGTGTCGCCGTCACCAAAGTCCCAGTGGATCGAGGCGACATTGGAGAAGGTATCGGCGGCGTGGACCGAGAAGGTCGCCTGCTGGTCCGTCGTCGCGGCGTCGGGAACGCTGAGATCACTCAGCTTCGGCCCCGCACCGTCACCTATCGCGATCATCGCGGTATCGGCATGGCTTCCCCACATCAGCACGACGTTGCCCTCGTCGTCGGCGCTGATGTCACCACTGTGATTCGGGAGGAGCCCCTCGTCGTCGAGGCTGTTGTCGAGTTGGCTCCAAGCACCGGATGGGCTGCGGCCGAGCAGGCCAGGGTGGCCGTGGTCGTTGTCCGGACCGTGCATGATGGACGAGTAGATGCTGCCGTCGGGGCGCCGGGTCATGCTGGTGGTCGCGGCCAGGAACTCGCCGACGTGCTGGAGCGGAGAGGTCCAGACGGGGAGCGCCGGATCCAGCTCGGAATAGGTGCTCGTGAAGCTCGCTCCCAGCGTGACCCAGGAACTCACGAACGTCCCGTTGTCATCGCTGACAAGGTTGGCGACGAAGCTGTTGTCGGTCCCGAACTGCACGGTCGGGTCGAAGGTCGCGGCGCCCGGGTCGCGGAAGGCGCCGTGGACGGAATAGGTGCCGTCCTGAACCTCGGTCCACATGGCTGCGACGCGTCCGCGGGGACTGACCTCGACCTTGAGCTGCCCGCCGCCGTTGTTTGTCGTGCCGGAGAGCGGTTGGGGATCGCTCCAGCCGCTGCTCCAGTCCGGATCACCGGGGGCGCGATGCGACTCCCAGATCTGGAGTGGGTTGGCGTGCCAGATGGCCGTCAGCTCCCCGTTCGGCGCGACAGCGATCTTCGCCTCATACGTTCCGGTTTGACTGGCGACCTCGACCGCGGGACCCCACGTGGTGCTGCCGGCCGGCCGCACGCGTAGGTACGGCTTGTCGGCGTTGTAGATCAGGTAGACGTTGCCGGCTGCGTCCTGCGTGATGTTGGCGTCGGTGACGTCGAGGTTCTGCTCCGGATCGGAGATGACCTTGGGATCGCTCCACGCCCCCGTTTTCGCTTCCAGCGTGCGGCTGACGACGGTCGCGGGGCTGGAGTTCTCGGTCCATACGACCGTGACGGCACCGTTCGGCTCGGAGATCCACTCCGGCGAGCCGGCCGAGCGTCCGGGGGTGCTGACCTGGGCGGTCTGGCTCCACGTGCCATCGGGCGCGCGGTACCGGCCGTACAGCTCGTGGGTGTCCTCATCCGGCGACGTGATCCAGCCGGCGACGACGCCGCCATCGGGCGTCATCATCACGGCGACGAGTCCCGACGAGGTCAGTTCGCCGACGTCTGAAGCGCGTTCGGGCGTCAGCAGGGTCGGCTGCGGCAGCGCCGCATCGGCGGCGGGCGTCAACGCGAGTGCGGCAGCAAGCGCGATCAGGGCATGGGGGAACAGGCGGCGGCGCATGATGATCGACGTTGTCCTAACTGCGGCGGGTGGTGAGCGTTGCGACGGGGCTGGTGCCGGTCTTGGTCAAGCGGCCGATCGCGACGCGCAGTTTGGTGCGGGTGCTGGGTGCCTTCTTCAGCACGATCGTGCCGGTGGCGGTGCACAGCTTGCCGTTCTTGGTGAGCTTCAGCTTGGTCTGGTACCTGGTTGTGCCGAACGTCGTCGTCGCGACGAACTTGGCGGAGCAGTTCGGGACGCTGGTGGTGATCGTGATCTTCTTGCCCGCGAGCAGGGCGGGGATCACGGGCGGCAGCTTGACCTTCTCCTGACGCGGCGCCGGCGGGGCCGGCCGTGCCGGCGGCTCCGGCTCCGGCGGCGCGGTGACGGTGACGGCGCGCGATGCGCTGGACCTGTTGCCGACCGTGTCGGTGCTGGTCACCGTCACGGTGTAGGTGCCGGCGGCGTCATACGCATGGCTGGCGCTCGTGCCGGTCGCGGACTGTCCGTCACCGAAGTCCCAGCTCGTGTCGGCCGTGTCGCTCCAGACGTCATGCGCGGCGGCGCTGACGCTGACGGCGTCACCGACCGTCACCGTGCTCGGCACGCTGATGTTCGTGAGCGCAGGTCCGGCGCCGTCGCCACCGGCGACACGCAGGTTCCCGTTGGGAGCGACGAAGATGGCAGCGAGATTGCCGTACGCATCGGCATCGAACGCGGCGCCATCGTTCATGTAGACGTCCGAGTCGGGGATCTCGACCGCTGCCGCCCAGCCGCTGTCGGGGTCCCAGCGCGGAATCTCCATGGTGATCATGCTGAAGTCCGGCGTGTGGATGCTCAGGCCGTAGATCGACCCTCCGGGCACGGCCGTCAGCCCCGCAGTCGCAGCCACGTCGCCCCCGAAGGGGTTGGTCGTGACCGGGTCGGTCCATGTGGATGACCCGGCAGGCAGGCTGACGCTCGAGCCGACGAGCGTCGTGTAGTCGAGGATCGAGATCAGGGTGTCGCCGCGATCGTTGACGGCGACGCTGGGTGTGAACACATCGGTGGCGACCAGCTGATCGGTCCCCCAGGTGCCGTCGGACGCCTGCAGCCGGCGGTCCACCCGCGTGTGGTCACAGGTGATCGTCCACTGGGTGCACTCGCCCCAGACCGCGAGCACCGAGCTGTCGGGGTAGGCCGCGAGCGTTACGGGTCCGAGGAAAGAGGCTGTACGACCTCCGTCGGCGAGGTCCACGGTGGCCGCGGGGCCCCCGCTCGCGTGATCTGCCGAAGCAATCGTGGTTGCGCGCTCGATGAAGGTCTGTGGGGCGTCGAGCGGGTGCGTCCACGTGACGGTCACGGCGCCGTTGGGGGCGACGATCAGCGAGGCGTTGGTGGTCGCTTCGTCGGGGGACACCACGGTCGAGGGGCCCCACGAGGAATCCGGATTCGCGGACCGCTGCGCGAGCCGCAGCACGTTGTGCGTGCCGTTGTTCTGGGACCAGACGGCAACGGCGTTCGAGTGGGCGTCCACCGCGATCGCGGGATGTCCGGCGTTGTGGCCTTGGTCGGAGATCGGCTCGTGGCCGCAGAAGGTCGGCGCGCCGTGCCGCAGCACGGCTGCCTGGATCGTCGAGTCGGTGGTGTCGGTGTACACGACGTGGAAGTCGCCGTTCGGAGCCAGGGCTCCGGTCGTGTGCTGGACATCGTGGTCGGCTGCCGAGATCGTCGCGGGCGTCTGCCATTTGCCGCTGAGGTCGCGCACCGCAGCACGCACGACGCTGTGGCCATCGAGCTGGCTGGTCCACAAGGCGATGACCCTGCCGTCAGGGGTGACCTTGACGATTTCTCCTGGCATGACCGTCTCGCCGGCCGCCGAGACCGTCTGCGCGGCGAGCGCGGTCATCGGCACTGCGGCCGTGGCGGTAGCAGCGTTGGCCGCGACAGCCGTGGCGGCGAGCAGCAGAGATCCACGAAGCAGGGAACGAGTACGCATCCCTCTTCATGTCGGCGCTAGCGGCGGCTGCCGACAGCGGTCTGGACGGCTGTCCGATGCTGCTAGGCGCGTTTGGTGGTGAGGGTGGCAACGAGGTCGGTGCCGTCCTCGTTGACGCGGCCGATGGCCACGCGCAGTTTGGTGCGGGTGCTCGGCGTCTTCTTCAGCGTGATCACGCCGGCGCCGGTGCAGACCTTGCCGCTCTTCGTGAGCTTGAGCTTGGTCTGGTACTTCGTCGTGCCGAACCTGGTGCTCGCAACGAACTTGCCCGAGCAGCTCGGGACGGTCGTGGTGATCGTGATCTTCCTGCCGGACAGGCGAGCGGGGATCACGGGCGGCAGCTTGATCTTGGCCTTCTGGACCGGCTGCTTGCTCACGGGCGGCGTCTCGACCACGTCCTCGGGCGGCGCGTCGACGACGTCGGCGGGCGGGGTTGCGACCTTTCGCGGCGGGGCGGTCCCGAGCACCACCGTCGCGTGGCGCGCCGTGCCTGCGTCGGCCGCTGCCAGCGCGGTGCCCAGCTGTCCATCGTCGTCAAGCGTCACTGACGGAACACCGGCGCTCATGTTGACGTCACCGCTGACGACGGGGGCCACGCTGAACGTGCTCTCACCGTCCGCGCGGTAGGCGACGGCAAGGTTGATGTTCGGTACGACCGCGTCACCGATGCGCGACATGTCGACGGCATCGGCCGTCAGCATCGAGATGGCGATGTCGTAGTGCTGGTTGACGGCCAGCCTCGGGGCACCGCTGAAGCTCAGTGAGGAGAGCGGTTCAGCGTTCTCTGTCCAGTGTCCGGTCTTGGCGTTGCGGGTTCGGGTCAGCAGCACAGAGCTTGCGTACATGGCGAGGTAGTCCTCGCTGAAGACCATGTCCTGGTAGACCAGCACCATGTTGCCGGCGCGGTCGCTCGCGATCTCCGGGAGGAGGCCGGCGTGCATGTGCGCGGTGTCGTTCAGCGGCAGAGCGGGCGTGACCCAATCGAGGTTGCCGGCCGGAACGGAGATCACGGTCACGGCGCTGGTGTCCCCGTCGACCCAGACCGCGGTGGCGCTGCCGTCCGGAGCGAGCGCAACCTTGACCCAGCTGTTGTCGTTGTTGCCGGTCGTCACGACCGGGGTCACCCCGCTCCAGCCGTGGTGCTCGTTCTCGCGCAACGCGTAGGAGAAGCGCGCGGAGCGGATCTGGTGTGCGGGGTCGCCGTCGGGCACAGCATCCCATACCGCGATGCCGTCACCTGAGGCGTTGAACGCGATCGCCACGTCACGGGGGTTGTCCCCGTCCTGCTCGATATCCATCGGTTCGCCCCATGCCGCGCTGTTCGCCGCGCGGGTCATGACCCGGACACTGTTCCCCATGTGGTAGCTGCCCCAAGCCGCGACGACTGAGCCGTCCTTGGGATTGGCGGCAAGGCGAACCGAGGTCACGCCGCCGGTGCTGTCGATCGTCGTGGCGGGATTCGCGGTGGCCGGGAGCCAGTCCTCAGCCCCGCTGAGGAGGGTTCGCGTCTTGAAGTACCAGGTATCGGTGACCTTCCAGACAACGGTGAAGTTGCCGTCCTTGTCGGCGACGATCCGCGCCTCCCCGGCTTGGATGTTCTCGCCGGCGTCGGAAATGCGGATCGGCAGGCTCCAGCCGGTCGACGCGGTATGGACGGACGCCTTGAGGATCTGGTTGCTTTCGTCCGTGTCGGTCCAGACGGCGACCACTGTGCCTCCGGCGCTCGCGAGCTCCGGCGCCTTGACGTTCTCGTTGGAATCCGAGAGCGGGTCCGCGGGACCGAATACCGGCGCCAGTGCGGCGTTGGCCGGTGCGGCGACGCAAAGCACGGCAACGCAGGCCACGGCAACGGTTGTCAGGGCACGCGGGAACAGACGGCTGAAACGAGTCATCAGTTCCTGTGTCGGCCGCAGCGATGCAGGCGGACACGGTGTTGGACAGGTGTCCTACGCGGCGCCGACGGCGCCGACGACCGTCGTCGACCAGTCCACCACCGACGTCGGCTTCACCACGTGCTTGCCGAAACCGAGCTCCTTCGGCGACAGCCCGAGCGCGAGGCCGACGAGCTGCGGCAGGTGCAGCACCGGCATGTTGAGGTCCTGGTTGTCGCCGTACATCTTGGCGGCCGGCTGCTGCATGTCGAGGTTCAGGTGACACAGCGGGCACGGCGTCACGAGGCAGTCGGCATCCGCGTTCTGCGCATCGTTGAGATGCGTGGCGGCCTGCGTCAGCGACGCGGTCTTGTTCATCGTGATGATCGGGAAACCGCAGCACTTGTGGGCGCCGGCGTAGTCGACGACGGTGCCGCCGAGCGCCTCGATCACCATGCTCAGGTAGTGGTCACGCGGGTTCTCGTCGTCGATCCCGAGCCGGTCGGTCGGGCGCACGATGTAGCAGCCGTAGAACGGCCCGACGCGCAGGTTCGTGAGCGGCTTGACGACGCGTTTCCGGAGTTCTTCCAATCCGAACTCCTCGACCAGCACCCAGAGGAAGTTCTTGTTCGCCAGCGCCCCGGCCTCGTACTTGAGGTCGTACTCGGCGAGCGTCACGTTGACCTCATCGCGGTAGACGGCCGAAGCATCGAGCCGCTCCTGCGACTCCGACTGCGCGCCCTGGCAGGTGGAGCAGATGTTCATCATCACGTCCGCGCCCTCGACCTGCTGAGCGAGCGCAAAGGTGCGTGCGTTGAGCGTGTCGGCGAGCTCCTGGTTGTGCTCGGCGATCACGCCGGCACCGGTGCAGCAGGCACGGTCGAGCGGCACGAGCTCCATGTCGAGCAGCGGCGCGACCTTGGCGACCGATCCGTGCAGCTCCGGGGTGAAGCCGCGGCTCACGCAGCCGGGCCAGTAGGCGATCTTCATGCCGACTCCTCTGTCGGATCTTCAGCGTTGGCCTTGTCCGTGCCGCTGATGTAGATGTTGAACTCGTTGCGCTCGGGGCGGCCGTGCACGGTCTCGTAGATGCCCTTGATCTGCTTCATGTCCTCGGACGCCAGCTTGTGCGGCACGAGCGCCGACTTCGGCGTGACCTTGCGGCGCAGCAGCGCCTTGGTCAGGAACGGCAGCGACGAGGCGATCTCCTTGACGGCCTTGGGGTGGAACTTCGCCAGCGCGCTGTCGGCGACGTAGGACCGCGGCACGACCTCGGCCTCGGCCAGCAGGCCGTACTTGCCGACCAGCGTGACGAACGCCGACTCATGCCGCTCGCCGTTGTTCTGGTCGGTGATGTGGTGATCCTGGCCGGCGCGGCGGCGCAGGCGCATGATCTGGTTCATCGGCGCCACGCCCTTCGGGCAGGCCTCGATGCACTTGAAGCAGTGTGTGCAGTCATAGATGCCGTGCGGGTCCTCGGCGAGGTCCTTGAGGCGCTCGGCCTGCGTCGCGTCACGCGGGTCACCGACGAAGCGGTAGGCCTTGGCCAGCGCGGCCGGGCCGACGAACAGCGGGTCGACCTCGAGCGCCAGGCAGTCACCGACGCAGGCGCCGCACTGGATGCAGGCCATCGACTGCGTGACGTCGACCATCGACAGGCGATCGACGATGTACTCGCGCTCCGGCACCGGCTCCTTGGCGATCAGCCATGGCGTGACGCGCTGGATCTTCTTCCAGTGGACCGCGTCCATGTCGACGATCAGGTCCTTGATCACCGGCATGTTGCCGAGCGGCTCGATCTCGATCACGCCGTCCTTGGCGTCCTTCTTGGCCTTGTCGAGATGGGTGTGGCAGGCGAGCGTCGACTTGCCGTTGACCTTGACGCCGCAGGAACCGCAGATCGCGCCACGGCAGGAGCAGCGGATGCCGATCGAGCCGTCGGTGTCGTTGCGCGCCTGGAGGATGCCCTCGAGCACCGAGCGGTGCGGTTCGAGCGAGACGGTGTGCTCGTCCCAGTAGGCCGGCTCGCCGGACTCGGGGTTGTAGCGGCGGATCCGGAGCGTGAACTCCTCGGCGACCTTGTTCGCGGGAACCGTGCCGGTGGTGGGCTCGTCCAACATCTAGTACTTCCTCTCTTCGGGCTGCCACTGGGTCACGGTCACTGCTGCCTCGCCGACCTCGGGTCCATCACCGTTCTTGGTCAGCGTGATGTGCTTCATCCACTCTTCGTCGTTGCGCTCGGGGTAGTCGACGCGGAACTGCGCCCCGCGTGACTCCTTGCGCTCGATCGCGGCGGTGACGATGCATTCGGAGACGTCGAGCATGTAGCCGAGTTCAATCGCCCCGAGCACGTCCTGATTGAACACGGTGCCCTTGTCGTCGACGTACGCCGTCTTCGCCTCCTCCTTGAGCCGCTTGACGGTCTCGAGCGCGTGGCCGAGGCCCTCCTCGTTGCGGTAGACGGCGACGTTGCGGTTCATCTCGGTGCCGAGCTCGTCCTTGATCTGCGAGATCCGCTTGCCGGTCTTCGGCCGGCTGATGATGTCGGCGACCATCTTCTCTTCCTGGTCGATCCGCGCCTGACCGGGCGAGTCGGGCATGCTCATGCCCTTGGCCCGCTCGGCGGCGTGGGCGCCGGCGCGACGGCCGAAGATCAGCGTGTCGAGCAGCGAGTTGGCGCCGAGCCGGTTGCCGCCGTGCACCGACACGCAGGCGGCCTCACCGGCCGCGTAGAGGCCGGGGATCTCGGTTGCGCCGTTGACGTCGGTCCGGATGCCGCCCATCGTGTAGTGCTGGCCGGGACGGATCAGGATCGGCTCACGCGTGATGTCGACGCCGGCGAAGTCCTTGCCGATGTTGACGATCTCGCGCAGCGCCTCGAGCGTGCGCTTCTTCGGCACGACGGTGATGTCGAGGTAGATGCCCTCTTTGTTCGGTCCGGCGCCGCGCCCCTCGTTGATCTCGGTCTGCTCGGCGCGTGACACCACGTCGCGCGAGGCGAGTTCCAGCTTGTTCGGCGCGTACTTGTCCATGAACCGCTCACCGAGGCCGTTGATCAGGTGCGCGCCCTCGCCGCGGGCGCCCTCGGTGATCAGGAGGCCGTTCTCGACCAGGCAGGTCGGGTGGTACTGGATCATCTCCATGTCCATCAGCGGCGCGCCGATGCCGTAGGCCTGCGCCATGCCGTCACCGGTGCAGATCAGGCCGTTGGTCGTTGGCTTGAAGCACTGGCCGGCGCCGCCGCTGGCGTGGATCACGCTCTTGGCGGTGAAGATCTCGGTCCGGCCGGTGCGGATGTCGCGGGCGACGCAGCCGATGCAGTTGCCGTCGTCGTCCTGCAGCAGCGAGGTGGTGAACCACTCCTCGTAGCGGTCGACGAGCTGGTGGTACTTCATCAGCTGCTCGTAGAGCACGTGGAGGATCGCCTGGCCGGTGATGTCGGCGACGTAGGCGGTGCGCTTCATCGAGGCGCCGCCGAATGCGCGTAGGTCGAGCTTGCCGGCCTCGTTGCGGTGGAACGTGACGCCGACGTGTTCGAGGTGCATGATCTCGTCCGGCGCCTCGGAGCACATCACTTCGATCGCGTCCTGATCACCGATGAAGTCCGAGCCCTTGACGGTGTCGTAGGCGTGCGAGCGCCAGTCGTCATCGGGGTTGATCGCGGCGTTGATGCCGCCGGCGGCTGCGACCGAGTGCGAACGCACCGGGTGGACCTTGCTCATGATCGCGACGGTGGCGCCGGCGTCTGCTGCTGCGGTGGCGGCGCGCTGGCCAGCGAGGCCCGCGCCGAGGATCAGTACGTCGTGGTGGGGCATGGGTTCACGCAACTCTATACGGGCCCATGCCCGAAAGAAGTTGCCGCAAAACGCCGACTTCGGCGGTCGGGATTGGGTGTCCCGCCGTTGAAAATGCCTCTACGCAGGGAGAATGCGGGGGACTACCGAGGTCGAGGAACGCCGCACAGTCCGAGCGTTTGTCGGGGTGTGCTGGCGCTACGCGCTGCGCAGGGCGGAAATCGTGCGGGCGGTGATGCCCTTCGCCTTGAGCGTCACGCGCACCGGTCCGCTGCCGGCGGTCACCGTGAACGTGCCGCGGGCGAAGCAGGTCTTCTTCCCGCGGCGCACGCCCTTCTTGAGCGTGAGCGTCCCGCCGCCGAACTTCGTGCTCGCCATGACGCGGCCGGCACACACGCTGCCGCGCTTGAGCGAAACGGCGGTGTTGATGATGAGCTTCGGCGGCTTCGGCGCGAACTGCAACGGTGGCGTCTGCTCGACCGCGGGCGCCTCCTCGGCGCGCGCCGCCGGCTGCTCAGCCGAGCGTGCCGGTGTTGCTGCGATGGCGTCGACGACAAAGACCGCGTAGCCGCCGTCGGTCGCGGCGCCGAAGCCGACCGCGGCGGCAGCACCCGCGTTGTCAGCCGCGAAGCTCGGGAGGCCGATAACGTCGGCCCCGATCGTCTGCGGTGCACCGAACGTCCCGTCCCCGTCGGTCGTCGCGGCCTGCACACCGAAGGGCGGATAGCCCTCCTGAGGCAACGGCGCGGGCGTTTCGATGAACAGCGCGGTGGTCGTGCCGTCGGCGTTCAAGAAGGGCTTGGCCCACGCCGTGATCTCGTCTGAAGGTGCGAGGAATGCTGGGGCCGACCAGTCGCCCGCAAGGTTCCGCCGCGCGGCCATCGCGTTGTACGGCGTGCCGCGAGCCGGGTTGTTCAAGCTCGTCCACATGGTCGTCACGACGCCTGCGGTGTCCTGTGCCAGTTCGGCGGGGAACACCAGCGTGTCGCCGGCGGCGATTGTCGACGCGGGGCCCCACAGGTCAGTCGCCGCCGAGCGCGCCGCGGTGCGGAGGTCATGCCCGTCCTGGTTCCAGGCGGCGATGACGTCACCGTTCGGCGCCGCGATCGCGCTGAAGCCGTCCACGTGCAGGCCCGGTGTTTCGATCGATACTCCCGGCTGCCACTGCTCGTCCGTCGGCGTCAGCCGCCACGTGCCAACCGACGGGCCATCCATGCTGAGGCGCTCGGCGAACGCGGTGGCGTTGCCGAACCGGTCGATCACGAGCTCGGGCTTGGTGTCGGTCTCGTTGATGTCCGCGGCCCAGGTGGTCGTCCACGGGCCGGCCCAGGTGCCGTCGGGGCTTGCGCTCCGGTACGCGCCTCTGATGGCGCTGCTGCCGTTGATCCAGACCACCACGGCCCGCCCGTCCGGGGCGATCTTGACGATTGGCATGTCGGCACCGGCGGGGTAGAGCGGATCAGGATCCACAACCCACGTGGTTGTCCCGGGGTTGCGTGTCGCGCTCAACAGGGCCCCGGTGCCGGCACGCCAGACGATGACCGTGAGGCCCTTGGCGCTCGTAGCGACCGACAGCTCGCGCGCGGTGTGATCCACGTAATCGCTGGGCTCCGACACGTCGGTCGGGGCACTCCAGGCACCGTCTGCCGTGAGCCGCGTCGCAGCGCGGATGACGCTCTGGCCGTCGGCCCGCTCCATCCACACCGCGGTCAGTGAGCCATCCCCGCCGCGGGAGATCTCGGTGTCGCGGAGTCCATCGCTCGTCGCGACCGGTGTGGAGACACGGACCGGTGCGGACCAGGTGATGGCGCTCGCTGCGCTGGGCAGCGTGAGCGGGCAGAGCGCGATCAAGGTCGCGATCGCTGCACGGGTGGGGAACCGAGTAGGCATCTCTCCCTAAGATCGGCACCCGCGAGGTGCCGCGCGACGTCCCGCTGGACGGATTACCGGCTCACGATCGACCGCGCCTAGCGCCTCTTCTTCAGCTCCTTCTGCGCGGCGGAATAGGCCTCACCAAAGGCCTGCGCGATCTTTCCATCGGGGCCGCGGCGCGCTTCCCACTGCGTGCGGATCGCGACCCAGCGTCCCTCCGGGATGCCGTGGCGGTCTGTTGCCGCCCGGTCGTAGTCGGCCGGCTTGACGGGGTTCTTGGCGAGATCGGCCTCGACCAACGCCCATTGCTCGAGCGTCACGCCCTCGATCGGCGCTAGGAGGTCCGTGGCTGGTTCCACAGACCCACCGTTTCCAGCTCCCATGAGGGGTGAAACCGGCGACTCTGAGGGCGGCGCCAGCATCACCTCGGCGATGCTGCCCGCCGGCGGCCGGTCCTTCCAGGTGCCGCCCTTGGTCGCCCGCTGCTCGGCCAGCATCGGGTAGTTGATCTGCGCGCGGCCCGGGTCCTTGGGGTCGACGACGATCGGCACCTCGGCGCCGGGCGCGATGTAGAAGCGCGCGTACGGCGGCACGTAGTCCTTCTTCACCAGGGCCGTGCTGCCGTCTGCGCGGGTCACGGTGATGTGCCAGTTCTCGGTCGCCATCCCGAAGGCCGACGACTGCTCCAGCGACGCGACGGTGGCCGTCTCCGGCGTCCACTTCTTGAACCGCTTCAGCACGCTCGCGTCGAGCGCGCTGTCCTTGATCCCCTGCTCGGGGATCTTGCGCTGCGTGCGCCCGGCGTCCTGCGGCGCTCCCGGTACACCGCGCATCGGCCCGGGGTCGATCGCGACCTTGTCGCCGTCGGTCGCCACGCAGACCGTCGAGCCGAGCCGGATCGCCAGCGGCATCGCCGCGCCGTAGTGCACGGCGCCGACCCGGGGCGAGGGATCGAACCACTCCAGGCGCACGCGGATCTCCGTCGTGTCGTTGTAGAAGGAGTCGATGCCGGTCACGACCGCTTCGGTCGTCACGCCCTCGGCGGCGAGCTTCTCGGCCCGGTCGAAGCGCCGGTCGCGGAAGACGCCGTACTCGATGTCGGTCTTGACGTCGTCGGCTTTGTTCAGCGCGCTGATCGCACGGTCGAGGAGGCCCATCGGGCCATCCTCTCGCGCTCAGCGGCCGCTGGCAAGCGCGCGCCGCACGCGCTCGATCGTGATCAGTCCGAGCAGCCCGCCGCTCGCATCGACCACCGGCACAACGCCCCAGCGCGCCAGTCGCTCGGACTGCAGCAGCTGCTCCAGCGGTGCGTCCTCGGGTACCTGCTCGGGGCCGGGACCGTGATCGGCGATCAGGTCCGCGGCCGTCAGCAGCGGCCGGCCCATCGCCAGCGTGTGCTCCAGATGGTCCTTCGTGACGATGCCGAGCAGCTTGCCGGCGGCGTTGATCACCGGCAGTGCCGCGGGCGTGCCCGGCGCCTCCGGGTAGGCATCGAGCGCTTCGGTTGCTGTTGTCGCCTCGGCGATCGTCTGCGGCGCCGGATCCATCACGTCGGCGGCCGTGACGCCCGTCAGGCGCTCATGGAACTCGCCGGCGATCAGCGCACTGCGCGCCCCCTGGGAGAGGAACCAGCCGAGGATCACGAGCGACAGCCCGGCGAAGGAATCGTCAAACCACATCAGCGCCAGGCCGCCCGTGGCGATCAGCAGGCCAAGCCCGCGTCCGGCCTGACCGGCCAGCATCGTCGCCCGCGCTCGGTTGCCGGTGACGCGCCAGAAGATCGCCTGCGCCATCCGCCCACCGTCGAGCGGATAGCCGGGCAGCAGGTTGAACAGCAGCACGCCGCCGTTGATCAGCGTCAGCCACGCACCCAGCACCACCATCGGCTGTCCGGTCTCCGAGCCGCTCAGGGCCTCCCCGAGCGACATGTCGCTGGGCAGCGCGATCGCGGTGGCGCCGAGGAAGATCGCCAGCAGCACCGCATTGACGGCCGGCCCGGCGGCCGCGATCAGGAACTCCTCCTTCGGGCGATTGGTCTCACGCGAGAGGTGCGTGAAGCCGCCCAGCACCCAGAGGTCGATGCCGATCACCTCGATCCCGAACGCCCGCGCCGTCAGCGCGTGCCCGAGCTCATGCATCGCAATCGACATCGAGAACGCGAGGGCCGCAACGGCGGCGAGCAGAAACAGCTCGGTGTTCGTGGCGCTCGGGATCCAGGTGCCGAAGTTCCGCGTCAGGAAGACGACGGCCAGGCCAAGGAAGAGGAACCAGCTCGGGGCAGCGCCGATTCGCACGCCGAAGACGTGCGCCAGCGGCAACGTGGTCGGGCGGCGCATCATCACAGTGTGACGCGTGCGAGGCTGCGTCTGCGATGGATGTCCAGGAGATCGTTGCGCGCTACGCCTCAGGGCTCTTCCCGATGGATGATCCGGCGGCCGATGACGTGCCCTGGTGGGCGGCCGATCCACGCGCCGTCTTCGAGCTGGACGACGCCTCGCTCGCTGCTCTGGAACACCGTGTCCGCCGCTCGCTGAGGGCCGCCGAACCGTCGTGGACGCTCGTCACCGACCGGCATTTCGACCGCGTGATCGAGCAGTGCAGCCCGCCGCGCGGTGAGGACCAGGACGTGTGGCTGACGCCGCGGATGCACGAGCTGTACTCAAGGCTGCACGCGGCGGGGCTGGCGCACACGTTCGAGCTGGTCTCCGACGAGGGAGAGCTGCTTGCCGGCATCATCGGCGTCACGCTCGGCCGCGCCGCGATGCTGGAGTCGATGTGTCACTGGCGCTCCCACGCCGGCAACGTGCTGCTCGTGCGCACGCTGCGGGCACTCGCCGAGGCAGGCTGCGAGCTCTGCGATCTGCAGATGCTGACGCCGCACACCGAGCGGCTCGGCGCCACACTCATCCCGCGCGACGAATATGAGTCACGCCTGGCGGCGGCTCTGCATCTTCCGCCGCATCATCGCGATGCTGGGTGAACCAGCCCTCGATCGCTGACGGCAGGCTGGCGCTGCGGTCACCCCAGTCGATGACCTCCTGCGAGCCGGCGATCAGGTCGTGCAGGCAACGCCGGTCGCGCCGGACGACGCCGAGCAGGAAGCCGATCCCGGCGACGAAGCTCAGCGGCAGCACCAGCGCGCGGACCAGTGCGCGACGCGCGCTCAACCTGCTGCCGTCGGTCGCCTCGACCCGCAGACCGACGAGCGCCTTGCCCGCCGTTCGCCGCGCGATCGCGACGCTGCCCCAGAGGTAGATCAGCCACCACAGCAGGTAGCCGCCGAGCCAGAGCGGGCCCGTGCCGTTGCCGGTCGAGATCGTGTCGCCGAAGAAGAGGTTGATGCCGGAGACGCCGAGAAACACGACGCCGCTGAACAGCGCCGACACCACGGCCGAGTCAGCGAGAAACGCCAGCAGCCGCGAGATCGGCCCGGCGGGCCAGCCGGAGGCGCTGACCTCACCGGCCGCGACGGCCTCACGCGGGCGCCGCAGGAGCCGGTCGATCGTGCTCGTCAGGATCAGGTCGGCGCCGACGAGCTGACGCCGTGCGAGGTCCAGCGTCTTGGCGGCCACGCCGGTGGTGGCCGACGCGATCATGTCCTCGATCTCAGCGCGTTTGACGAGCGCCTTGACGTCCACGGTCTCCAGCACGTCGTCGATCTCCACGCGTGCGACGACGGCATTGATGTCGACGCGGCCGACCAGCGTGTCGACGTCCAGCTGAGCCAGCAGCGTGTTGAGATCGAGTTGGGAGGCGAGGGCGTTGATGTCGACCCGCCCGACCACGGCGTTGATGTCCACACCGGTCAGCAGCGCGTCGAGGTCGATCCGACCCGCGACAGCGTTGATGTCGATCCGGCTGACCAGCGCGTCGACGTCCGCCTTCGCCAGCACGGCGTCGAGATCCAGCCGGTCGATCAGCGCGTTGATGTCGACGTCGGCGAGCAGCGCGTTGAGGTCGATCCGCCGCACGAGGGCGTCAACGTCGGCCGTCGCCAGCAGCGCGTTGACGTCGACCCGCTGCAGCACGGCATCGAGGTCGATCTCGGCCAGCAGCGCGTTCCAGTCGATCCGGTCGAGTACGGCGTCGAGGTCGATCCGCGCGACGACGGCGTCGAGATCGATGCGCGCCACCAGGTGCTCGATGTCGACCCGGTCGATCACCGCATCGGGGTCGACGGCATCGACCGCCGGTGAGATCAGCGCCCCGAGCAGACGGTTGACGGCGGAGCGATCATCGGCCATGGCTGCGGACGCTACATCAGCACGTGGCGGTCCGTGCACGCCAGCTGTGTGCGTTTGGCGCCGCCAGAGGCGGTCAAACGCACACAGCTACGCGACTGCGTCCGCGACCGGCGCGTGGCGGTCGACGATCGCCCGCGCGTCGACGCCCGCCGGCAGCGTGCCGTAATGCAGTGCCGCGTCGCCGCCGAGCCGCGTTGCGACGAACGCGTCAGCGACCGGCGCCGGCGCGTGCTGCAGCAGCAGTGACGCCTGCAGCGCCACCGCCATCCGCTCGACCACGCGGCGGGCGCGCGCCTCGAGCGTCGCGGTGTCCGACAGCTCGTTCTGCAGGGCCGTCACGTACGCGTCGTAGCGCGTGTCGGTGCCGGCTGCCAGGCCCAGCTCGTCGAACAGCACCTCGAGCGTTGCCGGTGCCTTGGCCAGCGCACGCAGCGTGTCCAGCGCCATCACGTTGCCGGAGCCCTCCCAGATCGAGCACAGCGGCGCCTCGCGGTAGATCCGCGGCATGCCGGAGTCCTCCACGTAGCCCGGCCCGCCGAAGCACTCCATCGCCTCGAAGGCGTGGTTCGGCGTGCGCTTGCAGACGTGGTACTTGGCGACCGGTGTCGCCAGCCGCGCGAACAGCTGCGCGCGCTCGTCGCCCGCCGCGGCCTCGTCGTAGGCGCGGCAGAGGCGCAGTGCCAGCGCGGTTGCGGCCTCGCTCTCGACGGCAAGGTCGGCCAATACGGCCGTCATCAGCGGCTGGTCGACGAGCACGCGGCCGAACGCGCTGCGGTGCTGCGTGTGCCAGATCGCGGCGGCGACGGCCGCGCGCATGCCGCCGGCCGAGCCGATCACGCAGTCGAGTCGTGTGTGGCCCACCATCTCGATGATCGTGGCGACGCCGCGTCCTGGCTCGCCGAGCATCTGACCCCAGGCGCCGCGCAGCTCGATCTCCGAGCTGGCGTTGGAGTGGTTGCCGAGCTTGTCCTTCAGACGCTGGATCTGAAAGCCGCTGTTGCGGATGCCGTCCGGCGTGAACTGCGGCACCGCGAAGCACGACAGCGCGCCGTCGTCGGTCTTGGCGAGCATCAGGAAGAGGTCACTCATCGGCGCGCTGCAGAACCACTTGTGGCCAACCAGCTGGTACTCGGCGCCTTCGCCGCCGCCATTCAGCGGTGTGGCGTGTGTGGTGTTGGCGCGTACGTCCGAGCCGCCCTGCTTCTCGGTCATCGCCATGCCGCACAGTGCTCCCGGCTTCTCGGACACCGGTTTCAGCGCCCCGTCGTAGCCGGTTGCGGTCAGACGCGGAATCCACTCGTCGGCGATCGCCGGCGTCGCGCGCAGCGCCGGCACGGCGGCGAACGTCATCGTGATCGGACAGTTGAAGCCGGCCTCGGCCTGCGTACCGCTCATGTACAGCGCGGCACGCGCGACCTGCGCACCGGGCTCATCGGTGTTCCACGGCAGCGCGTGCAGCTCATCGGCGACAGCGCGCGTCAGCAGGTGGTGCCAGCTGGGGTGGAAGTCGACACGGTCGATCCGCTCACCGGAGTGGCTGTGGGTCGTCAGCCGCGGCTTGTGGCGGTTGGCCTCCTCGCCCCACCACAGCGGCTCGCCGCCCCAGAACGCGCCGACGTCGGCGGCACGGTCGTGCACCCAGCCGCCGCCCTCGCGCGCAACACCCTCCACCAGCGGTGCGTTGTCGAGGTAGAGGTTGCGCCCTGTCAGCGGCGGCACCTGGTTGGTCACCTCGTGGGTTGCGAACTGGTCCGGGCGATGCTCGGTTGCCGACATGCACGCAGTGTGCCACGGCCCCGCGGACGAGCGCTAGCCGCGCTTGGTGGTGAGGGTGCGGGTCTTGATGCTCTTGGACGAGACCGTGACGCGCAGCTTCGTGCGGGTGCTGGGTGCCTTCCGGAGCTTGATCGTGCCGGTGCCGACGCAGCTTCCGTCGACCTTGCTGAGCTTCAGCGAGGTGCGGTAGGTGGTCGTGCCGAAGCTGGTCTTGGCGGTGACCTTGCCGGAGCAGCTCTTGCCTGCGCGGAGCGTGATCTTGGCCGTCAGCGTGATCGTCTTGCCGGCGAGCCGTGCTTCGATCACCGGCGCGTGCTTTTCCGGAGCCGGGGTGTCGCCTTGATCGGGATCGGGATCGACGTCGGCATCTGTGGGCGCGGCGGCGACGGCAAGCGTCAGCGACCGCGTCGCGGAGGACAGGCCGGCCGTGTTGCTGGCCCGAGCCGTCACGGTGTATTCCCCGTCTGTGGCGTAGGCGTGGCTTGGGTTGTCGCCGGTGCCGGTCGTGCCGTCGCCGAAGTCCCAGGTGATCGTGGTGTCTGACCACGCGTCAGCGGCGCTGGCGGCGAACGACACCGGCGTTTGCGCGGCGGCTGGCCCGCTGAGCACGCTGACCGAGCTCAGGGTTGGTGCGCTGCCGTCATTCGCGGCGAAGCCGATGCCCCAGGTGCTGCCCGGCAGGTTCTGTGACCAGACCGCGAAGGCATCGCCGTTCTCGGCCAGCGCCGCCTGCGGCTGGTGGCCGAAGCCGGTGGCGGCGAAGCCGTTGCGCACCGTGACGCTCTCGCCCTCGATCGGATCCGGAGTTGACCATGTCGCGGTGGACGAGGACCAGGTCGACCCGCTGAGCTGGAAGTCGGCGATCGAGGACAGCCCGAGGCCGTCGGCCATCACGGTGCGGACCACGCCGTCGTCGGTGGACAACAGGCCGAGCGGGGCACCCGCCTCGCCGCCCGGCAGGTAGGCGGGTGTACCCCACACGCCGGTGCTGGGGTCGCTGACCGAATAGAGGCCGTTCGCGTCTCCCGTACCGAGGTCGAGCGTCTCCCAGCCCAAGAGGAAGCGGTTGTGGTCATCGGCGCCGATTGCCGGGATCAGGCGGAAGCCGCTGCCTGGCGATTGCTGCGCTGCCAGCGTGTCATCGGCCTTGAGCACGCGGGCGAGGAGCTGGAAGGAGCCGTCACAGATCGCGGCCGCGATGTCGCCGTTCGGTGCGATCGTCACGTCCTCGAGGCCCGTGAAGCCCGCCGTCACATTCTCGAACATCGCCGTCGGGCTGGTCGACCAGGCCTGGCTTTCGTGGTCATAGCGGGTGACGTAGGCGCTGCCGCTGCCCGAATGGTCACCCGCGAACAGCATCACGCCGTCACCGGTGCTGTTGAAGTCGAAGGAGATCGCGCCACCGGCGCTGGTTCCGTCGGTGACGATCTCTGTCGGGGCGGTGGCGTCCCACGCCGCGGAGTTCCTGGCGCGGGTATGCACCCGCAGCGCGTGGTCGGACTCGACGATCCCGACGACGACGGTGCCCTTCGGGCCGGCAGCGGCGCCGAACCCGTAGGCGCCGCCGGTCGCGAGAGCCTCCGGTGCACTCCACTCGTTCTGGTCTGCGAGCAGCGTGGCTGCCTTGACCGTGCTGAAGTCGCTCTTGACCCAGAACGCGCTGGCGTTGCCGTCAGAATCCATCACCACGCCGGCGGTGTAGAGGTCCTCCGCCGCGCGTGACACCTCCTGCACGTCACCCCAGGAGCGCGTGCGCGCCGAGTAGCGACGGGCGTAGAGCTTGTCGTTGAAGCCGTCGTTCTGAATCCAGGCGACGGTGACCGAGCCATCGGGCGCCGCCGCGATGCGGTTGTTGGCCGAGGCATCGCTCAGCTGCGAGATCTGGGCGCCATCGGCGCTCAGCACCTCGGGCGTCGTCCAGCCGGAGGCATGCGCGGCGGCGGGGGTGATCAGGATCGCGCAGGCGGTGGCCAGCGCAGCGGGGAACGTGCGGATCGAAGGCATCGTGGTGCTGATCGGCGCCACGGCAAAGCGCTTTGACATCGCACTGCGTGACGTGGACGGATTGTTGGCGCGCAGGCCGACAAACCGGCGCATTCGCGCGCGGACGCCGGTTTGGGTTAGGCTCGCGCCCGTCCGTTCCGGGAGAAGCGAGGAGAGGTGTCACGGATGGCTGCATTGCGTGCGTGTTGCGGGCTGATCGTGGTGGTCACGGCGTTGTCGGCGCTGCCGGCAGCAGCGGCCGCCCCGGCCACCGATCCACCGGTCATCAGCGTGCTCTCGACGCGTGCCGACCTGGTGTCCGGCGGTGACGCGCTCGTCCGGATCACGTTGCCGCCGCGCGCGGCCGGCTGGCGCTACCGCGTCAGCATCAGTGACCGCCGTGAGGTGACGGGGCAGTTCCGGCGCGTCAGCCCGACCGTGCTCGAGGGGCTCGTCACGAAGCTCAAGCTCGGCGTCAACACGATCAACGTGCGGCTGCCCGATTACACGGGCGCGGCGCTGAAGGTCGTCAACCATCCGACGGGCGGTCCGGTCTTCGCCGGTCCACAGATCCAGCCCTGGAAGTGCCAGAAGGAGGCGCTGGACCGGCAGTGCAACCAGGCGCCGACGTACGAGTACCAGTACAAGTCCACCGACCCGTTCAAGAACGGGCTGCAGGACTACGACCGCAAGAGTCCGCCGCGTGACGTGGCGTCGATCACGACCGAGAACGGCACGACGATGCCGTTCATCGTGCGGGTTGAGACCGGCTACGTGGCGCGTGATCAGTACAAGATCGCCACGCTGTTCGACCCACGCAAGCCGTGGACGATCGACGCGCCGCAGCCGCAGTACGCGCACAAGCTGCTGATCACGCACGGCGCCAGCTGCGACATCGCCTATGAGCAGGGCGGCGCGCCCAGCGTCACCAAGTACAACCCGAATCCGATCCCGTTCATCTCGCTCGACACCGGTGAGCGGGCGCTGGCGCGCGGCTTTGCCGTGATGTCGACCGCCGCCGACAACAGTGGCCACAACTGCAACGTCGTCACGCAGGCCGAGTCCCTGCTGATGGCGAAGGAGCGCGTGATCGAGCAGTACGGCACGGTCCGCTACACGATCGGTGCAGGCTGCTCGGGTGGCGCGCTGGCGCAGTATTGGATCGCCAACGCCTACCCCGGCATCTACCAGGGCATCCTGCCGACCTGCTCGTTCCCGGACGCCTGGTCCTCGGCGATCCAGGTGATGGACTACCACCTGCTGCGCCGGTACTTCGAGAAGGCCGATCGCATCGTCGGCGGCGGCGTGACGTGGAACCTCGACCAGTGGGCGGCCGTCGAGGGCAGCGGCGCACCGCTCAACGCGATCATCTCCGACATCGGCTTCTACGACGCGATCATTCCCGATCGCGAGTGCGACGGCCTGGACGACAAGGACGTCTACAACGCCAAGAAGAACCCGACGGGGGTCCGGTGCTCGATCGCCGACTTCAACATCAACATCTTCGGTCCGTTCCCGCAGAGCCGCTGGGCAGAGCTCGACAAGCAGCTCGGTCATTCGCTCGGCCACAACTTCTCCGACATCCCAGTCGACAACACGGGCGTGCAGTACGGCCTCGATGCGCTGAACCGCGGCATCATCAGCCCCGCACAGTTCGTCGACGTCAACGCCAAGATCGGCGGGCTGGACCCTGACGGCGAGAGCATCCCGGATCGGATCAAGGCCGATCCGGTCGCGCTCGCCAACACCTATCGCAGCGGCTCGATCAACGAGGCCAACAACATGGGCGGCACCGCCGTGATCGATTGCCGTGGCCCGGACCCAGGGTTCGCGCACGATGCGTACCGCCCATACGCGGTGCGTGCGCGGCTGGACCGCGCCAACGGTGGGCACGGCAACCAGCTGATCTGGCAAGGGCCGCTGCCGCTGATCGGGGACCTGCAGTGCGCGCCCAAGGCCTTTGACGCGATGGATCGCTGGCTGTCTGCCGTCGAGGCCGACACGTCGGCGGCGCCGCTGGAGCAGAAGGTCGTCGCCGACCGGCCGTCGGATCTCGGCGACGCCTGCCTCGACGGCGGCGGCGGCTGGCTGAACGCGGGCGCGTGTGCCGACGGCGTCGTGCCGATCTACGGCACGGCCCGCACCGTCGCCGGCGAGGACATCACGACGGATGCGAACAAGTGCCAGCTGAAGCCGCTCGTGCGCGCGTCGTATTCGGTGGCGTTCACGGACGCGCAGTGGGCGCAGCTGGTGAAGACGTTCCCGAGCGGTGTCTGTGACTACACCAAGCTCGGCGTCGAGCAGCAGCGCACGATTCCGTGGCTGCAGTACGGCAGCGCCGACAGCGTGATCTACGGCGGCGCCCCGCTGGGGGCAGCGCCGACCTCACGCGAGCTGGTCTCGAAGGACCGTTGAGCAGGCGCCGTACAGTGCCATGACGTGAGCACCTCGCTTCACGGCCGCGCGATGGCCCTGCTGCCACGCCGCGCCGACTGGACCACCGACGTCCGGTCCCCTGGCCGTGACCTGATCGCGGGCCTCACGGTTGCGGTGGTCGCGCTGCCACTGGCACTGGCCTTCGGTGTGGCGTCGGGGCTTGGCGCACAGGCCGGCCTTGCCACCGCCGTCGTCGCCGGCACCGTGGCCGCGGTCTTCGGCGGCTCCAACCTGCAGGTCTCCGGCCCGACCGGAGCGATGACCGTGGTGCTGCTGCCGGTGGTCGCGCGCTTCGGCACCGACGGCGTGCTGATGGTCGGCGCGATGGCCGGCGTGCTGCTCGTGATCCTGGCGCTGACCAGGCTCGGGCGCCTGGTCGCGTACCTGCCGATGCCGGTGGTCGAGGGCTTCACGGTCGGGATCGCCGTCGTGATCGCGCTGCAGCAGGTGCCGGCGGCGCTCGGCGTCACCGATGCCGACGGCGACAAGGTCTGGCAGCTGGCGGCCGACGCCGTGTCCCGCTTCGCCGGCGATCCGTCGGCCGGGTCGATCCTGATCGCCCTCGGCGTGGCGGCAACGATGCTGCTCGGGGCGCGCCTGCGGCCGGGCGTGCCGTTCTCGCTGCTCGGCGTCGCCGCGGCGACGTTGCTCGCCAGCGTTCTCTCGGTCGACACGCCGCTGCTCGGCACGATTCCGTCGGGGCTGCCCGCTCCGTCGCTCGGCTTCCTCGACCTCGGCACGCTGCAGGCGATGCTGCCCGCGGCGCTGGCGATCGCCGCGCTTGCCGCGCTCGAGAGCCTTCTGTCGGCGACGGTTGCTGACGGCATGAGCGTCAGTCACACCACCGACCCTGACCGGGAGCTGTTCGGGCAGGGCCTCGCCAACCTGGCGGCGCCGATCTTCGGCGGCGTGCCGGCAACCGGGGCGATCGCACGCACCGCCGTCAACGTGCGCGCCGGTGCGTCGTCGCGGCTCTCGGCCGTTGTGCATGCCGCGCTGCTGGCCGCGATCGCGTTCAGCGCCGGCTCGCTGGTGGCGAAGATCCCGCTCGCGGCACTCGCCGGCGTGCTGTTCGCCACGGCGGTGCAGATGACGCAGAGCGCCTCGATCAGGGCGCTGGTGCGCTCCACGCGCGGCGACGCTGCGGTGCTGGTGCTGACGTTTGCCGTCACCGTGTTCGTCGACCTCGTCACGGCGGTGGCAGTCGGGGTAGGCGTCGCGGTGGTGCTGGCACTGCGCTCGGTCGCCGCGGCTGCGCAGCTCGAGCAGGTGCCGATCGACGCCGGTGATCACTCGGCCGAGGAACGAGCCCTGCTGAACGAGCGGATCGTCGCCTATCGGCTCGACGGGCCGCTGGTCTTCGCCGCCGCACACCGCTTCCTGCTCGAGCTGACCGAGGTCGCCGAGGTGGAGGTCGTGATCCTGCGGATGGCCCGGGTCTCGACGATCGACGCCACCGGCGCCCAGGTGCTCGGGGATGCGATCACGCACCTCGAGCGCCGCGGCATCGTGGTGCTGCTGTCCGGCGTCGCGCCGGAGCACGCCGACGTGTTGTCCGTGCTCGGCGCCAAGGCCCGGCTACGCGAGCAGGGCCGCGTGTTCGCGACGACGCCCGAGGCGATCGCGCACGCCCGGACGCTCGTGCACGAGCGTGCCGGCTAGGCGCGCTTGGTTGTGATCGTGCGCGTCCGGATCCTCTTGGACGACACGGTCACGCGCAGCTTCGAGCGGGCGCCCGGTGCCTTGCGCAGCTTGATCGTGCCGGTTCCGACGCAGGCCTTGCCGACCTTGCTGAGCGTGAGCGTGGTGCGGTAGGTCGTCGTCCCGAAGCTCGTCGTGGCACTCGCCTTGCCGGAGCAGCTCTTGCCGGCGCGCAAGGTGACGCGGGCCGCGAGCGTGATCGTCTTGCCCTTGAGGCGCGCCTCGATGACCGGGGCGAGGACGACCTTCTGCTGCTCGTCGGTCGTCTCCTGCTCGTCCGTCGTGTCCTGCTCGTCCGCCGGTGGGTCGGAGATCGTGATCTGACGGGTCGCGGTCGTGACGAGGCCGCTGAGGTCACTGGCAGAGACCGTCACGGTATACGTGCCGGCCGTGCTGAACTTCCGCGTCACGCTGCTGCCCGTGGCGCCGGCGCCCTCGCCGAAGCTCCAGCTCGTCGCGTCGACGCCGGACAGCCTGTCGAACGGGTTGACCGAGAACGTCAGATCCTCACCCACGGTGCCGCTGCTCGGCACGGTCAGGTCATTGAGTGCCGGGCCGTTCGCGTCACCGATCGCGTAGCCGAGCGTGACGTCGGAGTCACCGATCTGCGGCCAGACGGCGACCGGGTTGCCGGCCTCGTCGAGCGCCGGGCTGGGAAGGCCACTGGAGAAGTCCGGCGCGACGGGATGCAGGATCTCGCTGTCGGTGAACGAGGTTGCGCCGTCTGGCCGGTACGCCACGCCGACGTTGATGTGGGGGAAGTCATTGCTCGTCAACATCGTGGCGACCATGTTGTAGTTGCTGTCGACGGCGAAGTCGATTGCGCCACCGAAGTTGTCGCCGCCCATCACGTTCTCGGCTGGGGACCAGGAGTCACGATCGCGGACGCGGCTCATTGCACGTGAGGTGCCATACACATCGCCATCCACGTAGTCCTGATAGACAGCCACGATGTTGCCGCTGCGGTCGCTCGCCACCGTGGCGGTGTAGGAGCTGTGGCCCACCGGGGTCAGCGGATCAAGATCAGCGGTCCATCTCGAGCTGCCCGCGGGCACCGAGGCACTCAGCAGCGGGCCGCCGTTTCCGTCCCAGATCACCGTCGCGTTCCCGAGCGGGCTCAAGGCCACCCGGGCGCGCGTGCCGGCGTCGGCAATCGGAACCGCATCCCGCGCGGGACCCCAGCCGGGGGTCTGGGTGTGGTCGTAACGTGCAAAGCGAATGAACGGGTCGGACCCGGCGAGCGCGGTCCATACGGCGATGCCATCACCGGACGCGTTGAACTGCACCGACAAGTGGGAGGGCGAGCTGCCGTCCTGGTCGATGAAGTCCGGGGTCGGGTTCCACTCTGCGGAGTTCGCAGCACGCGTGAAGAAGCGGATCCTGTCCGACCCGCCGGTCTTGACCCAGGAGGCAACGACCGTGCCGTCAGGGCGGGCCGTGAGGCTGTAGTCCGAGTAGCCCTCGGGCGGGAGCAGAGACCCCTCGGTGTCACCCGAGAGAGTCGTGATGTCGCTCCAGTCGCTGTTGCTGGCGAGCAGCGTGCGCGTCTTCAGTTCCCAGACCGAGCCGTCGAGCTCGCTCCAGATGACGTTGATGTTGCCGTCACTATCGGCCATCGGGCGCGGCGTTTCGTTGACGCCACCGTGTGGCACGTCGGCCAGGACTTCCGGCGTGCTCCAGTCGGTGCCGGGTAGCGTCAGGATGGAGGTCAGCAGGCGGTCTCGACCTCCGGCGGTCTCCTTCCAGATGACCACAACACGGCCGCGGGCCGTCGCGACCTGTGGCGCAAACACGGGGTGGCCGACGGTCTGCGAGATCGTGGCGGCATCGAACCACGTGGGGTTCTGGGCGGCGCCGGCGGGCGCGGCGGCGCAGGCAAGCAGCGCGGCGGCGGCAGCAGCGGTCAGGGCATGGGGGAACCGACGGCGAGCAGTCATCCCTTCGGTTATCGGCGCGTCGAAGCCGGCAGAGAGCGCCGTGGACGAACGGACCAGGCCGGTCTGCGGGCTGTGCGGTCAGGCGGGAACGGCGGCGAGCAGCTCGCTGAACGCCCCAGCGATCCCGTCCGCCAGCACATCGATGTCCGGCGCGTTGTGCAGATCGGCGCTGATCCCGACCGTCAGGTTGCCGTTGTAGCTGGCGATCGCGATCCCGACCGTGTGCTGGGCGAACAGCGGCACGAACGGCAGCGCCTCGACCATCGTCGCGCCGAGCGCCGTCAACTCCTCCTGCGGACCGGGGACGTTGGTGATCGTCAGGTTGAAGATCCGGTCGTTGCCGAACATCGAGCGCGCGACGAGGATGCCGAACAGCGGCGGGCCGATGTCGGTCAGTTTGGCGATCGCTGTGCCGCCGGTAGCCTGCGAGCCGGTCTTCAGCTGGGCGGCACGTTTGCTGACGCGCTTCAGCCGCTCGACCGGATCGGCCTCCTCGACCGGCAGCTCGACGAACAGCGAGGTGACGCGGTTGCCGACATCACCGTGCTCGTCCTCGGCGCGGATGTTGACCGGCACCTGGGCACGGATCCCGACCGGTGGCTCCTCGCCGCGGGCCAGGAGCAGCTGCCGCAAACCACCGGCGCAGGTGGCGAGGATCACGTCGTTCAGCGTGCCGCCGTGCTGCTCGCGGATCTGGCGGACGTCGTCCATCGTGATGCCGGTCGTCCGGTAGTGGCGTTCACCGGTCAGGTCACCGTTGAAGCTGGTGTGCGGCGCGGGGTTCAGCTCCTGGCGGATGACGAGGTCAACCGCGGCGACGGCCTTCTCGATCGTCGCGCGCGGGTGCGTCGCGGCATGGATCCCGGTGCGGGCGTGCCGCAGCAGCAGGCCGGGGCTGAGCCAGAAGCGACCGCCGCTTCCGACCTCCTCGGCGGCGTCATCGTCGTGCTTGTGCAGCACCGCATCGTCGACGTCGTCGAGCATCAGCGCGCCGACATCCACGGTGCCGACACCGTCGAGCATCGCGTGGTGCGTCTTCGTGGCCAGCATCCAGCGCCCGTCCTCGAGCCCGTCCACCAGCGTCACCTCCCAGAGCGGCCGGTGGCGGTCCAGCCGGTGCGACCAGAAGTCGCCGAGCCACTCCTCCAGTTCAGCGCGCCCGCCCGGCGCCGGCAGCGTGGCGCGGCGCAGGTGCTCACGCACGTTGAAGTCCGGCATCGGCTCCCAGGTCAGCCAGCGCAGCGGGTCGGTGTGCGTGTGGGAGAGGCGCTGGGCGAACTGCGGCATCGCGCCGATCCGCTCCTCGAAGCGTTCGGCGAGCGCGTCGGTCGACGGCGCGCCTGCCGGCGGCGGATCGAAGATCAGCGCCACGCCAATATGCATGTGCGAGGTGTCCTGCGCTTCTTCGAGCTCGAGGAACATCGTGTCCAGCATCGTCAGTTGTTCACCCATGGCGCGAGCGTACGCCCGCGGAGTACCGCGCGTCATCGGTGGTTTTCCGCAGGGTTACGACGCCGCCCCGGCAGCTCAGACGCGGGATGCGGTCAGCACACGGCTCGTGACCGTCCTGCCGACCACGCGCACCGTCACCCTGGCCGTGCGCTTCGGCGCCCGCTTCAGCGTGATCGTCCCGCCGGCAACGCACGCGAGCTTCGTGCCCTTCAGCCGCAGCGTCGTCCGGTAGGTCCTGCCGGCGATCTTCGTGCGCGCCTTCGCCGTGCCCTTGCATGCCGCGCGGCCCTTGAGCGTGACCGCCGCAGCGATCGTCAGTCGCCGGCCCTTGAGTCGGACCTCGATCCGCCGCTTCGGCGCGAGCGTGACGGCGGGCGGCGCAGGGGCATCTGCAGGGGCATCGGCAGGGGCATCGGCAGGGGCATCTGCAGGACGCGCGGCAACCGTGACCGCTTGGGTCGCGGTCGCGGTGTTGCCACCGCTGTCGGTGCCCGTGACCGTCACCGTGTACGTGCCGGGGTCGGCGTAGGCGTGGGTCGTGTCCGCATCCGTGGAGCTCTGGCCGTCACCGAAGTTCCACTGGACGGAGACGGGCGACCAGTCGTCGGTCGGCGCGACGCCGAAGCTGGCAGCGACCGTCGCGGTCGCGGCGGTGGGGATGGTGCGGTCGCTGACGCTCGGGGCCGTGCGGTCGTTGATCGCGATCATGATCGCCGGAGCGCTGCTCAGCCACAGGCTCACGATGTCGCCGTGGCTGTCGGCGGCCAGCGTCGGCCCGGACCGTGCCTGGGTCGGCGCGGTGAGCGCCTCGGGCTCCTGCCAGCCGGCGGGTGTCCAGCCGAAGGTCTGCGCCGTCGTGGTCAGCTCGGTCGGCCCGCCCAGCGCGGGCAGGAGGAAGCCATCGCCCGGCACGGCGATCGGCTGGCCGCCGAATGCCACGCCCGAGCCCGAGTTCGTGAGCGTGGTCTGGGTTCCCCACACGCCGCTCGGCGAGCGGATCGCCGCGGCGAGGGCGATCGGCCCGTTGTTCGGCTCGAACGGGGGTGTCACGCGGTCCCAGGTCGCGATGACCGAATCGCCGTCCGTCGCCAATGACGGCATGTAGCCGGACTCGTCGCTGATCGTGACCGGGGCGCTCCAGGCGCCCCCGGACGGATGGGTCGCGGCACGGATGCGCCAGTTCGCCTCATCGCCACCGACGCCGGCGGTGTAGGCGAGCACGAACTCGCTGCTCGTGGTGCTCTCGATGCTCACAGGGGGATACCACGCCAGTCCTTCGCCCAGATCCTCGACTGCGTCCCAGTCGCCGGGCGTGCCCGTGACCGCATACAGATGCTGTGCGTTGAAGCCGTCGACCCACGAGACGGCGACCTCGCCGCTCGGCGCAACGGCGATCGCCGGGAAGGAGGCCCCCTGGCCGGGCGGCGAGACGTAGCCGTGGTCGATCCAGGTCGTGGGATCGCCGGGCGCGGCGGTCGCCAGCCGGATCCGCATTTCCGACATGCCGCTGCTCTCGGACCATGCCGCGTAGCGGACGCCGTTCTCGCCGATCGCGATCACCTCGTACAGCGCGAAGTCGCCAACCGACAGGGTCACCGGGGTGCTCCAGGTACCGGTGCTCGCGGAGCGCGTCGCGGTGAGCACCGAGCTGATGTCGCCCCACGATCGCCAGACGACGGTGACGTCCCCGTTCGGCGCGCTGATCAACGCGTGTGGGTCGAGGGCGAGGGTGGTCTCGGGGCTGCCGATCCGAACGGACGGCTCCCAGGCGCTGCCGGGCGCGCGATGGGCCGATCGCAGTTCGAGGTTGCCGGTGCCGTCGGCCTCGATCCACACCGCGGTGATGCCGTGGACCGGATCGATCACCGCCTGCGGGTACACGGAGGCACCGAAGCCCGGGCCGGAGAGCGTCGTCGGCGTGGTCCACGCAGCGTGCGCGGTGGCGGGAAGGGCGACGATGGCAGCCGCAAGTGCGGCGCAGGCGAGGAGGCGCATGCCCCGGGTGGTCGGCCCGGGCGCGGCCGACCTTAGGAGCCGCCCAGGATCCCGTTCAGCGTCGCGCTGGGGCGCATCGCCGCCGAGGCTTTCGCCGGATCCGGCCGGAAGTAGCCGCCGAGGTCGACCGGCGAGCCCTGCACCGCGATCAGCTCCTCGTTGATCTGCGCTTCGTGCTCGCGCAGCGCGGAAGCGATCGGTGCGCCGAGCTCCTCGGCCCAGTACAGCGCCAGGTAGTAGTGGCTGCCGCGGTTGTCGATCCCGCCGAGCCGCCGCGACGGTGAGCGGTCCTCGTCGAGGAACGTGGCGATCGCGCGGTCCAGTGCGTCGGCCAGACGTTGGGCGGCCGGGTTGTCGAACGTCACCGCGAGGTGCTCCAGCGATGCACCGAGCGCACTGAACTCGCCGAGCGAATCCCAGCGCAGGTAGTTCTCCTTGACGAACTGCTGCACGTGCTTCGGCGCCGAGCCGCCGGCGCCGGTCTCGAACAGGCCGCCGCCGGCGAGCAGCGGCACGATCGACAGCATCTTCGCGCTCGTGCCGAGCTCCAAGATTGGGAAGAGGTCGGTCAGGTAGTCGCGCAGCACGTTGCCGGTGACGGAGATCGTGTCCTCGCCGCGGCGCATCCGCTCGAGGCACAGCTTGATCGCCTCGACCGGCGCTGCGACGTGGATCTCGAGCCCCTCGGTGTCGTGGTCTGCGAGGTACTGCTCGACCTTGGCGATCACGTTGCGGTCATGCGCGCGCTGCTCGTCGAGGTAGAAGACGGCCGGCGCGCCGGTCGCGCGGGCGCGGGTCACCGCCAGCTTGACCCAGTCCTGCACCGGGATGTCGCGCACGCGCGACATCCGCCAGATGTCGCCTGCCTCGACCTGGTGTGAGAGCAGCGTCTCGCCGGCGCTGTTGGTGACGGTCACGGTGCCGTCGCTCGGCATCTCGAACGTCGTCGGGTGTGAGCCGTACTCCTCGGCCTTCTGCGCCATCAGGCCGACGTTCGGCACGGTGCCGATCGTCGCCGGGTCGAGGGCGCCGTGGGCGCGGTGGTCGTCGAAGACCGCGGCGTACATCGGGCCGTACGAGCGGTCGGGAATCAGCGCGAGCGTCTCGGCCTGGCCGCCCTCGGCGTTCCACATCTGGCCGGAGTCGCGCACGACGACCGGCATTGACGCGTCGATGATCACGTCGTTCGGGGCATGCAGGTTGGTGATGCCCTTGTCGGAGTCGACCATCGCCAGCGCCGGGCGGTCGGCGTAGACGGCAGCGATGTCGGCCTCGATCTCTGGCGGCAGCTGCGCGAGCTTGTCGTAGACGTCACCGATCCCGAGGTTGGCGTTGACGCCCGCGGCGGCCAGCGCATCCGCGTGCTTCTCGAAGACGTCCTCGTAGAAGACCTCGACGGCGTGCCCGAACATGATCGGGTCCGAAACCTTCATCATCGTCGCCTTGAGGTGCAGCGACAGCAAGAGGCCCTCGCTCTTGGCGGTCTGGAACTGCTGGGCGTAGTAGGTGCGCAGCGCCTCAACTGAGAGGAAGGTGCCGTCGACGATCTCGCCGGCGAGCACCTCGAGGCCGTCCATCAGCACCTCACCGTTGAGCGAGATCGTGAGCGTGTCGTCCGCCGGCATCACGACCGACTGCTCGTTGGCGTAGAAGTCACCCTCGCTCATCGTTGCGACGCGGGCGCGGTTCTCCGGCGTCCACGGGCCAAGCCGGTGCGGGTGCTTCTTGGCGTAGTTCTTGACCGAGACGGGTGCGCGGCGATCGGAGTTGCCCTCACGCAGCACCGGGTTGACGGCCGAGCCGAGGCAGACCGCGTACTTGGCGTCGGCCTCCGGATCGGTGCCGTAGTCCGGTAGGTCGAAGCCCTGGGACTGCAGCTCGCGAATCGCGTCGCCCAGCTGCGGCACCGAGGCCGAGATGTTCGGCAGCTTGATGATGTTGGCCTCGCGCGTCTTGGCGAGCGCCCCGAGCGCGCCGAGGTTGTCGGGCATGCTGTCGTCGAACTGGGCGAGGATCCGTGCCGCGAGCGAGATGTCGGACGTCTCGACGTCGACGCCCGTACCGGCGGTGAAGTGCTGGACGATCGGCAGCAGCGAGTACGTCGCCAGCGCCGGGGCCTCGTCGGTGAGCGTCCAGATGATCTTCGCGGTCATGGGGCGATCTTACGTCGCCGCAGACGCCGGCGGAGGGCTGCGCCCAGCAGTGAGCGATTCTGGTAGGAATCTCCAGGGTTTGACGCGTAATGCCGATAGAGCCAGCATCACGCATCATGCACAGGGCGATCCTCAACATTGACGGCTCGGTGCTGCGTGACCTCAAAACCCGCAGCCGCCGGGTAATCCAAGGAGTGTTGCTGCTCCTCGTGGCAGCTCTTGGGGCTGCCGTGGCAGCGGTCGCCGCGGTGCAGCCGCAGGGGGTCGTCGTTGACCGCTGGTGGCCCGATCCCGCCGGCTATACGAGCCTTCGAGCGGACCTGACGATCCTCAACGTCACGGCCCTGACGCCCTACTTCTGGGCGCACCAGTTCATGATCCAAGGCGGCGACACCGGCTACATCGGCCTGCAGTCCAACGAAAATGTCGCGACCGCAGTGCCGGGCAAGTCCGCGCTGTTCTCCATCTGGAACGCTAACGCGGTGACGGGGCCCGCCAATGGGAATTGCGGAACCTTCGGAGGAGAGGGTGAGGGCTACCACTGCATTGACCCGTACAACTGGCAGGTCGGGCACACGTACACCCTGCGGATCTCACCCGGACCTGCTGACGGTCAGCCGGGACGGTGGTGGTCCGGGTGGGTGCTCGACAACACCACGGGTGTGGACACATGGCTCGCATCGATCCATGTTCCGGGGACCGGCCAGCTCGGCACCTACTCGGGCACGTGGACCGAGTACTTCGGCTACCTCGGGTCCTGTGCGCAGCAGCCTTATTCACGCGTGCGCTGGGGCACCCTCGTGGCCAACAACGGTGACCTGCCGTACAGCAACATCAGGTACTACAACGGCAATCCGAACAACCTGCTGTGCACCAACGGCCGAATGACAGCGGAGTCCGGCGGCGCGGTGCTGCAGGAGGCTGGGGGGACGGTGCAGACGCCCGATCCGGGAAGCACGGTGCCGACCGTGACGACGACAACAACGACGACAACAACGACGAGCACGGCGACGACAACAACGACGACCACCCCGACGACCACGAGGACCACGACCGCGACGACCAGGACCACCACTCCGACGACCACCGCGACGACCACGAGGACCACGACCACCACTCCGGCGACCACGACGGTGACCTCTGCGGTTCCATCGACGCCGGTGATGACCACCGTGACGCGCGGCTCGTTGCATCTCCAGGCGGGCGCGGTGGAGGTGACACGGCTCGCCAGCCACAGCCGACGTCGCTCCCTCGCGATGCGCATCTCCCACGACGCCGCGGCATCACCGGTCACCATGACCAGCGTGTTGACGGGCCCGGCGGGCTACCGGCTACGGCTTCGGGCCAGTCGCACCCTGGCCGACGCTCGCGGACGGACAATCGTCGTCTACACAGTGACCGTGCTCCGCCCCGGCCGGTACACCCTCGCCACCACGTTCGCCGGCAACGATCATTGGGCGCCGGCCACCGTGTCACGCTCCGTCCGGGTGCGCTGACGGTGTGATCCTCAGGGTCGCTTGACCGTGGCCGTGAGCGGCGCGGGCTTCTTGGCCAGCCGCGGCAGCTGAACAGGTATACGATCGCGCAATCGCCGAACGTCCGGGGGGACACATGCGGATCCGCGGGATGCAGTGCCTGGTACCGACCATCGTGACGCTGGTGCTCGGGCTGTTCAGCGCCACCGCGGGCGCCGTGGACACCACGATCGGCTTCGAGGATCTGGCGGACGGCACGGCGGTCGGGGCGCAGTACTCCGGGCTCGGCGTGCAGCTCGACAAGCCGTCCGACCTCTCGGTGGAAACCAACGTCTTCCCCCACCAGGGCGCCAAGGTGCTGCGCGCCACCGACCACGTGGGTGGTCCGGGGACGCAGGTCTCGTTCACTGGGCTGCTCTCCTCGCCACGCACGACCGTCGCCATCTGGGTCCATTACCCGTACACGATCGGTAATGCGTACGAGGTGTCGCTGACGGGGTACAACGCCGCCAACGCCCAGGTCGGTCTCACCAGCGCGTCGGTCAGTGGCAACAGCGGCTGGGTGCAGCTGTCGCTCATCATCGATCCCGACCTCCAGCCAGGCATCACGATCGATCACTTCACCGTCTCCGTCGAGACGGGCATCCCGACGATGCTCTTCGACGATCTGTCATTCAACGCCGGGGCCGGGGATACGCCAAGCGTCACCTGGGAGAACACCCCCACCCAACCGGTCGCGGTCGAGCGCGGCGGCACCACCAACACCACCGCCACGCTGCGCCGTCGCGGCGGCTCCACCGGCCGCGTCGACCTCAGCGTCAGCGGCCTGCCGACCGGCGTCAGCGCGGTCGTCGCCCCGGCACAGGCGAACGGCTCTGATCTGCGCAGCACCGTCTCCGTCGCGCTGACTGCCACGGCAGGCGCGCCGATCACGCCGGGGCCGGTCACCGCCACGCTGCGGGCGGTTCCGGTCGACGGCACCGCCGGCACCTCGACGCCCGTCACCACCACCTTTCCCGTGACCGTGCCTGCGCCCTACGTGTCGGTGGAGCTGACCGGTGCCGCGCCCGACGGCCTCTACCGCGGTGACGCGATCACGCTGCCTGCGCGCCTCGTGCGCCACAGCCTGTCGAGTGGCCTGGTGAAGCTCGCGGTGACCGGACCGAAGGGCGTCACCATGGCGGTATCGCCAACGACGATCGACGGCGCCGCAGGGACGACGCCGGTCTCGATCACCGCCACTGTCCCGCCCGGCACGCCGCGTGATCCCGACGGCGTGATCACGGTGACCGCCACCTCCGATGACGCAGCGGCCCAGCCCGCCGGCACGCCGGCGCAGCTGAAGGTCACCGCACCGCTGCGCGTGCCGGAGATCTACGTCGGCTTTCCGAAACCGCTCAGCCCGGTGCTGCGCGCCGGCGGCGGCACGATCGGCGTCGACACGGTGATCGAGGCCACCGACCTGCCGCCCGGCACCGTCGTCACGTCGGGCATCCGCGACCTGCCCAAGGACGTCAAGGCCACGGCGGCCCCCGAGAGCTGGCCGGCCTCTGACGGCACGAAGGTCTTCCGTGCCAGCCTGACCGCCGACGGCAACGCGGGCAGCGGCAATTCGCGCCCGACGATCTGGGCCCACGCCGACGTGCCGGGGCGCGGAGCGCTCGACGATGCGACCGGCTTCCCCCTGACCGTGGTCGCGAAGATCCGTTACGCGCTCGCCGCGCGCGGCATCGAGGTCACGCAGGGCACCCAGACCGACGGCCCGGGTTGTGACTCGATTCCGACCCGCGACTTCCTCCACATCGACTCCTCGGTGCCCTACAAGGGCGTCAAGCTCGTCGACGGTGACCTGACCGTGGCGCGGGTGTTCGTCTCGGCCTACGTGCTGAGCAACGCGACGAGCATCCCCGGCGTTGACGTGCGCCTGCACGCGTTCCGGGCCGGGCGGGAGATCCCCGGCAGCCCGATCAGCCCGATCGCCAAGCCGGCCGCCGTCAAGGCCGGTGACGCCGGCTGCGTCACGGCAGCCGATCGCGCAGGTGCCGACAACGTCTACACCTACGCGTTGCCGCCGAGCTGGACCTTCGGCACGGTCACGCTGCAGGCCGAGATCCTGCCGCTGCCGCCGTCCGACACCGGCGCGGTGCTCGAGGACTGCAACCAGAAGTTCTGCCAGACGCTGAAGCGCTTCACGTTGCGCAACATCGGCTTCAACCGGATCACCTGGCCGGGCATCCAGCCGATCAAGATCACCGGCGACGGCGCCGACCCCGGCAACGCCGAGGCGGCGACCTACGGCGCCCGGATGCTGTTGCCGGGCAACCCGTATCTCTGGGGCTACCAGGGCACCGTCGACGTGTCGGACCTGATCGCGGCGGCGCCGGCGATCCTGGCGACCCCGTTCTTCGCCAACCTCACGCGCCGGGACATCATCGAGGGCGGCGCGGCGTCGCGCGTCAAGCTCTGGGCCGCCGCGCTGCAGGGCCGCTCGATCGTGGCGGGCATCGCGCCGTCGTCGATCGGCGACATCGCCGGCGTCGCCAACGGCCGTCACATCTCCGACCTGCCCGCGTCGGTGTTCGGTGCGCGGCCGTCGCTGGTCCTCAACACGATCCGTCCGCTGACCTCGACCGCGCATGAGCTCTCGCACATCGTCGGGCGGCCGCACGCCGGCCAGGACTGCGACAAGACCCGCCCGGGTGAAGATCAGGAGGGCGAGGTCTGGGCGCCGGACGACCGCGGGTATCTGCAGGGCATCGGGCTCGACCTCTGGAGCCTGGAGAGCAAGGGCTTCACAGCGACCGCGTCGGAGCCGTACCGGGTGATCGCGCGTGGCCTGAAGGATCGGCCGGCGGAGTTCTATGACCTGATGAGCTACTGCGCGGCCGCGAACGACGACCAGGACTTCGTGCCCGCCCCGGACGCGTGGCTGTCACCGCGCGGCTGGGACGACACGGTGGGCTGGCTGACCGCCTACACCAAGCGCACCGGCGGCGCGACCGGCGTCGCCAGGGCGGCAGCGGTGCCGGTGCCGGTGTTGTCGGTCAGTGCGATCGGCCGCGGCGCGGCGGCGTTGCTGGTCAGCGTCGCGCCGGGGCGCGGCACGCCACTTGCCGTCGACCCCGCGGGCCCGGTGCTGGTCGGCTACGACGCCGCCGGTGCCGAGGTCACGCGCGCGGGCGTCAGCGACGAGGTGTCCGAGGACACCGGGCTGCACACGTACAGCGGCAGCGTCGCTGCGGCCGGCGTGGCGCGGCTTGCGCTGCTCAACGCCGCCGGCGCCACGCTCGCTGAACGCACGCAGTCGGCGAGCGCGCCGCAGCTGACGCTGACCGCGCCGCGTGCCGGCGCGACCGTCGGCGGCACGCGTGCCGTGCGCGTCGCGTGGACCGCCAGCGACGCCGACGGCGGCACGCTCACCTCAACGGTCGAGGCCTCCGCCGATGACGGCGCCAGCTGGCGGCAGATCTACGACGGGCCGACGTCCGCCGCAACGCTGCCGGCGGCGTACTTCGCGGGTTCGGCGAAGGCGCGCGTGCGCGTGACGGTCAACGACGGCTTCCGCTCGACGTCCGTCGTCTCGGCGCGCTTCCGCACACTGCAGCCGCCCGCCTCGGTGCAGATCGACGCGCCACTGAAGGGGGCGCGGGTCAACTCCGACGGCTCATTGGCACTGTCCGGCTCGGCGTCGACGGTCGCCGGTCCGGTCGCCTCGCGCCGCTTGGTCTGGCGCCTCGACGGTCGCCAGATCGCGACCGGTGCCCGTGCCGCGGCGCGCGATCTGCCGCCGGGGCGGCGGACGCTGACGCTGTCGGTGCGCGGGGACGCGCGGGCCAAGGCGAGCGTCGTCGTTGTCGTCAGGGCCGTGACGCCGCGTTTCCTCAAGGTGACGCTGCCGCGCCGGGTCGGCAGGACTGCGCGCGTGATCACGGTGCGCCTGCGGTCCGGCACCGCCGCCACCGTGCGTGCCGGCGGCGCCAGCGTGCGAATCAAGGCGCGCAAGGGCGGCGTGCTGCGCGTGCCGATCACCCCGGGCAGCGGCGAGGTCGTGCTGACGTTCCAGGCGCGGGCGCTGGGTGAGCGCTACACGTTCACGCGAGCAGTAAGGCGCTGACCGCTAGCGCGGCATCGTCGCGCTGAACTTGATCGTGCCCTTGGCGCTGCCGGTCTGCCCGGAGTTCGTGTCGATCGCGTTCAGCAGCACCGAGCGGCGCTCGCTGTTGATCCTGCCGACGCCGTCCGGTTCGGCGAACCCGACCGACCAGCTGCCGAGCGGCGTCGCGACGCCGTACGTCGTGCAGGTCTCCATCAGGATCGAGTCCCAGTCCTGGTAGAAGCCGCTGCTGACGACGACCATGTCCACCGGCAGCGACGGGGTCACCGTCCAGCCGAGGAACTTCTTCGACTTGCCGTCGGTCTGCAGGTAGCTCGACTCCTTGACGCCGACGAACACGTCACCGGTGACCACGCCGTTGGAGTGGCGGTCCTCGATGTCGCAGCCGAAGTGGTAGGAGCGGTCGTCGGTGTGGGCCATCGCCTCGTACGTGACGTGCACCTTGACCTTGGCCGCGGCGCTGTCGGTGACGCCGGCACGGAAGGGGATCTTCGCGTCCTTGATCTCGTAGCTGATCGTCTGCCAGTTCGGGCCGTTGTCGTTGCCGAAGCCGCCGACGTCTGCCCTGATCGTGAACGTGCCGTTGACGGTCGCGGTCAGCGGCGCCTTCTTCTTTTTCGCCGGCGCCTTCGCGGCGGCCGGGCCGGCCGCAGGGCCGAGCACTGCGATCGCGACGAGGAGGAGCCAGACAGAGCGCGCGCGCAGCATCCGCGCAGTATCGCGGTTCTCGGTGGCTAGGCGCGTGTCGCGGCCAGCGTGCGCGCGGTGAACCCGCGGCCGCTGATCTTGATCACGACCTTCGCCGTCTTCTTCGGCGCCTTCTTCAGCGTGACCGAGCCCGACGCGACGCACGTCTTCTTCACCGTCTTGAGCTGCAGCTTCAGCGTGTAGTGCTTCTTGCTGACGGTGGTGGTGGCCTTGGCCGTGCCGCGGCAGCGTGCGCCGCGCTTCAGCGTGACGACCGCGGCGACGGTCAGCTTGCGGCCGCGCAGGCGGGCCTCGACGGGCTTGCCCGGCTGCGGCGGCAGCACCGTCGGGGTGGTGGTGGTCGGCGTCGGTTCGGTGAATGGCGTCTCCGTCGTCGGCACGCCGCCATCGCCGCCGCCGTTCGTCTGGGTGCTCTGTGTCCCGCCGCCGTCCGTGGTCGTGGTGGTGGTGGTGGTCGTCGTCGTCTCTGGCGGATCGGGGGCGGTCACGTTGATCGTGCTCGTGGCGAACGACTCGTGGCTGAGCGCGTCACCGCTCGTCACCGTCACGGTGTAGACGCCGGCGGCGGAGTAGGCGTGGGTGGCGTCCGCGCCATCGCCTGTGGCGCCGTCACCGAAGTCCCAGCCGACCGTCGTGACGTCCGACCAGGTGTCGACGGGCTCGACGTGGAAGCCGCTGTTGATCCCAACGATCGCTGACGTGCCGATGAAGACGTTGTTGAGCTTGGGGCCCGCGCCGTCGGCGACCGAGGCGACGATCGCGTTGCCGCCGATCTTCCAAACGGCAGCCGCATCGCCGTCGCCGTCGACGGCGAGGTCCATGTAGCCGTTGGCGACGCCGCTCGAGAGCGAGGCAAAGGCAGTACCGGTCCAGTACTCGCCCGGGTCCGGAATCCAGGTCGCGATGCGCGGCTTCAGGCTGAAGAAGCCGTCGGTGTCGAACAGGAAGGGCATCTGTGCTGCACCGTTCGGCAGCGCGACGGGCCGGCTGCCGGAGGCAAAGCCGGTCACGTCCGTCAGGGCTTCCTCGGCGCTCCAGCTGCCGCCCGACAGCTTCGTCCGCACGGCAAGCGAGTACTCCGTCTCGGAGTCGACGCGTGACCAGGTGGCGAGCAGGTTGTCCCCGGTGGTCACGGTCAGGCTGGGGTTGACGCCGAACTCACTGCTCAGCGGTGTCGACGACGTCCAGCCGCCGCCGGCGGCCATCGATGCGTAGCTGATGCGCCAGGTGCTGGGGACGACGCCATAGCTCGTCCACGCCACGTGCAGCGTGTTGTCGTAGGTGAACGCGAGGCCTTGCGGGGTGGAGTCGAGTGTGGTCTGGCCGAGGTCACGCGTCGTCCCCCAGGTCCCGGAGCCGTGGTCACGGACGCGCACGTACAGATGGTTGGACTCGGGATCCGTGTTCACGTCGTTGTTGTTGTTGGTCCAGGACGCGGCCAGGTCACCGTTCGGCGCCACGGCCAGCAGCGGGTAGCCCGTCGGCACACCGGCGGGCGAGATGTAGGTGGAGATCGTCCACGTGCTCTCACCGGTCAGGCGGCGGCCGACCCGCATGCGGCGGTCGCCGCCGCTCTCGTTCTCGTTCCACATCGCCCAGAGCGTGCCGTCGTCGCTGTAGGTGAGCACGCCGTCGGACGATTGAGCGGTGGGGATGGACAGCAGCTCCGGGCTGCTCCAGGCGCCGGTGGATCCCGAACGGGTCACAGTCCAGACCTGCATCACGTTCCCGTCGTCCTGTGCCTGCCAGATCACGCTGACGTCACCGTTTCCGGCGATCGCGAGCGCCTGCTCCTCGATCGAGAGGGAGTTGGAGGACACGCCGAGATCCACCGGTGTGCCCCAGGTGGTGGAGCTGCCGGGGTTGCGGTGTGCGCTGCGCAGCTGATAGACGCCGCCGCCGACGTTGCGGACCCAGACGGCGGTGGCGCCGTGCGCGTCATCGAGCACGATCTGCGGGCGCGAGCTCGTGGCCGCTTCGCCGCCGGCTGTGATCGTGGTGGGCGACGCGGGCCACTCGGGCAGCGTGATGCCGCTGGCGGCGGGGGCGGCGAGGAGCAGCAGCAGGGTGGCCGCGGGCAGCAGAAGACGATGCATCAGGTCGGTAATCGGCCCGATTGCGGGATTTCTTAGGCGCGTGCGGCGATCAGCGTGCGGGTCGTGACGCCGCGGCCGGTGATCGTGATGCGCAGCTTCGCGCTGGTCTTCGGCGCTTGCTTCAGTGTCAGCGAGCCGGAGGCGACGCAGGCCTTGCCGACGGTCTTGAGCGTCAGCGTGACGCGCTGCTTGCTCACGGTGGTCGTGGCCCTAGCCGTGCCGCGGCAGCGGGCGCCGCGCTTCAGCGTGACGGTGGCGGTGACGGTGAGCGTGCGGCCGCGCAGGCGTGCTTCGGCCTTGGCCGGTGGCTGCGGCGTCGGCGGCAGCACCGTGGGCGTGGTCGGCGTCGGCTCGCTGAACGGCGTCTCGGTGGTCGGGATGCCCGTGTCGGTGGGCTCGGTGGTGGTCGGCTCGTCCGTCGTCGTGTCCGTCGTGGTCGTGGTGGTCGGCGGCGGGGCGTCCGTGACCGTGACGGTGCGGGTCGCAATGCCGGGCGTCAGGCCGGTGTCATCGGCGGCCACCGTCACCGTGTACGTGCCCGAGCTGGTGTAGGTGTGGGTGGTGTCGGCGTCGTGGGACGTGCTGCCGTCACCGAAGATCCAGATCATGCCGTACACGGCTGTCCAGTCATCGACGGGCTCAACGTGGAAGGGGGAAGCGACGCCGGTGGTGGCGTTGGCCGGGACCGACAGGTTCTCGAGCCGCGGCCCGACGCCGTCACCGAGCTGCGTGACGACGCTGCCGGCACTGGTGCGCCAGATGGCGACGGCGTTGCCGATCCCGTCACCGGCGAGCAGCGGGGTCGTGTCCGTGAACGCGTCGGCGCCGCCGCGGGTCGATTCCCAGCCACCGTTCGCCCCGAGCCAGGCGGAGATCCGCGGCTTCTGCGTCGACCCACCCGTCCCGGACTCGTACGGGTAGAGGAAGGCGCCGTTCGGCATCGCCAGTGCTGCGCCGGCGTGGTCCTCGGCCGCGACGCCGTTGAACAGGTCTTCGGTCATCCAGGTGCCGTTGGCCCGGCGGCCCCGCGCGCGCATCTGCGTGGGCGAGACACCCTCATCGAACATCGTCCAGGTCGCGAGCATCTCGCCGTTTGTGCCGGTCGCGATCGCCGGGTTGTAGCCACGGGCGCTGCTGAGCGTGGTGGCGGCGCTCCAGCTGCCGGCGGCCGGGCGCGAGTACTCGTAGACGCGGCCGGTGTCCGCATCCTCGGGCGGGCATTCGGCCGTCACGAGCTCGAGCGTGCTGGCACTCGTGAACTCCAGGTCGTTCGACCATTCGGCGTCACAGACGAAGCTGAAGTCAGCGATGCTCGACCAGCTGCCGCTGTGCAGCACCCGCGTGTGCAGTACGCCGGCGATCCAGCTCACCGCCACGTCACCGTTCGGCGCGACGGCCAGGTGCGGGTAGCTGCTGGAGTTCTGCGAGATCGCGGCCGTCGTGGTCCACTCGGTTGCATCCGGCGCGCGCGTGGCGACGTTGATCGAGGGATAGGTGTCCGCGTGGCCCTGGGACCATGCGACCCACCAGTGCGAGTTCGCGTCGGCGGCGACCCATGGGTCACCCGCGTTGTCGCCAGGGGTGGAGAAGACGTAGGGGATGCCCCACGTGCCGGTGCCGCCGGAGCGGGTTGCGACGTAGAGCAGGACGTCCGGCCCGGCCTGCGCCTGCCAGACCACCGTCACGTCACCGTTCGGGGCGATGCCGACGCTGCCAGCCGTCAGGTGGGAGTTGGCCGCCGGATTGCCGACGTTCTCCGGCGCGCCCCAGCTGCCGCCCGGGTTGCGATGCGCGGAGCGGACCTGGATCGTGCCGTCACCGAGGTCAGCGGTCCAGACGGCGGTGATGCCGTGCGCGACGTCAAAGACGATCAGCGGCTGGTCTGAGGTGACGGTGTCACTGCCGGAGACCGTGATCGTGGTGCCGTAGTCCCACCAGGGCGTGACCGGCGGCGGCGTGGGCGGCGGCGGTGGTGGCGGCACGGCGCCCGCGGGTTGCGGTATGCAGGCGCCCGCGACGAGGGCAGCGGTGATCACGAGGATGCGGCGCATCAGTGTGGTGATCGGCCTCTGAGCGGGGATTGTTAGCCGCGGCACCGCCTCGCGGCCGGGTTCGTGCGATGGTCGGGCGGCAGCGCCCCGCGTTACGCCCGGCCTACTCGCCGCGTTCGCTCCACTCAGGTCCCGCTTCGCCAATTAGCCCGTATTCGTAGGCCTTGAAGATCAGCTGCATGTCCGTGTCGACGCCGAGCAGGGTCTTGAGCTCTTTCTTCTGGCCGGTGTAGGTGCCGTCAGCGACGTTGAGCTGGGCTAGGACTTCATCCCGGGGCAGCCGGCTCGAGAGTACAAGTGCCTTGTGGAGTAGCCGCCTCCGTTGAATGTGCGTGATCGCTGCTGCGACGTCATCGGGCACGGCAGCCAGGAGTGCGGTCGGGTGGCGGGCGATCGGCATGTCATCGCCGTCCCGCTCGAGCCAATAGCCGCTCTCGGCGGTGTTGGATGCGGCGGCCTTGAGTGCGCCGAGGAGGTCGCCTCCTCCCGAGTTGAGGGCAAGCATGCCGGTTGCCCGATACCGCCCAGTTGCTGTCCGGCGGCGCCACATTCGCTGTACGGCGTAGTTGGGTCGAGCGACCAGTACGAGAACGGCGACATGGTCGTCCGAGCGGATCTCGTCCGCCACATCGAGCCAAGCGGTCCCCAAGGGATCCAGCAGCAGCACAACCAGGGTCGTCGCTGTGGCACGTTCTGACTCGACCGCGAGTCTCAGCTTTTCCGGCTCTCGAACACACCGTGAAACGAGTTCTGCGTCGCTCAGATCCCCACCCGCGATCGTATCGAGGATGACGGCTCGCACACCCTCTTCAAGCAGCCCACGATCGTTGGCGAGCAGGATCTTGACGCTGGCCTTCTCGTTCACCACGTACTCCCGTCGATCGATTGGCACGGCGCCACGAACTTCCCCGATTGCCGACCCTATCTGCAGGCCACCTGTACGGGTTTCCCGGCCAAACCGTTGGGAAACCGGCCGGAATCAGTTTCGGGCTTCGCCGATCCTGTGGGGACACGACCAAGGAGCCGGAGATGTCTGTTGCAACCCTTCCCGAATACACCGTTGGTACCGCTTGGAAGGCGCTCGTCACGAAAACGGGTGCGGTCGGTGACGCCTGCGTGATCTGGTCCGTGGATGCTGGCGGTGCCCCGGATCACGCGGCAGCGATGGCGATCCTGGGTCTCGGAGCTGATGACGTGACCGTGCGCATCGCCGGCGGAGCGGACGTCGCTGCTCCGACATCCGCTGATCCTGACCGGTACGGCGACATCCGCTTCTGGCTGAGAAGCGCCTGCAAGTTCGGCTAGGGGACGGAGCCATGAGCTACGGCTACTGCACCGTTGACGGCACCGGAGACTGCCTCCCGCGACTGACGGGCGTGGAGGTGGCGATCGCGCTGAGCGCAGTCGCGCGCGCCGACTGCTTTGACGACACACCACCCCCGGAGGTGCCGGTGTTCTCCTTCGATGACGACGATGACTGGCCGCTCTGCGTTGCATTGACGGACAGCGATCGCGCGTGGTTCGCCTTCCGCAGTTCCGATCCAACGCGCATTCCGTACACCAAGCTCTCCGACAACTCGCCGTGGATCATCGATCCCGAGGAGTGTCGCCTCCTGCTGACCGCCGTCAACGACGTGATCACTGGCAGACAGACCCGTACGGTCGATCGTTGGGTCATCGAACGCCTTGCCGCGCGCGGGCTCGAAGGTGACGCGGTGGGCGGCGAGATCGAGCGCTGCCTCCAGGCCCTGGCCGACATCGCCTCGGCGGGCGAGGGCGCTGGCGGCTTCTGGAGCTACTGAGGCGGGCTTGGTCCCAGGAGTCGGGCGGCCTCGCGCTCGGCGGCAGCGGCGACACGTCGGGCGAGATGGTGGTCTTCCACTGCGTCGTGGTCGATGGTCGTGACCCTCCACGGCTCAGTGGAGGACCGCGGGTAGACGTACCCAAGCTGCGCGTCAGGCAGGTGCACGCGCTCGCGCGCGTCCCACACGCTCTCTTGGTCGACCGTAGGCGCGGCTTGATCTGGGCCGACGATGACCTTCCCGCTTTCGGGGTCGGCCAGCCACCACCAATACACGGGCATCCCAGCAACCGGCTGCGGTTCGTACCGCCCCTGGCGCCTGCGTGCCTCAACGTTCTCGTCCATCAGCGCGGATTGGTCGAAGCGGATCGGCGGGATCATTGCGGCGACGGCTTCCCCGATCCCCGGAAGATCCTTCTCGTGGTGGGGTGCGAGAAAGCACATCAGTCCTTCCGGAGTGATCCACACCACCTCCTTGAACCCTGACTGCGTGCAGCTCCGCTGCAACTCCTGGGCGAGATCACGTTGCTCGCTCCACGTGGCTGTGTCTGGCTGGCACGCAACCACCACTCGCCCGATCCGGTCATTGTCGTGGTGCTCCAGCGCGATGACGCCGACGCCCCACTCGCCCGCGCGCCAGTCGTTCTGGATGTCGGTCATCGCTCGACCGTGCCTTCCGCGGGCTGGGTACACCACAGCAACTGCCGGCCTTCGTCCGTGACGGCGAAGATGGCGTTCTGGCCGAAGTCGCAACCGAGCTTGATGGCTTCCTCCTGCGTGAGTCCCCAGGCGGCCACCCCGGGCTCCTCCCACGTACCACGAGGATCACGTCCCAGTGCCGGCAGCGTCTCGCAGCCTCGCCCGTGCAGCACGCCTTCCAGCAGCGACTGGTCGACGGCGTTCACCCAACCGGCGCGCTCGCGGCTCGCTGGGTTCCATGCGGTCAACACATAGAACGGCAGCGGCATCTGGGCCGGTGCGTGTTCTCCGTCGCTCAATGCGATGGCCTGACCATCCGCGAGCGTGATCTCGACAATCGTGTCGAGGTACTCCTGTGCGTACTCGGTCATGCGTGCAGCATGTCGGAAACGCAGGTGCTGAGCCACCCGGAAACCGGGACGAATGACTGGGTTTCCCCGGTCAGCCACGGCTCCCGGGCGCCGACACTGTTGGCATGAACGCGGCAAGGAGAACTCCATGACGAGCGGCATGACATTCCGGGCGTCTGACGCCCGCATGATCGTGGCCGATGGCCAGCTGACGCTCTCCGGAGGCGGTGGGTTCTCGTCGGCCGCGATGCGCGAGGGTGCCAACCGAGGCGTCTACGGCGCCGACATGTACGTGCTCGCCGGCGATACGGATGCTCCGGAGATTGCCGTGCGGTTCGTTGCCGAGAACGACGACGTCTGGTGGGCCAAGCACATCGTCGTCAACTGGGCGCTGGCAACGGGCTACGCGCGAGTGTGGTTCGACGACGAGATGCACGACCTGACCGATGAGATTCCACCAACCGGAGAGGTATCCGTCGTTTGTCCTACCTGCTTCACGCGCTGGGTCGAGCGTGATCTGGACTTCTGGATCCATGTTCGCACTGCTCACAGCTTTCCCGGCGTGTGCCCCAACTGCCGATCCACGATGCCGCAGTGGACGGTGGGCAGGGTCACAGCGGAGAATGCGGTCCAACCCAAGCGGTGAGGAGAAGAGATGTCGGACATCGAGATGCGTGAGTACGTCCCGGGGGCCCCGTGGAAGGCCCTGATCACTCGGGGCGCCGACGGCGAGTACACGGCCCACGTGTGGGCCATTGACGGCCGGGAGGCCCCACATCACGCGGAGGGCGCCAACGCCATCGGGTTGGACCTCGACCACTGCGTGTGCGCTGCGGGCGGGTTCTCAAAGGACTCGCGAGCGACGCTCTTCCGGGTTCCCGCGGGGGAGCGTGACGCCCTCGAAGCCGCCCTGCGCGCGCGCATTCCGGACGTTGAGTTTGTCCCCGAGGACAACCCGTGGGTCTTCGGCTGAGGCTGGCGATGGACTCCCCCGAAATCATCGCGACCGATCGGGCGCACTCGATCTTTGCGGCCATCCGCGACGCGGCGTTCGACAAGAAGCTGTTGGAAGGCATTGATCCGCAGCCCGGTTGGCAGCGCGCCCGTGTCGATCCCTTGACGGTGATCACTGCAGCGCCGGGCGTCGAACTCGATCCCAACTGGCAGATCCGCGCGTATCAGTTCTATGAGGACATGAATGCGTGGGGAAGCTCCTACGCGGTGCGCACTGAGGATGCGGACGTGCCGCCCACATTTCTCGACCACGCGCGGTTGGCGCCGCCCTCGTGCGCCGCATCGTCGATCTCGGTGGCGCTGCGTCCGAGCGGCGACGCCGTGTCGTTCTTCGCTCGCTCACTACTGGTACGCGCGTTGAGCGAGCTTGGTGCGCTATGGCACGGCACGCGCTGGGGCGCGCATGACCTTGTCGCCGGTGCGTCGGATCTGCCGAGGCGCCGCGACCATCATGCGCCCTGGTCGTGGGAAGGGTCGGCGCTCGGGAACGTCAACCCGTTCGTAGAAGTGCTGCCTGGGGCGGCTCGTGTTGTCTTCTACACCTGGCCGAAACTCGGCCCCGCACGGATCGTCGAGCACACCGACGTCCACGCTCTCCGGGACGGGTCCATCGTTTCCGATGAGCGTGTCGTTGCGGTGGGTCAGGGCGGAGTGATCACGTGAGGAGCCAGGGATGAACAACCCGTACTTGGGAGTTGAAGCCGGCAAGCCGTCCCATTGGTGCTGGGTCTGCCTCCACGTCGTCGCCGTGATCTTGTCGATTCCTCTGGCGCTCACAGGAATTGGCGGAATTCTGATTGCCGGCGTCATCTGGTTTGTCGTGATGGAGCTGGTCCCCGACGAGATCCGACACGCCACGACGTACAACCCGAAAGCGATCGCGCGCACCCGCGAATACGAGAGCAAGCTCAAGGACGATCTCGAGCGATTCGAAGCGGATAGCCACCGCAAGTTCCTCGAGATGTGCGCCAAACAGGATGCGCGTGAGCGGCGCAAGAGGGGACTGACCGCGGAGGTGACTGACCAGCCTGTGTGGCGTGAGGAGCGGGTGGTGGACCTGGCGCCCGATCGGGCGCTGGAAGCCGCGGTAGCGGCGGTCAGCGCCGTGTTGTCAGCAGCGGGGCTGAAGCTTCCGACCGCCTCGGCGGCCGCTCGTGCCGGGAGGAAGCGTGTTGCTGAGGACATTGCTGTGGCGGTCCTCGACCGGGTGTGGACGGAGGACTGTGTTGATCTCGTGCCGCTTGCGGGGAAAGCCGTGAATGAGGCGCTGGTCGCCAAGGGGTTGGCGTTGCCGACGGCGTCCGCGGCGGACCGGGCTGACTCGGCTCGGGTCACTCAGTCACTCGCCCGCGCGGTTCTCGGGTGTCTACCGGCCGAGTCGGCCGACGAAGGACCATCTCCCTCTACTACGGTGGAGGTATGAGCGACGTCAAGAAAGTCACAGTCACCGGTGCGGCAGGTCAGATCGGCTACGCACTCTTGTTCCGCATCGCGTCCGGGCAGCTGCTCGGCCCCGACCAGAAGGTGCAGCTGCGCCTGCTGGAGATCGAGCCCGCGCTGACGGCCGCCGAGGGCACCGCGATGGAGCTGACCGACTGCGCCTTCCCGCTGCTCGACTCGATCGAGATCACGAGTGATCCCAACGCGGCATTTGACGGCGCCAACATCGGCCTGCTCGTTGGCGCGCGTCCGCGCGGCCCGGGCATGGAGCGTGCTGATCTGCTCGAGGCCAACGGCGCCATCTTCGGCCCGCAGGGCAAGGCGATCAACGCCAACGCCGCTGATGACATCAAGGTGCTGGTGGTTGGCAACCCGGCCAACACCAACGCGCTGATCGCCCAGTCCAACGCCCCGGACGTGCCGGCAGAGCGCTTCACCGCGATGACGCGCCTGGACCAGAACCGCGCCTACGCGCAGCTGGCCAACAAGCTGACCGAGAGCGGCAACCCGACCTCGATCGGTGACATCGAAGACCTCGTCATCTGGGGCAACCACTCCCCGTCGATGTTCCCGGACCTCTTCAACGCTCGGGTCCATGGCGGGTCTGCCGTCGACGCCGTCGGCGACATGGCCTGGTACGAGAACGAGTACCTGCCGAACGTCGGCAAGCGCGGCGCGGCGATCATCGAGGCTCGCGGCGCTTCGTCAGCTGCGTCTGCTGCGAACGCGGCGATTGACCACGTGCACGACTGGGTGCTCGGCGCTGAGGGCCTCGTGTCGATGGCCGTGCCGAGCGGTGGTCAGTACGGCGTGGACGAGGGCCTGATCTCGTCGTTCCCGGTGAAGGTGTCGGGCGATGGGACGTACGAGATTGTTGAGGGGCTTGAGGTTGGCGAGTTCTCGCAGGCGAAGATTGACATTACGGTTGGGGAGCTCAGGGGTGAGCGGGATGCGGTGAGGGAGTTGGGGTTGATCTAACGCTGCCGTTCCTCGACCGAAGTTCTACGGAACCGACGGTCAGAGGTTCCAATCCTCTCGGGCACGCTCTCAAGAGCCTCGCGATAGCGGGGCTCTTGTCGTTTCTGACTCCAATGAACGGAGTGGCTGTTGGCCGGGAATAACGCTCGGGAGTACTACTTTGCAGGGTGGAAGGTTACCGATGAGTGGGTGCCGGCTCGCAGGCAGGAGCGGATTGATCGAACGGGCCAGTCTCAGTCGGGTGTGTGGAAGCGGCTCGAGCGCGACCGAGGGCCACACCCAAGAGGACGTTGCGGCGATGAATGCCGCAGCGTTCGCTGGACTGTCACAGCGTCTGCCAAGGTGTAGGTACCGCTTCCTTGGCAGTCCAATGTCCATCATTACCGTCGCAACGATCCTTGAGGCAGGCCCGCTCGCAGCAGAAGCGCTGCGCAACTATCGACGGCTGGATAAGGCCAAGACCCTCAACCGCCTAGTACTTGCCGAGCTTGAGAACGACGAGAGCCTCAACGGCGAGCTGACGGAGTCGTTGAAGAGCGAGTGGCTTTCGGCCCACGAGGACGGACTTGTCGCCGCGATCCTTGCCGGGCTACTCGATCGGGGTGGGCCTGTGTATCTGGAGGCGCTCAAGGAGCGTCTCGCAGAAGTCATAGCAGACAGCGGGACGCTGCCGGTGAGCGAAGACGCCGCGGTCACCAGGTTGGTGGCGGCGGTCAACAATAACCACGTCGCAGCGCAGAAGGACGCGATTGAGGCAACGCAGCGCAGCACCACGACGATGCTCGAGCGCTCCGATGCGCTCGAAGAGAACCTGAAGTCTCATATCGATCAGGCTGCGCAAGCCCGTCCGGCTCGGGTCGTCGTTTTCGCAAACGATGTAGACCCAGACCTCCAGCGGCGGATCGCTGCTCTCAACCAGGCCGACGAGGTCGGCGCTGGCCACATCGCGACCGCGGTGAAGAGCGGTGGGATCGAGGCGCTGGCCCCAATCGCCAAGGTGCCCCCGTCCTGGGCTGCAGAACGCGGCCCTGACTTCTGGCGCACGGTCGGCCGCTTGCTTGCGAGCAAAGGGATGTACCCAGCCGCACAGGCGGCGTTCGAGCACGAAGCCAACTGCCCGGCGGTCGTCGACCGGGTAGAAGCGCTGATGGCGGCCGCTCGCTCAGCGGAGATCGATGGGCGACCAACCGACGCAGACACGTTTGTCGAGACGGCGAAGCAGATCAACGCCGAGCACCCATCGGTCGCTCTGTTCGAAGCCGATCGAGAAGGCGATCCCGCTGCGTCGCTTGAGCTTGTCGAAGCCGTCGCGCCGACGTCGCCGGAGCAGGGCGTTCGCAGGGAGCTGATGCGGTCTACGTGCCTGCTTCGTCTGGGTCGGTACGGCGACGCTAAGAAGGCAGCGGAACTCAGTTTCAATGCCGACCCGCATGCCGGTGGTCGCGAACTTACGGGGCTGGCTCTGATTCTCCTGGCGCGCGAGAATCTGCCGGCAAGGGACGAAGATGACCGGCCGCTGATCGAGGCAACCGAGTACCAGTGGTCGCTCCACGAGGGACTCCTAGAAGCCGGCCGTTTTGCCCTGGCTGCCACAGCTGGCGCCCGGGCGGCCGTTGGTTACGCCGTGCTCGGCGACTGGTCGAAGGCTCGGGAGACGATCGATGCCGTGAAAGGACTTGACGGCGGGGAGCTGCCCGTCGACGCCCGGAGTCTTCTGCTGGATGCCGCCATTGTCATGGGCGACTCCGAGCGGGCGAAGCCGCTGCTTGGGAGCGTTGCGGACCCGGTCGAGCGGGTCGTGGCGGAGGCGCTTGTCGATCTTTCTGACGGCGGCGACGCGGCAGCGATCGTGGAGTCTCTCGACGAGGTTCTGGCGGACCTTCCAGCGGGCGAGCAGCGAGTTCGTGCCATTCGTATTCGGCTCACGGCAGCTGCCCGGGCCGAGCTTCCGGTCGATGCGGACCTCATCTCAGAAGTGCCAGACAGTGAGCGGCTGAAAGCCGAGCTCGATGCCGGCGCAGCTGTCGCAAACAAGGACTTCGAGGCGGCGGCTCTGGCACTTGCGCCCTACGACGATGTTGCCGCTCTGGCTTACCGCGTCGACATTGCCGAGGAGGCAGGGAACATTTCGGGCGCGGTTGGACTTCAGCGCGCGCTTGTCCGGAAGCACAGAACGGCTCGGAGCGTGTTGCGCCTGGCGCAGCTTCGAGCCCACGTTGGCGATCACGCTGGCGCAATCGACGAAGCAGTTCGCCTGGCTTCAGATGAACGCAAGTCGATCAGCGCGCGGGATACCGGGTACTCCCTTGCGTGTCAGGTCGCGGTGGATGCAAGCGACTGGGAGAAGCTGGAAGACCTGACTCAGCGATGGATGGCGCTGGTGCCCGATGACCGGAGCGCGCAGTTCGCGCGGACGCTTGCGCTTGCTCGCGTCGGCCGGCACAAAGACGCTCGCGATTACGCTCAGAGCGTCGGTCTAGAGCCGGCGCAGTTCGGGAACCAACATCGTCTGTTCGCCGAACTCTGCCTGTTCGGTTACGAGGACAAGTGGGAGGGTCTTCGCGCCCTTATCGAGCTTTCGGACCGTTTCGGTCGCCCCCAGGAGCTTGAGCTCGCGTTGATCAGTGGTGTGATGGGCACGCCGGAGGACGAGCGCGATGACGACGAGGTCATTCCTCGGTTCCAGGAGGCGCTGGAGACCTTCGAGGAACGGTTCCCCGACAGCGACGCGATGCGCAAGATCAGCGTCGATGAGAACGAGTCGGCCGAGCATCTCCTGGACAAGATCGTGGCCGCTCAGCCGAAGACCACGCGCGAGCAGCAGGACGCGTTCGACGAGTTCTACGACGGGGTGCGGCTTGGAGCGCTGCCAGTCGCGTTCCTTGCTGCCCTCGCTGGGCGAGGGACCGTGGACACCATCATGCGCAACGGCGCGAGACCGATGGCGATCTTCGACCAGGAGCTCCACGATGCTGAACTGAAGGCCGCCGAAGCCGCTCTCGAGGGTGCCGCCGCTACGTGGGATGAGACCGCGTGCATGACGTCGGCTGAACTCAGCGAGGCCTCCAGCAAACGGATTGCTGCAGCTTTGCCGGGATCGACCGTCGGACAGTCTGTCCGTGACAGCCTCGTTGGAAAGGTTCGATCGCGTCCGGCTGGCAAGCAGGCCGGCACGATCCATGTGGGCGTGGATGGGAACGTTCGGATCTATGAGGAAGATGAGGCGTTCGTCGATCGGGTCCGCACGACCGAGGACGGCGCCGCGGCACTGGCCGAGATATGGGACGCGCATCCCGACTCGCAGGACAACGAACGCAAGATCGCCGCGCTCATAGGCGGCGAGGACCGACCTGGGCCAGTGCGGGCCTTCGCTAGCGCGATCATGGCTGCTCAGGATCTCGGCGTGCCCCTCTATAGCGACGATCGCGTAGTTCGCGCTCTGGCGCGGGAGGAGGGCGTTCACGCGTTCGGCACGATCACGCTGATCGATGCGATGCAGCGGGGAGGCCTACTCGACCGCACCACCACCGAGAGCATCTTGCACGAAGTGATCGACCTGGGAATCTGGGGTCTGCTGCTTGCACCGACGAGCTACGTGGCGGCGGCGCGACGCGCCGGATTCTCACTTCAGCGCTGCTACCAGCCGCTCTTGGGCGACGAGGTCGCGATGCGCGCAGACCCGCGCTTCCTGCACAACGCGGCGCTGCTGGCGTCGGTTGCCGCTGAAGCGCCGCAGGAACTTGACGCGTGGGCGACTGCCATCGTCTCGACGTACGCGAAGGTGTTCGAGGTCGACAGTCACGCGGCAGCGGCAGTGCTGCTTGCTCAGCTGCTCGATCCGAACAAGGCGGGTACGGATGACGCCGCCCGTCAGCTGGTCATGACGGTTGCGGCGGCTCTTACCGCGGCAGTCGGAACCGAGGCCGGCGAGGAGGGCGGCGATTTGCTGGTCGGAGCGTTCCGGCGGTGGTTGAGCGTTGCCAAGGACGGCAATCGTGGCGAGATCCTGACCAACCTCATCAACCAGGTTCCGGAAAGCGAGGCGGCCCGTCTTCAGGCGACGTTCGATGATGATGAGGCTGAGTCGGATGCCGCGCCCGGAGCCGACCAGAACTAGTCCCCGAGGTTGACCGTGACGAGCAGCGGGCTTCGGTGACGAACGCCGGGTTGCGGGACACTTGGGTTGGTGGCCCTCGCGCACGGCTCGACCCTCTCTGGGCTACGCAGTGGCTGAAGTTTCCTGGCGGCCGGAACAGGCTCCAGCTACGTGGTAGCTCGCACATGCCGGACGTGTACTCGTCGACGCGGCGTCGGAAGAGACGCCAGCACCCGGCAGCACGAAAGGCGTCCGTTCCATCGTTGGCCCCTAGTCAGCGAGCACGTGCGCTGTTATGGGCTGCGCTGTCACGCCGCCTCCCGTCCATATGTCGCCGCAAACACGGCGTCCTTCAACCAACCACTGAACGACTCGTTGTCGCTGAACTGCTTGAACAGTTCCGTGTCGTCCTTGATCAGCCCGTTCATGACTCGACCGAGTGCCTTGTCGTGCTCGATCCGGGCGTTCTGGCGGTCGCTGTTCTTCTGTGCGTTCTGGTACGCAGCGTCGGCCGCGACTCGGGCGGGGATCTCTTCCGTAATGAGCTTCTGGACCCGATCCGCATCCTCCCACACGATGTTGCCGAACTGGTCGTTGAACGTTTGAAGAATCGTCGACAGCCGTTCGAGTTCCGTCTCGGGCGGGTGCCCGCCGGCACCGATCGGGATCGGCTCCAGCTCCGCATCTTCATCGGGCAGCTTTATGCTTCCGGTCGCCAGTTTCTCTACGCGGTAGCTGTCCATATCGATCGACTCGAGGATGCCTCGCGACAGGTCCGGATCGACGGGCGCGGGCAGCTTTAGCACCAGGAAGTTGAGGAAGATCGATCGCTTCTCCCACTCGGCTCTCGAGTACGGCAGGATAGAGGACAAGAAGCCGTAGGTGCGCACAAACGCCTTCGCCTTGCCCTTGAAGTCGACCTGGCCGTCCTCATCGAGCTCGCTCAGGTAAGTCGCGACGCATACGTCAAGGATCGGATCAAGCGTCTCTCGGTCGGCGCCTCCGAGGTACAAGCCGACCAGCGCGTCTATTTGTGCCTCTGAGTAGACCTGGTGGGCGTCGAGGTCTGTCTGCAGGTCGTGCAGCTTGTCCGGGTCCGTCTCATCGGCCAGGATCGTCGTCCTGTAGTAGTCGGCGAATGACTTCTGGATTCCGTCCACGTCGTTCATGAAGTCGAGGACGAACGTGTCGTGTTTCTTCGGGTGAGCGCGGTTGAGTCGCGACAGGGTCTGCACTGCCTTGATCCCGGACAGTGGCTTGTCGACGTACATCGTGTGCAGCAGCGCTTCGCTGTAGCCGGTCTGGAACTTGTCGGCGCAGATGAGGAAGCGATACGGATCTGCCTGGATCTTGTCGGTGATCTGGTTTGACGGGAAGCCGTTCAGCGATGCCTCGGTGACCTTCTTTCCGCCGTGCTCATGCTCGCCAGAGAATGCCACGATTGCGTCATACGGGCTCTTGCGCTCGGCCAGGTAGGTGCGGAATGCATGGAAGTACTGAATGGCGCGCTCGATTCCGCTCGTCACGACCATCGCCCGGGCGTCGCCACCGATCTTCTGTGTCGCGATCACCTGGTCGTGGAAGTGATCCACCATGATCTCTGCCTTCAGTCGGATCGCGTGCTCGTGGCTTTCGACGTACCGTCGTAGCTTCTTCTGTGCCTTCTTGGCATCGAACTCCGGGTCGACATCGATGGTCTTGACGAGCTTGTAGAAGCTGCTGACCGGCGTGTAATACGCGAGTACATCCAGGATGAATCCCTCCTGGATCGCCTGCTTCATCGTGTAGCTGTGGAAGGGCCTGTGGCCGGTACTGCCACCAGCGCGTGCCTCAGGCTCGCCGAAGATCTCCAGGGTCTTGTTCTTCGGCGTCGCAGTAAAAGCAAAGTAGCTGGCGTTTGGCAGCAGCTTCTTCGCTTCCATCAGCCTGTTGATCTGATCCTCGAGGGTCTCGTCTTCTTCCTCGGCGCCCTTGGCGGAAAGAGCCTCCGACATTGCCGCGGCAGTCTTGCCGCCCTGACTCGAGTGCGCCTCGTCGATGATGATGGCGAAGCGGCGACCGCGGTGATCGGCGCCGATCTCATCAAGGATGAACGGGAACTTCTGAACGGTGGAGATGATGATCTTCTTGCCGTCGGCGATGAAGTCACGAAGCTGCCCGGACTTCTCGGCGTGGCCGACCGTGGCGCCAACCTGAGCGAACTGCTTGATCGTGTCGCGGATCTGCTTGTCGAGAATGCGTCGATCGGTGACCACGATGATCGAATCGAACGCGTCCTCGTCTCCGTACTCCAGCCCGATGAGTTGGTGCGCCAGCCAAGCAATCGAGTTGGACTTGCCGCTGCCCGCCGAGTGCTGGATCAAGTAGCGCCGGCCGGCACCGTGCTGCTCTACGTCGGCGAGCAGGCGGCGCACGACATCGAGCTGGTGGTAGCGGGGCCAGATCTGGGTGGCCTTCTTCTTCCCCGTCTTCTCGTCCTTGGTGGAGACGATCTGCGCATAGTTCTCGAGGATGTCGGTGAGACCGTCGCGCGTGAGGATGCGTTTCCACAGGAAGTCGGTCTTGAGGCCGTCCGGATTCGGTGGGTTGCCGGCGCCGTCGTTCCAGCCCTGATTGAAGGGGAGGAACCACGAGGCCTTGCCCTTGAGGTGGGTGCAGAACCGCGCCTCTTGATCATCGAGGGCAAAGTGGGCAACGCAGCGGCCGAACTCAAATAGCTTCTCGCGGGGGCTGCGGTCGTGCTTGTATTGCTCGACCGCATCTTCGACGGTCTGCTTGGTGAGGTTGTTCTTCAGTTCGAAGGTCGCGATCGGTACTCCGTTGATGAAGAGGCCGAGGTCGAGCGCACGCCCCGTTTCATCGAGGCTGTACTTGAGCTGACGGGTCACGCTGAATCGGTTGCATGCGTACCGCTCGGCGGCGGCGTCGTTTCCGGGTGTCGGCGTTCCGTAGAAGAAGTCGATGGTGTGCGCGCCATGCTTCACGCCGTGCCGGAGGACGTGGATGGTGCCGTGCTTGGAGATTTCCCCCTGAACGCGGGCAAGGAACTGGCGGCGTGTGGGGCCGTCAGTTTCGAGCTGGAACGCCTCGGCGAGTTCGGGCTGGGTGGCTAGCAGGAAGCCCTGGAGCTGTACGAGGTCGACGCAGTATTCGCGGCTGTAGTGCTTCGGCTCGCCCAGTAGCCACCCGGTGCCGCCGGCGACGGGGACTGAGGTCGATGTTGCGACATGCTCGGGTGAGAGAACGTCGGTTCGCCCGGTCATCGCCCGGACGATGAGGGCTTCCAGGCCGAGCTCGGAGGTATCGGTCGTCATACGAGCGAGTCCTCGACGTCGGTCAGATTGGCGTCGTTGAGCAGCTCTGAGGCGCTGAAGAATTCCTGCGCATCGGCTGCCGGGAGATCATCAGGGAGGAGAGAGGCCGCCTCGCGCACATCGACCTTGCCCGTGACAACGTCGGCTATCAAGCGCGCTCGGTACTCCGCCAGGAGGTCGACTTCTGCTTGCGCTCGTTGAGCCAGCTCCGCGCTAGCTGAGAGCTCCCTAGCCACGGAAGCAAGGATCTCGGCTCTCTCCGACTCGGCAGGTAATGGCATACGGGCGCTTAAGAAGGCGGTTTTGGTGATCACTTTGCGTAATCCCGTGTACAGCGGCCGGAGCCGCTTTCCGTCATCCATCGCCTGGTAGTAGAGGTAGGCCCAATCCACCACCGATGGATCGCATTCGAACCGGGTATATGCGCCGGTGATCATCCCAGGGGACTCTGCGAGGCCCACCGCCCGCGGCGTTTCGTCAATGTCGAACAGGCAGAAGATGAGGTCCCCCGGCTGCACCACTTGGTACGTGTCGAAGCTCGCCGGAAACTTCCCCTCTGGGTTATCCAGATCGCGCGGGATTACACCTCGCTTGGTCAGTGACAGGAGCGTGTATGTCGTCGACGCTGACCCGACAACCTGCTTGCGTAGCCTCATGACCGCACGGTTCGGCACAAGCTCCCAATGCGCTGGCACATCCCCCAACCACTCAACACCAGACGGTTTGAGGCGCACGTTGAAGTCGAGGCCACGGGTTACGGCGCGGTGGACGATGGCCTGCTTCTGCTCCTCCAGCAGCTTGATCAGCTGATGCTTCGCGCGGATCGCGCGACGGATTCGACTGTCGGCGTGGTCGAGGAAGCGGACGATGGCGGCTTGCTCTCTTCGTGGCGGAACGATGAAGGGAATTTCTTTCATCCGATCAGGGCGGAGGTCCCACTGCCCGATTCGCACGCCGTCCGAGGCGCCGGCGAAGAACGGTACGTAGGCGCGCGAACGGATCGCTGTGTGGAAAAAGCCTGAGTCGACGGCGTCGATGTCAAAGACGAAGTACGCGGGACTGACAATCCCCGCATACGGTGAAACTCCGAAAGAGCCTTGCCACGCCTTCATCTTGTTAAGTGCGAACTGTCCAGGCGCCACAACTTTGTAGCTGGATAGGTCGTTGGGGATCTGATTGTGGTTCGTGCTCTCTTCTGTTGTATCGCGGAGGATCACCCCTTGCTCACGCACAACGGAAAGGAGCGGTAGATCCGCTCGGTCACGGTATGACACCGGAGACAGGAGGGTGCGCAGCGTCGCCGGGTTCCAGTGTTCCGGGACTCGACCCAGCCACTCGTTTCCCGAATCCTTCACTTCGGCGTACGTCGCGAGCTCCTGGATCACGTGCCGCTCCCAACGATCTCGCTCAACAGGCCTTCGGTTTCGCTCTCCAGCGCCAGAATGTCGGCGCTGATCTCCTCCAACGACCGAAGCGGGGGCGGCTTGTAGAAGTACCGGTTAAAACTGATCTCGTAACCGATCTTCACGCTGCTCGTCACGTACCATGCGTCCGGGGCATAGGGCAGCACCTCGCGCTCGACGAACGCTTGGATGCCGCCTTCTTCGAGCAGCGGGACTTGTTCGTTGTCGCGCAATTCCGGGTCCGGCTCGTACTCCGCTACAACCTGCTCGCCGTCCACGGTGGTCGAGAACAGACCGCGGACCGGATCCGGGGCGGTCTTCTCTTTGTGGACCTTCTTCACGACCGGCGGTGCTTCAGGGTCGACGCGGCTCACGCCGCGCAGGATGGCCTTCCTGTCGCCAGCGGAGAGCTTCAAGCCCCTAGCTCGCAAGTAGTCGGCAACGCGACTCGCGAACACATTGTGATCGTCGAACACGCCGTCACCCAGCGCGTCGCGCAGGCTTGACGCGATATCCACGAGCCGGCGGTCTCGGGCCCATGATTCAGATTTCAGCAAGCGCTTCTTAACTGCGTCGGAGATTGTCGGTCGTGGTCCATCGTCGTCCTCCGGTGCCGAGCTCCAGGCTTCGATCATCTTCGTGACGTCGGCGCGGACCGTTTCGAAGTCCGTTCCGAGGGCGTCGCCAAATCGGTCGTAAAGCTCCGCACGTAGCGCTTCGTCGCCTGAGGCGAACAGGAGCGACTCGATGCGCTTCGGAGCCAATTGGCTTCGAAGGCGGAGCGGTCTCTCAACCGTGAATTTCTGGTACCCGAAAGCGGCGTTAGGGAAGATCTTCGACTCCTCGGCGTTTTCGAACGCCAGGAACACGTCGATCACGCGCTGGATGTCGTCGGCGGAGAGCTCGCAGTTCTTCTTGCCGAGGTTTTTGCGCAGCGGTTTGAACCATTGCGTTGCGTCGATCAGCTGAACCTTGCCGCGGCGGTGCTCCGGCTTGCGATTTGTTAGCACCCAGATGTAAGTGGCGATTCCGGTGTTGTAGAAGAGGTTGGGTGGCAACGCGACGATTGCCTCGAGCCAGTCGTTCTCGATGATCCAGCGGCGGATGTTGCTCTCGCCCTGGCCCGCATCACCGGTGAACAGCGAGGAGCCGTTGTGCACCTCCGCGATACGGCTCCCGAGAGGAGTGCCATGCTTCATCTTCGAGAGCATGCTCGCGAGGAAGAGCATCTGGCCGTCGCTGGAGCGGGTGACGAGTGAGTACTCGGGGTCGTCAGCGTGCTCGATCAGGAAGCGCGGATCCTTAAGGCCGCTCTTGCCGCCCATGCGCTCGAGGTCGGTCTTCCAGCTCTTGCCGTACGGAGGGTTGGAGAGCATGAAGTCAAACTCGCGTGCTGGGAAAGCATCGTTGGCCAGCGTGGAGTGCTCTGGCCCACCGACGATGTTGTCCGCAGCGTCGCCTTCACCCTTGAGCAGGAGGTCGGCCTTGCAGATGGCGTACGTTTCGGCGTTGATCTCCTGTCCGTAGAGGTGCGTCGCTACCTCCTTGCCGTGCTCCCTACCGAGTTCCTGCAGGGTCTCCTCGGCGACGGTAAGCATGCCGCCGGTGCCGCACGCTCCGTCATACAGGAGGTACGTGCCCGACTCGATGTCGTCGGCGATCGGTTTGAAGATGAGGTTCGCCATCAGCTTGACGGCGTCGCGCGGCGTCCAGTGCTCCCCGGCCTCCTCGTTGTTCTCCTCGTTGAACCGACGAACGAGCTCCTCGAACACGGTACCCATCGCGTGGTTGTCGAGACCGGCTGGGCTGAGGTCGATGTTGGGCGACAGCAGCTTCTCGATCAGCGTCCCGAGGGCATCTGATCTCGACAAGCGAGAGATCTGATTGCGAAACTCAAAATTCTCGAGGATGTCCTGCACGTTCGGCGAGAACCCGTCGAGGTAGGCCTCGAAGTCCGCCTTGAGCTGCTGCTGGCTGGAACGGGATTTGAGGTCGCGCAGAGTAAACGGTGAGGTGTTGTAGAACGCCTGTCCCGCGGCCTGACGCAGCGCCCCGTCCTGGTTGGCGATCTTGGCCTCGTCAAGAGAGGCCCTCATCTCCAGGACCGCTTGCTTCGTCGGCTCGAGGACCGCATCGAGCCGCCGCAGCACCGTCATAGGCAGGATCACATCGCGGTACTTGCCACGCACGTACAGGTCGCGGAGCACGTCGTCGGCGATGCCCCAGATGAAGCTGACGATCTTGGAGTGGTTGGTGGCGTTCATCGGGCTCGGTTCAAGTTGTCGATTGGGTGCATGATGCTCGGTCGCTGTGCTTAGTGCAGTTCTGACGGCGAGACACGACGGGCAGCGCGGTCAACCTCTGGCACCCGTCATCTCCCCATACCGACAAACATGATTCACCATGCGCATCTGCTCCAACGTCGAGCACTCCGCATCCATCAACCGCGGTGAGCACACCACCACCGCCAGGCACTGCGCACGTGACACCGCCACGTTCAAACGGTTCGGTTGGAACAGGAAGTCGAGTCCGCGCGGAACGTCGGCGCCAGACGAGCTCGTCATGGCGTAGAACACGACCGCGGCCTCTTGGCCCTGGAACTTGTCGACGGTGCCGACTCGGACGCCGTCGGGCACGACCGCCGCGATCTCCCGCACCGCCATGTTGTACGGCGCGACGACCATGATGTCGGCCGCGGTCAGTGCGCGTTCACCGTCCTCGCGCAGCGTCACGCGGCTGCCATCGAGCAGCGTCCGGCACGCCTCAGCTATCGCCTGAGCTTCCTCCGGCGCGTATTGCGAACGCCCCTCGTGTTCGACCTCCAGCAGTCGCAGACCGGCCCCGCTCAGCGTGCCGGCATCACACGTCACCGTCTGCGGCGCGCACCCGGCCACCGATTCCAGCCGGCCGTCGTAGAAGCGCTCGCTGATGAACGCGCAGACGTCGGGGTTCATCCGCCAGCTCTCGCCCAGGAACAGCCCGCGGTCCGGTGCGATGGTGTGCGCACCGTTCAGCACATGCTCGAGCACTGATGCGGAAGCACCGTCGGGGTGCGTCCCCTGGGAGACCTGCGGCAGCTGCTGCGGATCACCGAGCAGGACCATCGCCGTCGCGCACGTGCCGATCGCGACCGCATCAGCCAGCGACATCTGGCCCGCCTCATCGACGAACAGCAAGTCGAATCGCATGTCGTGCTCGGCGCGCGAGAATACCCAGGAGGTCCCGGACACGAGGTTCAGATCGTCGTCATCCAGCAGCTTGTTGTCGGCAGTGCTGTCGATCAGGCCGTGCTTGCTCTCGAACGCCGAGTCAACGCTCGTGTGCGAGTGCTTGTGCATGCCGCGCAGCGCCACGCCATCGGCGTGGGCGACCTTCTCGACCTCGGCGATCAGGTTGTGAATCGCCTTGTGGTTCGTTGATGACACCGCGACGCGTTTGCCGGCAGCGAGCGCCGCCACGATCATGCGGGCGCCCGTGTAGGTCTTGCCGGCGCCGGGCGGGCCCTGCACTGCCAAGCAGGAGTGGTGCAGTGCCAGCGTTGCGGCTGAGGCTGAGAGGGCATCGACGTGCCCGTCGATCAGCGGCGTGCCGGGCTCGCGCCCGGTGAGCTGCGGCGCCTCGCGCCGCAGCAGCGCCCGCACGGCCGGGTAGTGCGCACCGCCATCCTCGAGCAAGCTGGTGGCGACGCGGATCAGCGCAGCGCGGTGCGCCTTCGTGTCGAGCGGTGCGCCGGAGATCAGTGCGGTCGGTAGCGGCGCCTCGTTGTGCTTTGGGCCGCGGTGCAGCAGGAGCCGCGAGTCCTCGATCTCGACGATCTCGCCCGCACCCTTTCCCGTAGATGGATCGATGACGTCACCGAGGCTGAGGCGATGCTCCTGCGGCGGGAAGGTGAGCCAGGTGCGCATCGACCGCTTGACGGCGATCGGCGCCTCGGCCGGATCGGCTGTGAGGCCCGCGATCGCGTCGCGCTCACCCTCGAGCTGGTCATCGGTCATGTCCTGCAGTTCAAAGAACCGCCACCACTGCGGCTTCTGTTCACGCCGGTGGTAGAACAGCAGCCCGGCGAGCAGGCGCCGCTCGGCCTGGTCTGTGTCGTCGTCTGCCGGGTCCTCGGGGAGACCCGCTTCGAGCCGGTCGACGAGCTCCTGCAGCGGCGCGACCCACTCCGGGTCCTCTAGCTCCTCCTCGGGCTCGGGCTCGCGTAGCGTCTCGAAGTCGACGCCCTGCTCGGCCGCTGCCTCGTCGCGCATGACGCGCAGCCAGTCGGCGAGCTCGCGCGTAGAAGCGCAGTCCTCGCGGTTGTAGAGCGCGATCTCGTCGAGGATCGTGTCGTCGCGTGCCTCGATCCACTTCTCGTAGGCGACGATGGAGCCGCCGCCCTCACGCACGCTGCTCGTGCGCTCGAACCCATAGAACGGCTCGAGCTTCTTGATCGAGTAGCTCTCCTGGCCGACCTGAATCCCCTGGCGCACCACGCCGTAAAGGTCACACAGCACGCCGTGGCGCTGCAGCATGTCAACCTCGCGCTGGCGGGAGCTGTACTGGTCAGACAGCCGGCGGAGTGTCGAGAGCTCGTGCGGGGCGTAGTGGTAGACGTGGAGGTCGGGGAAGCGCTTGCGCCGCTCGAGCACGAAGTCGATGAAGTCCTCGAATGCGGCGCGCTCCTGCGCCTCGTTGTGGGCCCAGATGACGACGTAGTCGGGGTTGCCGTCGTCGTCCAGCAGCTCGTAGCCCCAGAGGTACTCGATGCCGTTGTCACCGACGAACGGGTCACCCTCGAGGTCAAAGAAGATGTCACCGGGGGAGGGCTCGGGGAGGGTGGCGTAGCCGCGGGCGCGCTCGGCTGGCAGGTGGCGGTGCTGCAGCTGCTTGGTCTCACGCGTGAGCTTCTGCAGTTCGGCTTGAACGCGGACGCGGGTGAAGGAGGTGTCGCTCAGCTCGCCTCGTGTGGGAGCGGGCGGAAGCGTCGCGAGCTTGGCGAGGGTCTCGACCTCGTCCTCCATCAGCTTCGTGCGCTGGTCGGCGCCGAGCGTCGCGACAAAGCTCAGGTCATCACGGTCGCGGAGGATCTTGTCGCAGTCACGCTCAAAGTCGCAAAGGCCGCAGTGGCTGACCGGCACGGGCTCGTGGACGGTGATGTCATCGGCTAGCGCCTCCTCGAGGCGATGCGCGGCGCGGCGATGCAGGCTGATGACGTCATCGATCTTGAAGCTGACGATCTCACCGCGGCCGAGCACAACGTGGGCCTCGGCCGGCATCAGCTCCTGGATCTCCGCAACGTGGAGTGAGTAACGGGTCAGCTGGTGGGCGTAGGTGGCCTTGAAGCTGCGGGCGAGCTTCGTGTCGGCAACCTCGTAGGAGTAGTTACCGAGGGCGCTTGGGGTGTCGACGCGCAGCAGGAAGTCGGCAAAGCCACGCCACTGGCCATCAAAGAATGCGGCCTGGAAGATGACCTGGGGGCCGGCGCGCATCGCGTCGAGGGTCTGGGCGGCTGCGGCCTTGAGGCCTGCGAGGTCCTTGTCGGGCCACTCGATGTTTGGGATCTCGACCACGTTGTCGGCGCCGTGCTTGGCCTTGAGCTGGTCGAGGTAGTTCTGCTCGTGGTCGTAGCCGTGCTGAATGATCAGCTCGAGATGTGGGTCCGGCTGCGAGAACGGCTTCTTGAGCTCACCGCGGGCGACGCTCCGCTTGAGCACCGTGAGGCGCGGGCACGAGAGGTGCGCGGTGAGGTCGCTGGGGGCGAGGAGGAGGGAGGAGTTGTGAAGTTGCACGGGGTGGGGTCGCGACAATCCGTCTGATCTGACAACGAGCCTCCAACCTAACCGGATTCCGGACTCTGGGTATTCTCCGCGAATGCAGACCTACCGGTTTTCGATTACGTGGGAGGCCGAGTTCGTCGGCAAGGAGCTCAGTGCTTGGACCGCTCCGGCCAACCTTCGTTGTGGGGACCTGATCTTGTTGTACGAGGGGGTCTCCGAAGGAGGTCGCGGCGCGTTTGTCGCGGTTGGGCGCGCGGTGACCGATGCGGTGCGGTCGTCCAAAGGTGACAAGGGATTCTGGGCGTGGCTCGAGTGGCGAGCCGCGAAGACCCCCTTGCCGTTGGCGCGGGCCAAGAAGCTGGCCAAGTTCAGCGTCATGGGATCTCACGGCCGCATCGGCGAGGCCGAGTTTCGACGACTCTCTCGGGCGATTACGGCCAGCGACGCCGCTGCTCAGAAAGCGCTCGCCGGCTGGCGCGACGGGCGCGGCTTCCCCACGACCGATCAGGTTCCGCTGCGGGACTTGGTGCTGGCGTCGATGGGGCCGACGTACGAATGGCACTCGTACCCTGCGATCACGGATGCCCTTCTGGAAGAGGGATGGCGTCAGCTGCCCGATGAAGTCGATGCCCGAATCCGGCCGCTTCGGGGCGACCTGGCATTCGATCGGGGGGTGATTCGCACGCTGCAGCCCGACATCACGTTGTGCCGCCCGCGCGCGAAGCGTCTCTTGGTGGTCGAAGCAAAGCGGATAGCCGTTCCCACGAACGGTTATCGCAACCCAGTCGATCAAGTCATGGATTACTCGCGGGCCTGCCGCAAGGCCCTACCGCAGGATTGGACGGTGCATCCGCTCCTTGTCGCGGAGGAGTACTCGGATCGGGTCATCGCCGAGGCTGAGACAACCAGACTCCAAGCCAGGACCGATCGGCCGGCCTGCCGTGTGTGGGACGGTCGGAAGCTCGGACCCGATCTTGTGCGGGACTCGGCCTGAAGCTGAGCAGCCAGGGCGTGCTGAGCAACAGCAATCCGTGAGGTGTCAGCAACAGCCGTGCCGCATCGACCCGTCTGTATGCAGCCGCTCCCGCCCCAAGCCCCACCGGCAAGTCTCAGCACCGACGCTCCCGAGCCGACGATGTGTGGGTGGGACGGTGATGGCCAGATCTGGGTGGAGTACACGGACCGGGTGCCCGACGAGGAGACCGCCATCAGGTTTGGCCAAGGCCTCGGCGGGAGCGATGGGTGGGCCATCGCGGCCATCGAGATGCTTGGGGTGGAGTTCAGTCCGATGCCCAGCCCAAACGACCCGGAGTACGGGCGCTGGTACTGGCACTTGCGATGGCCGGACAGCGTCGCCTACGTCGGATCTGCGTTCGTACCTGGTGCAGAGCTCAGCCTCAATCCGGACGTGGTCTCGGCGGCGCGGCGCTTTCTTGCGTACCCAGGCGGCACTGTAGTTGTCGGCCAGACCGACCCTCAGACAGCAGTCGGCATCGAGTCGGATCTGGAGCGAGACGGCGTGCGGAATCGCGAAACGTGGGCGGAATGGTTGGAGAGGGCTGTGGCAAAGGCTCTCGAAGTTCCTCTTTGGCAGCGGACGAGCATCACGTTCCGCAAGGTTGACGACCGACTGGTCGGCGCGCTGCGGATACAGGACGACTACTGAGCGTTGTCTGTCGGTGGGAAGCGCCGGGCAACATCGCTGATTGCCGCATCGACAACCGGCGTGAGCTGACGCACCGCCCGACGGATCTCGGCTTGGAGCTCGCCGATGGTTGTTTGGGAGGACAGGCCGTCGCCAGCGGGGCCGACGTACTCCGCGGCGTTGACCCAAACGAGTCGCCTCGGCCTGCACCAATCGCCACCGTCCGTGAGTTTCCCGTGGAGAACGTCGAGGAACGCCTGCCGTCGTTCGACGATTCCGGCGCGAAGTCTCGGGGAGTCGTTGAGCGCTGCCCGACGCAGGTACGGGCGCGGCTCATGCTGGAGCTCGAGCCGAGGCCCATCGGCCTTGAGCATGAGCTTGAACGCGACCGAGAAGCTCTGGTGCCCGACCGCTGGGTCGTCGGGGAGGTTTGACGGGATTTCCTGCGCGCTCGCCCAGGTCTTCTGCGACCACAGGAGTATGGGAATGTTCGCCTCACCAGGCTGATTGACGGTTCCCGGCCAGCATTCGAACTCGGACTTTTCGAACAACCCGTCAAAGGCGCGCTGAGCACGGAGACCGCGGTTTACGATGGGACTCCAGTCAGCTGTGTTGAGCCAGTCACAAAGGGTGACGTTGGGCGGCACAGTGAGCTCGGAGCGCCATGTGATTCGCTCGCAGAGCTGGCTGAGAAGCATGCGGAGGGTGTCGCTTCCTGCGGCGGGGTCGGCTTGGAGGGTGTCCGAGATGCCCTGGGTGATGGTGTCCCAGTCAACTGCCGTCCACCGGGGAGCAGCGGCGCGTTCACCTTCCAAGGTCAGGTACGCAAAATGTTTGGCGTATCTCTCGGACTCAAGGCTGAAGCGCTTGGCCACAGCCTCGACGGCTTCTCCGTATCGCTCCGTCTGCTGCCACCCCTCGGCGCTGAACAGCTTGTTCTCGACCAGGATGAGCTGGGGCGGGCGCTCGCTCCAAAGGACGAGGTCTGGGATGCTCCGCCTTCGCGCACCTGCGTAGTCGTGACTGACGCCGGCACGCGTCCGCGCTTGCCAGTGGTCCGAGGGCTGAGCTGCAACCGCTTCGGCGACGTGGTTAGCCACTGCAGGCAGGGCGGAACATGCGGCAGCGAGCAAGTCGGTGTAGCTGTCCTCCCGCGCGCCGACGCCGAGAATGTCCATCGCGTGTTGACCGTCACGGTGGAACGGGAGTTCCGGAGTCTGTTCTAACGACACCGGGCAAACCTACCGCCGGGGAGTCAGATAAGCAGGCGACTCCGCGACCCCTTGGCAACGAACCCAAGGAGTCGCCCTCATGTCCGTAGCCCGCACCGCCAACCCGACCCTTCACGACCACCTCGCCGCACCCCTCCACCTCGGCGAGCCCGACATCCACGGCCCGCTCGCGGTCTTCCCGATCTTCGGCCCCGCGACGCAGCTGGAGTACGTCTCATTTGCCCAGGCCCACGCGGCCGGCGTTGCCGTCAAGGAGATGGAAGGCCGCGCTCAGGTCAACGATCTGCTGGTCATCAACCCGACCGACACGCCGGTGCTGCTGTTCGAGGGCGAGGAGGTGCTCGGCGCGCAGCAGAACCGCACGTTCGACACGTCCGTGCTCGTACCTGCTCGCTCGCAGCTGCAGGTGCCCGTGTCGTGTGTCGAGGCCGGTCGTTGGGACGGCGGTCGTGCCACCGAGCACTTCCAACCCGCGCCGCAGGCCGCCTACCCGGAGCTGCGCCGGCTGAAGAACCAGGCGGTGCGGCAGAGCGTCGCGATGGGCCAGGAGGCTCGCGCCGATCAGGGCGCCGTGTGGGCCGAGGTTGCGGCGCGCGGGCACAGCATGGCTGCGCCCGCGCCGACCGGTGCGATGCATGACGTGTTCGAGAACAGCCGCTCACGGCTCGACGAGTTCTGCGGCGCGGTGCGGCTGCATGACGGGCAGATCGGCGCGCTCGCCGCGGTCGGCGGCGAGCTGACCGTGCTCGACCACGTCAGCCGCCCCGATGTGTTCGCGGTGCTGCACGGCCCGCTCGTTCAGGGCTATGCGCTTGATGCGTTGGCGGCCGCCGATGGGGCGGCGCCGTCGGCGGAGGACGCGAACGCGTTCCTGCAGCGCATCATGACCGCGCGCCTCAGCGAGCACGACGGCATCGGCATGGGGCGTGACGTGCGCTTCACCGCGGCGGGTGTCGGTGGGGCGGGGCTGGTTGCCGGCGAGGAGCTGGTGCAGCTGTCGGCGTTTGCCGAGGATGGCGAGGGCCCATGCTCGGGCGAGGCAGGCCCGGCGACCCGGATTCGGCGCCCCTCACGCAGGCGGATCGCGTGATCGGCCGCGGCGGGACGGACGTGCCGCTCCCGCGGGAGTTTCTGGATCGGCTGGTGAGCGGCGTCTCGGTGCGAGTCGCCGTTGACCTGTCGGCCGGGGACAACGAGCCTCTGGACTGGTGCACGGCGCGGATCGACGAGCTGGACCTTGCGTGCACGGACGACGGTGTCGATGCGGCCCTGATCGGGTTGGTGGGGCGGATCCGGTCCGCGTTGGACGATGGGCTCCTGGAGGACTGCGCTGAGGAGCACGCGCCGCTCGTGCTGCGCCTTCACCTCGCGAGTCTCGACGGGACGCTTGGGGACCTGCTCGCGCGGTCGGCGGTCTTGACCGGGGCGTACGAGACCGACCGGTAGGCGGGCTGCCCTGTCAGAGCCCGCCCCGCCCCCGCGACCCCCGGCCATGCCGGTCTTCTCCCTCTACTGCGCCAACAGCGCTTGCGGTGCCACCTACCAGCTGCACGCGCCCGCCACTGAGTACCCGCCGCAGTCCTGCGAGTTCTGCGGCGGGCCGCTGGACGAGTACGCGGGCGGCGCTCAGGCGCCCTCGGAGCCCGTGGGCGAAGAGCGGCTCGAGCTTGTGGTCGTCAGCGCCCTGCGGGCAAGCCGGTATCCCGTCGCCAGTCTCCGCTCGCAGAACATCACCGCGACCGAGCTCGACGCCCGCATCGCTGACGCATTCGCCGAGGGCATCCCGACACGCGTCGTGTCCCAGACGCGCCAGCACGCAGCGCTCGTCAACTGGCAGGACCTCAAGCGCCTGTTGTCCGCGCACCCTGTGCGCGTGCAGGCCGACCGGCAGCTCGAGCCCGATGGTTGGGTGCTGATCATCAACGAGCTCGGCGTCTCCGTCCACGGCTGGTCGTTCGAGGAAGCCCTGGGCAGGCTCGCGGTCGAGGCTGGCGAGCGGGCACGCCAGGTGCTCGGCATGTCGAACGCGCTGCCCGCGAGTCGCGACATGGCGCTGCGCATCTGGATGGCCGAGGCAGAGGGGGAGCTGGAGCAGCTGCTGCAGGGCGTGACCGAGGCATGCGAGCCGGGCGCGTGAGTTCCTCGGTCGCGGTGTGCCCAGTGGGAGTCGCGTGCCGGCCGGAGCCGGAGAAGCGCCGCTAGTGCGGGTCCGCATTCACCGCGGCGCGCACGAAATCGGCGGGTCGTGCGTCGAGCTCGAAGCTGGCGGCAGGCGGCTGGTGCTCGACCTCGGGCTGCCACTCGACAGCGCGAGGGGCGACGCGGTGCCGCTTCCGGCGATCCCGGGCTTGGCCGGGGGTGACCCGTCGCTGCTCGGCATCGTTGTGTCCCATCCGCACCCCGACCATTACGGGTTCGTCGAGCGGGTGGATGCATCGGTACCCGTGTACATGGGGCAGGCGGCGCAACAGATCCTGGCCGAGGCGGCGTTCTTCGGTCCGACGGGCGCCGTGTTCAACCCCGCCGGCTACCTCCGTGACCGTGTGCCGTTCGACCTCGGGCCGTTCCGCATCACGCCGTTCCTGATGGACCACAGTGCCTTCGACACATACGCGCTGCTCGTCGAGGCCGGCGGCCGCCGGCTGTTCTACTCGGGCGATGTGCGGGCACACGGCCGGAAGCAGACGCTGTTCGAGCGTCTGGTGGCCTCGCCGCCCGCGGATGTCCACGCGCTGCTGCTTGAAGGCACGCACGTGCGCGACGTGGACCGGCAGTCCGAGGGCGGGCTCGGTGCGTCGGAACTCGAGGACGAGATGGCTGATCTGATGAAGCGCACCGAGGGGATGGTGCTCGCCTGCTACTCGGCGCAGAACATCGACCGGGTCGTGACGCTCTACCGCGCCGCGCGACGCTCGGGCAGGTTCCTGGTGCTGGACCTCTACGGCGCGTCGCTCGTGGCTGCGGCGGGCCGCACGATCCCGCAGCCAGGGTGGGGAGCGCTCAAGGTCTATGTCCCGAACGCGCAGCGGGTGCGCGTCAAACAGGCCGGCGCGTTCGAACGGATTGACGCGATCGGCGGGCAGCGGCTGTTCCCAGAGCGGCTCGGGAAGCTCGCGCCGAACCTTGTGATGACCTTCCGCGGATCGATGGCACGCGAGCTCGAGCGTGCCGATTGCCTCGATGGCGCTGCCGCCGTCTGGTCGATGTGGCGCGGCTACCTCGATCAGCCGAGCGGCCAGAAACAGCGGCGCTGGTTTGATTCTCACGACATTCCGGTGACCTTGCTCCACAGCTCCGGTCATGCGAGTGTCGTTGATCTGCAGCGGCTGGCGTCAGCGATGGGGGCGCAGCAGGTGGTGCCGATTCACACGGCGGCACCGCAGCGGTTTGTGGGGTTGTTTGAGAACGTGGTGCAACGACGAGACGGGGAGTGGTGGGACGTATGAGTGGCCAGTCGGAGAACCTCGTGCCGTACACGCCGATGATGCAGCTGGTCAAGGCGACGAAGGCCGTCAAGCAGACGGGGAGTTCCGCGGCGTTGCACGCGCTTGCCACGGGGCTGCTGGCTAATCCGGAGCTCTTGTGCCGAGCCTTCGAGGCCAGTGTTGTGCAATTCGAGGCCCGCTTTGACGAGGAGCCACTCCCGTTCCGTAAGGCGCCCAAGCTGCCGCCGGCGCCACCGGTTGCAGGTGTACTCAGTCGCGATCGTGACCTGGACTGGTACTTCCACCGACAGGGGGCCTTGTCCATCGATGGCATGCCGCACCTCGACGTCTCGTACGTCGACTACGAGGTCAGCATCATCCGCAAGCTGCACGACGTCCGGTTCGATACCCCCGGCCGCCCGAAGGCAGGCAAGGCGTTCCGCCTTGATGCTCTAGCAGTGAACGCCAACGATTGTGCGGTGGTGCCGATCGAGATCAAGCTCAAGGAGGACGCCGATCCGTTCTCTGCATTGATCCAGCTTCTGAACTACGTTGCGCTGCTCGCTACGGGCAGCCAACGCAGGCGCGTCAGGAAGCACTACGAGTCCGCGGCGTCCGGTGATGCAGACGCCCGTCTCGACGCTTACATCGCATTGCACGAGTTCGGCAGTAACGAGAACAGCGCTCATTTTCCTTTGAAGCGCGACCTCGACTCCATTGCGAGCGAGCTCGCAAAGACGATCATGACCGGGTGTCCTGCCATCTCCGGCCACGTCCGGCGGATTGTGTGCCTCGACGTGCGGCTGGATGAAGCCGGTGACGAGTGGCGGCTGGGAGCCGGCCCCCGATGGGTTCACGAGTCTGGATGAGGGTTCGTACCTGCAGTGGAATACCGTGATCGCGAGCGCATTCTCCCGACGTGGTGGCGCACCAAGCTCCGCAGTCACGCCCTCGGCGCCGCCCGGTTAGGCTCGGCCCATGCCCAAGCACGACGTCAAGCTCAACCTCAACGCCGAGATCCCGGTCGGCAACGTCGACCTCACGATCCCGGTGTACATCGACGGGGCGCTGCGTGGCCGCCTGGAGGTCAGCACGGGCTCGATCGACTGGCGTCCGCGGAACGCGCGCAAGCCGGTCAGGGTCAGCTGGGAGAAGTTCGCGCAGCTGATGGAGGAGCACGGCAGGTAGCCGATCGCGTCGACAGGCCTTGGCGCATGTCTCGTGACACGGTTGTGTCCGCCCGAGCATCGCGAGCGCCAAAGTGAGCCTGGTGGGAGTCGGGGCGTACGGAGCCGACTACAGCGTGCGTGTCAGCGCTCGACTGCGGATCTGTGCGCAGAAGGGACGCCTCGTGATCCGTGTCCGCGAGCAGAACACCGGGTTTGACGATCCGCCGACGGTGGTGGCGGAGAACTTCCGTAAGTTCTTCAAACGGCAGCGGCGTGCCTGTCAGACGTATTCCATGGACTGGAAGCTCGGCGACAGCTTCTTCGGTATCGGCGTCTATCGGCTTCGGTTTCAGGCGGTGGACCGGAACGGCGAGATCTCCAAGTCGGAGTTCCGTCAATTCGAGACCGGTGACTGACTCCGTCAGCGCTCCTGCAGCCGCAGCAACACCGACCACACGTCTCCGTAAACGCCGGCCCGCTCAACTCCCTGCCGCTTCGCCACCGCGTTCTTGAAGTTGTCGTAATCGATCGCCAGCGCCTGGGCCGCGACGTAGGACATCCAGTTCGACCGCCGCACGCGCACGCGCCAGCGGTAGTCGGCTTGCGGCGTTTCGATCACCTCGGCGCCCTCAACCGCGGCGGCGAGCGCCATCGAGTCCTCGCGGGTGCGTGAGCGCACCAGCACGAAGTCGTCGTCATCACGATCCGCCACGGCGGAGAAGAAGCCCTCTGTTGTTATCAGCCACATGACAGTGGGCCGCGTCGGGGAGCCGCGTTCTGACAGGTGGTGTCACAGCTCCGCCGCCGGTCTGGCCCGCGAGTGGACGCCCGTCCGCCACATCCGCGACGCGCTGGGAGGCTCGTCGCTGGCCATGACCGACTGCTGCCTGTGGACCGCCGTGCCCGCCGAGGTCTCGAGCCGATTGCTCGGGACTGGACCCTGTAGGTTCCGCGCTATGGGTCCTGTCGAGCTAGTCATTTTGTTGATCCTGGTCGCAATCCCGGTCGGGGCCATCTACTTGGTCGTGCGATCAGTCCGCACCCGACGCTGCCCCCGCTGCAACTCGCGGGTCAAGAACGGTGTTCTGGTCTGCACGGCCTGCGGTCACGAGTTCTAGCCCTGCGCGAACCGGGCTCGGGAAGCTGACCTAAAGCTGGAGGACGACGGCCACGGCTTCCGCCGTCTTCTCTGCGCCTTCGGATTCGACGAGGGCGTTGAGCTTGCCCACGATGTACTGGCGGCGGGCGTCGTCGTCCTGAAAGGTGTGGCCGTTCGTCACGAACACCGCGCCGACCTGCTGGCCTTTCCCGTCGGAGATCTCGTGCTGGAAGCCGGTCGAGTCCGGCTGCCGAGCGCCGCCGCAGATGTTGTCGAGGGAGTACGAGTCCATCGGCTCAGGGTAGGCCGAGCGACGTGGCGCGGCTGGGATTCCTGAGCTACAGCTGCGCGACTAGGACCGTGGCGAGGATGCCGACGACCGCAGCACCAAAGGCGAGTCTCACCCACAGAATGCTCTGCCGGTGCCGCCGTTCGGCTGATACTTCCGCGTGCGCCTGATCGACCAGCAGCTGATCGTGGCGCCTCTGCGCTGCGGCGTCGGCGCGGGCGATGGTCGCGCCGACCGAGTGCAGCGCCTGGAGCGCGTCCGCCTGCACGCCGTCGCGTTGCGCCTGCTGGCGGGAGACCTCTGCGGCCAGCCTTTCCTGCCCGTCGGTGATCGCGCTGAAGTCCGAAGCGGCGTCCAGTTGGTGGCGCAGGTTGTCGGAGATTCGCTGGAGGGAGTCTTCAGGTTCCACCCGAGCAAGTATGGCGCTGCCAGCTGACGCTTCAGAGGGGCGCGCCGGCGTCTCCAAGGCGGCACGCCAAACCGAGGTGGGGATGGCGGCGACGGGAATGAACTGTGGCGGATCTTGAGGGCCATTCACCGTCCCGAACTCCACGCGAGGACCGTAACCACGTCCCCGATGCGGTCTGCCCGGACTGCGGAACCCGGCTCGTCTGGACCGGCCACATACTTTGGGCCTAGCCGGACCGCTCGGCCCGCAGCGCCCTCAGCAGATCCGACGCTTCGCTGTCCCCGTCATCGTCCAGCGCGATGGCCCGCTCGTAGGCGGCGAGCGCCTCGCCGAACTCACCGATCGCCTGCGCCGCCCGCCCGAGCCACATCCACGCCCAGTGGTTCACCGGGCTGATCTCCGTGTAGTAGCGAAGGTGGCGGTAAGCCTCGTGGAAGCGCCCCAGGTCATACAGCGTGTAGCCCAGCCCGAAGTGCGCCATCGCGTCGCCGGTCTGGAGGCACGTCAGCCAGTCGCGGAGCGCCTGGTATCGGTTCTTCTCGCTGACGGCCTCGCTGAAATAGAGGCGGTTGGCTGACGGCAGCTCGCCGTACAGTGCGCGCGTTGCGAGCACGATCTCACCGACGCTGGAACTGTCCAGCCCGAGTTGAGGAACGTGGAAGCGCGGGCCGTACCAAAGCTCTTCCACGTCGACGGCCGTCAGGTCCCATTCCGAGAATTCGATGATCTTGAAGCCGATCTCGTGCTGCAGCTCATCGTCGAGCAGGAAGCCGAGCGTGTCGGAGACCATCCGCCAACGCTCGCTCGGATGACCCTCGTCGACCCGCCCGAACTCGAGCGCCACGAGCCAGTCGTGCTCAGGCATGAAGTTCAAGTACAGGCGTGGATTGCTCATACTTGTGAGTCGCCCCCGAGGGGGCGGATCTGACTGCCATCACGGGCTCGACACCCCATCCGGCGCCACCTTGTCAAAGCCTGCGTCGACGGTCGCCAGCAGCACGTCCGCCTTGGTCCACTTGTCCTGCATCTTGCTCTCAATCTCGTCGACGCCTGAGCAGTTCACGTCTTCCTGGCAGCGGTTCCAGATGTTGTACGCCTCGGCGTAGCGATTGAGTGCCTTCTCGGCTGGCACCCCGACGCCGGAGGTGCACGCCAACGTCTGGCCCGCGAAGTCGACGCGTCCGTACTTCACGCGTGCCGCGCGCACGGAGTCGCCGTACTCGTCGTAGTTGAGGCCGACACTGATCTCGCTCTGCAGATCCGTCAGGCTCTGGACGAGCGGGTCGTAGGCGGTGTGGCACGAGGCTTGGGCGGCAGCGATCGCGGCCTTCTCGCGCTCCCGCTTGCGTTTGGCTGCGGCGAGCCGCTTGGCCACGGCGGCCTTTTCGGCCTTCTCCGCCTTGCGGTCTTCGGACACCTGGTGGCGATGCAGCCCGTAGGCCACGCCGCCGCCGACGAGGGCCAGCAGCAGCACGCCGGCGATGATCTTGCGGCTCATCGTGCACCTCCCAGCGCCGGCAACGTGATGTAGCCGTGGGTCTCGCCAAGCCCGAGCTCCCCGAACCGCAGCTCCAGCTTCTTGCTGAGCTTCGCCTTCGGAATGTCGAACACGACCGTGCCCGTCTCGTCGGAGTCGGGGCCGAGCGTCTCGAGGAAGAACGGCTCCGCGCCGCTGCCCATCGCGGCGATCGTGCCGTCGTTGTCGGGGTCGTAGGTGGTGCCGTCAATCTCGAGCTTGATGACGTTGTCGGTGAGCGTCACCGACTCGTCGTGCGTGGAGTGCACGCGCAGCTTGACCACGACGAACACGCCGTTGGCCTTCTCGCCGAGCCCGTAGGTGGTGTCGCCGATCTGGTCTTTGGTCGTCGCGGACGAGACGCGCCAGGTGAGTGCGTCGACCTTGACCGACCCGTTCGGGCCGACCCGCGGCGTGCACTCATCCGTGGCGGTGGTGCCGCACTTGTCCTTGGCGGCCGTGCTGCTGCTGGCCGGCTCGCTGGAGCTTGAGTCGCTGCTCTGCTTGTCGCTGGAGCCGCCGGCCGCCGCGCTGATCACGATCAGTGCCACGAGGCCGAGCGCGAACCACTTGCACTTGCCGTGCTTCTTCTGGGCAGGTGGCGGGGCGGGGGCGCCGATCGGGGGCGGCGCGGCCTGCGTGTTGTCGGTCCACGCTTGGCCGTCCCAGAAGCGCGTGCCGGGTGTTCCCGACGGGTCGGGGTACCAGCCTGGAGGTGTTGGAGTAGTCATGAGCGGCCAGTCGCCGTGGGCGGCTCGGTTCTGACACGAAGGTGGTGAGAACGCCGCAACCGCGTGACGCGGAGGCCGACACGATCGACGCATCAGGGACGACGAGTACAAGGACCGGCCGGAGATCGTGATCGTCATTACGCCGGACGTGCGGATCGTGCACTCCCGCTCGTCGGCGCGGCCGATCGAGTACGCCGTCACTCTCCGCGTCCATCGCGGTGACCGGTATCGCACAATCCACCTGTTTGACAATGCTCACGATGAGTCGGAACATCACGAGCACCGCTACATCGGCTTCGAGAAGCAGCAGCCGCCGTCTGCCGTCTGGCGGGGCCCGTGGCGGGCGGCTATGGCCACTGCGGTCGTCAAGCTGAAGGTCGAGTGGGCCGATATTCTGGACGATTGGGAACGCTCATGAGCACGGAACTAGACATCGCCACGCAGATCTCGATTCGGGCGGCCCTTGACCTCGAAGGCGTCTGGGGCTACCCACCGAGCATGACGATCTTGAACCCCGACCTCGAGGGTTACGAGTCGATGGCGTACGACGAGCTGCGCGCAGGAAAGAACGTGGTCATCCATCTCGACGGCATCGAACTGCTGATGCAGCCGCGGCACTCGCGCATCGCTCGGCTGCGGCGCAAGATCAACGTGGACGTCCGTTGGCGTCCGATCGCACTCGATGGTGAGGCGAGCAAGCCTGAGCCCAGCCACGGCCTCCAGTTCGCGGCGAGCGTCAGCCGCGGCTCGCTCTTCGAGGCACCGCTCGCCGCCGCCTGAGGGCAGTCAGATCCGATCACCTGGCCGCGACTCCCGGCCATGGATCACGACCACTGCGATCACCCGAGCTTCCGCGCCACCATCTGCGCCGACGGCTCGATCTGGCTGGCCCACTGGGAGCCCTGGCTGGATGAGGACATCCCCTGGCACACGCTGGTCGCCGCGCAGCCCCGCCCACGCCGCTGCCTGCTCGACATCGCGTTGCTCCGCGAGCATGACCACGCCGTCGAGCCGCCGGAGCTGATCGTTGCGCCGCTGACCGAGTTCCAACCTGCGCACCGGGAAGCGCTGATCACCTGGGCCAGGACGGTCGGCTACCGGCGGGTCTGGCTCGGCGACGAGGTGCTGGAGTTGGAGCCAACCTCCGGCGGCAGCGCGGAGTCCCGCTGCCGCGTCTGCGGCAACCGGATGGTCGGCAAGGGCACGGACTTCTGGTCCCGGGTGCGGCGCAGTGGCTGCTTCCCACGCCGCTGCCTGGTCTGCGGCTGCGAGATCCCGCAGTGGCAGCACGTCGAGCAGCGCGAAGTGGCCGATCCGCGGCCGCGTGTGAGAACCTCCGTCGGTGGCCGCCAGCCGCGACAGCACGACAGCGACCGGGAATGACGAGCCTCTGCTCAGTCAGTTCGTCGCCGCGCGTGACGCGGGAAATGAGCGGGCCGCACGCGACGCCTGGTACGCGCTCGTCACCGCCAACCTGCCGCGGATCCAGGCGTGGGTGCGGATCGAGGGCCGCGACTATCTGTCGGGCATCGAGTTCGATGACGCCGAGTCCCTGGCGATCGAGAAGATCATCATCGGCCTGCTCGCCAACTTCAACGGCAGCTCGATGGGCGAGTGGGTCAACGCCGCCCGGCGGGCCGTCTACTTCGCTTGTAAACAGACGTGGCGTGACGCAAGCCAGCACACCAACCGCACCGCCCCGCTGCACGGCACGGGTGACGACGGTGAGTTCTCCGATGGTCAGACCGCAGCGGTCAACAAGGCGGCGCTCAACGGTGCTGCTGCCGCCTCCGCGGACGAGCAAGAGGCCGACGGGCTGGACGAGCTGCGTGAGCGCTTCTTCGAGTTGCTGCCCCAAGTGGCCGAGGGTCGGCGCGAGGTACTGGAACTCCAGCACGCCGGGTATACGACGGAACAGATTTGTGTGCGTCTTGGCAAGAAACCCGACGCGGTCTACCAGGCCGGGAGCCGCGGCATGAGTGACATCCGCAGACTGGGCAAGGAGGGGTCAGCGTGAGTGCCATCGAGCAGCTGCTCGGCGAGTTCGTCGACGCGTGGAACGCCGGCCAGCGCCCGCAGGTCGACGCCTACCTCAGCCGCGCCGCACCGGAAGAGCAGGACGAGCTGGCTGAGCAGCTGGCGACATGGCTGCAGATCGCGCCGACGCCCGACTACGACGAGCAGACGATCAACGAGCTGGCACAGAACCCGGCGCTGGTGGCGGCGATCGCCAAGGGCGAGCTGCTGCAGACACCGCTCGCCGAGCGCGTGCTGACCTTCCGCGAGCGCGCCGGGCTGGCGCTGCAGGACGTCGCGACGCGCCTTGCCGAAGCGTTCACGCTGCCCGACCTCGCACGCACCGAGCAGTACGTCACCGAGCTGGAGGCCGGCGAGTTCGATGAGCGCCGCGTCTCGCAGCGCCTGCTCGACAGGCTGGCATCGATCCTCGGCGTTGACGCTGACGCGCTCACACCGAGCGCGACCGCCGGCGGCCAGGCCTTCTTCCGCGCCGACGAGGACGCGGACCTCAGCGTCGTCGCGTCACTCGAGGTGCTGTCGGAGGCCGCATTTGCGCCCGCGCCGGCGGACGCGCCGTTGGATGAGCTGGACCGGCTCTTCCGCGGCGGCCCGGGCGCGTAGCGCCTAGACGCCGATGTCGGTGGCGCTGCCCGCCACCGTGTCGGCGTCGATGCCGAGCACGCGGGCAACGGCTTCTGCCGACGCCGCCCCGGCGACGAGCGCGGCCAGTGCGGAGTTGTGAAGCACCGGGGAGAGCCGTGGGGCGCTGCATGCCGTGATGGCGTCTGTATACGGGGCTGGCGGGGCGGGGTCCCCGTCGAGGATCGTGGCCCGCAGCTCGTCGTAGCCGTCAGAGATGAGGCCGAGTTGGTTCAGCCGATACAGCGACGCGATCGCCGAGAGGCCGCACCACGCCGCCAGCTCCAGGACATCGTCGAGCCCCGGCGTGCGGCCTTCGGCCCAGGTCGTGACGCCGGCCTTCGGCGCCAGGAGCTCGGCGGCGAACGCGTTGGCCTGCACCTCACGGTCGTCGGTGGACTTGCCGCCGATCGTCATGAACGTCTCGACCGGGATCTTGCCGTCATGGCCGCAGCGCAGGTGCCCGAGTTCGTGCGCCAGGGTGAATCGCTGCCGGGCGTGGGAGTGGGCACCGTTGACCCACAGGATCGTCCGCTCACCGTCGGCGCCGCGGTAGCAGCAGCCGGAGATTCGGTCGGGAAGCATCACGATCGCCACCGGCACGCTCATCGCTTCTTCAACGAAGCTCAGCACGCACTCCAGCGGCGCGTCGTCGGGCAGGCCCGCGTCAGCGCGCGCCTCACGTGCGCGCTTGGCGCCGCGGTTGGTGTTGAGCTTGCCGTGTGCCACGAGTCGGCAGGTTCTACCAGTCAGGCCGCGCGTGCCATGCGCCAGACGTCGGGCAGTGCCGCGAAGTGCGGCACGCCCAGCGCATCAGCGGCGCGCAGGAGCACCTCCGCACAGGCGCGGGCGTCGGATCCGGCGTCGTGATGATTGAGCGGAATGCCGAGCGTGGATGTCAGGTGCGCGAGCGTCACACGCGGCGCGGCAGGCCACGCGAGCCGCGCCAGGGCGGCCGAGCAGCGATAACGCAGCGGCGTGATCGGGTGAACGCCGGCGCGCTGCAGCTCGGCCTGCGCGACGCCGACGTCGAACGCTGCGTTGTGCGCAACGAGCAGCTCGTCGCCGAAGCGCGCATGCAACTCGGCCCACACCTCGCTGAATGTCGGCGCACCGACCACGTCCTGTGGCGTGATGCCGTGGACGTCGGTGAAGCACCAGGCCTCCGCAGGCAGGCGCGGATCGATCAGCGTCGAGCCGCTCGCGGCGAGCACTCCGTCAACGACGTGGGCGTAGCCGAGCGCACACGCGCTGGCGCGAGCGGTCGTGGCTGTTTCGAAGTCGATGGCGAGAAAGGAGCCGCGGAGAGTCATGCCGCTGGGTCGCGGGGACCGCGCTCAGCCTGACATCACGCCCGCAGCGAGTTACCCCGCCACGCCGCCTCTTCACGCCCGAGCTCCGTTACCGGCTCCTCGCCGAAGATCCACTCGCGCGCCACCCGATGGAAGTTCACGCCCGTCGGCTGCAGCTGCCCGATCGTCGTGCCGACGAGCAGCTCTACCCGGCGCTGGACCATGTGCTGGTCGGGCAGCGTCTCGGTCTTGAACACGCGGTAGATCGGGCCGCTGGGGTCGGTGGCGTGTGCGGCGATCTCGTTCGCCTTGGCCGGCGTCAGCTCGGGGTCCTCGTCGAGGATGTACCAGCCCTGTGAGTAGCGCAGCGCCTCCAGCACCTCGTCGGGCGTGATGCGGTCGGCGCTGAGCTTCACGCCGTGCGCGCGGAACAGTTCGACGACCCGCTCGGCGTCACCGTCGGCGATTGCGCGCAGGCCGGCGAGCTCGTCCTCGGCCGACTCCGCGCTGATCGTCTTCATCAGGCCGAAGTCGATGAAGGCGACGCTGCCGTCGTCCAGCACCAGCGTGTTCCCCGGGTGCGGATCACCGCTGAAGCAGCGCTGTGTGTACGGCGACCCCATGTAGAAACGGAAGATGATCTCCGCCACGCGGTTGCGGCGCTCCTGATCCCACGCGTAGGCGGTCGGCAGCGGGTGGCCTTCGATCCAGTCGCTGACGAGCACCGCATCGGTGCACAGGTCTGTGTGCACGTTCGGGATCCGGATGAACGGATGGCCGCGATAGGCGCGGGCCATCATCCGCTGGTTGGAGGCCTCGTGCTCGTAGTCGAGTTCCTCGAGCACGCGCTCCTCGATCTCGTCGATGATCGAGCGCAGATCGATGCCGGGGAAGAGGCCCTTGGCGGTCGGCGCGAACAGCCGCAGGTTCTTGAGGTCTGAGCGGACCGAGTGCGCGATGCCCGGGTACTGCACCTTCACGGCGACCTCTTGGCCGCTGTGCAGGGTCGCCCGGTACACCTGCCCGATCGACGCGGCCGCGACCGGCTCCTGATCAAACGCGCTGAAGACGTCGCCGACCGAGTCACCGAGGCTCTTCTCGATGTGGCTCTTCATCGTCTTCCACGGCACCTTGGGCGCGTTGTCCTGCAGCGCGGCCAGCTTCGCCTGGATCTCTGCACGGTGCTCGTCGGGGACGATGCCGAAGTCGGCGACCGACAACGTCTGACCGAGCTTCATCGCGACGCCGCGCATCGTCCCGAGCAGCGCGACGAGCTGCTCGGCGATCTCGAGCTGCCGCTCGGCGTTCGCGGCGGCTGCCTCCTCATCACTGCGGCCGAGGTTGGCGGCCTTGGTTGCAAGCGAGCGGGCGCCCTGGCCGCCGGCGACCCTGCCGACCTGGGCGATCCTGCGCGTGCGGGAGGTGTGGACCTTCTTGTCAGCCATAGGTGCGCAGTGTCCCATCTCGCACCAGCCCGCGAGTGTCGGCATCGGCATGCCGAAGGACTGGAGACCTTCAGATCGACCCCAATGCGCCGATTACCGGTGCATGCAACTAAGACTCACTCTCACAACCACCCTGGCGCTCTGCGCCGTCGCTGCATGGCTGCAGGTCGCAGTCGCCGCTGCTTCGGTCTGAAGCGTCGTTTCACTCGGTTGACGGCCGAAAAACCGTCAGGTGCTTGGACCTTCGGGAGAGCGCAAGATCATCAGAAGTAGCGGGCGACCGGGGCAGAACCTGCCCCGGTCCCCTCCCCGCCGTACGGCCGCCGGTAGGGTCGGCAGCATGAGCACGATCGAGCACCGCAGGAGTCGGACCCGGCTGATCGGCGTGCTGCTCGCGGCCGTGATCGGCGGCCTGGCCGCCGTGCCGTCAGCCAGCGCCAGCCGCTGGCCCGGATCCGTCGTCACGTACCGCGACGAGACCGGCTACCCGCAGCAGGTGGGCCGCGCCGTGGCGTTGTGGAACGCAGCGGTGACGAAGCCGAAGCTCGTTCCGGCGGGCGCGCGGCGTGCGCAGATCCGCATCTTCCCGAAGGCCGACCCGGCGAACCACGGTTCAGCGCGCGCGTTCGGCTACTACCCACCCGACGGCCGCGTCTTCATGAACACCGACTGGCGCCGCGCCTCGGCGCGCACGCCGGACGATCCGTTCGCGTTCTACCGCGTCAGCCTCGCCGCCCACGAGCTCGGCCACGCTCTCGGGCTCGTTCATCACTCGGGATGCCGGCTGATGAACGGCGCAGAGCTGCCGTACGTGAACGTCACTCAAGGCGTCTGTAAGAAGCAGTCCAAGGGTCTGGCGGAAGGCTGGTCGTTCTGCGGGCCGCAGCGCGCCGACGCGACGGTGCTCGCCAGGCTGTACGGCGGCCGCGTGCGCTCGCACGCCCGCTTTGGACTGTGCCCGCCGAGGACGTACCCACGCCCCGCCGCACCATCCGGCGAAATCACTGCTCCGCTGTCACCGGTGTTGGTGCTGCCGCGCCGGGACTCGACGATGACCGTCACCGTCCGCAACACCGGCACCTCGACCTGGGGCGGCACGGTCGCCGGGTCCTACGGCCAGGAGCGCAACGACGTGCAGCTGCGCCTGATCGAGCCGGACCCGTACCTGGACTGTGGGCCGCTGCTGCTGCCCGCGAACTTCGGCATCCGGTACCCGACGGCGGCAACCGCCGTCTACGGGCGTGACACGACGAGCGACACCGTCCGGCCTGACGCCAAGGCCGACTTCATGGTGCCGCTCTGTCCGAACCCCGCGGGCGGTGACCGCATCGTCCGCCTGCGGCTGGAGGCCACCGGCCCGGGCGGCACGAGCGCCGGGTCGGTGCTCAGCATCACCCTCCGCCGCGATGGCCTGCCGACGGCATCCTTCATCTGGGCACCGATCGACCTGATCGTGCCCGGAACGACGCTGCAGTTCAGCGACACGTCGACCGCTGACCGAGGCGTGGTCGGCAGGCGGTGGACCTTCACCGACCTGCAGGCGGGCACGGTGACGAGCTCGGAGCTCGCGTCGCCGGCATACACCGTCCCGGTCGCGGGGAGCTATGAGGTCGGACTGACCGTGCGTGACGCCGCGGGGCGCGAGGACACCAGCACGCAGTATCTGTATGTCAGTGAGCCGGAGCCGCCGGGCACCGACGCGTCGTAGCCGGGGCGTCAGGGGGATGGCACGGGCGTCGGCGAACCGCTCTCCGACCGGACCGACACCCGCGCCCCGCCCTTGTCACCGGCGTAGGTCGCGATCGGCCGCTGGGTCTTGCCGTCGAAGCCGAGGCCGTGGCTGTACCAGCTCTTCTGGTCGTAGTCGCAGCTGAGCTGCTCAACGCCGCCGAAGCTCGCGTCAGCGCCGTCCCGGCGCAAGCTGTCCACGAGGCAGGTGCCGGCATCCCGGGTGTAGGTCGTCCACGTCACCACCGCTTCGTTGTTCGGGCCGACGGCCGCGTTGACGATGCCGGGGCTGTCGTAGGTGTCCGACCGACTGAGCTGCTGGGCCGGCTGCGCGGCACCGTCAACGACCGACGTGGCTTTGACGACCGCATGAAGATCCTCGGTGGTGCTCGGCCAGGCGAGCAGCGCACCGTTCGAGGGCGTCTGCACCATCGCGAAGCCGGCGGTGCAGTTCTCGACCTCAGGTTCCACCGTCTGCGGCGCAGTGAACGGCTTACCGGCCGCCGCGGAGGCGAGCTGCAACGGTCCGCACCCATAGGAGACGCCGCCGACCCAACCGCCGCGCCAGACGACGGTTGCCCGGCCGCGGTTGTCGGTGGCGCTGGAGATGCCCAGCGAGCCGTAGCCGTAGTTGCTCAGTGCCTGGGGGGCACGCCACACGCCCGAGGCTGTGCTGCGGCGCACCATGATCCGGAGGCTGAAGGTCCCGTTGTTCGGCTGCCATGCGAGGAGCAGGCCACCTGCCGGCGCGACCGACACGCTGGCATTGAATGCGGCGTTCTTGCCGCTGAACGTCAGCACCTTGCGGAAGTGCTGCTGACCGTGACGCAGCAGCCACACGCTGTGCGCCTGCGGTCCGTCGGAATTGACTGAATCGTCGGTGGAGGCCGTGCCGCCGACCGCTGCCACATCACCGGCCGCGTTCGCAGCGAGGCTGACCACCCTCCCGGCAGATGCGGGAAGCGTCCGCGTGGCGAACGCGCCGCCAGCCGCCTGGCCGATCATCAGCGGCGTTCCGGCTTTCGTCTTCTCGCCGTAGATGAGCAGTCCGTCCCCACCGAACGTCTGCGCCATCGGGGCCTTGAGCGTGAGCTGGCGTCGTGCGGTGATCTTGCCGCTGGCATTCACGGTCGTGACCACGCCCCCGTTGGGAGCGCGGTGCCGGAAGGAGATGTATGGCTCTGGCAGGAAGACGGCGTTCCCGGCGGAGGTCACGAGGGATTGGCCACCAGCGACGTCACTGGGGCTGAACGCTTGCCACGGCGCGTCCGCGGCAGCGCTGGCGGCCGGCAGCAGGGCGGCGGCTGTGGTGGCAACGAGCAGGAGGGCGCGGGGAGTCATCCCACTACAACGGACGCCGCCGAGAAGCGTTACGCGTTCTGATCCGCATCCCACACAACGCACCCCGGGTCAGGAGTAGGTTGGAGTCACAACCCTGAAAGGGCCACATGTCTCTCCTCAAGCGGTACGGCATCTGTCCGGCAATGCTCGCGCTCTTCGCGATGTTCGGCATCCTCGCGATCGACGCATCGCAGCCGGCCTCAGGCAAACGGGCGCCTTTCGTCGCGCATCTCAAGGCACCGACCCATCACCCGAAGGTCGACAAGCCGTGGCGGATCACGATCACCGCCCGCTCGAACAGCGGCAAGAAGCTCTCAGGGCGCGTGCAATACGAGTTCCTCTACGGCGGCCAGGTCGTCTCGCGCAACTCGAACTACAAGTTCAAGAACGGTGTCTTCCATGACACGCTGACGTGGCCGAAGCGGTCGGTCGGCATTGATCTCACGTTCCGCGCCGTGGTCACGACCAAACCGGGCGTTGTGCGGCTGTCCTATGCGGTGAAGGTCCGGCGTTGAGCGGCGCGGCGCCGCCGCGCGGTGCGCGGGTGCGGGCAGAGAACGTGGTGCGGTCGTTCGGCGCGCTGCGCGTGATCGACGGCGCGTCGCTGACCGTCGAGCCCGGTGAGCTGGTCGCGATGACCGGCGCATCAGGCTGCGGCAAGAGCACGCTGCTGCAGCTGATCGGCGGCCTTGATCACCCGCAGTCCGGGGAGATCTGGATCGATGACGTGTGCGTCAGCTCGCTGCGGCGCCCGATCGCGATGCGTCGCCATGACGTCGGCTTCGTCTTCCAGCTCCACCATCTGCTGCCGGCGCTGACCGCGCAGGCCAACGTGGAGCTGCCGCTCGTCGCCCAGCACATCCCAAAGGCCGAGCGGCACAGGCGCGCGCTGGAGGCGCTGCAGGCGGTCGATCTCGCCGATCGCGCGCACCACACGCCGAGCGAGCTCTCCGGCGGCGAGCGGCAACGGGTCGCGATCGCCCGCGCGATTGTGCACGGGCCGCGCCTGCTGCTTGCCGACGAGCCGACCGGCGCGCTGGACACCACCAGCGCCGCGCTCGTGCTGCAGCTGCTCGATGACCTGCGGACCGAGCGCAAGATGACCGTGATCGTCGTCTCGCACGACCCACGGCTCGGCGGCCACGCCGACCGGCTGCTCGTGATCGAGGACGGCAAGGTCCACGACCGCACGCTCGAGGGCGCGGTGCCGGCATGATCGGCATCCTGCTCGCCAACCTGCTGCGGCGACCCGGCCGCACGTTCCTGACCTCGCTCGGCACCGCGATCGGTGTCGCGACGATCGTCGCGCTGCTCGCCGTCACCGACGGCCTGCAGGCCACCGCCGGCCAGCTCGTCAAGCTCGGCGCCTCAGACCTCGGCATGTTCCAGGTCGACGCCGCAGACCCGACGACCTCGATCATCCCCGAGGAGCTCGCGCCGCGGCTGGAGCAGGAGCCGGGCATCGCCCGCGCGCAGCCGATCCAGCTGCTGGTCGAGCAGCTCAAACAGGACCCCGCCGCCGTCGTCTTCGGCGGCGAGCCGAGTGGCTTCCTCGCCCATCGCCTCGTCGTGCTGCGCGGCAAACCGCTCGCTGACGGCAACAATGCCGTGATCGGTGACCGCTTCGCCAAGTCCGCCGGCCTCGACGTCGGGGACACGCTGTCAGTCAGTGGCCGCAGGCTGCCGATCACCGGCGTCTACCACTCGGGGATCCTGTTCGAAGACAGCGGCGCGATCATCCCGCTGCGCACCGCGCAGGACATCTCGGGCCGCCCCGGCGAGGTCACGACGATCGCCGTGCAGCTGGACCCGGGCGCGCGGCCCGGTGACGTGCGCGCGCAGCTGCGCAAGAGCTACCCCGGCCTGGTCGCGATCAGCGACCCGTCAGAAGCGGTCCGCGGTGGTGCCAACGGCGAACTGATCCAGAAGGCGGCGACGGTGATCGTCGGCCTCGCACTGCTGATCGGCGGCATCGCGGTGATGAACACGATGCTGCTCGTCACGCTGGAACGTCAGAGCGAGTTCGCGGTGATGTCGGCCGTCGGCTGGAGTCCGCTGCAGGTGGCGAGCATGGTGCTCGGTGAGGGCGCGGCAACCGGTTTGCTGGGCGCGATCGTCGGCTTGGCGTTCGGCATCTTCGGCAGCGGTCTGTTCGTCGACGCGCTCGGGGCCGATGCGTTCGTCGATCCGCAGATCACCGCCTGGGTGCTCGGCCGCGGCCTGCTGGTCGGCGGTGTCGTCGGCGTGATCGGCGGCCTGTACCCGGCCTGGCGCGTCGCGCGGCTGCAGCCGGCGGCGGTGCTGGCGGCGCGCTAGCCCGCGATGGGCTCCCGCAACGCCATCCGCGCGTTCCCGTCACGCCCGACATAGCTCGCGATCGGGTGCAGGTCGTCAGCGTCGATCGCCAGACCAGTCTCGACCTTGATGAACGTCTGGTCGTAGTCGCAGCTCTGGCTGATCTGCTCGTCGGCGCCGAACGGCCCCGAGGCGGTGCGGGCTGCCGCGTGTAGACAGTGGTCGCCGGCCGGCGTGCTTGTGGTGCCGTACGTGTAGGCATCCCACGACACGACCGCCTGCCCCGCGGGTCCGACCGCAGCGTTCGCCAGCACGCTGTTCATGCCGTTCGTGCTCAACTGCTGCGCCGCACCAAGGACGCCGCCGGTCAACGTTGCGGCACGTACGACGCTGCGCGCTTGGTCGTCGGCGCCGGTCCATGCCAGCAGCGTCCCCGCAGGGCCGCCGGGAACGAGGATGAACGCGCCCGCGCTGCCGGTGAACCCGGGCTCGGCGGTCTGTGCTGGGCCGAACGGCTTCCCGGAGGCGGCCGTCGCATACTCCAGCAAGCCGTAGCCCTCGGAGTCGACGCCCGCCCAATAGGTGCGCCAAGCGACCGTCTGCCGACCGCTGTCGTCCGTCACCGCGTGAATCGTGATGCCGTCACCGCTGACGTGGCCGAGGGCCTGCCTGGCACCCCAGGTTCCGGCGGGTGTGCTGCGTCGGGTGCGGATCTGGCTGTTCTGCTGCCACGCCAGGAGGATCCCGCCGCTTGGCGTCACCGAGGCGGTGGCGCCGACCACGGCGCGCTGATGGTCAAAGCGCAGGGATTCCTCAAAGGTCTTGGCGCCGCGGCGCAGCCGCCAGACGCTCCGAGCCTGCGGTCCGAGCGTGTGCCCGGACGGGCCGCTCCCGCCGATCACGGCCACGTCGCCGCTTGCGTTCACCGCGACGCCGATCACATGCCCGGCCCGGCTCGGCAGCGCGCGCACCCTGAGCGGACCGCCCGCGGCGGTGCCGATCGCAACGGCGGTCTGGCTCGCGGATGCCTTGCCGACGATCAGGATCCCGTCGTAGCCAAAGACCGATGCGGACGCTGAGGTCAGCGTCAGGTGGCGGGGAGCGCGCACCAGTCCGTCACGGCCAACGGTCGTGAGGTCCGTGCTGCGCGGCGTCGATGTCCGAGTCGTGAGGAACACCGTGTTGCCCGCCGGTGTTACGACGGATGAGCCTCTGGTGATTCCGACCGGAGTTCCCGTCGTCCACGGCGCGTCAGCCGCGGCGTTGGCCGCCGGCAGCAACATGGCGGCCGTGAAGGCGACAAGGGCAAGAGATCGAGCAGTCATGGTCGCTGGAACGGGCCTACCGGGGTGAAGTTACGCCGGCCGTCTCTTGGCCCACGGCTGCGCCTGCTCCAGCTCGGCTGCCAGCCGCAGCAGCTGCCCCTCAGCACCCAAGCGGCCGACGAACTGCACGCCCAGCGGTAGCCCCGAAGCCGTCCAGTGCAGCGGCACGCTCATCGCCGGGCGTCCGGTGATGTTGGCCAGCTGCGTGTACGGCACCCAGCCGAGGTTCTGCTCGATCATGTCGGTGACGATCGGCGTGTGGCGCAGCAGCCCGCCGCCGCGCAGCGTCACCAGCGCCTTGGCGATCGCGCGCATCGCCAGCGGCTGGATGAACGCGCCGATCTTCGGCGGCGGCGTCGCGAGCGTCGGCGTCAGCAGCAGGTCATAGTCCTCGTGGAACGCGGCGAGCGCGCGGACGTGGTCCTGCTTGCGCTCCATCGCCCCGCACAGGCTGATCACGCCCGCGCCCGCGCCGAGCTGCGCCATCAGCAGCGTGTCGTTCTCGAAGTCGCGGTTGCGCGCCCCGCCGCGGAGCTTCGCCTCGGCGACGGCGTACGCGCAGAAGCCGAACCAGCCGAACAGGAAGTCCTCGGCGAGCTGCGCGTCGTCGAACGGTGCCGTCGGCAGCTCCACGACCTCGTGACCGAGCGACTCCAGCAGCGCCGCGGCATTCTCGACCGCCGCCACCGCTTCGGCGTCGGGCGTCGGGTTGATGTTCGTCGCGGTGAAGTAGCCGATCCGCAGCGTGCCGGACGCCTGGCCGACCTCGCCCGCGTACGGACCCTCCGGCATCGCCACGGCGTACGGGGATTCCGGCGCACCGCCGGCCAGCACATCGAGCATCGCCGCCGAGTCGCGGACCGTGCGGGACACGACACCGTCGACGGCCGAGCCGTTCAGCCCCTCTCCCTCGAGCGGACCGGCCGGCACGAGGCCGCGCCCGACCTTCAGCCCAAACAGGCCGCACGCGGCGGCGGGGATCCGGATCGAACCGCCGCCGTCACTCGCGCCCGCGCACGGCACGATGCCCGCAGCCACGGCGGCAGCCGAGCCGCCGGACGAGCCACCCGGCGTGTGGTTCGTGTTCCACGGGTTGCGCGCCGGCCCGAACGCGTCGGACTCGGTGATCGCCTTGGCACCGAACTCGGGCGTGTTCGTCTTGCCGAACGGCACGAGCCCGGCATCCAGCCAGCGCTGCACCACGGTCGCGTGCACTTCGGCGGGCGTGTGCTTCAGCGCGTTCGAGCCGCTCGCCGTCGGCAGGCCTCTGAAGTCCTGGCCGAGGTCCTTGATCAGGAACGGCACGCCGGCGAACGGCCCGGACAACTCGCTGTCTGCGAGTGCGTCGGCCTGCGCGTCCATCCGCGTGACGATCGCGTTGAGCTTCGGGTTGACCTGGTCGGCCCGCTGGCGGGCGAGGTCCAGCAGCTCACGCGCCGTCACGTCGCCGCCTGCGACGAGGGCGGCAAGCCCGGTGGCGTCTTCAGCGAGGTACTCGTCGAGCGTCATAGGCGCGCAGTCTGACGACTGGCGCGTGATCGTGGACGCCCCGCCGCGGGCCACACACGGAGGCGCCACTCTGCGAGCATCGCTCGCATGTCGAACATCGAGATGTGGGGCGGGGTGGCCGGGGCCTGGGAGCAGCACGCCGCGTTTGTCGAGCAGCACACTGCGCCCGCGACGAAGCGCATGTTCGAGCGCGCCGACCTGCAGCCCGGCGAGTCCGTGCTGGAGCTGGCGTGCGGGCCGGGGGAGATCGGCTTCGCCGCCGCGAAGCTGGTCGGGCCGAGCGGTCACGTGCTGCTGTCCGACGGTGCGCCCGAGATGATCGCGGTCGCCGAGCGGCATGCCGCAGGCGTCGCAAACGTTGACACCGCCGTCGTCGACCTCGACCAGATCGACCTGCCTGCCGCTTCGTTCGACGCGGTGCTGGTCCGGCACGGCCTGATGTTCGCCGCTGACCGTGCCGCCACGCTGCGCGCGATCTTCGGGCTGCTCAAGCCGGGTGGGCGGCTCGTCACCGCGACCTGGGGGCGGCGCGAGGACAATCCCTGGATCGGCCTGCTGTTCGACGCCGTCGGCGCGCAGTTCGGCGTGGAGTTCCCGCCGCCGCAGGCATCGAGCCCGCTCTCGCTCGATCAGCCGGAGCTGCTGGAGCGGCTGTTGACGGAGGCCGGCTTCACGGACGTGCACGCCGAGGCCGTGTTCTCGCCGTCGCACCTGCCCTCGCTGGAGGCGTGGTGGCAGCTCGTGCCGCAGATCGCAGGCCCGCTGGCGACGGCGATGGCGGGCATGGAGCCTGCGGTGCGCGAACAGATTCGTGAGCGGGCGCTGGCCGCCGCGGCGGAGGTGGTCCGCCCCACCGATGACGGGCAGATCGAGCTCGGCGGCTCGATCATCGTCGCCGTCGGCGTCAGCCGATCTTCGCCACACCCTTCGGCCTGACGGTGACCGTGCCGGTGTTCGTCCAGCCGTCACCGCCGTCGCTGAAGCCGCCCGACAGCTCCTGCACGCCGCCGGCGACCGGCAGCTGGAACTGCATCGGCATCGTCTGAATCAACGAGGGGCCGGGCTGACCCGGGACGATCGCGGGTGGACCGTCGTCGGTCGGGCAGGACACGCTTGCGGTGGCGTTGTCGGCGCCCTGCGGCTGCCACTCCACCAGCATGTCGCCATTGCCGAGGTTCGTGATCGTCACGTCCCACGGCACGGTCGGCTCGAGTTGATCGATGTAGCTGCACGGCGGGATCTTCGAGGCGTAGCTCGTGCCCGCCCAACCGAGCGTGCCGCTGCCGCGGTAGATCGGGCTCTTCTTGCTGCCGCGCTTGACGATCAGCTTGCTGGTCATCGTCCCGCCCGCGGAATGCGTTGCGAAGTTCGCCGCGCCGGTCACGTTGAGCGTCACCTCGTAGGTGTCGGTCAGCTTGCAGAGCTCGTCGCTGACGCGCTTGCCCATGTCCTCCTCGGAGTCGAAGAAGTTGTCGCCGTCGATCGAGCCCGTCAGGCGGCTGAACTCCTCGCCGCTGCGCTTGTCGACGATCCGGATGTCGTAGCCGAGCGTCGCGTCGTTGGGGCCGTTCTTCAGCGTGCCGCGGATCTCCACGTCACCGAGGATGAAGTTGCGCACGACGCGCGTTGCGGGGTCCACGTACTCGGACTGCTCGAACTCCAGTTCCTTGATGATCTCGTCGCGGCGCAGCACCTCGAGCACGTGCACGTCACATTCCTCGCCGGCCGAGCCGTTGAGCACGTCACCGATCAGCAGCTCCGGAATGCCGCGGTTCATGAAGCGGTACTCACCGGTGGCGCCGGACATCTCGGGGATCTCCACGGCGATCTGGCCGGGCGTGACTTCGCCCTTCTCCTGCACGAACGCCGCGCCGGCACGCTTGCGTTTCTTGGCCTTCTTCTTCTTGCGTTTGATCGACGCCTTGGTGCGCTTCTGGCCGGCCTTGAGGCTGACGCCGACCGTCTGTGTCGTGATCTTGGCGCCCTTGCCCGGCTGCGGCAGAACGTCGCCGACGACCAGGTACTGGCCGGCCGGCAGCGACAGACTGAACGCTCCGCTCCTGCCTGTGGCCTTGGTGCGCGTCACCGTGCCGTCGGCGCGGCTGATCGCACGTACCTCGGCCTCGGCGCCCTTCGGCACCGCGATCCCGAGCGTGCCCGCGAACGTGCCGGGCTTGGGTGCGGCGGCCGACGCGCCGTGCGCTCCGATCGCGAGTGTCAGGAGGGCGAGGAGGGCGGCGCGTTTCATGGCCGTGCGCACCCTACTCCGATCGAGGCACGGTCAGACGCGAATGACGGTGACGTCGGTGAACGCGCTGAAGTCCGCGTCCTGGGTGACCACCGCGGCCCCGTGACGCATCGCGGTTGCCGCGATCCAGGCGTCGTTGAGCCGGACCTTGCGGCCGGCCTCGCGCTCGGTAGCCGCAATGCGTGCAAAGCAACTGCCCACCTCGGCGTCGATCGGCAGCGGTGGTCGCGCCCGGGCTCGCGTGAGCGTCGCAAGCCGCAACGCTCGCGTCGCGGTGTCCTTGGCACGCAGCACGCCGAGTTCGAGCTCCGCCGTCGTGATGACGGAGACGGCGAGGTCACTCGGAAGGGCCGCGAGGTTGCGGCCGGCTTCCTGTGCGATGAAGACCGACGTGTCGGCGACGGCGCGGCTCATGCGTCGTCGAGCAGTTGGCCGCGGACGTCGGCGATGTCATCGAGCAGCCCGGGGTCCGAGAGGAATGTCGGATCGGACAGCAGCTCACGGAACTCGTCCGCCGGCATCCAGGCGCTGCGCGTCTCGCTGTGCGGAACGATGTCGGCAACCGGCTCGCGGTTGACGGTCAGCGTGAGCGTCTCCCCGGCACGAACCCGTGCGACGACGGCCGCAGTGTCGTTTCGTAGCTCCCGCACCGAGACCTCGGACATGTGCACAAACGTAGCATCATGTGGCACAGCTGCAACGTCGCTCACCTCGCAGAGCCTGACGGCCGAGCTGTGACGTGGGGCGCGCGTTCGTGACGATTCTCCGCGGCTACGAACCCGCCGGGTACCAGCCGCGGCCCTCTTTGCGCACCTTGCCCTCGGCCTGGAGGCCGGGCAGCACGCGGTAGAGGTAGTCCTGCTGAATGCCCATCGCCGCGGCGATCTCGGCGATCGTGATGCCCGGCTGTTTCTTGACGAGCTTCAGTGCCTCGGCCTGACGCTTGCCGGAGCCCTTCGGCCGGCCGCGGGCACCCGTGCCCTTCTTCGCGGCGCGGGGTTTGCGGGGCGCGCTGGGCTTGCGCGCTGCGGGGCGGCCGGCAGCAGCGTCGAGCGCGTCCAGGGCGGCCTGCAGCTGCGCGGCCTCTTCCACCAACGGCGCGAGTTCCTTCAGACGGTTCGCGATCTCTTGACGCTTCTCTGCGAGAAAATCAGCCATGACACTATTCCTGTATTCGCGTGAAAACGAATTACAGGTATATCAGCAACTCAGGCTTCGAGCAGCGCTTTGAGTTGCAGCAGCGACGCTTCAGCCTCACGGTCCGGCGTGTTGCCGACGAGCGCCCGTGACGCCACCGCGCCGAGCAGGCCGCCCGGGGCGGCGAAGGCGTTGCGGTAGTCGAACCGCGTGCCGGTGCGGGTCTCCGTCAGGTGGTATTCGATCTCGGCCTTCGACCCAGCCGGACCCCGCCCCTGCCAGAAGGCGTAGTGCGGCGGACGTGACTCCGTCAACGTCCACTCGACCGTAAATGGCGCGCCGCGCAGCGTCATCACCTGCTTCATCGTGGTCGCGGTGGACGACACGAGTTCGCGATGGATCGTGACCCAGTCCTGCAGGCGCTCGGCGTCCATCACCAGCGCCCAGACGTCCTCGATCGGTGCGCTGATCTCGATGCTGGTGTTGACCTCGGACACGGCGGCCAACGCTAGCGAGCGCTGAGCGGCTCGGTCCGCTCCCAGTCCCCGAGCGCGTGCTCGATCGCCGCGTCCAGGGCGTGCACGCGAACCCCGAGCAGCTCGGTCGCACTCGGGTGCGACGGCAGCAGATCACCCGACAGCCCCTCCATCAGCGGCCGGATCAGGCCGACGTCCTCACCGGCGATCGCGGCGGCGACCACGCTGGCGACCGGCGTCATCGAGATCGGCAGCGCCAGGCGCGGCCGGTCGATCAGCAGCAGGTCACGGATCCGTTCCACGAGCTCCCCGTAGGTGACGACCTCCGGCCCGACCAGATCGAGCGTGCGGTGCCCCGGCAGACCGCCGTGCGTGCCCGCCGCGAGCAGCGCCGCGATCACGTCCCGGCCGTCAACCGGCTGCGTGCGGAAATCCCGCCAACTCGGCAGCGCCATCACCGGGAGGCGTTCGGTCAGCCGGACGAGGAAGCGGAACGAACGCGAGCGCGCCGCGATCGCGATCGACGCGCGCAACGCCACGACCTCCGGTGCGGCGCCGGCCAGCAGGGCCTCCACCGCCGCGCGGCTCCGCACGTGCTCGGAGGCGTGGCCGTCGTCGGCCGGTGTCAACACGCCGAGGTAGACGATGCGCCGCACGCCCGCCGCGGTCGCGGCCGCGGCGAAGTTCTGCGCTGCCTGGTGCTCGCGCTCACCGAACTCGGTGGGCGCCGACTCCATCGAGTGGATCAGGAAATACGCGACGTCGACCCCGGCCAGCGCCTCATCGAGGCCGCTGCCGGCGATCGCGTCACCGACCACGATCTCGTGCGGCCTGGCGCCGCTGTCGGTGATCCGCTCGGCGCTCCGCCCGTAGGCGCGCACCGTGTGTCCCTCCGCGGACAGCGTCGGGATCAGGGCGGAACCGGCAAAGCCGCTGGCGCCGGTGACGAGTGTGAGCATCACCTGGGATCGTCGCAGCCCGCCGGCCGTGATGCGGATCTGCGGCATTTGCGGGCTCGGCAGTTCCACTTTGTCCGCATTTGCGACATCGCCGTTTGCGCCCGGGCAGGTGCCAGTGTTTAGTGCGCGACGTGCTGTCGCCGATTGCTGCTCCTCCCGCCCCGAAAGCCCGGAAAACCAAGGGCGGACCTGCGGTCGCGAGCTGCGATGGATGCTATTTCCGCAACAACTCGCTGTGCGCCCTGGAGCGCGAGGAGCCGTGCGCGACCTACCGGCCAAACAGCCCTGAGGGGCTGCGCCCGCCGCAACAGCTGCGCTTCCAATTCCGTACCGATACGCGCCACACGTCGTCCTGGGCCTTCCCCAGCGCCGACGAGCAGGCGCAGCTGCACGCCTGAGCCGCCCCGCCGCAGTTAGGCTCGCGCCATGAAGATCCGCGCCGCCGTCCTCGAAGAGTTCGCCGCCCCGCTCGTCGTGCAAGAGATCGAGCTCGACGGACCCAAAGCCGGCGAAGTGCTCGTGCGGCTCGGCGCCTGCGGCGTCTGTCACACCGACCTCTACACGGCCAGCGGCGCCGACCCCTCCGGTTACGCGCCGACCGTGCTCGGCCACGAGGGCGCCGGCGTCGTCGAGGCGATCGGTGAGGGCGTCACCAGCCTCAAGCCCGGTGACCACGTCGTGACGCTCTTCTCGCCGCAGTGCCGCGAGTGCCTCCACTGCCAGTCAGCGAAGACCAACCTCTGCCTCGCGATCCGCGAGCAGCAGAACCTCGGCTTCCTGCCCGACGGCACCACCCGCCTCCATCGCGGCGAGGAGCGGATCCGCCACTTCATGGGCACGAGCACGTTCGCCGAGGCGACGGTGATGCCGGAGATCGCGCTTGCCAAGGTCAACCCCGAAGCGCCGCTCGACGTCATCGCCGCGCTCGCCTGCGGCGCCACCACCGGCATCGGCGCCGCGCTGTACGTCGCCAAGGTCGAGCCGGGTTCGACGGTCGCCGTCTTCGGCGCCGGCCTCGTCGGCCTCGGCGCCGTGGAGGGCGCGCGGCTCGCCGGCGCCGAACGGATCATCTGCGTCGACCTCGACGAGGGTCGCCTCGCACAGGCACGGCAGCACGGCGCCACCGACACGCTGATCGGCGGCCCCGACGCCGCACAGGACATCATCGAGATGACCGGCGGCTTCGGGGCCGACTACACGTTCGAGGCCACCGGCAACGTCAAGGTGATGGCCCAGGCCGTGGAGTCCGCGCGCATGGGCTGGGGCCTGTGCACCGTCGCCGGCGTCGCCGGCAGGGGCGAGACGCTCGACATCATTCCGCGCTGGCTGATCACCGGCCGCCGCGTCGCGGGCGCGTCGTTCGGCGGCGCCAAGGGGCGTGACAAGGTGCCGGAGCTCGTTGACCTGTACCTCGAGGACAAGCTCGATCTCGCCTCGTTCGTGACCGACCGCATCGCGCTCGATGACATCAACGAGGCGTTCGCAGCGATGGACCGGCACGAGGGCGTGCGGACCGTGATCACGACGTTCTGAGAGGCCCAAGTACCCGGGGCGCGACGTTCGCGAAAGCGAACTCGCAATTCCGACGAAGTCGGAACCAACTGTGCGCAGCGCACACCCGGCGCTCTGCGCTCCAGGTAACGTCGTGCCGTGGGAGAGACTTTGCGACTGACGGTTCTTGGCAAGTCCCCGAGCTGGCAAGACGCCGGCGGGGCATGTTCCGGCTACCTCGTGACCGAGGAGGGCACGACGCTGCTGGTGGACTGCGGCAACGGGGTGTTCGGCAAGCTGCGCGAGCACGCCGACTACGCGGACGTCGATGCCGTCGTGATCAGCCACATGCACGCGGACCACATCCTTGACCTCGTGCCGTTCGCCTACGCCCTGACGTACGCGCCGCGCCAGCAGCCGGTCCCGGTCCACGGCTGGCCGGGAACCGACAGCCCCGCGCGGCCGCGCCTGATCGTCCCCCAGGGCGGAGCGGCGATGCTGCGCACGATCGTCGGCACCTGGGGCAACGACGATCTGATCGACAAGGCGTTCGCGATCGAGGAGTACGCCCGCGCGGACACGTTGACGGTCGGCGGCCTGCAGCTGCGGTTCTGCGAGGTGTCGCACTACATCGAGACGTTCGCGATCGAGGTGCGCTCGGCGGCGAGCGGCGCGCGCCTCACCTACAGCTCCGACACCGCGCCGAACGAGGACCTGATCGCCTTCGCGACCGACACCGACCTGCTGCTGATCGAAGCGACCCTGCCGCGCGCCGAGCGCGAGGGGCCGCGCGGCCATCTCACGCCGCATGAGGCCGGCGAGCATGCCCGCCGCGCCGGCGTCAAGCGCGTCGTCGTGACGCACCTCTCTGATGAGCTGGATTGCGACTGGGCCGGCGAGGAGGCCGGGTCGGCGTTCGGCTCGCCGGTCTCCGTCGCGGTAGATGGCGCGGTGTACGACGTCGGGTCGTAGGCTGAAGGCGTGCGGCGCCCACTCCTCCTGGCACTCAGCCTCGTCACCCTGCTCTCGCTGCCGGCTGTCGCCGGCGCGGCCGGGCAGCCGGGACGGGCACTCGGCACGGCGACGACGGACGCGAGCGGTGACGGGGCGGCCGACCTGTTGTCGGCCCGTCTCGAGCAGGTTGACCACACGCTGACCGTCTGGCTCGGCTTCACCGCGCCGCCGGACCCGGCGCAGTTCAGCGCTGCCGGCGGCGGCCGCGTCTGCGTCTGGCTGACGGGTGCGGGCACGTCCCGACCATTGTGCGCCAGCACGGTCGACGGCGTGTGGCAGTTCAACCAGACCGGCGAGGTCTTGGTGATCGGTGAGCGGCGGCTGGGTCTGCGCTTCCCCGACGACGTGCTCAAGCTGCGGCCAGGGACCCTGCACTGGCACGTCTCGACGACCGCGGCGGGCTGCGTGCCGGCGCCGGACACGCCGGCCTGCATCGACCGCTTGCCGGAGGCCCGCAAGGACATTCGCGGCCGCGTCTTCCGGCCGCAGCTCACCGGCTGCGTCGCGACCGGCGATGATCAGCTCTCCAACGGCCCGCGTGACCGGCCGCGGATCGCGCTGACGTTCGATGACGGCCCGTGGTCCTACACCTCGACCGTGCTCGACATCCTCAAGCAGAACCGCGCACGGGCGACGTTCTTCGAGATCGGCAGGCAGGTCAACGGGCGCGGCGCTGCGCTCGCACGACGGGTGCTGGCCGAGGGCCACGAGATCGGCAACCACTCCTGGAACCACTCGGACCTGCACGCAGCGGGCGACGGCGCCACCAAGCAGCTCAAGGACACGAACGCGGCGATCCGTGACGCCACCGGCTTCACGCCCTGCCTGTTCCGCCCGCCCTACGGTGTGACGAGCCGTGACCTCGCCGACCGCGTCCGCGCACTCGGCATGACGTCGGTGCTCTGGGACGCAGACACCAACGACTACCAGCGGCTCGGCGTCGACGCGATCAGCGCCCACCTGCTGAACGATCCGCAGAACGGCTCGATCATGCTGATGCACGACGGCGGCGGCAACCGTGCGCAGACCGTGGCGGCGCTCAGAGCCTCGTTGCCCGCGCTGCGGGCGCGCTACGAGCTCGTGACCGTCAGCGAGCTGCTCGGCTACGCGTCGACGTACACGCTGGTGCGCTGAGCCCCTACCAACGGCCGAACGCGATCCGCATCAGAATCGCGTCCGGGACGGCAGGCAGGCCGCCGGCTGCTGCGGCGCCGGCGCCCTCGCGGCTCTTGAGGTACGCCGGCACGTCCTTGACCGGCACGACGAAGACGCGCTGGCCGCGCAGGACCTGCCCGGTGTCGCTCTTGCTTGCCGGTGGCTTGCGGTACACGTCGAGGTGGCGGCCCTTGATCGCGCCACCGGTGTCCTCGGCATACATCCAGCCCTTGTTCTCGTCGGCCTTGGTGGCGTACGCGGTGAGGTAGACGAGGCTGCCGAGCGGCACCAGGCGCGGATCCGAGGCAACGCTGCGCAGATAGGTCAGCGGCCGCGACGGACCCGCGGCAAACGTGATGCCGCGGTTGGCAATCGCCTTCTTCGCCGTGCCGTTGCTCCAGCCGCCGGCCTCGAGCGGGAAGGTCACGGCGCCGCTGCTGTTGCGCCACGACGGTGATTGCCGCCAGGCGGGCGCCACGTCACCGCCGACGCCGAACTTCGCCTTCTTGCCGTTCGCGGCGATCCAGCCCCCCTTGCCCAGATTGTCGATGTGGTAGCGCTTGCCATCGGTGCCGACGCCGTCACCCTCCATCGAGAGGCCGGTCGACGAGTAGAGCCAGTCGACCCGTCCGGCGCGCGTCAGGCCCGGCATCGTCTCGCGCTTGCCGACGAACCACTTCTCCGGCGACGGGTAGTACTCGGTGATCAGGAACTTCGAGACCCAGCGCGGCTTGGAGATCGGCTTGACCGCGGCCGCGGGCGCGGCAGCAGCGCCGCAGCACACGACCGCCGTCAGCAGGCTGGCTCTCCACCGCGCGCGCATCGCCCGACCGTAGCAATGGCCGCCTCGTCGGGCGCAGGTTGGCGCCCGCGCTGGACTACTTGATCTCTGCGCGGTTGAAGCGCCAAAGCCCGAGCAGCAGCGGCAGGACCAGCCAGATCGCGGTGGCGCTTGCGGCCTGCGCCCAGTCGGTGCCGTCGAGTGGCGTGTTGTCGGTCAGCTTGTACAGGGCGCCGGTGCCGACCCACGGCTCGGCGGACTTGAGGCCCGGCGTCAGGATCAGCGCGGAGCTGATGAACAACGGCAGCAGGGTCTGCGCCACGATCGCCGCCGCCGTGTTGCGGAGCAACAGGCCGAGGCCAAACGCGCCGACGACACTGATCGTGGTCTGCAGCCCCGTGCGCCAGAAGGCGTCCAGCAGCGTCACGTCACCGCTGGACGTTGCGACGCGATCGGGCGAGACGGCGCCCGCGAACAGCGACAGCACCGTGACGGAGACGAGCAGGACCGCCACGATCACCAGGACGGCGAGCAGCTTGGCGGTGATCACGCGCCAGCGGTTCGGCACGAGCACGAACGTGGTGAGCGCGGTGCGGGCCGAGAACTCGGAGGTCACGAGCAGAATCGCCACGTACGGCAGCAGTGCCTGCACCGGGGCGAAGCCGTGGCCCAGGATGTCGGCGTCGGTGACGTTGGAATCGAGGACCCCGGCGGCGGTGAGCACGAGGATCAGGGCGGACAGCCCGACGATCAGGAAGCCGAGCCAGAAGCCCGCCCGCGTGTCCACTGCCTTGCGGACCTCGATCCGGACAAGCCGGCTGAGCGGGATGCGCTGCTCGGAGCGCACATCGAGCGCGAGGGCGGTCATGCCTGGCCGCCTTCGGTGGCCGGGGCGGCGGCAGTGAGTGAGAGGAAGAGATCCTCCAGCGCGATGCCGCCCTGCGGCTCGAGCCGCGTCAGCACGACGCCGCCCGCCAGCGCCGCGGCGCCGACGGCGGCCGCTTCGGCCTTGGCCTGGAACGTGGTGCCGTCGGCGGCGTACTGCCAGAAGATGCCCGCCTGCTCGAAGGCGGCTGCGAGCGCGTGGGGGTCGGTGGCGGTGACGCTGATCGTGTCGGTCACCGGTCCGGCGGCGAGCAGCTCCTTGACGCTGCCGTCGGCGACGATCGTGCCGCCGTTGATCACCAGCAGCCGGTCTGCGACCTGCTCGATCTCTGACAGCAGATGCGAGGAGAGGATCACGGTGCCGCCGCCGTCAGCGATCTCGCGCAGCAGCGTCCGCATCCAGCGGATGCCCTCGGGATCGAGGCCGTTGGCCGGTTCGTCGAGGATCAGGATTTTCGGCTCGCCGATCAGCGCGCTGGCGATGCCGAGCCGTTGCCGCATGCCGAGCGAATAGGTGCCGACCCGCTTCTTGGCGTCCTTCTCTTCGAGGCCGACCCGCTCGAACATCGCGCCGACGTCCGTCTTTTCGAGGCCGAGTGTCGCCGCCGTCAGCGACAGCGTTTCTTTGCCGGTGCGCCCAGGGTGTTGCGCTGAGGCATCCAGCATCACGCCGACCATGTGCGCGGGGTTCGGGATCTCGCTGTAGTGGCGGCCGCCGATCGTGGCGGTGCCCGATGTCGGCGGCGTCAGGCCGCAGATCATCCGCAACGTTGTCGACTTGCCGGCGCCGTTCGGGCCGAGGAAGCCGGTCACCGTGCCGGGCTCGCAGCGAAAGCTGGCTTCGCTCACGGCGGTCTGCTCACCGAAGCGTTTGGTCAGGGCGTCGCAAACGATCATTCGCCGGTGCTTCGGGTGCGCGGGGGATTCTCCTCCAGCGCGCTGGGTATAGGTATGCTCGTACCGAGTCCCGTCGATCAAGCTGAAGGATCTCGCATGGCTATCAACAGCAAGGTGAATACCGCCACTGACGCGGTGTCTGCGGTCCGCGAAAACCCCTACGTTCAGAAGGCGCTGAGCGACGAGCAGCTGCACGACGAGGTGCGCTCCGCGTTCGCCGCGGCGCAGTCGTTGTTCGAGCAGCTGCGGTCAAACGCGGCGCCGAGCAAGAAGCTGACCAACGACAAGCTCTTTGACGAGTTGCAGACGCTCGCGACCTCGATCCGTGACGCCAGCGATTCGATCCGTGACGCCAAGCCGCGACGCTCCGGCGGCGGTGGGTTCGGGCGCCTGATCGGCCTGACGATCGTCGGCGGCATCGCCGCGATCGCGCTCAGTGAAGGTCTGCGCACGAAGCTGCTCGACGCGTTGTTCGGCGCCGAGGAGGAGTTTCAGTACACGCCTTCCAGCGCGGTGAACGGCACGGCGCCGGCGGCTCCTCCGGCAGCGACCGCGACGAACGGCAGCGCCGCCTCGACGCCCGACGCCGCCGCATCGGTGAAGACCGCCGCGAAGCCGAAGGCCGCCGCGAAAAAGCCCGCCGCGAAGAAGGACGACGCCGGCGAGTAACCAGTTGCGCAAGCGCCCACCAGGCGCTCGTGTGTGTCACAGACGCCCGGGCCAGAAGCCCGGGCGTTTGTCGTTCAGGGGACGTTGGTGGGGGCGTGCGGTGTGCTTTTCTCACGCTGAGCGTGAGGAACGTGCAGGCCACGTGGACATCCGGGTAGCGTGCGGCCATGACCGCGACCGGCATCCTCAGCCCAGGTCAACGGCACGTGCGCGGCAGCGCCGGGCGGAAGGTGTCGAACGCGCTGACGCTGGACTTCGCCGTTGACGCGGACACGACGGTTGCCACGTCGCAGCAGGGCGGCGGCGACGGCACGGGGCGCAAGCTCGGCGTGCTGTTCGGCTTCAAGAATGGTGGCGTCGGACAGCACTCGCTGGTGGGCGCGAACGGTGTGTCGCTGATCGTCGAGACGCGCGAGGTGGAGCCCGCGCTCGTGCGGACGGAGACCGGCGAGGAGCTTGGTCAGCTGGAGCGCGCCGAGACCTCGACCGCCCGCGCCGCCGACGGCTCGGTCGTCTTCACGGTGGTTCCGGCCGAGGACGGCGCGAAGCACCACGAGGTCTTCAAGCTGCAGCTGGTCGATGCGGCCGGCGCGCGGCTCGCGACGCTCGAGATCATCCGCACCGCGGCCGGCTGGTCTCTTGGCCGCGAGCTGACCGAGGACCTGATCTGGTTCGGTCACGCCGGCCAACCGCTGAAGATCCCGTTCCTCGGCAGCCTGCTGACCTTCGACCGCGACCCGACGCCGATCGAGGGCGACCTCGCGCTGGCGGTCTGCGTGGACATCGTGATCGGGATTCGGCCGCATGTGAGTGAGATGCGCTGAGCCTGGTCTGTAACCGCACGTGCCCCGGCGCGTACTTGAAGCACGATGGCGATCGACAAGCCCAAACGCACGTGGGTGGTGTGGCTCGTACTCGGCCTACTGGCGTTCATCTGGGTTGGTGTCAACGTCGGCGCCTGGATCTGGATCGTGGGGCTGCCGGTGGCCGCAGGGATCGAGCAGTGGCGGCTGCGCGTATCCGAACTGCGTGTCCCGAGCGCGCTGCTCCTCGGCACCATTGCGAGCATTGGCGGCTGGGTGTTGCTCGAGAAGGCTGGCGCTCTTCACTCCTGCCCCAACGACCTCGGGTTGAGCGGGTCCGATGGCACGGCCGACGGACTCGGGCACGTTGTTGTCGGAGTCGGCGCGATGCTCGCCTGGGCCACCGCGTTCTGGTCCGGGTACGCCGCCGTGTGCGTGCGTGAGCGGGCGCGTCTCCTGGCCGTCGCGATGCTGGCGAGCGCCCTAGTCCCCGCCGCGGTGCTGACGGTCGTCGCGCTGCTCTGGAACTTCTGCGGCTTCTAAGCCTTCGGCGAAACCCACGGCGCCGCCAGCCGCCCGGCCAGCAGCCCCACCAACTCATCAATCGCCACCCGCTCCTGCGCCAGCGTGTCGCGGTCCCGCAGCGTGACGGTGCGGTCCTCCAGCGTCTGGTGGTCGATCGTGATGCACCACGGGGTGCCGATCTCGTCCTGGCGGCGGTAGCGCTTGCCGACCGAGCCGCCCTCGTCGTACTCGGTCTGCATCAGCGGCTTCAAAGCGTTCTGGATCTCACGCGCGATCTCCGGCTGGCCGTCCTTCTTGACCAGCGGTAGCACCGCGACCTTGACGGGCGCGAGCCGCGGATGCAGGCGCAGCACGGTGCGCACGTCGCCGCCCTCCAGGACTTCCTCGTCGTAGGCGTCGCAGAGGAACGCGAGCAGCGAGCGGCCGACGCCGGCGGCCGGCTCGATCACATGCGGCACGTAGCGCGTGCCGTCCTGCTCGACGACCTCGAGCTTCTGCCCGGAGGACGCGGCGTGCGCCTTGAGGTCGAAGTCACCACGGTTGGCGACGCCCTCGAGCTCCGACCAGCCGATCGGGAAGAGGTACTCCACGTCCGCGGTGCCGGACGAGTAGTGCGAGAGCTCGTCGGCGTCATGGTCCCGCATCCGCAGATGGTCGGCGCGGATCCCCAACCCCAGGTACCAGTTGAAGCGCTCGGTCTTCCAGTGCTCGTACCACTGCCCGGCCTGGTCCGGCGGCACGAAGAACTCCATCTCCATCTGCTCGAACTCCAGCGTGCGGAAGATGAAGTTGCCGGGCGTGATCTCGTTGCGGAACGACTTGCCGACCTGGGCGATGCCGAACGGCGGCTTGCGGCGCGCGAAGCCGAGCACCGTCTTGAAGTCGAGGAAGATGCCCTGGGCTGTCTCGGGCCGCAGGAAGACGGTCTGACCGGACTGCTCGACCGGGCCGATCGACGTCTGGAACATCAGGTTGAACGCGCGCGGCTCGGTCAGCTGGCAGCACTCGTCCTCGCCCGGCAGCTTCGACGGCTTCTGGCCGCAGCGCAGCTCCGGTTTGGAGTCCGGATCCTCGCGGACCTCTTCGAGGTGGTCGGCGCGGAAGCGCTTCTTGCAGGTCTTGCAGTCCACCAGCGGGTCGGTGAAGCCGGCGAGGTGGCCTGAAGCTTCCCACGTCTGCGGGTGCTGGATGATGGCGCTGTCGAGCGCGACGATGTCCTCGCGCTGGCCGAGCATCGCGTCCCACCAGGCATCGATCACGTTGCGCTTCAGCAGCACGCCGTAATGGCCGTAGTCGTACGTGTTCGCGATGCCGCCGTAGATCTCCGATGCCGAGAAGATCAGGCCGCGGCGCTTACACAGCGCCACGATCTTGTCCATCGTCACGGCTTCCAGGTTCGGGTTCGGCTCGGCCACGGCATGGACTCTAGTCAGAGTGGGTACGTTCGCTTCATGCTCGGTCACGTCACGCTCAGAACCTCAGATGTCCCGCGTGCGACGGTGCTGCTCAACGCGCTGCTCGCCGAGCTCGGCCACGAACCGCAGGCCGACGACGACGAGTACATCGACTGGGGCAACTTCGGTATCGCCGCTGCCGGACTGCGCGGGCGCGGGCTGACGACCAACGTGCACGTCGGCCTGCTCGCCGGGAGCCGTGAGGCGGTGGATCGGTTCCACGCCCGTGGGCTGGAGCTCGGCTGCGAGGATGACGGCGCGCCCGGCCCGCGGCCGCAGTACGCGCCCGACTACTACGGCGGCTTCCTGCGCACGTTCGACGGCTGGAGCATCGAGGCGGTGCACGGCGACACCGGCGGCGGGGCGGTCCACCACATTGCGCTCGGCACCGCCGACCTCGAGGCGGCGCGGCCGCTGATGCGGGCGCTCGCCGACGCACTCGGCTGGGAGGTGCGCGCCGACGTGCCCGGCAACTTCCGGATCGGCGCCGACGACGACGTGCGGCTGTCGCTCTTCGACGGCCGGCCGGTGAGCCAGAACGTGCACTTCGGCTTTCTCGTCGACTCCGTCGATGACGTGCACCGGATCCACGAGCAGCTGCTGGCCGCCGGCTGGGCCGACGACGGCGCGCCGGGTCCGCGCCCCGAGTACTCCGAGGGCTACTACGGCGGCTTCCTCACCGGACCCGACGGCAACTCCTACGAGGCGTTCACCCGGGTGTGAGTCAGGCGTCGGCCTTGGCCCGGCACGTAGGACTTTTTGATGCTCGGTCTGGCACTCCTATACTGAGAGTGCCAATGCCGATCTATGAGTACCGCCGCCCTGACGGCACCACCTTTGAAGTCATGCAGTCGTTCACCGACGACACCTTGACCAAGGACCCAGAAACCGGCGTTCCCGTGGAGAAGGTGCTGCATGCGCCCGCCATTCACTTCAAGGGCAAGGGCTTCCACAACACCGATTACGGCACCCGTCGTCGCAACCGTGAGCTCAAGGAGTCGGCCGAGAAGGGCGCCGACAACTACGAGGGCAAGCAGGCCGACAAGAAGGCCGAGAAGGCCAAGGAGTCCAAGCAGGCCGACTCCAAGCCCAAGGCCGAGTCGAAACCGGCCAAGAAGTCCTCCAAAGACTGAGTCACTCCATCGAGTGTGCGAAAGCTTTCGCTATCCGGAAGCCGATGCACACTCGACGGCCCCGCTAGCCCTTCATGAAGCGGTCGACGGCGCGCTGCCGCCGCTCCGGCGACACCGTGAGCGCGGCGCCGCCGCCGGGGCTCGTCGCGACGCCGTCGGGCTTCAGCACGTGGCTCTCTGAGCCGCCGCCGATCATCAGGCCGCCGAACATGCCGAGCTGGTTGGGCCCGCTCATGTCGGTGCGCATCGTCTGCGGCGCCTGCCAGGCGATCCACGGCAGCCGGACAAACGCCATCGGCGTCAGCATCCGCCACTTCATCGCGCCGAGGATCTTCTGCTGGCGGTTGGCGCGCGCCATGTCGTTCTCACGTGGGTTGCAGAGGTTCTTTCGCGTACGGGCGAGTGCCAGCGCCTGCTTGCCGTCGATGTGCGTGCGGCCCGCCTTCAGGCGCAGCGTGTAGCCACCGTTCTTGTAGCCGCCGTTGATCTTCGAGACGACGCACGTGCCCTTGTAGGAGACGCCGCCCATCGCATCGATCAACTTCGGGAAGTTCTCGAAGTTGACCTCGATCACGTGGTTGACGTCAATCCCGAGGTAGTTCTCGACCGTCTTCACAGCCAGCTCGGCGCCGCCGTAGGCGTAGGCCGCGTTGATCTTGTCGGCGCCATGGCCGGGGATCTCGGCCAGCGTGTCGCGCGGGATCGAGAGCTTGGCGTTGGCGCCGCCGCCGACCCGCAGCAGCATGATCGTGTCCGAGCGACTGGAGCCGCCGGCCCCCGGCTCCTTGGACCCCGAGGGGCGCGCGTCGGAGCCGAGCACGAGGATCGTGTTGGCGCTGGTCAGGGGGAAGCCGCCGCCGCCGAGCACGTTGCCCTCGATGGTCGTTTGATGGATCTGGGCGCTGACCAGGAACACGACGACCGAGATCACGACCCAGCACAGCGCGAGCTTCAGCGCCCGCTTGAGGATGAAACCCAGCGTCCACTTGCCGACCTTCCTCGTGCCGCGCAGCCGCGGCTTGCGCGGTCCCGAGCGCCGGGGCGGCGGCGGTGCCCCGGCCGCCGCTGGCGGGGTCGGTGTTCCAGGCTGCTCGACCCGGGGCGGCGTCGGCGGAACCGCCGGCGCCGAGGACGCATCGGCGCCGCGGCGCGGCCAGCGGCTGGCGCGATATTTCCGGTACTGAGGAGGCTCGGAGTCGCTCATCGAAGACCAGTAGGGTGACGAACTGTGCCGGACACCTGCGTCATCGGCATCGATCTCGGGGGAACGAAGGCGCTCTCGGGCGTCGTCGCGGCCGACGGGACGGTGGCCCACCGAGCCTTCCGCAGCGTGCCGAAGGCCGCGAGCACCGAGGATGTTCTCGCGCTGCTGGTGGCTGCTGCCCGGGAGGCCGAAGATGCCGCCGGCGTTGCCGCGCGCGCCGTCGGCGTCGGCATCCCATCACTGGTTGATCAACGAACAGGCACGGCCGGCGCCACGATGCACCTGCCGCTCGGCGGCGTCGCCGTGCGCGACATCCTCGCCGAGCGGCTCGGCGTGCCCGTGGCGATCGACAACGATGCGACGGCGGCGACGCTCGCCGAGCACCGCGCCGGCGCTGCCCGCGGCGCCCAGACCGCCGTGCTGCTGACGGTCGGCACCGGCGTCGGCGGCGGGCTCGTCACCGGCGGCGAGGTGATGCGCGGCGTCTCGGGCGCCGCCGGCGAGATCGGCCACATGTCGATCGACCCGAACGGCCTGCCGTGCGTCGGTGACTGCCCGAACCGCGGCTGCCTCGAGCGCTACGTGTCGGGCACGGCGCTCGGGCGCCGCGTGCGTGAGACGGCCGAAGCCGAGCCGAAGTCGGCGTTCGCGCGGGCTGCCGCCGAGGGCTCGGAGCTGGACGGGGCGCTCTGCACCGAACTGGCCCACGAGGGGGACCCGCTCGCGATCGGCCTGCTGACCGAGATGGGCCGCACGCTCGGCGTCGCGATCGCCAACCTCGTCAACCTGCTGAACCCCGAGATCGTCGTCGTCGGCGGCGGCACGATGGCGGCGGGGGAGCTGCTGCTCGGCCCCGCGCGGGAGACGGTCGCCGAGCGCGCGCTCGCGCCGTCACGCGACCAGGTGCAGATCGTCCCGACGCACTTCGGGGATGCCGCCGGCATGATCGGCGCCGCCTTTCTCGCGCACGACCGGGCAGGCGCATGAGCGGTCGCCTGGTCGTCTGTCCGACGCCGATCGGCAACCTCGAGGACGTGACGCTGCGCGTGTTGTCGG